>Ga0209517_10004273_pt1 | contig 18850 bp, 24 predicted proteins | sample PeaSoiMetSII2010_FD_187695 | JGI IMG/M metagenome (GOLD analysis project Ga0209517, IMG submission 187695) | Peat soil microbial communities from Weissenstadt, Germany - SII-2010 (SPAdes) (version 2) | ecosystem: Environmental > Terrestrial > Soil > Wetlands > Peat | place: Germany...
GTCCCGATGCGATCGAGGCGCTTCCTCGCGGGCTGAGGCGTCCTGGTGGTGCGTGGGTGGATCCGGCCGCAGGAGGGCGTCAGGGGTGTGGTGGGCCGGGGCAAGATCGATGGTGATGGCGTAGCCGGCAAGCGGCCCGCCGGCAACCGCGTCGGCGGGAAGAAATTCCGTCACAGCAAAGCCCGCGAGCCGCAGCAGATGCCGCGTCGCGCGCGCGCAATTATTTTCGCCAATGATTTTGATTCGCATGTTCTCTCGAGTCGAACTCAGTAAGGGGCGGGCGAAAATCAGAACCACGGATGCACACGGATGAACACGGATGAACACGGATAAAGAACTAAAAAACAAAGAAAATCCTAATTGTCTTACCTATGAATTATTCTTGGTTTTCATCCGTGTGAATCCGTGTGCATCCGTGGTTTCACACTTTTCTCAGCTCACCGCACGAACGTCAGCAGCGCGGGGCCTGTGCCGCTCACGACCTGCAAGTACGCGATCGTGTCGCCCGCGTAAAAGCGCGTCCCGGAGCCGCCGTCCTGCACGCCGCCGGAGTGGCGCGGCGCAGAAATGGTCTCGATGCTGCCCGCGGAAATCGTGTCCTGCGTGGTCGCGTCGGCGGAGTCGGTGCGGATGCGCAAATCGACCAGCACCGAATTTTTGATCGACACGGCGATGCAGTCGACCGGCGCCACCACGGCGGTCCAGGAAACGGTGTCCAGCGCGATCTGCTTCTTTACGTAGTTTGGATTGGAGGCCATAGGAGCGTGACTCGTGATTCGTGATCCGTGACCCGTGAAAACCAGGAAAAGCGCCACGTCGAGCGTGAGGTGACCAGCGTCACATACAAAGGATTGCGGATACAGCTAGCTTGGCGGTGGAGGTAAGCCGCCATGAAAAATAAATCTCCATTTGTTTTAACGATCGGGCAATTCGAGCATCGCGGCGGTAAAAAACTCGGCCAGTTGAACACCGAGTTCTTCCACAAGAAAAGAGAAGTGCGCAAGCATCCGACGGGCGGCTTTCGCGGCAGGAAGGGATGACGAGCCGTGGCCCGTGACCCGTGATTCGTGGCCCGTGAAGACCTCAACGGTACGAACGGGACATGGGAGTTCTTCACGATTTACACATCACGGGTCACGAATCACGGGCCACGGGTCACGCTCCCCTACGGCAGCATCTTCGCCGTCAGCGCTGCGCCGCCGGTGGAAGAAGTCATTTTGATGCGCAGAAACCGAGCTCGGACGCCAATGACCGTGCGCGCTTCGCCGGTCGTCGCCGTCGAAGTATCGATCGTGAAGTATTCCGAATCCACGTCGGCCGCGGCGCCCTGCAGAACGATACCGATGGCCGAGGGCGCGGTGCCGAAAATGGTTTGCCAGCGCACCGTGTGGCTCTGATCGGGCAGACCGGCGGGTTCGGGTATCGCAAACTGCGCGCCGGCCGTTCCGTTGGCCGGAAACGCTTCGGCGTTGAAGCTGAACCCGACATCGCCGGGAAACAAAGAAAGCGGCGGTGTGGAGTTACTGTAAGCGGGCATGTTGCCTCCTGGGCAGGACAGGCATCAGAGCCTGTGTCGTAACTTCCGAATCTTTGTAAGGCGTAGCTTCAGCCGTGCCGTAAAGTAAGCAGAATGAATGCGGCTTTAGCCGCTGGCTTACTCGTAATTGAGTTGCCACGCAGGCTGCCGTTAAAAACGACTCAGGGCAAAAAGCCTGCGCTACTGGGCGAAGATATTTCGGAAAGCTGCCGGAGAATCCGGCGAGAAGGTATAACTCTGCGAGAAGGAATGTATCATAAGGGGACTTTATTTGTCAAGTATTTTATATACGCCCCGGAATTAATCTAAAGAATGCGGGGGTGGATACCGATTTCTTAATAGACGTCAAAAAGGGTCCTGCAACACCCTGAACTGGAAACACCCGAACTGGCGTCTTGGTTCCGGGAATTTCAAATGTGAGATGTGAAATTTGAGATTGGGAATTCCGAAATGTCACATTTGAAATTTCCAATCTGGACATTCCGGTTCCGTGCGGTATGCTGACTGCACCAGGAGGATCTCCATGCGCTACTCAATTTTGCTCGCCGCAATGTTGATCTTTGCAGGCGGCGCGGCCGCCCAATCCAAGGCGGCGGCCAGCCAGGACCAAATCCCGCCCAACTTCGTGCCCTCGGGCAAAGAAATGTTCAAGCAGTACTGCGCCGCCTGCCACGGCCTCGATGCCAAGGGACACGGCCCGGCTCGAGCCGCGCTCAAGGTTCCCGCCGCCGATCTCACCACACTTACCAAGCGCCACGGCGGCGAATTCCCCTACGACCTGGTCACCAACGTTCTCCGCTTCGGCCCCGGCGTCGCCGCGCACGGTTCTTCCGACATGCCCACCTGGGGCGGAATCTTCCAGTACATGGACAATTACAATCAGGCCGCCGTTCAGAAACGAATCAAGAACCTCTGCGACTATCTGGTTTCGTTGCAGGAAAAATAGAAGCGGCCAATCAACTTCCCCACAGGGACTTGTAAGGCTCGATCCAATCGACTCGCCGCGGATATACTCCATTACACTTCATCATCTATGTTTATGATCTGTTAATAAGTTAAAATGTCTTAATGCACTTCTATTTCTTTTTGGTATGATCCCTCCAACGTTGAACTTGTCGTCGGAGGATTTGTGCAATCGGAGGGGCACGCTCGTTCTCATTGGCTGATTTTGACCTGCTCTTTTGTGGGAGCCGCGGCCTTTGTGTTCTTCGCCCTCGTCCTGATCGTTCAGGCCGCCTTCGGCCACGGCAGTCACGCCGGCAACATCCTCCGCGTTGCGCTGGCAGTCGTTTTTCTCTTCATGGCGCTTTTCCTCGTTGCTATCGGGACGCTGTACCGGATGTCGTTCGACGAAGAGCAGAGTTAGCGAATTCCGGTGATAGTTTCGATGCGCAGCAGGCCCGCCCCCCTCACGACGCCTTTGCCGTCGTTTCCCGAAAATATTTTGAAGGCGGAAACACTCCCGCGCGGGTCAGCTCGCGCCCGACAAGCCTGCGAATCTCCTCCGCCCAATCCGCCCAGGTCAGTTCGCTGATCCCCAGATGGCGCCGCGCCGCGTGATAGTCCGCGCCGCCCAGATAGTACACGCGAAACATCGCCATGCGGCTTGCCCTGAACGGCCTTTGCGAAGGGCTTGCCCTGAGCAAAGTAGCCCAGACTTCAGTCTGTGGATTTTCTGTCAGAGTCCCCGAACCGCAATCGATGGAATCGCGGCGTCCCAGCGCGGGCGTTGTCCTTCCGCCTTTGTGCACGAACCCCCGCCGACTGAACTCCGCGCTACTTTCGCCCCCCAATGCCCGCTCGCCCGCTCGCGCAAAATCGCAAACGTACTCGGCCAGCCGCGGCATCCGGTCCGGGCGCCACTGGTACTTCCCGGAAGCTTCCGCGTTCAGCGTGGGAATTTTCGCGTCGATCGCTTCGCGTGCCGCCCGGTACACATCGTGACAAACATCAAATGCAAACGTCGCCAGCATGGTTCGCCTCCTCCACACTTCCTGACGTGCACTCCCGATTTGTCAAACGCCCTCAAGTAGCACAGCCACTCTTGGCTGTGTGCCTTTGTTAAGTGCTGGAAAAACCGCACACCCAAGAGTGGCTGTGCTACCAGACCTCACGACGACCTCGACCCAGCCCGCGCCGCATCGCGCCGCCGAACCCGCTCCAGCACTTCCGGCCTCACACGCGTCGGTCCGCACACAGGTCCCTGTCCCACTCGCAATTCACGCGCCACTGCCAGCTCTTTCACTGATTTTCCCTCTGAGTTTGAATGTGAATAAGAATTTGAAAAAGAATTTGAATTGCAAAAATTGTTTCTATTTATTTCCCTCTCCCGATTCGCCCCACCCGAACAAGCTGCCGCATCTCCCTGGCCATCCCGCCTCTCCTCCCGACCCGCTCCCAAATTCCCATTCAAATTCCAATCCAAACCCAAATCCTGTGCTTGACCCTCCTCAACCCGACCCTTGAGCCCGCTTCTCTCCGCAACGTCAGAGTCCCGATAAGCCATTCCACCCAACTCACGAGCCGCACCGGGCGCCCGTCTTTCGCCGACTCCTGAATTCCCAAACCGTTCGGCAGCTCCCCCGTTCGGTTTCAAATGAGAATTCCGATCGCCGCGCTCCTCCCCGCGATCCGCGAAAAGCTCCCGCTGTTCGCTCCGTTGCAAACTTGCAACGCGCCCGTCATGCCCTTGCTCTTCTTTCAAATCTGAATTCTCAAATCCGCAATCAGCGCCTGGCGCCCGCCGATCAATCCGTTGCGAACCTTGCGCGCGCCCCGCAACTCCCTGCTCTTCTCTCAAATCTGAAATTTCAAATTTGCAATTCTCTTTCCGATTGGGTTCTTCCCGCTGCGCCTCTCCACGAAATCCCACCCCCGCCAGCGCCGCTCGCCCTCGCGCGAACCGCGCCATATATTCCGCCAGACGCTGCTTCGGCACGGGCGGCGCAAACCGTTCCAGCCGCATCCTCCACGAAGGAGGCGGCAGCCGGCCCGGAACATCGCTCCCGGTCCAATGCGCGTAGCGTTTCCCCTCGTGTTCCCAGACGAACAGCAATCCCTTGTCCTGAAATTCCGCAAACACCTGTTCGAGCCGCTCGATGGTGAGGTTTCCGCGGATGGCCGCAACGCGCCCCCAGATCACGCGCAAGTTCGTCAGCTCAAAGCACCCCGACGCGTCCGCCAGCCCATACAGCCACGCGTACTCGGCCTGCGCCCACGAGGCGCAAGAGGCCAGCTTGTCCGACCCCCACATCGCATCAAAATCCAGCACGCGTTTCGGCATGAGTCACCTCCGCATCCGCGCAAATTCAGCGCCGCCTCGATCTCCGCATTTTTCAAATTCGCAAAATTAGTTTCTCGCTCCCAGTAGGACAGGCTTTTCACCCTGAGCATCGCGAAGGGCAGCCGGTCGCCGTTTGATCGTCCCTCGTCCAAGAACCCGAAGGCCAAAGAGCCGTTTTGGCAACTTCCAAATCTTTGTAGGGCACGGCTTCACAGGCTGCGGAAAAAGCGATTTATTTTGTCATTCCGAGCGAAGCGAGGAATCTCTCTTGGATTGAAACCCAGGAAAAGAGAGATTCCTCGGCGCGCAGCGCGCCTCGGAATGACAAAAATTGAGTTTTTCCGCAGACTCTTCAGCCGTGCCGTAAAGTGCGAAGAATAGATCCGGTTTTAGCCGCTGGCCTCCCCACGACGCGACGTCCATGCGTTCAGTAATTTCACACTCTCACGCGCCCACTGCCTCCAGCTGCGCCTCAGCCTCCGCGCGATCCCCGCACATTCCGCGCGTAATGCGGTACTCCCAGACGCACTCGCCGCGCCCATCCGTGCCCGGCCGCTCAGGAGAAGCCCCTTCGCGATGCCGCTTGACGACTTCGTAGCCCCCATTTTCCGATTTGCGCAAATGCCGCAACTGCGCCGAGATCGAAGCCTCGCCATAACGCGTGAGCGCTCGCAATTCCCCGAGCGTCAGCCACGTCTCGCAGTCCGCCGCGGAAAGCATCACGTCGCGAATAATTTCCCGCTGCGAACGCAATCGCCGCGCGTCATATTCACCGGGCTTGGACGCCACGCTGGCCCGCACCCCCGCAGGAATGTGCGAAAGGTCCGCCGCCGCAGCTTCCCCCGTGCCGCTCCCGCTCAACTCTTCGCCGGCGCCAGGCGAACTGCGCGCCAGTTTCTCGCTCACGGTGTTCGCCCCAATCGCGCCGCCTATATTCGCGCCTACACTCGCCCTTCCACGATGAAGCGCCAATCCGCCCGGTTCGCGCCGAGTGGCATCGCCGCGATCTACGCGCGCTCCTCCGTCCGGCGAAATATTTTGTGGCGCGCGATCATTCCGTGGCCCACAAGAATCAGCCCTGTCATTCATCGTCTCCTCCTTCGTTCCAAATTATTTTTCGTGTGCCCCAAAAAGTTTTCCTCTCACCTCGAAATCCGACCTGCCAAGCCCCCTCGATCAACCTCCACTGCCCCGCCTCATTTCAATTCTCAAGTCTGAAATGAAGCCACCTCAGATATAGGCATTGTGGGTCGCGGCTTCAGCCGCGACATCAAAAGACTAAGGAAAACCGGGCTTTAGCCCCTGACGGCCTGTCAAGTTTAGATGGCCGTTCATTTATGAACTGACTTCATCTCAAATCTGAAATTTCAAATCTGAAATCCTCTCTCCCCCTTCACTCTCCTCGCAGCCCTTTCGCGCGCGCGCCAATGATTCTTCCGGGCATGCCGTCTGGCCGGCCATGCGCACTGGCGAAAACACCAGCGCGCACGCGAAAACACTGCAATTCCCGCTTATCGCCTCTCTGCACGCTCACGTCCGATAATGCTCATTTTTCTGACCACCCTTTGGCCCCGTCCACGTCGACAGCCGCTACAATCGTGTTTCTGTTTACTTAACATCTATCGATCCGTAATCTGATTGGCATCCGCCCGCGTTTACCCGCATCCTCCCGCTCGTTTCTCGGTCTCCCATTCCCGCCACGCCCTAACTCACCGCGTCTCATAACATGAGCACTGCCTTCACAGCCGCCGCCAGTATGCCATCCGTCTCCGTTGCCGGAATTATCAGTCACACTAAAATTCAAAATGCAGTCGCCTCCGAAGCGACAATTTGCGAACGTTTCGCCTCTCTTGGACACTCTGCCCGCCCAGCCCTTCCTCACTCCCGTTGAGGCGCCGCCGTTTCCGAGCCATTCCCGTCCGCGATCCGATAACAGAAACGTGATAGACCTCCTCGTTACATTCCCACTGGCCCGCGCCATTTCAGGGGTGCACGAATTATCCACAGCATATCCACAACGTTGGACTAGACACGAATCGTGACAACTCAGTACTGTGCACAAGTGTTTCAGTGGCCGGCCCTTTCGGCCCAGCCCTAAGATCGGAGCTTTGGCCATGACCATATCTCGGTTTACTCCGCCGCTCGACTATCTCCAGGCGGCTTCCCGCGCCTCGTTGCAAAGTTTTGAACTGGCGCGCCTCAACCACGCTGCGAACCTGCGGCAAGAAATTGCCGCCCTGATCGACCAATGGATTCAGGAGACGTCCGAAGCCATGCTCGCCCGATGGATGCTCGATCACCACAAGTCCCTGCAAGCCTCTCCCATGATTGCCTCGGAAGTCGTCCGCACGATGTTCGATCCCCCCACCACTCTGTTCCCTGAATCTCAACCGCCCCTGACCGACATCGTTCCCGCCCCGCCACGCTTTTCCGATTCGCGTGCCGCCATGAAAGGATCGATCTCCCGAAAACCTCAAAAACAGAGGCAATCCGCCGCAGGCTGACCGACGCGTGGTCCGTTGCTTCCACCAACCGGCAAACCTGAGGCATGCCAATCGCCAGCCGACTCCAAACATTTGGCGCACCTTCTCCACAAAGCCCTTGACGAAGGGAATGAAACCAGCCCCCCGCCCCCTTCGCGCCGCGCGCCGCCCCACTCTTTATTTGAACCGCATTCCGTCGATCCAGCATTTTCAAATCATCCTCGCGGCCTTCTGGATCAGCTAGCCCGCCTCTCCCGAATTATTTTTCCCGCTAGCCATCCTCCTCTCTCCCGCCACAAAGCGCGCCCGCCTCGTCTGCAACAAACGATTTCGCCAAGCCATAGGAACGTTTAGCGATCAACCTCTGTCATACTCGCCGCATTCTTACTAGCCGCCGTCTCACTCGCCCCTTTCTTGCAGTCGCCCCCTCCCTAACCCCCACCCACCCCTCTGCGACAATTCAAATTCCCGTCCCTTTTTTCTACATTTCCAATCATGCCGATTCACATTTCCGTCACCGAACTTCTCCCCATCGTTCCCCGTGGAACTCCTCAAACATGTCGCACTCGCAATTGGCCGCCCAACGAGTTCCCCCGCCCTAATCGTTACCCACATTCTCCCTTCGCCCATTCCAAGCCACAGCCATCCCACGAAACCGTCACAGCCTCAAACCGCAAACCGAAAAACATACATAATTCTCAAGCGCGCCATTCGTCATACCGTCAACAAGCAAGGTCCCCATAAAGTTGTCTCCACACCTCCAGCCACCTCCACAGTGCGCGCCTCTCGAAAAAACAATATCCATTTCACTAATCTTCAATAAGCGCAATTCCATCAGCAACACCTCATATCCCTATGTCTGCCCCACCTCTTATAGCTTATAAAGTGCGTAATAAGGAGCGCCCGACAATAGGCGGTGGAGATAATCACGTGCGAGAATAGGGCGGTTTAGCGGCAAGGTCGGCAGGTGTTTATTACTTGTGTTTGGCGCATGCATAGCGCGAGGTGACTTTGCCCCGCACTTTTGGAGCTGATTTTGTGATGGCTAGGAGTTCTAGAAATGAAAATGAGATTGGAAAAAGATTTACTTGGTCAGTATGAGGTGCCTTTTCATGCTTATTATGGGATTCAAACACAGCGCGCGGTTGAACATTTTCGAATCAGCGGGTACCGGGCACATCCACTGCTCATTTGCGCGATGGGGATGATTAAGAAGGCAGCTGCGCGGACGAACCGTGAATTGAGAATGCTTGATGAAAAGCGCGCGCGGGCCATCGCGCGGGCCGCTGGAGAAGTGATCGAAGGGAAGTGGAATGAAGAGTTTGTCGTCGATGTGTATCAGGCGGGGGCTGGCGTGTCATTTCATATGAACGCGAATGAAGTGATTGCGAATCGGGCCATTGAGCTGCTTGGTGGAAAGCGGGGGGACTATGAACTATGTCACCCAAATGATCATGTGAATTGCTCACAATCGACCAATGACGTCTTCCCTACCGCAATGCGGCTGGCGGCTGTATTTCTATTTAATGATGTACTTCGCGCGGTAGCAGAGCTTGCGAAATCATTTTCGCGAAAGGCGAGCGCGTTCGATCGGATCTTGAAATCGGGGCGGACGCATCTGATGGATGCGGTGCCGATTCGATTGGGACAGGAATTCGCGGCTTATGCTACCTCGATGCGCAGGTGCGAGGGAGTATTGGAATATGCCCTCGGACTGCTCAAGGAGGTTGGCCTCGGCGGATCCGCGGTGGGGACGGGCGTGAATACGCACCCGAAGTTTCAGAAGCTTGTGGTGAGGCACTTGAGCAAGATTTCGGGACAAGAACTTGGCCCCACCGACGATCTTCGGTATGCGATGCAGTCGAACCTGGCGATGAGTGTTGCGTCTTCCGCGCTTCGCAACCTGGCGCTGGAACTAATCCGAATCAGCAACGATCTTCGCTTGCTTTCGAGCGGGCCGAATACGGGGGTTGCGGAGATCGAATTGCCTGCGCTGCAACCGGGGTCTTCCATCATGCCGGGGAAAGTTAACCCGGTGATGGCGGAACTGACCGCGATGGTGGGATTTCAGGCGATTGGAGCGGACATCAGCACAGCGATCGCAGTTCAAGCGGGGCAACTGGAACTCAATGTGATGATGCCGGCCATGGCTTGGAACGTGTTGCATTCCGCGGAAATTCTGAAAAACACGATGCGAGCGCTCGCAACGAAGTGCGTCGACGGGATTTCGGCGAAGGAAGCGAGATGCCGCTATTATGCGAACGCCACGATTTCCATCGCAGCGGCGCTAAATCCATATATCGGATATGTCGCAGCGGCCGAGATCGCGAAGGAAAGCGTGAAGACTGGGCGGCCTGTGGCGGAAATTGTGCGGGAGAGAAAGTTGCTAGATGAAAGAACAATGCGGGAAATCCTTGACCCCATGAGAATGACGTCGCCAACGGCGCCTATTAAGAAGGGCTTGCAGGAGACGAAAAGAAAAACGGGGAAATCCTAGGGGGTAGTGGGGGCTTTTTCGAGCAGCTTTTCCTTGCGATAGATCATGGAATTGATGTTGGACGTAGCCAATTCGAAACCATGACCGTGTGTGATGGCATCGGTCGGGCAGGCCTCCACACAATAGCCGCAAAAAATGCAGCGCGAATAGTCGATGTTGTAGACGCGAGCGTAGCGCTCGCCTGCGGAAATCCGTTGCGTATCGGTGTTTTCCGCGGCCTCGATGTAGATACATCGCGCGGGGCAGGCCGCCGCGCACAGGAAGCAGCCGACGCACTTTTCCAGTCCGCTTTCATCGCGGTGGAGAACGTGGATGCCGCGGTAACGAGGTTGGAAATGGACGGGCTCTTCGGGATAATTTTCCGTGACGGGTTTCCGCAGCATGTTGCGGAAGGTCACGCTAAAGCCTTTTACGAGCGTGACGAACGTTTCGCCAGCTTCACTGATGATGGACGGCATCGAATTTCAGTGTAGCAAAGTCATGGATGCGGGGCAAATTGGACGAGGGAAACGGATATTCAGGTGATTACAGGTGTGCGAAAGGCATGTGTCGCCCCTCCGGGGCTCATTTATCTTGGTTGAAAGCCTTCCGACCGCTTCGCGGTGGGCTACGGTAGGTCGTCCCTCCGGGACTTTCTGCGGCAAAATAATCATCGGTCTCCTATCCACGAGCTGGCCCGACTCGGCCTTGCAATTTGCTCGCTTCCCCTCCTACTCGGGGCCGCGAATCGTCTCGCAGTCGAATTGCTTTCGCATTTTGTACCGTCTGGAAAAGGAAGCACGCTACTGCGAGAATGGATACATGAGCCAGCCGATTCCGATTGCGACGAGCAGGAAGGCGAGAAACGCCCATAGGGTGTATTTTGCGCGCTCGGCGGCGCCACGCTTGGAAAGAAATGCGAACGTCAGCGAGACGACCAGCGCGAAAAACAGCATCGCCTCGAAATGGGTGAGTTTGCCAAACAAGAAATTCATCTTGGTTCGACCCCTCGACCGATGTCGTATGCTTCGAGTACGGTTAGGAAGTTGAGCATGCCCGCGGCTGCGAACAACCGTGTGCCGTAGTCGCCCGTGGCGTGGGCGACATCGGGCCCTGCCGCCTGGATTTGGTGCGCGAGGAAATAGAAAACTCCGGCGCCGAAGTCCGCAAAGAATCCGAGGCGATCGAACAAGTCTTCCGCGCCGGCGCTAAAGACGCCACCCCGCATGGCCAGGCCCGCGCAGGCCAGTCCACCGATGCACAGAAAATAGACGGCGGCTTTGCTCCATCGCCTGAGCATGAGATGCCCGAGACCGGGAACGAGCCAACCGGCGATTGCGGCGATGGCGCCCATCATCTGGTTCGTTTTGACCGCTTCCGTTTTCATCGTTTCATCCATCCGGTTGACCTCTTGTTCAAGCCAGCAGCTTCAGAATTTCAGTCTGCACGGCGCCTGTTACTTCCGCTTTGCCTTCCGCGACGTATACGTTCACTTCACTACGGACGCCGAATTCGGGCAAGTAAATTCCGGGCTCGATCGAAAAGCAAGTATGCGGGATGATGCGTCGAATGTCGCGCGTTTCGAGACCGTCCATGTTGGCGCCCGCGCCGTGCACTTCCTGGCCGATGTTGTGGCCGGTGCGATGCACGAAATATTTCGCGAATCCCGCCTTGCGGATCACTTCGCGCGCGGCGCGATCGACTTGCCAGCCCTCGATCGCTCGCCCAGCGCTCACATTTTCCTTCACAAAATGAACGGCCGCGTCACGGGCGTCCCGCACGATCGAGAAAATCTTCGCATACTTTTCGGGGACTTTGGCGCCCAGGAATCCAGTCCAAGTGATGTCGTAATAGACGCTGTTCGGCGCGTGCGTTTTCGCCCAGATGTCGAGCAGCAACAGATCGCCTCGCCGCACGGGGGACGAACCTCGCTCCCGCGGCTCGTAGTGCGGGTCTCCCGAGTGCGGGCCTACGGCCACAATCGGCGGAGAATCGGAGACCACGCCGTTTGCGCGGAATTGACCGAGGATCCATTCTTGCAGGTCGAACTCGGTGAACGATTCTCCGGCAGATATACGCCGCGCCGCTTCGGCAAAGGCCGACTGAGTGATCGCATCGATCACGCGGCCGGCAGCTCGATGCGAGTCGAGTTGCTCCGGCGTCCAGGCCGCCTCAAATTGTTGGACGAGGTCGGCCGAACTGACCACTTTGCAGCCCTGTGCGCGAATCAGCTCGACCGTGCCCGCATCCACCAGCGAGATGTACGGTATCGAGTTCTTCGGCGAATATTGCATGGCCACTTTTTTCGCGCGGCCGACCAGCGTCTTCAGATTTTTTTCCAACTCCTCCGCGGCGGCGTAGAGCATCTTGTCGCCGGGCAAAGAATCGAGCGTTGCGGCTTCGATCCGGTGCACGAGCTTTCGCGGCGCGCCTTTCGCCGGAATCATGTAGAACCAACGGCGCTTGGCCAAGGTGTGATCGAGTCCCAAGACGCGGTAAGCGATCGGGTCGCGGTGAAGAATGTCGTAGAAGAGCCATCCGTCGATCTTCTGCTGTCGGAGAGCACTCTGGATGGCTTCGATGTCTGGCATATTGGGACGGATTCGGAGATCTTGCTGCAGTTTTTGAGATTTCTCAGCCGAGGAGCCCGCGAATCATCGCGGCTGTCACTCCTTGAATTTCCACGCGTTTGTTGCGACTGCGTTCGCCCGATGCGATTCTAACAGCCGACAACGGCACTTTCAAACGCGACGCCAGCAGCTTGCGCAGCGCTTCGTTCGCGCGGTCGTCTAAAGGCGGCGCGGTAAGGCGAATCTTCAGTCCATCCTGGTATTCGCCTGCGATTTCGTCGCGGCTCGCTCGCGGCAGCACGCGAACCGCAAAGCTGACGGTCCCATTCTTTTCAGTGATCAGCACGGAGAATTAGGGCGCTCCTCTCTCCCCGAACAGAGCTGTTCCAACCCGCACCTGGGTTGCGCCCTCTTCGATGGCGATCTCGAAATCTTGGGACATGCCCATCGAGAGCACAGGCAGTTTTTGCGGTCCCATTTGGGCGCGAACCGCGTCACGCAAATCACGCAGGCGGCGGAAGTAGGGTCTCGCCTCCTCGGGGTCATCGAAATAAGGCGGCACACCCATCAGGCCGCGCAAATCCAGGTGAGGAAGACCCATGATGGCTTCGACAAGGCGAGGTAACTCTTCGCCATTTATGCCGGATTTTGCCGGCTCTGGATCAAGCTTCACTTCGATCAGCACGTGGAGCCTGTTTCCGGGAGCGAACACTTTCGATTCATTCCTCGTCTTTCTTCCCGCGGTGTTCTCCGTGTTCTCTGTGGTGAGATCGGCTCTAGCGCGGTCCAGCTTCTCGGCCAATGCAGCACTGTCCACCGAGTCGATAGTATCGAATAGCTGGGCGGCTCGCGCGGCCTTGTTTTTCTGCAAATGGCCGATCATGTGCCATGTCGCATCGACGCCCGCCAGGTGGGCCAGCTTGGACTCCCGCTCCTGCACGCGATTCTCGCCGAAATGGCGGACTCCGGCTTCGTATAGCTCCTGAATTTTCCGGGCGGAATGAGTCTTTGAGACAGCGACGAGCGTGATCTCTTCCGCACGACGGCCGGCGCGAGAAGCGGCTAGCGCGATTCGCTCGCGCACATGCGCAAGATTCTCGGCCAATTCTCCGGACGCGGAACTCATCGGGCGGATTCTAGCATGCGATCTGGCATTTCTTCTTTCGTGCGCATCGTCGGGCAACACCTTCCAGTTGAACGCTGTGTGTCGCCCCTCCGGGGCTTATCTTGCCTGGTTGCATGCTTTCCCACCCCGACGGAGTCGGGGTGGGCTACGGTCTGCCGCCCCCCTGGGGCTTCTTGAGACAAGCGGGCTCTGTTGACATCCCTAAGAAAGGTTAGCGATGCCTCAGGCGGTACAAATTGAAACTCAGTCCGAGCAGCAGGGCTTGACGCTTCTGCGTGCGCAGCGAGCGACCCGGCGCGCGGGCCGAGAGCTTGCGTTTTACCGAACTGAACAGGCTCTCGATCAGGGATCGGCGACGGTAGAGCCGTCGCGGAAATGCTCGCCGCATCTCGGCGCGCACTCCATGAATGCGCCAAGTTTTCTTTCCACGTTTGGCGGGGATCACGCTCTGCGCCCCGAGTTGTTTCCGGATGTAGGTGTGATTCCTCTCGCTGTCGAACTCGGCGTCGGCCAGGACCAGCCCAATACGCGTTTGCTCGGAAGCCGCTTGGACGACTGCGGGCAAATTCGCACAATCGTTCCACGGACCACGTCGTGCGATCTGCGACAGCAGGAACTGGTGATCGAGATCCACCACGACCACCCACTTCAACCAATGTCTCCACGGCAGCGGTTTTTGCCCGTGATGATGCATTCTCCGCACAAAGAACGTGCTGACGGCGCCCTGTGCCAAACCCGTTGCATCGACCGCCACGCGGGCTCGCCGCCGTCCTTTTCTGTGCGGGCTGCGCAACCGGCGCACCGTCTCGCCGACCGCGCGGTCGATAGTTACTTCGTCCAGACGCTGCAGGAAGCGATACAGAGTCGTGAAATCGGGCACGCTCACCAGCCCCAGCGCCTGGCGCAATTCGCGATGCTCGCCCAACCGCACTTCGGCTTCGCGAAAGGTCCAGTCCTCGTAACGCATCAGGCAAAGGATCGCCAGCAACTGCGGCTGTGTGAATTGGTGCTTGCTGAATCGGCTTCGGTAACGCGGGAGCACCGCCCGGCAGACATGCAGGGCGATGCGAGCAAAAGGCAGGAGTCCGACTTCGGCCATCGTCCCTCCTGCCTATGTAGCAAACAACAATTTCAACCGATCTGGTATCTCGAATTTTCATTGTCGTAACGAGGATGTCAACAGAGCCAGATGGCCTCTAGTTATTCGCTTTGTAGGTCACACTTCATTATCCTGACGGAGGGAGGGCGGCCGCGACGTTGAGGCTGCCTCCACTCACTCCCTCTGAAATTCTATTCTTTCCCCGGCAGGACCACCTCATAGAATGACGCGCACAATGCGAGCTGCCTCTTCGGTCTCTGCGGATCGTAAAAAATCGGCACGTTCATTCCCACGGAAAGCTGCCGAGAGCCGTCTGCCGCGCCGCGGGAGAAATGTTCGCCAAGTGGCGTCGTAAACTCATAGTAAATGTTTGGGCCGTTTCGGGCCACCCATTGTTTGGTCACACGCGCCGTGGCCATTTCCCCCTCGGCCAGCAGGCGCTTCTGCCTTCCGATTACATTTAGCATCACGATGCCAAACACCAAGATGAAGGCAATCGAAAGTGCGTACACCGGAAACTGCGAGGCAGCCGCTTCCTGTCCTCCCGCCGCCCGTTGCGCCATCACGCCGGCGGTCGCGTAAATTCCCAACGATGCTAGAAGCGCACTCAAGACGACCATGGCGATAATTTTCCCGCGGCGGCTCATGCGCACGGAACGCGGCCGGGGCAGTGTGGCAAGCACTCGGCTCATTTCGTCATACGGTCCCGCGACACCGCCCGGCGTTCCCCCGTCTTGAAATGGCGCCATCACGACGGCCTCCCCGGATCGTGACCGACCGCCCCGATCCGGATTTTTCCCTTCACTACGAGGACCACGAGAATCGCCGGAATAATCGCGACGAGGCCGAGCGCGGCAAGAACGGAAATCTCGGCGTGGCCGATGAAAATCCAGACGATCAGCGGCGCGTCGAACAGAATCACGAGCACCGGCAGCAGGCGCAGAAACAGCCGCGTCTGCTGCTCCGCCTCGCCGCGATTCCACCCGCACTGCGGGCAATACGTTTTGCCCATGGCGTTCGCCGTCGGCATGTGGCATTGCGGACATTCAGGGGTCGGCATGGCGTCAATATATTCCGGTTGGAGGCGGCTGTCCCCCGGTCGATGGGAGATTCTTTAGAAATTCCCCTGCGTCGGGCTATAGGGACTTGCCAGGTACTTCAGCGATTGGGCCTCGTTCTTGAGGGGAAGGATCTTGTCCGGGTCGAGTCGCACCATCACGTAGCGGATGTGATCGTCGATTTTCGTGAACCAGTGCCCGGTTCCCGCCGGGATGATGATCATGTCGCCCGCCTTCAGTTCATGAACTTCCGGATTCTTGATCGAAGCGGCGCTGAAGCCGGGACCATTCTGTTCGCGCACGGTTTTCAGCGTGCTCGGCCGAGGCTTCGGGTCCACTAGGTCCGGCCCCGTCAGAAGCGTCGCCGACCCTTCAATGACGTAGTAAACCTCGCTCACCTGCTCGTGCTCGGCCACCGCTTCCGCCACGATGTTTTCCGCGCCTGTGGCCTGGCCGAGCTTCCCGCGGTAGATGCTCCCGATGCCAACCTGCACTTTGCCGACATCCACTGAGCGCACCTGCTGATCCACGAGCTTGTGCTCGATGGCCCGCTGGTTGTAGCCGTCCAGCTCGCTCTTGGGGATGTACACAGCCGAACAGTGGTTGCATGTGGGTTTCGGTTCCACTTCTTGCGCGAGCACCGGGAACACGGCGATCACAGCGCTCAGCACTACAACTTTCAAGGCGATTCTTTGTAGTCTCATTATTGTTTTCTCCTCCGAAAATATTCTTCATCAGGCTGCGTGCCCGACGAAAGTCCTTGCGAATTGGGGACATTCGGTCGTCAGGATGGGGGTCACTATATGCCAGTTGCGTGTAATTGGTCATTGGTTCCTGAGGGGGACACCGCGCAATCTTCCGACCGTTTCTCAGACAGTCGAGCTGTAAATGGCATGAGCCAAAAGCCTAATGTAGTTGAGAGCGTCTTCCACCAGAGTGTCATCTATCGGCCATCGGCTGCCCGGATTAGTTGGATCCATGTCGGCTTCGTGGGCAATCTGATTTCTTCTATCAACTATTGCAATCAGTCGAACTTTGACCGCGCTAGCGTCAGATCCGACGGCCCCTCCCACCTCTTCCCACAGCTTGACCTCTGAAATCAAGCGAATCGCACCCGCTATCTTTTCGGGGCGCTGAAAACTTAGCCACGAATGGGCGTCGCGCACGCTTGCATCAAGCCAGTCGCTCCGGCTGGGATCTGCAAACCCAGTTCTTACAGCTGACAGCGGAATCCTGAAAGAGAGATTTGCATCCGTTGGCGGCCTGGTCCCTTGGTGTACTTCGAGCATTCCAAGGCGAACAAACTCGTGTACAAACTGATCGAGAGCGCTGACGCCAAGAACTAGAGAAGCCCGGTAAATGTCAGTCAGGTCGACCACTGCTGTGGTAAGTCCCACGAGTGTTTTCGCGAGCCCAGAAAGGGCAAGTGCCCGAGAGAGATTCTCATCGAATTGATCAAGCGCCGATTTCATTGGTGGTGAGTATTTCTACCTGGCTCGCTAGATTGGAGAACACGTCCTTGAATTCTTCTCTTTTTCCTAGATCGATCCCAAGAACCACACCAACATGACCGAGTTGTGCGTCCGTTAAGGCGAAGACGGGGGTCTTATGCTCCTGTGATTTCGCGATCAGGGTATTGAAGTCAGCGATCTGAGCGAGGCAATAGCCTGGGAGTAAGCCTGCAACCCTCGCATATACCATCGGTGGCAAAAGCATCTTTAATGGATTGAGTGTGGGTGCAAGCTGCCTCGCGACCCTTTCGTTGATTGAATCAATCCAACTCTGGAAGCCTTCGGTAGGTGCTCCTTTCCGCGGACGATACTTTTGAATCACAGTTCCGAGAAACTTTGGAGTCCTATCTGGATAGGGATATGCCGCACCCCTCAATATCGGGTTTGATTTTGCGCGCTCAGACCAGGCATGCCATCTTGGGAGGACAGTTGAAAGGGATTCAATAGCCATCACCGAAAAGTAATCCGGCGATGAGGGAACGATGAAGAAATCACTGGTCATTAGCAGATTTTGGTTGATTGAGCTGAGGCTGGGATTCATGTCGACAAGAACGTAGTCAGCCTTGTACTTCTGTGCTGTCACATCGAGGAGGTATGAGAAAGAGCCTGGAAGATTCTGCAATGTCTGGATCGAGCCAGCAAGCTCTTGGGCAATACCGAGGGTTACTTCATACTCAGACAGACGGATGTGTCCAGGCAACAAGAACAAGCCCTCGCGCCCGGGAACTTCAACGCAGTCGACGGGCTCAATTGATCGGGGTTGAGACTCGAAAGCTGGTGCGAGACCGGCTCTTATGTTTCGCGTCCCCTCAACCTCATAAAAGTGTTCAAATTCGTTCTCGCCTTTGAAGCCTAGGATCAGGCCGCTCAAATTGCATTGAGGATCAGCGTCCACCACTATCACTCGATGCCCCTTCGACGCGAGCATCCAACCGAGGTGAAAGGTCGTTGTGGTCTTGCTTACCCCTCCCTTGTGATTGAACATGGCGATTCGCTCAGTCATAACTCAGGTCTCCAGTTAATTGGCAGTGCAACCTATTTGTAAAGTATATTGTCATTCTGATTGAACGCCAGAAAGATATCACGATTGACGTATTGTGGGACACATTGGCGTGACAGCGGCTCGCCGAAGGCCCACTTGCAATCCGTTTCTGCCCCTCCGCGCACAATCCGTCTTATGATGTACCGATGGCTGCACTGATCGAGCTGCGCGGGCTCACCGTCGAGATTCCTACGCCGGCGGGATGGATACGTCCGGTGGACGACGTCTCGTTTGCGCTCGATGCTGGCGAATCGCTTGGACTTGTCGGCGAATCGGGGAGCGGGAAATCGATGCTCGCGCTGGCGCTAATGGGATTGCTGCCGCCGGGCGCGCGCGTGGGCGGCGAGGCGTGGCTCTCTGGCCCCTCCGTCCCCGGGGCAAGCGCTAACGGCTCCGTTGCAACGCGCGCAAATTTGCTCGCGCTCCCCGAACGCGAAAGGATCGGCGTGCGCGGGCGCGACATCGCCATGATTTTTCAAGAGCCGATGACGGCGCTCAATCCCGTCATGCGCGTGGGCGCGCAGATTGCTGAAGCGATTCGCGCGCATCATGCCGGTCTATCGCGCGAGGAAGTCGATCGCCGCGTGCTCGCAGCGCTGGAACGCGCCGCGGTGCCCGAGCCTGCCATGCGCGCGCGCCAGTATCCGCACCAGCTCTCGGGCGGC
>Ga0209517_10004275_pt1 | contig 18843 bp, 13 predicted proteins | sample PeaSoiMetSII2010_FD_187695 | JGI IMG/M metagenome (GOLD analysis project Ga0209517, IMG submission 187695) | Peat soil microbial communities from Weissenstadt, Germany - SII-2010 (SPAdes) (version 2) | ecosystem: Environmental > Terrestrial > Soil > Wetlands > Peat | place: Germany...
ACGCAGATATTCTGCGATTTCCCTCCAGGAATAGCCAGAGTGCCGTGCCATCCAGACCGTACGTGTCCAGTCGTCCATGTTCTCGATGGTTTGCTTGACCTGAATCGAACGATCCAGATCCGACACCGCCTTCGAATCATGGGCATGTCGCAGCCGCTCAAGATCGCGGCCCAGCGGAAGATATTCCACCATCTCTCGCCTTCTGCGTTCCCGCCTCAGGGAGCGATTGAACCGATGGTGAAAGGCCCCGAAGAGATAGGCCTCCAGGTTCAGTATCGGTCGGCCTTTTCCATTTGACCGACACATGGTTTTCGCGACGGACCGCAGTACCGACTCCCACACATCCGTGGCCAAGGCCATCGCGTCACCAGACGTTTTGTTTGTCAGCTCTTTGCGCGCGTGCGCCTGAACCCGCGGCCACAGACGCCGCGCAACGATTGCCAATTCGCTGATATCATCCTGGCCCCGCTCAGCATTCTGAAGGAAAGCGGAAAGAACCCATTCAGGGCCCAATTCGCGGCTGGACATCGGACAGGTCTCACCTCTCATTATTGATTACTGCTATTACTGCTAAGCCCAAAGATTACCAGAGCGTGACATCCGCTATGAGGCGGTGTCAAGGCCCGGTGCACCTCTTGGCCCGATGCACCTCTCGCCCCGACCGGAGCCCTTAGTGTCACGCCGGCGGAATTGCGGCCCACCGGGTCTGGCCAGCGCCGCCAAGGAATAAAGAAATCTTTTTGATACTTTTTCTCCCCTGCCGGTTCCTTTACTAGATGTAGGGCAATTACCGATTTTTGCCGTTTGGCGAAAGGGGTACGGAGCAATGTTCCCCCACATCGAAGTGCGTTACCTGCACGCAGTCGTTGTTTTGGCCGAGGAACTCAACTTCACGCACGCTGCGCAACGATTGCGCATCAGCCAACCTGCGCTCAGCAAGCAGATCACTGAGATCGAAGAACAACTCAGATTTCATCTGTTCACTCGCGACAAGAAACGGGTTGTCGAACTCACTGACGCTGGACGTATCTTCGTCGAAGAGGCTCGCTCGGCGCTCTCGCACATGGAGCGGGCCATTCATCTTGCTCGTGCCACACATGATGGAGGAGACAACGTCTTGCTGATTGGACACTCGCTCTTCGCCGATCAAGCCTGGGTCTCGGCCCTTCTCTCAATTCGTCTGCCGCTATACCCCAAGCTCCGCATTCGACTAATCAGTCAGTTCTCAATCGAGTTGGTCCGTAGTGTCATGGCCGGCGAGCTGAATTTGGCGCTGGTAACGGCACCGCCGGAGAACGCTCATATCACGTCCGTGCCATTCGCACGTGCGCCGCTCTATGCGGCTCTCCCACGGACCCACGCGGCTGCCCAACAGGAACACATCATGCTCCAAGATCTGGCAAACGATGAATGGATTCTGTTGGCGCGACGAGTTCACCCCGTCGTTCATGGCGCAATCATGGACGCGGCACGACGTGCGGGAATCGCTCCGAAACACGCGCACGACATTATTACGGCTCAACAGGCGGTTCACTTGGTATCTGAGCAGGTTGGCGTGGCCATCTTCACCAAACCTACGGCCCTTGGTTTTGACGCTGAAGGTGTAGTGGTAAAGCCGCTTTCTGATACCTCATTGTATTTCGAAACGTGCGTGATTATGAGGGCAGACGACGATTCCCGATTGGCAAACGAGTTCGTCCGGTCTTTCCTCCGCAAATACGCGCCTCAGCGCCTGCCATCAAAGCAAATGGAATTGTGGCTGTCCGCCTGAGTTATCAGCTTGGAGACGGCAACTCCGCCGCGCTAGACGCCAAGCAACGTGTTATTCTTTGCCTTTGCTAATAGAAAACACAGGAGATGAAACTTTGAGGCCTATCGAAAATATCATTCAGGAAGTAAAGGAAGAGATTGCGAGATTGAATCAGGTAGTCCGGTTGTTGCAAGGTACATCTACAAGGGGGCAGAAAGTAGCACAAAAGAGCACGGCACGACCGAGACGCACAATGTCAGCGGCGGGCAGGAAAAGAATCGCGGCGGCACAGCGGGCACGTTGGGCAAAAATCAGGGCAGCAAAGAAGGGGTAGTCCGCTATTTTGAAATCAGCGGGGCGATCGCTGTACGCATTGCCGCTTGGAATCTGATTCGTGCGGCAAGGCGCCTTGGGTGCCAAGTTTTGCTGTCTCCGAAGCCGATTGGGAGCGCCTAAGGCGATTACACCTATGCGCCGTCACCTCGCGCGGCTCTGCCATCGCATGTTGAAATTCGGCGCCTGCCTATATCGACAAGGCCATCGAACGCTGCGAGGCCCGACACGATTCTATAGCGCATGATGACCCAATGCACCCAAAGAGTGCGCGTCCTCTACGGCCCACAAACACTGAAATAGATGATGGGATGAGGTGATATGTGGGGCAGGAACCATCACTGGGGAGTGAAATGCTATGTTTTATAGACTCGGCACCTCTTCCGCGGGTACATTAGGGCGCACAATCACCTGGAGGTTCTTGGCATGGCTACGTTGGGAATAACTGTCGGATACAGGCCCGTTCGGATCGGATGGTGTGTCCGGCAAGGGAATTTCGACGATTTTCGACGCGTATTGCGGCTTACTCATACACTCTGGGGCGGTAGGTTTAACCCAGTGATTCCGGTAGGACAGCAATTCGATAAGACGCTGGTACACATATTCGGAATCGATGTCCTGATTCCGGCACAAGATGATCCAGAGCTGCTGGACTTTGTTAAGTCGTTCTCGGATTTGTACTGGCCTGACTTCCTAAGGGACGTTTTCCCGGATCGCGCTCATTCGAAATCCGCCCGCTTCGTTGATGTGAAACGACCCATTGAGATCATCCGCCAAAAACGAGAGAAAGAAAGAGCCGTGCTGCGGCATGCCTATCTCTTTACGGCAGATGTAGCCGACCCGCTGCACGACGTGCTGCTAGCGATGTTTGGAGGGTATCCTCCCCAGGCCGAGATCGGTGTCGACTATAACTCTATTTTTGCCTCGTCGTTAGCGGCCGAAACGGTGGGCACTGCAATCATGGACTCCCGCATCGCAATGGGCATTACCCCGTCGGAGATCGCGGCTTGGGATCTTGAGCCCGTCGATTCAGAGGTACGGTTCGAAGGTCAAAACGGAATCTATCTCGGTTCTGCCGCATCGTACGAGGATCTGCTCACTTTCTGGAACTTGCGAGCGGCGGGGCTAGATCTTCGCTTCATGGACCAGAAATACCAGGAAAGGCTTAACTGGATCGCCAACGCATGGCTGGAGAACCTAGTGGGGCGGAGCACATCAGGGAGACCGGAGGACATTATCGGTGTCTGGTCGAGAAGTCAGGAGAAGATTGAGACAGCGCCGGATGCCGGAAGGAACTCCGTCGTGAGACTTATAGACGACAACTACTGGGGCCGACTCCCCGTACTACCACACTACCATTGGGATGAGCAGCGAGCTTTGGCATCTCTCGCGCTCGATAATATCCCGCGATACTCCTTTCAGCTACCGGCGAGTCCTGCGGGTCGAAGCGCCAGCCCGCTTGAGACTATTGGGGTCACCGTACGATTGCATGGTGATTCGGTTCCTGCGGCGAGAACCACGTTCTGGGTGCCTTGCCTGGGTGGGGTAAACATGCTCCTCAGCGCGCGGTACTATCCGAGCACTCCGTTTTCGCTGCGTGCGAGCCGTGATTACTTCACTCTCTGCATAACCGCTGTTGAGGATTTTCTAAACATACCAGCCATTAACAAGGTTGAGCTTATCTCCAAGATATTTGAATTCTCGGGGATCCACGCCGAACCTAGCCTACCGGGCATCGTGGCGATGCGGCTTATCGAGCAGATGGGAGATTTGGAACGATCCGGAGTTTTCAGACTTCCCGGCGTCAGGCAACTAATTGAGAGTTACAGCCCGCTTCAGGCATTCACCCGTAGCGGGGCCGTGCAATATATTCGTGATCTCGAACCAGGCAGTGGCCGAGCGCGTTTCGGTGATTACTTGATGACCGGAGAGAAGCTGACACCAGATTCTGTTTTTGATTTTCTGTTAGATCGGCGTGTCTTTCGAGCTGGGCTTGAATTCCAGTGTCCTCACTGCAGTTTGTGTTTTTGGACGCCAATCGATTCTCTGAGTACCGAAGTGACATGCGAACTATGCGGGGTAAAACTCAATTGCACTCCCCAATTGAAGAAGCGGGGAGACTGGAAGTTCAGACGCTCCGGACTTTTCGGCAAAGAGGATCACCAGGAGGGCGGCATTCCAGTTGTACTGACCCTTCGCCGGCTCCACGGTTGGTTCGGAAGCCTCGGATTCGAGACTTCAATTTTCACAACCGCCATGAAACTGAGACCAGGCACGTCACCGATTCCAGAGTGTGAGACTGATTTCGTCTCTTTGAGAAAGCCCATTCGCGGTCCACTCAATTTGGTAATTGGAGAATGCAAGTCTGCAGGTGGGGAGATTACCGATGATGACTTGGACAAGTTGGGCACGGTCGCCTCGACTATTGAATCCGATCAACTAAACGTCTTTCTCCTCTTTGCCAAAACTGGCGAGTTTACCTCGGATGAGGTGACCCGGTTGAAGCAGGCGGCGTTACGAGTCCCGAATCGTGTGATCATGCTTTCGAAGCGCGAGCTCGAGCCGCCTTTGCGTACGTACGAGTGGGCCGCGCGGGAGTTTCAGGTAGATTCGATTGGGATGCAGCTTGAGGACATGGTTCGGAATACAGATGCGATTTTCTTCAATCCGAGACGCAAGCCTTGATCGAGAGGGACGTATGGGATTCACAAAGCGGCTGATTGAAGATGAACTCGAACGTGGCTACAGATTAACCGGAGATTTTGTGTGCTCGCAGTGTTTCGAGGATGACGCGATTCGCGATTTTATTTCAGCGCACTTGACCGAACATGAATGTTCGTTCTGCGACAGGTCGAGTGAGGATGAGGTGATCGCCTGCCCATTGGATGACATCATCGAACACATGATGACATGCGTTGGCGATCACTACTCCGACGCCGAGGCAGAGTCCGTGCCGTACGACAACGAGGACCAGAAGTACATCGTCAAGACTTTCGACACCTGGGACCTGCTACGGGACGCACTCGACACCTTCCCCATGAGTTCGAAAAAACTAACAAATCGTCTCTTGCACGCAATCCCCGACCGCGCATGGTGCAAGAGAGATCCCGAACTCCTGTCGCGTGAAGAGGGCCTACACCTTGGCTGGCGCGAGTTCTGCCTCGCAATCAAACATGAAACCCGGTATCTTTTCTTTCGCGTCCGCGAAGGAGACGAGCCCGAGTATGTTGAACCAGCCGATATGTTGGAAGAGATTGGCGAACTTATTCGACGTTACAGATTGGTGGTCGATCTCCCCCTCGGTACTCGTTTTTTGAGGGCTCGCTGCACCGCCGGGAACCTCCGGTTCGAAACGCCAGCGGATGTGGGCCCTCCCCCCTCAAAACTGGCTTCAACTAACAGAATGAATGCAGCAGGGATTGCCATGTTCTACGGCGCGGAGGACGAGGGCACCGCAATTACGGAAACCCGGCAGCCCGGCGACATTCGTGCCTCAATCGGCACGTTTGAAACCCTCGTCGGTCTAAAGCTGCTCAATCTGGTAGATCTCCCAGGCCTACCTAGTTTGTTCTCGGAGAAACATCGACTACGCGATGAGATTAGGTTCTTGTGGAATTTCCGCAGAGATGCCGTTTCGCCCGTTGATCCGAAGGCCGCCGATTACGAGTACTCACCGACCCAGGTGGTCGCGGAGTACATCCGCCGTGGCTTCCGGTACGCAGAGGGAGAGCGGCTAGATGGCATCGTGTATCCCAGTTCCAAAGGCGGCGCTCGAAACTACGTATTCTTTGCAGACAGGCGGAATGTCGAGGGAGTTGCTGACGACATCTTGTCCGCGAGCGGAACGAAGAAGTTTCGGATGGTCTCGGTGAAGCACATGGACTTGCCGGGCACTCCATCTTCCGCGTAATCCACGGAGAGCGGCACCCGGCTACGCCGATTGTTAGCTTGTTCCTACCGTTACGGGGAACCGTTTTCCCACATGACTGCCCCCCTGCCCTCGCGCTGCTCTTCGTCACGCTGTGCCTCTTTCTGTGACCCGCTCACGGACGGGTACGGAGTCAACCTAACAGCCGCAGGCTTGCGTCAAGGCACTTTCGCGACATAAGACGAGCCTCCCCTACGGGCTGCCCCTCATTTATTTCACGTTTGCCTGTGACTCTGCGCCTTTAACGCGGCTGTTCCTGTTGCCTCTCTCGCCCCCGTCCTGGGGGCCACTTCAAGAAACGAGGCAAACATCATGACGACGAAGACTCTCAGCTCAAGCGATCTCGCGCAGTTCACCGGCAGCGAAAACTGGTATCGGCACGCGATCAACCGTAACATCCTCTACACCGACGGCGCGCAGCACGTTGCCGAACAGGGCGGCGCATATTGGCTGCTGGACGAAATCGCGGTCACTCAGCCCTACAACAAGGCTGTCGCCGCCGAGGAATTTCAGGTCTGGAAACTCGCCGTGCGTCCCGACCGAAGCGCCACGCTCACGTGCGACGATGGCAACGGCAATATCGTGTTCGCCAAGGAGATCGAGCACACCGATTTCCCGCTGGATGGAATCACGCTGTACTTCGCCAACAACGTGATCCACTTGCCGAGCGAGTACTGACCAGCGCCAAGCCCGCGCTGGCGTCCTCGCTGGCGCGGGCCTTTTACTGCATTTCCCGAGCGCCTAAGCCCCCATCAGAACTCCCCCAACTCCGGCACCGAGTTGAAAGATATGCGGGTGGGCGCGGCGGTTAGGACGCTCTGGATGTTGGCAAAGTAGACGGCACTCTTGCCGAATCGCTGGTTCAGTTCGTCCACCGCGCGGCTGAGACGTTGCTGGCGCTCGTCGTCATCAAAAAGCGACATGGTGTGTAATTCGTCGGGAACCAGGTTGAAGAGCCAGACGCCGACTTGTAACGGCGGCGTTTTCGGGCATGTCTCCCACAGGCGCGAGAAGTGCTTCTGCAAGGTGAAGGTGTCGCGGCACTCGCAGATGCGCAGTTGCGCCTTCCACGGCGCAACCGGCTCTCGATCCGCATCGCCGTAGCGCGAGCGCACAAATTCAACGTAGACGCCGATGCCGCCGGCATCTGGGAGAATTGGCGCGCTCCAGCAGGGTCGCTGCTGGAGACGGTCTCGATATTGACGACCTCGCCCAACAAGGCGATGGAAGGCGTGCATGACCGTATGCCAGTGATTCTGCCGCCGACGAGCTATGAGCTTTGGCTCGATCCAGCTATGCCATTTTCACCGGCTGTCAACGCGCTGCTTCAGCCCTTCGACGCGGCGCAGATGCAGCGCCGCCAAGTCATGGAGATTGATCCCCTCAGAGAGCGTACCTTGAGTGCGATAATTCAGACCGTGACCACAAAACGTACTGCTCCGCAGGTGCCAGCAGCCCACAGGAAGAGAAACCGTGATCGCAGGGTTGCTGCGCTATCGCTTGACCTTGTTCCAGCCGAAAATCAAAGAGCGATAAGGGCTTTGAACCAGGCGTTGCTCGCCGGAGAACTTCATGACGCGATGGCGCTGTGTCTGCAATCCAACCTTCTGATGCCTCTCGCAGCTCTCTTGAGAAGCCTCATCGATACATCCGTGCTAGGTATCTGGCTTCTTAAATATGCGACAGATGAAGAGGTTAGGGACAGTGTTGCGCACGTATCCGCCGTCGACATGGTTCAACGCTCATTCGGTCCGGAAGACCGATCCATCTTCGCTTTCATATTCCAACCGGTCAAGGGCACCGATCATGAGTTCTACCGTGACGTCCTTCATCCGTCCATTCACGGCGATGCTCTTCACATCGCTATGAGGGTCAGGGATCAGGCATCAAAGCGGACTTGGGTTCACAAATGCCTATTTCACGCGAATCACGTATACGTCCACATGCTCCTCCAGTTTGCTAAGAGCGGCAAGGTTCCACAGGAGTTCCAAGATTACATCCGGGAGGAGAGTGCAAAGGCGATTCGCGTTATAAGCGCCCTGCTTGAGCATCCTGACTGGAAAGGCACGGACGAGCAGCTATCAGAATAGCGGAAGCGACACCGCATTACCTGCTCTTATTCGTTGATCATAGTTTCGAAAGAGTGCGGGCCGCCTTCGAAGTGTTTTTGACTTGATTCGCGGTGCACATAGAGACCACGAAAGGACCTTTTCGCCAGTGAGTACCGACCCACGCCATTCGCCCGAGATCCTGTTTCACAGAGAGTTGCTACAACTTGCGAAGTATGCCAAGGGAAAGCAGAACCTGGAGCAACTGCCTGAATACAGTCGGACACTTTTCGAGGATCTCTACAACCATATGAATGATCGGTTCTCAGCACAGAACGTGAACTTGCGTACACGTTTTGGCGCGAACCTTTATTTCGACTTCATCGACTCCGGCAGCCCCAATGCACTCGCCTTCAAAGCAGGGGATTATGCGATGGTTGGGGTGACACGTGGAATGCTTGACCATCTCGTGCTGTTTTCTGGACGACTTGCGACCGACCAGAAGTTCGCATTAGCCGTCGGAATACCTGTGATTCCGCCGGCATCTAGGGACAGTTCCATTGCCATGATTTTTGGTATGGCGATGCAATTCTTCACTTCTCATGAGATCGGGCATCATGTGCATGGAAATGTTGGCTTCGGAGCGGCTTCTGGTATGCCGCATCTTTACGAACTTTTGGATGGAAGCGATACAGAGAACCACATCGATCTTCAAGCAATGGAACTGGACGCCGACGCCTATGCGCTTTCAAGTCAACTGCCCAATGTGCTTGGGGCGCAACATGAAGAGATCGCTCGGAGTCTCGGAATAGAGAAGCAATCATTGTCTGCAGAAGCGATACTCAACCTTCTCCTCGCCGCCATAGTCTGCTTCTTACATACCCTTCCGCAACAGCGCTATACAGGGGAGACTGTGCAGTCGCTTCGGCATCCTCCACGTTTGCCTCGACTCAACTATATTCTGGGCAACATTCAGGGGTGGTGCTCCTTGAATCGTCAGGAACTGAGTGGATGGCCGACCCTCAACCAGTTTCAGCAAATTGCGCAAACGGTCACCGGCTGCTCGCGAGTGTCCGCTGAGGGGATGCCTTGGGCTGAGGAGGACGCGTTTATCACCTCTGAAGAGGGCAAAGTATATAGACGCAGCCTCGATGAAGCATTGTCGAGGGTGGCAGAGCTGATGCTGCCATTTGCGTGGAAATAGGCGGTGCTTTCGGGGGGATAGTCTTCTGTGGTGCTCGTTTCGAGCCGTACCGGACCGGGCGCTTAAAGTAATGCTCCATCTGGTCGAACCCCATCGGGGCTTCAACAAGATGCTTCGTGTGTTCCCTCCCGTTTTCGGTACCGGGAAGTCGGCTTGTGGAACGTGTCATTTTGGACTTGAGTTCTCAACTGCCGAACTTGCTCCTGGGATGATTCCTCAAGTAACAAAAGCTTCGCGTGTTGCAGGAAACGTTCCAGCGGAATGAATTGGGCACGTCTGTATACGGCACGCGAACCATACGCGAACATCGAAGATCCTAAAACAGCCCAACCCATCCTACGCTATCCTAAATCGATCACAACATAAGCCCATTTCCCTCAGTGACATCCGCTGATTCCAAACCACTTGGCCATTTCGGTAGGTGGCCCTGAAAAGGCTGGCGTCGGCGGTTCAACTCCGTCCCTGGCCACCACATTTCAAAGGCTTTAGCCATTCTGATCGTCTCTACCAGTTGTGGGTTGCGACCCACGATAAGCTCAGACCACGGCAGACTTCGCGCCTGGAGCAAGCAACTGCTGCAGCACCCAACCCTGAGCTTCCAACTTGGCCGAGGTCGTGGCCTTCGCGTAGATGTCCAAGGTTGTCTTTACATTTGAGTGCCGCAACAATTCCTGCACCAATTTCGGGTCGCTCCCATTGGCTACGAGCACACTTGCCAGCGTGCGCCGAAGAGTGTGAAAGCCAACCGGCCCGACGATCCCAGCTTTCCTCGCCGCAGGCTGAAGATGGTTCGCCACAAGCATATTCGCCCGTGGCGGTTTCTCACCATGCAGCCGAAAACTCGGAAAGACAAGATCCGTGTCACGAAAGTACGGTGTTTCTTTCCGCCATGCTTCGAGCAAAGCAGCCAACAGCGGATGCAACGGCACCGGCCTTTGCGATGCTTTACTTTTTGGCGGTCCGAATTTCCCGTACACATAGGCCCGAGATACGCGAATGCAGGAGTTCCGCCAGTCAATGTCCGACCATCGCAGTGCCAGAAGTTCGCTCACGCGAAGGCCCGTAGCTGCGTCGGCAAGAACTAAAACCCGGTGCATGTCATCCAAGTTGGACAGGATGTCCACGCATTGCGCCAAAGTCAGCACAACTGGGTCATAGTCGCTAACACACGATTGCCTGACAAACGCAATCGGATTAGCTTCCTGCGTTCTGGGGATTAGCCCATAACGCTGGCTGTGCTTGAATACCACCAGCATCACATTTCTCAGTTTGACAAGGGTTCCGTTGGATAGGCCGTTGTGTTTTCGCAAATCGCGAAGCCAGTTTTGCACCGCCACCGGTTCCATCTCACTTGCCCGCACCGCCTTCCACCTTGGCAAAACATGCTTTGCCAGATACCGGCGGTACGTCGTTATTGTGGAATGCGCCTTGGGGATCACCGCTTCCGCTTGATCTTCCGACAACTCCAACCGTGCGTAGTGGTCTGCTAGTTCACCAAACATGATCGGCCTTCCCCTGCCGGTTCTAACGTTGGGGTCGAAGCCGGTCTTGCGAAGCTTTGCCCAAGCTTCGGTTTCTGTTTTGAGTTCCGCCACACTGCCCACGACGAAGTTTGCGGGTACACGCTTACCATCGGCGCGAGTCCTGTAGTAGCGATACTCAAACACGTCCCCGGACTTGCGGGACAAAACGCGTAGACTTCCATGTTGATTTCGTGTCCGTGCCATCAAGCTCTTCTCCTTGGCACAGACGGCTGCGTTGGCACAGTTTACACCGCGCTCAGCAAAGGTTGAAGCAAGTTCTGAAATACGGAATCGCCACAAGTGGCGGGGGCCAGTGCCAAGCGGATAGCCCGGAAGATCACCGCGCCGTGCCAACTCAAGGATGCGACGCGGACTCACTTGTAAGAATTCAGCCGCAGTGTCGGCGCCAACCAACGGCTCGATTTCGCCGCCGACTGGGACTGGATGGCCGCCTTGATGGGAAGACAGGTCGGAAGTGGGAGGCTGGGATTGGGGACTCATCCCTGGCTCCGTGTCGCCGAATGGCGGGATAGGGCCGATGTTTCGGTTTTCTTCTTTCTCTTCCATAGTGGCGGGTTGGACTGGAACTGACAAGGTTCGGTCAAGGGCAACCGGAGGGAGCCGCGCCAGCGGGCCTGCCCCTTGACGGGTTCTTCGCAGTTCCGGTTTCGTTCCTGTGGAAGCGAAAGAAAATGCCGGATGCGCGGAAATGTGGTTCGCGCGTCTCATTGTGCCGCCGGGCTCGCGTTCTGGATTGATTGTTCGCCCATTGACTCTGCGCCTATCATTGCCTTCTCGCGTGAAACTATCGTTGATACTGCTGGTCAAGATCAGAGGCCTAAGCCGAAGCCCATGCCTATCCCCAGATCTTTTTCTGGTTGTTGTGGTCGGGCGATCTCGTGATGTTGCAATGGCGCGATCACCTGTTCCGGTTTTAGTGCGCTCTGGTGCGAGATATCTTGACCAAGAGCCTGCGGCAGTTTCTTACGGTCGTTTGTGAAAATCTGTGCGTCCCACTGTCCACGCGAAACCGAGACATACGCCATGCGGCTATTGAGCAAGTCTTTCGCCGCCAGCTCCGTATCCACGTGGATGAGTACGCGCTCGGCGGTCTGTCCCTGACTGGAATGACTGGTGATGGCATAGCCGTGGTCGAGGTGCGGATGGTGCTGAGGTTCGTAGTCCATGCTGCGCCCGTTATCAAGCTTCAACCGCATCGCGCCGTCCGGCGCGATGCTTTCCACTGTACCCAGTTCACGGTTCGCAATCTTCAGCTCATGATTGGGCGCGGTGAATTGGATACGGTCTCCAACCGAAAATGCCTTCTCCTGCTCGCGATACACCGAGACGCCCATCTGGCGGCGAGGGTCATAGGTCGTTACACTTCCATCTACGCGCAGCACCGTGAGCCGATTGTTTTGCGCGTCGATACTTTTGACGCGCGTGTAATCGCCGTTCGCAATGCCGGTCTCCCGCGAACTGCGCGAGTAGCGCAGAATGTCGTTGATTTGGTATTGCTGCGCCCAAGAACGATCTGCGCCGGTCATTTCCTGACGCGGCACCAGCGTTTGGACGGAGTGCTCGTCTCTCCTTACGACGCCGCGCGCTTGCAACTCGGCATGGATGCGCTGATTAATCTCTGTGCGTGACAAATTGTCCGGCGACACAACCAGCGTACTTTCCGGCGACTTGGCATACTCGCGCGCAATGGCCGTGATGCGCTCCTCGTACCCTGTCACTTCATGCACTCGGCCCTGCCGGTCAAGGCTGTCGATGGCCGCGCCAACCTGGCCACGCGCCAATTGCTCGACAGCCTGCTTCAGTTCCGGGTCCTTCTGTCGCACAATCTCTTCGAGTCTCACCGTCCGCATCCCGGCTTCCTGAAGCTGCGCGAAAGGGCGGCCCGCTTCGACGGCCTCATGCTGCCGCGTGTCTCCGACAAGGAGAACTCGATCCTTTGGATGAAGCCGTTCCATGAACTCGTGCATCTGGCGCGTCGAGGCAAGCGAAGATTCGTCGAGCACGTAGAGCTTTTTCTCACCAGTGTCCGTCTGCTCTCCCCGCGCAAGATGCCGTTGCAGAGTCGAAGTCTCTATGCCTGCCTCGGCTAGTTTCTGCGCAGCGCGGGAGGTGGGAGCAAAACCTTCGACCTTGTAGCCTTCGGCCTCCACTCCTTCCCGGATCACCGCTAATGTCGTTGTCTTGCCCGTACCGGCGAGGCCATCCAAGCCGACAATCTTCTCGCGGCTCACAAAGATGTCATCGACCACGTCGCGCTGCGCCCGACTCAACTCGGCATGGCGGTCCTCGGTTGCAATGCGCAGCGAAGGCGAGACCAGCATTGGATCGCTGTAGGTGCGCCGATTGCCGCTCTGCATCCATCCGACGATCTCCCGCTCCATCCGGACCATCTCGGCAGTGGTATAGAGCGGCGCGGCTCGTCCTTCAACCGGGCCGACGGCGAGAAACTCTCCGCGCTGGACGCGCTGCGCAAATTCATGCCGCACTTGTTCGTAGGTTGCTTGCGCCATGCTGCGGCTTATCGCCGCCTGCAAGATGCTTCGCTCATCCTGCACGGCAGAGCGCTCGAAGACGTGATTGCGGGCGTAGGTAACGGCCTGTCGTTCAGTCTGAAGTTCAGTCTTGTCCGAGCGGGGTGTGAGGAGCTGCGTATGTTCGCGTGCCTGGGCGACAACGCGATCCGCTTGATGGCCGTGCTGTGCCGCCAGTTCACGGTGCCGCTGTAATACTACTTCCCGCGAATGAATCTCCTTGCTATCGCGCGTGCGATGGGCGGCAACCTGCGCCGCGCCTGCGCCTTCTCTCCCAATCTCCTGCAAATGATTCTTGATCTGTTCTCGTCTCGGACTGGACGCATCGAGGTATTCTTGTGTGTAGCCCTTGATTTCCGGCTGGCCGTGTTTTCCGCGCTCGGTCTCATAGCCCATCCCTTGCAGCCGCATAGCAAGTTCGGAACGATAAACGCTGGTCGCATATTGCTGCGATTGGAAAAGGCTTCGCTCCTGCAGCGCCCGCGTCTGGCCGTTCTCGCGTTCGGTGACATTCAAGATGACGGCATGAGTATGAAGTTGCGGCGCGGCATATCCGTTCACAGGTCGCGCAGTGTCATGCTCGAAGGTGGCGGCAATGAATTTGGCCGTCGTTTCAGGCGCGTGGATATTGCCGATGCGTGCTTGCGTGTACCGCTCCAGTTCGGCAAGCGCGACGCGGACACTTTCGCGATGCGCCATGCGCACACGCTCATCGCCACCGACAAGCGCGGTGAGTGAAACGGATTTCGGCGCGGAGAAGGTCGCATCCCACCCGGCGCGATGTTCGACGCTGGTGATTTCCTTGCCGTACTCGTTCTCGTAGGTCCTTGCCGGCTGGTGCTTAACGAGCTGCGCGCCGCTTTCAGGATGCTGGCCTTCGTTCAGCCGCGCGAATTCTTGGGCACCAACGGAACCGCGCAGCCCCCATTCCTGGGCAACCCTGCCCTGCCACTCGCTGTGCACCTGCGCGTCACGGCTCCAGTAGTTCTGCTTCTCCGACACAAACTCGCGCGCATGGTAGGTCCGCGCCTGTCCTGCCGATAACGCTTTGGAGATGGTCAACATGCGATTCAGCTCTGCAACGAGCGCGGTAATATCTCGGCTCCTGTTTTATGACTTATACTGACTAAGTCTCGCAAGAGATGCTCACTGTTCTATTATTTGTTGCTGTATTATTCAAGGTTTTCCATGTGGAAAACGTACTTTTGTGTACTTATCTCGCCTTTGTGTTGTTGAGTCGACTTACAATAGCGATCCGAGTCGGCAACGCGAAAGCACGCTCATCGGCAGTGTTTATCGATGGTAAAAGCAAGCACAAACGCTGGGCATCGGTATCTATTGACGCTACTCATTGGAAGCAAGAAAGCATGTCATTCGCGAAGCTAAGTCGGGGCAGATAGACAGAGAATGTCTGACCGGGAAGAAATGCAATTTAGAGGAAAGTTATACTATCTTATCAAGTGCGCCGACCTGCGCTTTATGTGCGCACTTCGCAACCATCAAAGTTGCTGTTTGGAGTCATGCAAATGGAGCGAATGAGTGCCGTCTGTCCGGATAGGATTTCGTGAAGTTAGGGTGGCAATTAGCCCAGGCGATCCACTGCGATTCGTCCTAGCTTTCGGCCTTCTCATACCAGTTCTTTGCCTCGATGCTCCGGGAAAGATAGCCGGCCTTTTGACGGGCTTCTTCGGAAGGCTGGAAGGTGGTGTCTTCGCCTCTGGTTGCGGAGTCGAATCCGCTGGCTGAACTGCAACTGAGAGTGGCGCGATAATCGCCGAATGAGGTGTATTATCGCGGCTGGTTTCACACGCTAAAAGGATGCGCTGGCTTCGACATCGCGACGGAGTCGGCGAGTCCAATTAACCCCAGATGAGGTGCTGATCCGCCTTCCAATTCCGCTGGAAATCCGAAGCGATACCAGTCCTTGTGAGTGGTCTAGCAGCCTCGATCTAATGGCCGCCAATTCGTACTTCTGACGCGGTCGCAATTCCCACTCATACCATGTCACAGCAATGATTGGCAGAAGGCTGAAAAGCGCGCCAGAGGGCAACAATCCACCAACTCGAACGCCGAGGAAAGCCACGGGAATCACGGTTCTTTCTCTGGCGGATAAGCGCCGGAATTGGCACGCGATTGGGCCAGGGATTCGTCGGCTTTCAGGCGCTTGAGCGACCCGGAATACGCGACATTTTGCGCAGTCTATATGCATTACCTGTTCGTGCGCGACGGCAAGGCGTACTTTCACTCATACTTGCCCAGCAAGACAGAGGTACAGGATCGAACTTCGGAACTTCGTAAGGAAACTGCTCGCCGCTCTGAAGGGGTTGCCCCGCTGGGGCAGAGAGAGGCATTCCGAACATAGCGGGAGGGCTTTTACGGGCGTGGGCGCGGCCTGTCAACGCCCCGGAGCGAAGCGCAGCCGTAAGGCGTTCCGCGCTCTTGGCGGAACGGGGCTTGACAGGCCGTGATCCGCGCCCGTACCCTCTTCCCGCTTCGGAATGGCTCGGTTACGGTCGCCGCGAAGCCTACTGCTGAACGCATACGGCAACACCGGACAGACACCGGATGCCGCGTGCGTTGGTGTCAGCGGCCCTAATTCCGCTTTCTCGCGCAACCCTCGATGGATCAACACGTTTACGCGCAGAGCGCCCTACAGCGCCCGGCGGGAACCCATTAGTTCCCGGTGTTCAGTAACTCGCTTGTTTTCAATAAGTATCTAACGAGATACCAAGGTAGCTAATCAGCTCCCCACGTGGGGATGACGTGTCAACCTCTCTCCCGACGCCGAAGGCGGCGAAAAACTTCAACCCCGCAAACCGGGCCTGCGCAAGCGACAAAACCGCGTCGCTCTGACGCCAGCTGCCCGGCAGCAAATCGGCGGCGCAGTCGGCGCCGCAATGCGTGCCAATCGCACCGCGATTAGGCCCACGAATCGGGAGCGCAAAGCACAGCGAATCGAATCCTTAATCAAGGCACGAACGTAACTTGCCGCCCGTGCGGTATCGCCAGAAACTGGCATGTGGGTTTCGATGGCGCGGGCCAGAGGTCTAGCGTGCGGCCAAGTAAGTTTATGCGGTAGGGATGGCTGTGTCTCACGTTTGTCATGATCCCGGCTTCGTGCATAATGCATTCGTCGCCATTGTTCCAAAAGCGCTGCCAGGAGACGGGAAATGAACCGAGGCGGATTTTCGTGGTGGCGATTCCTCGGCGTATCGGCGTTCAAAGCGCGCGTCTCGCGCCAGATCGGCATCCCGCTAACTCGCAGTGGACGCCGACAAAAGCTTGGATCGTTGATCTTACGGCTACTCGGCATAGATAAATGGCTTTAGCCATGAGCAAAACTTTAGCTGAGAAGCGGGCACGAATATTTCAACGATAGGGTGGACAATGGCCGCAGGATGACCATTGGCCTGAGCACTGGGTGCCGCTCAGTCCAGTTGCACAGGCGTTGGGGAAGCATACTGAAAGAACCGGAGGTCGGGGACTGTGGCTGACATAGCTTGGTATACATACAAGTGCCCCTCGTGCAGCGCTCGCATCGCGTCTCGCATAGGCAATAATCCCCGTGTTGGCGTTGAGTACAAACCTTGCGGCTCCTGTGGGAGTATCTGCCGAACCCCTGACATAGAGTGGCAGCACATGACGAAGTGGCAGCGCATTCGCTACATCATGAATGAATATGGCATCCTCCTACTCATCCTCGCGATCTTGTTCGCCATCGGGATGTATTACGCAACGGCCAAGACTGATTGGAAGCCGTCGGCTTGGATTCTCGGAGTGACCCTCGCTGTATTCGCGCCGTTCTGGCTCCGAAAATACTTCCTAGTGCGAGACTCCATCAACCGAACCGCAACTGTGGGTCCTCAACACTTCGGTAACGTTCAGGGATTGGATAATGTCTCCCATGCTGGAACGATTTCTGCGGGTGCGGAATACACTCGCCCGGCACAAGCGGAAATTCCAAAGCCGAAGAGTGGCATCGGCCTTCGCTGGAAGATTCGCCTTGCGTTAATCGGAATCGGCGTCGTCTGTGCGATTTTAGACAGCGAGTGGAAGGCAATTGACAAGTATTTTCCGAAGCTGAACGAATACGTCCACTCGGGAACGCCGACGAGCGAAGGCGACGTTGACTACCTCATGGCTCACTTGCAGCAGGATATGGAGAAGTGGGCGCAGACCTGTCCTGAAAAGATCGGCTTCCAAGAATGCCGTGCCCGGCTTATGGCCAACAAACCAGTTCTCGCAGACTTGACTATGCGCGTGACCGCGTTGAATGACGCGTGGGTCAAGGAACTTGGAGAGCGAACTGTGTCCAACGACTGTCAGACACAAATGAATCAGATGCTCACGGCGTACAAGGATTACGTGAGAGTGGAGAGCAACATAGTTGCGTTGGTTGAACCAATGGGGGGTAAGGTTGAACAGTCCAAACTCCAGCCGCTCAACACGGCTTTCGATCAAGAGAACAAGGCGGTGAACGAATTGCAAAATCTGAAAGCGTCTCGTGTTTGTGATGCCTACTGACGTAGGTACAAATCGACCGTGATGGGGAAACAAGGCGCTTCGGAGGAAAACACTCGGTGACGACAGGAACTACACGCCGATTATCGCTAGAGGAAGAGGAACTTGGGAAGATGCGTGATGAACTCGCGCTATTGCAAGTCCAACTCGCCGAACGAGAACTGTACCTTGCGAATCGGAGGGCCGAGCTCGCAGCCCCGCCACGCTCTGGCTCGCCGCCGAGATCCAAGACTTTGTGCGCTCAAAAACTCAGGACTCTACTGTGGCGCAGGTGGCTTTGGATGTGGCACGGGCAAGTGTTTCTCTTGTCGAGTGGCCGCAGTCAGGTTCTGAATCGCAAGAGCCAAATCCTGCATTGCCTTCGCAACCCATTCCAGCTTAGTGAGTAGTTCGCCAAATTGTTCACTGGTAATTTCGCTCATCAGTAATTTCCTTTCCACGCTCGATAGCCGACATAGAGCCACGAACAGATGCCGTGCAGAATCGCCCAAAGCACGGAGTGATTAAGCTGGAAAGACAGGATCATCGCCAGTCCGGACCCCATCGAGATGCCTGATGTTGCTAAGTCTTTTTTCTCCATTTGAATCGTTGCCCGCCCCTTTCAGCGGAGTTCCGCGAGAACGTCATTCAGAAAGACGCGCCAAGCCTGGACATTCTGAAAGACCTGCTGGAACTCGATTTGCTTTTTGTCGGCGAAGTATTTTTTCATTGCTTCATCGAGCGGAAAATCAAGGACGGTAACTGCTAGGAATCGAGCCTCGAAGGAGGAATCGAGATATTTTGCGGCAATTTGTCGCACCCGTTTTTTGATCTGCTCCACTCGCTGGTAAAGCCTTTCATAATCCGGACGATTTAGTCCGTCGTAAGCTAGACGTCTGCATTCCGAGAGTTCCAGCAGTAATCGGCCCAATTCCTCTCTGCCGCGCGTCTTGCGATATTCGGTTCGATAAGTCACCCCGATTGCTGCAAGCGCCATCAGAATTG
>Ga0209517_10004276_pt1 | contig 18841 bp, 16 predicted proteins | sample PeaSoiMetSII2010_FD_187695 | JGI IMG/M metagenome (GOLD analysis project Ga0209517, IMG submission 187695) | Peat soil microbial communities from Weissenstadt, Germany - SII-2010 (SPAdes) (version 2) | ecosystem: Environmental > Terrestrial > Soil > Wetlands > Peat | place: Germany...
CAGGCCGTACGGACGGCGGACAAGCTCCGTGCCAGGCCGCTGCGCCGGGCGCTGGACGACCTCGCCCGCCGGGCCAGGATCGGGGCCACGGAAGAGCGCGGTGACGGCGCGGTCCTGGCCGCGCTGACCAGCCGGGAACGCGAGGTCCTCCGGCTCATCGCCGCGGGCCGCAGCAACAGGGAGATCGCCTCCGTGCTGTTCATCGCGCCGAAGACGGCCAGCGTGCACGTGTCCAACATCCTCGGCAAGCTCGGCGCCGCCAGCCGCACCGAAGCCGCCGCCATCGCCCACCGCGAGGGCCTGGTCAGCCAGCCGTTAGCCCGCTGACCACCGGGCTAGCTCACTCCGGCGCGAGCTCGGCGAGGATCTCGCCGGCCCGCTCTGCCGCGGCCTCCGGCGCGACCGCGGGGTTGCCGATCTGCGGGTCCCAGTTCAGGTCGTAGAACAGTTCGGTGACGCCCTGCCCGGCGAGCCAGGCGGCATCCTCGCGGATCTGCTTATAGCTGCCCGACAGCAGCCTGCGGCCGCCGTCCGGGCCCTTGGCCTCGGCGCCGGCCAGCACCACGCCCCGGCAGATGATGCGCACCGCGTCCGGGTCCCGGCCCGCCGCCGCGGCGGCTTCCGAGATCACGCCGGCCGCCTCGCTGATCTTGGCCAGGTCGGCGCGGCTGGAGGTGATCCAGCCCTCCGCGATCCGCCCGGCCCGCTCCATGGCCGGCCGGGACATGCCGCCGAGCAGCACCGGGGGCCCGGGCCGCTGCACCGGCTTGGGGTCCTGCCGCCCCTCCGGGACCGTGTAGAACTCGCCGCTGTGCGAGCTGACCTCATCGGCCCACAGCGTGCGCAGGACGGCCAGGTACTCCTCGGTGCGGGCGCCGCGCCTGGCCATCGACGCGCCGGTCGCGGCGAATTCCTCCGGCATCCAGCCGATGCCGAGCCCGAGGTCGAGTCGGCCGCCGGACAGCACGTCGACGGTCGTTGCCTGCTTGGCCAGGTAGGCGGGGGAGACGAACGGAAGGTTGAGGATGGCCACGCCGAGCCTGATCCGCGACGTCCGGGCGGCCACGTACCCCAGCGCCACCAGCGGGTCGAGCACGCTGCGGTACACCGGTTCCATGCCCGATCCCTCGGGCACCAGCAGCCGCTGGAACGTCCACAGCGACCCGTACCCTGCCTCTTCGGCCCGCTCGGAGAATGCCGCCAGAAACTCCGGCGTCGCCCACGCGCCCGCGACCGGGGCACCGAATCCGATCTTCATGTCCTTACCCTATTCATAGACTCCAGCTATGCCCGAAGCGTCCCCGCTACCCGTCACCGAACGCACCAGGCACCGCCGCCTTCGCGAGCAGGGCAGCACCGACCGCCAGGACCTGACGGACATCCTGGCCGCCGGGGTGATCTGCCATCTCGGCGTCGTGGTAGACGGCTATCCCATGGTCGTGCCCACCGTCTACGGGCTGGCCGGCGACACGCTGTACCTGCACGGCTCGGTCGCGAGCCGCAGCCTGGTCTCGGCCCCGCAGGCCACGATCTGCGTGACGGTGACCCACGTAGACGGGCTGGTACTGGCCAGGTCGGTGTTCGAGCACGCCGTCAACTACCGCAGCGCCATGATCTACGGCACGCCCCGGCTGGTGACGGACCGGGAGGAGAAGCTGGCCGGCCTGCGCTCCCTCACCGAGCACATCGCGCCGGGCCAGTGGGACTACGCCCGCCGCCCGAACAAAAAGGAACTGGCCAAGACGTCCCTGCTCGCCCTGCCCCTGGCCGAGGCCTCGGTGAAGATCCGGCGCGGCCCGCCCGACGACGGCGACTCCCCGGACGCGGCCCTCCCGGTCTGGGCCGGCGTGCTGCCGCTGGCCGCCGCCTGGCAGGACCCCGATCCCGACCCGGTGCTGCCCGCGGGGATCCCATTGCCCCCGCATATCGCCGCCCTGGCCAACCGCCCGGCCGGCCTCCGCAGCAGTGCGCGACCCTTAAGGCCCGGATGGCCGGAGTTCGGGCGTTAAGGGAACGCTTGCCAGCGGCGCGGCGTCCTGAAAGGGTGTGAGCGGGTTTTGGTCCTACCTGGCGGTGATGAATATGGGAATTGCCACGCCCCTGTCGACCAGCGGCCGGTTCATCGTCGACGCGAACGGAGCACGTGTCCGCTTGGCGGGGGTGAACTGGTACGGCGCCAACGAGGACCTCGGGCTGCCGCCGGGACTGGATCGTATGGACCGCCGGACGCTCGCTAACACCATCGCGAGATTCGGATTCAACTGCGTGCGGTTTCCCTTCAGCCTGTGGATGACCGGGCAGACCTCACCGGTGCCAGATGAGTACCTGGCCGCCAACCCCGATCTTTCCGGGGCGACGCCGATGCAGGTCTACGACGCCTGCGTCGAGGCGCTCACGAACGCAGGTCTCATCGTCATACCTAATTGCCACCTGCTGTTCTTCGGCTGGTGCTGCTCGAACAGCGACGGCAACGGCCTGTGGTTTAACGACAACTGGCCGGCCGCTAAGTTCTTCTCGGTCTGGCAGGAGATCACGACCAGGTACGCGTCCAATCCGCTGGTCGCCGCGATGGACATCAAGAACGAGCCGCGCCCCGCGACCGTGGGCGGACAGGTCCTGACTCCGACCTGGGGAACCGGAGCCGAGACCGATTTCGCCGCCATGTACACGCAGGCCGGGAACCTCATCCACGGAATCAACCCGGATTTGCTGATCATCTGCGAGGGGCTGAGCTACGCCGGCGACCTGACCGGAGTGGCCAGCCACCCGGTTCAGCTCGAGCAGCCGGGCAAGGTCGTCTACAGCGTGCATGACTACTCGTGGTTCCACGCGCAGAACCAGTCCCAGTCGGCGTATGCGGATCAGATGAACAAGGCCGGAGGATATATTCTCACCGATCAGATTGCCCCGTTGTGGATCGGCGAGTTCGGCAACGACTGCGGATCACTAGCTAATTTCGGGCTGGCCCCTTCGTCTGACGTCGGGAACGTGGCCACTGGCGTGTGGTGGAACAACCTCCGGGCCTGGGTGACCGACAACGACATCGACTGGTGCTGGTGGGCCCTCAACCCGACGCATGGCAAGGCCACCACCCCCGTGACCAATAAGCTGCAGTACGACTGGGGCGATCGTGAGCCGTACGGCCTGCTCACCGAGGACTGGAATGGCGTGGCCAATCCGGCCGTGCTGAAAATGCTCCAGTCGATGATCACGCCGAAGACCGGCCCCGGCGTCAGCTCACCGGCTAGCCGAGCTTGGGTAGCACCGCGGCGGCCAGCTGCTCCATCTGCTCGCGCTGGTCGAACAGGGCCGTGAACAGGATGAGTTCCGCCCCGGCCGCGGCCACCTGGTTCACCTCGCGAACGCAGTCGGCCGCCGTGCCGGTGATGGCCGCGGCCTCGATGGCCGGCACCCGGTACCCGTAGATCCCTTCCAGGGCGGCGTTCATCCGGGTTCGCGCCCGCCCGGCGTCCTCGTCGATCGCGATGTACACGCGCTTGGCGATGGCGAAGTCCCCGGCCGGACGGCCTGCCTCCGCGAGCGCGGACCTGACGATGCGGACCTGCTCGGCGAAGTTGTCCGTGGGGGAGGATCCCGCGCCGAAGAAGCCGTGGCCGCCCAGGCGCACAGCCCGCCGCAGGGCGGGTTCGCTGGCCCCGCCGAACCACAGCGGCGGGTACGGCTTCTGGAACGGCTTGGGCTCCATCGCCGCGTTCTCCAGCTGCCAGAACTCGCCGTGAAAGGTGACCAGGGGCTCGGTCCAGAGCGCCTGCATCAGCTTGACGCCCTCGGTGAACCGCGCCACGTACCGGTGCGGGTCCACGCCGAAGGCGGCGAACGGGCGCCCCCGGCCGCCGGTGCCGACGCCCACCTCGATCCGGCCACGGCTGAGCTGGTCCAGCGTGCTGAGGCTCTTGGCCAGGTGCACCGGGTTGTGCAGGGTGGACACGAACACCACGCACCCCAGCCGCATCCGCTCGGTGCAGGCGGCCGCGTAGGTCATCGTCTCGATCGGGCTGAGCTGCGGGCCCGCACCGAGCACCTTTTCCTGTGTCCAGGCGCTGTCGAAGCCGAGTTCCTCGGCCCGGGCGAAGTAGGCCCGGAACGCCCCGGGATCGAACTCGCCGTCGGCGTAGAACTGCGGGATCGCGATCGCGAACTTCATGAGCAGCAGCGTATCCCGCGGGGGCGGTTCTTCCGGCCGCCCTACGTCGGCGGCCGCGGCTGGCTCGGCGTCCGGCTTGACGGGGACCTCGACTGGGCCGAGATCGCCGAGCTGTGCCAGGACGCCTACCGGGTCATCGCCCCGGCGCGGCTGGTCGCCCGGCTCGATGGCCGTTAACCGCATACGGCCGTGGTGATCTCGGCGGCGCAGCCCCAGGACAGGGAGATGCCGGCGCCGCCGTGGCCGTAGTTGTGCCACAGCACTCCGCCGTCGAGCGGCTCGGATTCCAGCCGCACCTCGGGTCGGCACGGCCGCAGGCCGACGCGGTGGCCGAGGATCTCCACCCCGCGCAGGCGAGGTTCGATGGCCGAGCACTCGGCCACGATCCGTTCGGCCACCTCGGTCTTCGGGTCTTGGTCCCAGTTGCCCTCGTCGTTGGTGCCGCCGAGCAGAATGGTGTCGCCGTGCGGGAACATGTACACGATCCAGGGCGGTTCGGGGTCCCGGTCGATCAGGAACTCCTCGATGCCGGGGTTGGCGGCGATCACCACCTGCCCGCGGACCGGCACCACCGCGGGGTCGGGCACCAGGTCGTGGGCGGCGGCGCCGGAGCAGTTGACCACGACCGGCGCCACGCCGGCCAGCTCGCCGAGCGACCGGACCGGGGATACCTCGAGCGTGCCGCCCGCCTGCTCGAACCTCGCCTGCAGGTAGTCCAGGTAGACGGGCATGGTGGCCAGCGGGGCGGTGTAGTGCCAGCCATCGGTGAAGCCGTCGGGCAGTTCGGATTTCTCGCACGGCCGCAGGCCGGTGACGAGCCCCGTCCAGTCGTGCGCCTCGAGCGGGGCGCGGGAGATCTCCTTGCCTGCGGCCATCCGTACGCCGGTGCCGGGTTCGGCGGCGAGCTTGGACAGCGCCTCCAGCCCGGCTCGGCCCCATTCGACGATCCGGTCGGGCGGCCCTACCCGGGTGAGCCCCCAGACGGCCCCGGCCGCCACGGAGGTGGTCTGGCCGGGCAGGGCAGCAGTCCTGATGGTCACGCTGAGCCCGGCCTCGGCCAGGCAGATCGCCGTCGTCAGGCCGCTGACCCCGGCCCCGATCACGAGAACGTCCATGAAATGACCGTATCCGCTGCCCGCGACCAACTCCATGCCGTCCCAGGAGACCGCACCGCCGCGCCGGGCTGTGCCGTAGTCCAGGCCGGCCAGCCGCTGTCAAAACCTGGGGCGCACCAGCCGGAACGTCTCGAATTCGGTGTAATCCGGGGCCGGTGCGCCCTTGACGCCGCTGCCAGGGTTGACCGGGTCCGCGCCGACCGCGTGATAGTGGGTGACCTTGATGCTGGGCTGGCCGCCGGCCTCGGAGCCTTCTGGGGCCGGGTCGACGTCGAAGACCGCGATCCCGTATCCGGTGGAGGTGTCGCGCCGGGCCGACCAGATGGCGTCCTCCACCGCGTCGGCCGGCGAGCGCGCGTAGACGCCGGGGGTCGAGGTGAGGGCGGGCCGGTCGGACCGGGTGAACACCTTGGCCTGGCGCTGGCCGTCGGCGGTGTCGGTCCCGTACTCGTCCAGCGGGGCGTCGGTGCCGCCGCAGCCGAGGATGAGGTGCACCGTGCCTTGGCTGGTGTCGAACACGCCGCTGTCGGTGGTCGTCACCGGGTGCGGCCGCAGGGTGTTGACGACGGCACCCGTGGCCACCTCGTGGCCGGCGTCGGCGTCGGCGCCGCGCACCGGGAAGGACCGCTCGTAGTCGTGGTCGTGGCCGTTGAGCACCAGGTCCACCTGGTACCGGTCGAACAGCGGCAGCCATTCCTGGCGGATGCCGAGATCGGAGCCGTTGCCCGTGGCCGAGGACGACGCGGCGCACTGGTGCATCTGGACGATGATCCAGTCCACCGACTCATCGCGACGGCCGGCCGCCAGGGTCCGCTCCAGCCACGCGGTCTGCGCGCCGCCGGAGTAACCCCGGAGGTAGAACGACGTGCCGGGCTCGATCGGCGGATGGCCGGTGCTGGCCACCGGCGTCAGCGCCGCCGGTCCGGCCACGAAGGCGCCCGCGTCCTGGTAGACCACGTCGTCGGCGTCGAGGGAGACGAACAGGACCGAGCCGACGCGGAAGGAGTACCAGCGCCCGCCGAAGCCGGGCACGCGGTTGTCCGGCAGGGTGTAGCGGGTCAGGTAGGAGGTGAATCCCTGCGGCCCGTTATTGAACTCCACCTCGTGGTTGCCCGGGCACGGCATCCAGGGCCGGTTGGCGGCCGACGTCTGGTTGTTGTTGCCGAAGTCGCGCCACACCTCGGGCTGGACCGTCGGGTTCAGGTCCGCGTAGCACAGGTCGCCGTTGAGCAGGTGGAACAGTGGCTGGAAGGACTCGACCGCCTCGACCGCGTAGGCGCTCTGGCCGTAGGAGAGCACCCAGCTGGTGTTCGGCGTGGCCAGGTCGCCGAAACTGGTGAAGCGGAACGCCGCGCGGCCCTGCGGCGCGGTGCGGAAGGTGGCGCTGAACGGATCGGCGGCGTTGCTGTCGTTGTCGGCGGTCACCGCGTAGGCGTAGGTGGCGCCGGGCCGCAGCCCGCTGACCCGGGCGTGGTAGGCCCAGACCGTCTCGCCGTTGATCCCGTCGGTGTACGGACGGGACTCGGCCGGGATGACCCGCTGCCCGATCCGCACCCGCGGCCGGGTTGCCTGGCCCGGCGAGGCCCACGAGACGACGACGCCGGTGGCCGGATTCTCGCTCCAGGTGAGGTGGATCTGCTCGGGAGTGCCGTCAGCCGCCCCGGCCCGGGCCCGGCGCGTCCGCGCTGCCGCCTTCGCGGGGCTGGCGGTGGCCGCCAGCAGCCCCGTGCCGCCGGCCCCGGCCAGCACCTGACGGCGCGACATGGATGTACGGGAAGACCGCGAGCTATCTGAGTTCTCCGGCATAACGGGAACGTAACGCCACTCAATGAACGTCAGATGGCGCCGTGGGATGGCCGGTTCCGCCATCCGGTGAATGTTCAGCCCAGCGGGTCGAGGTCCCTCAGATGCGCGTCCAGGCCTCGGTGAGCACCGTGCGCAGGATCGCCTCGATCTCGTCGAAGTGCTCCTGGCCGCAGATGAGCGGCGGGGCCAGCTGGATGACCGGGTCCCCCCGGTCGTCGGCCCGGCATACCAGCCCGGCGTCGAACAGCGCCTGGGAAAGGAACCCGCGCAGCAGCCGTTCGGACTCGTCGTCGGTGAACGTCTCGCGCGTGACCTTGTCCTTGACCATCTCGATGCCGTAGAAGTACCCGGCGCCGCGGATGTCACCGACGATGGGCAGGTCGTAGAGCTTCTCCAGGGTGGCGCGGAACGCCGCCTCGTTGGCCCGGACGTTCCCCAGCAGGTCTTCCTTCTCGAAGATGTCCAGGTTGGCCAGCGCCACCGCGGCGGACACCGGGTGGCCGGCGAACGTGACGCCGTGCAGGAACGTGGCCGTCCCCGAGCTGAACGGCTCCATCAGCGCGTCGCTGACGAGCATGCCGCCGAGCGGCGAGTAGCCGGAGGTCACGCCCTTGGCGAAGGTGATGATGTCCGGCTGGTACTCATACCGTTGCGAGCCGAAGTAGTAGCCGAGCCTGCCGAACGCGCAGATCACCTCGTCGGAGACGAGCAGCACGCCGTACCGGTCGCAGATTTCCCTGACCCGCTGGAAGTAGCCGGGCGGCGGCGGGAAGCAGCCGCCCGAATTCTGCACCGGCTCGAGGAAGACCGCCGCAACCGACTGCGCGCCCTCGCGCAGGATCGCCCGCTCGATCTCATCCGCGGCCCACCGGCCGAACTCCGCCTCGTCGCCGGCCAGGAAGTCCGGTGCCCGGTAGAAGTTGGTGTTGGGCACCCGCACGCCGCCGGGCAGCAGTGGCTCGAACGGGTGCTTGATGTCGGCCAGGCCGGTGATGGCCAGCGCGCCCATCGACGTGCCATGGTAGGCGAGGTCCCGGCTGATCACCTTGTAGCGACCGGGCTCGCCGGTCAGCTTGAAGTACTGCTTGGCCAGCTTCCACGCCGACTCGACGGCCTCCGAGCCGCTGGTGGTGAAGAAGACCCGGTTCAGGTTCCCCGGAGCCAGCTCGGCCAGCCGGGCGGCCAGCTCGATGGCCTTCGGGTGCGCGTAGGACCACAGCGGGAAGTACGCGAGCTCGGCCGCCTGCCGCGCCCCGGCATCGGCGATCTCCTGGCGGCCGTGGCCGACCTGGGTGACGAACAAGCCGGAGAGCCCGTCCAGGTAACGCCTGCCTTGCTGGTCGAAGACGTAGGCCCCGGACCCCCGGACGATCACGGGGACATCGCTCTGCTCGTAGGCCGACATTCGGGTGAAGTGCAGCCAGAGGTTGCGTTTGGCGGCTTCCTGCGAGTTTTCGATGGCGTCGAAGGATGTCATCTGGTTCCCCATGAGTATGTTTGCTTGCGGAGTTTGAGGTAGACGAATGTCTCTGTGCTGGTCACAGAGGGCACGGCGCGCAGTCGGCCCAGGATCTCGAGCAGGTGATCGTCGTCTTCGCAGACGACTTCCGCCAGCACGTCGAACGAGCCGGCGGTGATGACGACGTAGTCGATTTCTTCCATGTCGGCGAGCTGGCCGGCCACCTTCTCCAGGTCGCCGTCGGTCTTGATCGCGATCATGGCCTGCCGCCGGAAGCCCAGCGTCAGCGGATCGGTCACCGCGACGATCTGCATCACGCCGCCGTCCTGCAGGCGCTGCACCCGCTGCCGGACGGCCGCCTCGGACAGCCCGACGGCCTTGCCGATCGCGGCGTAGGAACGCCGGCCGTCCTGCTGCAACTGCTCGATGATTTGCTTAGAGACGTCGTCGGGTACGACACCACCAGGATTCTGGGATGGGAGCGTCCTCGGGCTACGCACCATGCGGGCCGTCTCCTCTCCTGAGCTCACGCCATGTCCGCTACTCAGTCAACTGATTTCGTAGGTATTTGTAAAGATAGCAACTGAATCACTTGTGGAGATAGTCTATCTCTGCGAAGCTCGTCATTGAGAGTCGCACAGGACCAGGACACTCCGCGGATGGAGGCTCACCATGACAGACGGGACGCCGCGGTCGCCGCTGCAGAACTTCATTAACGGCAAGTTCGTCGACGCCAGCGACGGGCGCACCAGCGAGGTAGTCGACCCGAGTACCGGTGAGGTCTACCTGCAGGCCCCGGTATCCGGCCGCGCCGACGTGGATGCCGCCATGCAGGCCGCCGCGAACGCCTTCGAGGCGTGGCGGGACAGTACCCCGTCCGAGCGCAGCCTGGCCCTGCTCAGGTTCGCTGACGCGGTGGAGAAGCGCGCCGACGAGATCGTCGCCGCCGAGACCCGCAACACCGGCAAGCCGGTCGCCCTGACGACCTCGGAGGAAATCCCGCCGTCGGTGGATCAGATCAGGTTCTTCGCCGGCGCCGCCCGGGTGCTCGAGGGCCGCAGCGCGGGCGAGTACATGCGGGACCACACCTCGATGATCCGGCGCGAGCCCATCGGGGTGTGCGCCCAGGTGACCCCGTGGAACTACCCGATGATGATGGCGGTCTGGAAGTTCGCGCCCGCCATCGCGGCCGGTAACACCGTCGTGCTCAAGCCCTCCGACACCACGCCGGTGTCCACGCTGCTGCTGGCCGAGATCGCGGCCGAGTTCATGCCGCCGGGCGTGTTCAACGTGATCTGCGGTGACCGCGACACGGGTCGCGAGCTCGTCTCGCACCCGACGCCGAGCATGGTGTCGATCACCGGTTCGGTCCGGGCGGGCATGGAGGTCGCCCGTGCGGCCGCCGACGACCTTAAGCGGGTCCACCTCGAACTCGGCGGCAAGGCGCCAGTGGTGGTCTTCGACGACGCCGACGTCGCGTCCGCGGCGGAGGGGATCGCCGGGGCCGGCTACTTCAACGCCGGGCAGGACTGCACCGCGGCGACCCGCGTGCTGGCCGGGCCGGGCATCGCCGCAGACCTGACCGCGGCGCTGGCCGAGCAGGCCGGCAACACCACGACCGGCGGGCTCGACGTCCCCGACGCCTACTACGGCCCGCTGAACAACCTGAACCAGCTGGGCCGGGTGGAGGGCATGATCGAGCGCCGGCCTGCGCACGCCGAGGTCGTCGCGGGCGGCCACCGGGTGGGGGAGCGCGGCTACCTCTACGCCCCCACCGTCGTGGCCGGGCTGCGGCAGGACGACGAGATGATCCAGGACGAGATCTTCGGCCCGGTCATCACCGTGCAGCGGTTCACCGACGAGGACGAGGCGCTCCGCTGGGCCAACGGCGTCAAGTACGGGCTGGCCTCGAGCGTGTGGACGAAGGACCACGGCCGCGCGATGCGGATGGCCAGGCGCCTGGACTTCGGCGCGGTGTGGATCAACACCCACATCCCGATCGTGGCCGAGATGCCGCACGGGGGCTTCAAGCACTCCGGCTACGGCAAGGACCTGTCCATGTACGGCTTCGAGGACTACACCCGCATCAAGCACGTCATGAGCTACATCGGTTCCTGAGTTAGCCGAGTTCCTGAATGCACACCCCGGGGCAGCCCAAGGCCGCCCCGGGGCCCGTCAGCTCTTGCCGGGGCGGCGCCAGATGTCGCGCTCGTGCATGAGCTCGATCTGCTTGTCTATTACCTCGCGCCGGTACTCCTCGTGCTGGTACGGGGCGCGGTCCAGGTAGAGGTTCTTCGGGTAGACGGGCTCTTCGTAGATGAGCTGGTACTGCTCGGTGGTCAGGTCCTTGATCCAGTTGTCCCACTGCGCGCTGGCCCGGAACTTGCGCAGCGCTTCCACGTCGATGGTCCCCGCCACCCATGAGGATCCGGCGCTGTAGTCGTGCCGCCCGACGATCTGGCCGCGGTAGTCGATCACGGCAGACCCGCCGCCGAACGTGTCGATCGGGATGTCGGAGTCCGTGTGCAGGTAGTACGTGCCGACATTGCACGCGATCAGGTAGAAGTTGTTGTCCAGCGCCCGGGCCCGGTTCTGCACCTCGAACAGGCCGTTGCCGACGTGCGGGTGCGGGTAGGGGCCCCGGTACACCACTTCGGCGCCGTTCATCGCCAGGCCGCGGGCGTTCTCCGGGTAGGAGCCCTCGTTGGCCATCAGGAAGCCGAGGCGGCCGATCTCGGTGTCGGCCACCGGGTAGAACGCGTCCAGGTTGCGGCCGTACAGCTCGATCCACTTGTCCCAGACGTTGTGCGGTGTCACCGAGTGCTCGACTGGCAGCAGCGGCACCACCTTGTGGTGCCGCAAGACGATCTCGCCGTCCGGGTCGAGGACGAAGCCGACGTTGAAGAAGCGGCCGGGGAACTCGGGATGACGGGCTTTCGCCTGGCCCATCAGGAACGCGTTCCACTGCCGCGCCAGCGCGCCGAGCGCGTCGGTCTCCGGGCCGGGGATGTCGATCGCGCACTCCCGCGCGAACGTCTCGTGATCGAGGTCGAGAACCTCGTCGTTGAAGCCCTGCAGGGCGCCTTCCGGGATGGCGATCAGCCGCACCGGCAGGTCCAGGCTGGACAGCCACGAGGCGGCCTTGATCAGGTGTGAGAGGTGCTCGATGTTGACACTGATCTCGTCGCGGTGGCGGATGCCCCGCATCGTGGGTACCAGGCCGATGGCTTGGTAGGGCTCGATCATCACTGTCCCTTCGGCGCTGCGCTGTCCTGCTTGTTCTACGCTAGCGGTCCTCGGCCCGCTGCCTGATAGCTTCATTGATCGCCTCGAAGCTGGCCTGGATGCGGCCGATGGTCTTGGGCGGAAAGCGGGTGAACAACCCCCGGTAGGTCTGGGTCTGCCTAAGCTGGGTGCCGCTGCTGGTGGGGCTCAGGATGAAGCTGTGCTCACCGGTCATGAGCCCGAGCACGCTCGATGCCCACCGCAGCTCGGCCGCCGGCTCAGCGGTCAGCACCTTGACCTTGACGGTCATGGTGTGGCCGGTCTCCGGCTGCGTGCTCGTGATCGTGATCTTGTTCCCGGGGGTGAGCTGCCCGGATGCCTTGCGGAACACCGGGTTCCACTCCGGGTAGCTGGCCAGGTCAGCCAGCACTGCCCACACCTGCTCCGGTGGGGCGGCGATCTCGATCGTGGCGGAAATCTTCGCGGTCATCGGCGGTCAGGTCTCCTGGCATGCGTCGGCTTCGCGGCGGTGAGCGGACCTCCCTTGTTCTACCCGACCGCCGATGTCCCTGTCTGTACGTACAGCCTGGTCTCCGCTGCGCGCGATCTACGATGTCCTGCCCGGCGCCAGCACCAACACCGTCGCGAACCTCTTCGGCATCGCCAACCCCGACCACGCGCCGATCTTCGCAGAAATTGCGCCGCTGCTGACCTTCGCGGTCCTCGCTGCGTACACCGTGGCCTGCTTCGTGTTCCCGGTCATCGCGACCCGGCGGCGAGACATCCTCTAACGCCGTCGCTGTGATGACCCGGTGACGCTTGTGACTAGTGATGTCAAGTTGTGACGTAATGCTTACATGGGGCATCATTTTTCGATCCATTTCCGCATTCACGCCGTTCCCCTGGGTAGGAACAGGCCGACAAAGACCCCACGGCCCGGTGCCCGGCGGAACCCTGCGCCGCCGGGCACCCCCATGTCCGGGGTCCGGTAGCGGATCATGCGGGCTCAGATTTGTACCGAACGAACCCGGGCAGCAGCCCGCATACCAGTGCGACGGCTCCCACGCAGGCCAATCCGCCGGAGACGAGCGAGAACCTGGTGCCGAGCAGGCTGGCGACGGCGCCCGACCTGAGCTGGCCGGCCGGCGAGGGTTTTCCTGCCCCTAGCCGACGTTCAGCAGGACGATGCCGGCCACCACCAAAACGGTGGCCGCGATCCGGGTCCGGCCGAACGGCTCACGGAAGACGAGCGTGCTGATGATGGCGCCGAAGATGACGCTGGTCTCGCGGAGCGCGGCGATAGGGGCCAGCGCGCCCCGGGTCTGCGCCCATAGCACCAGGCCGTAGGCGAGCACGCTCAGCGCCCCGGCCGCCAGGCCGGCCAGCAGGATCCGCTGCGGCTGCTTCAGCAGCACGTCGCGCCGCCGGATCAGGGCGAACATCGGGACGCCGAGGCTCTCGAGCAGCATCAGCCAGCCGATGTACCCGACCGGGCTAGCCGACAGCCGCACGCCCACGCCGTCGACCGTCGTATAGGCCGCGATGGTCAGGCCGGTGCCGACGGCGGCCACGAAGGCCGCGCGGCCGGGACGACGCCCGGCGAGAACGAGCACGGCTAGCCCCGCGGAAACCACGATGACCCCGCCTACCTGGGCCAGCCCGAGGTGCTCGTGCACGAATATGGCCGCCAGGATCGTCACCACCAGCGGGGAGGTGCCCCGGGCCAGCGGGTAGACCTGGCCGAACTCGCCCAGCCGGTAGCACCGCATCAGCAGCAGGTTGTAGAAGACGTGAATCGCGACCGACCCGAGCAGGTACGGCCAGCAATCCGTCCTGGGCATGGCAGTCACGATGACGAGCGGGATCGCGATCACTATGCCACCCGCGCCGATCAGGGCGAAGGCGAGAGTCTGGTCCTTGATGCCGTGCGCGATGGCGTTCCAGGTGGCGTGCGTGACGGCGGCAGCGAGCACCGCGAGGGTGACGGTCAGCGAGAGAGTGGTCGACGGGTCCAACGGGGCTCCTCAGGCAGGCTGAAATGGAGCCCTCAGGGCTTCTATCCCGTCAGGTGTTCCCCGGCCCCCCGGCTGCTTGCTAGCCGGTTCGGCCGGGTCGCGGCGTCGCTCGGTCCAGGCCCGGCCGCCCTGATTGTCGTTGTTACCTGGCGGACAGCCAGCGGAACCCTAGACGCAACCACGTGCTAACCCCAGCTTAACGCGTCCGGGCGTGAGCGCCCCGGCCGGTGATCTCGCCGGTCTGGAATTCCAGCTGCGCCCTGGACGTCGGACCTCACCATGATCATGAAGCCTTCACCCCCGTTTTTCGGGGTAAAAGTCTTCGCGATCATGAAAAGCGCCCAAGGCGCGCTGCATGACACCCGGGCGCCGCGCCGCGTTGACACATCACCCCGCCCCGGCTTACGCTCAAGGCCGGTCATATACGAGATGCGATACATAATGTCTACTCCACGCGCCTCCACTCCGGGCGCCTCCGCGATGCGCGGTCCGGCGTTCCTGACCGGCGCGGCCGGCGCGCTTCCGTCCCGGACGGTCGCGGTACTTGAGGCGATCAAGCACGCGATCCTGGCGGGCGAGCTCAGGCCCGGGCAGGCCCTGGTCGAGACCGACCTGGCCGAAGTGCTCGGCGTATCCAAGACCCCGGTGCGCGAGGCGCTCAAGACCCTGGCCGGCGCGGGCCTGGTAACCATGAACCCGTACAAGGGCGCGGCCGTCCGCGTCGTCGACGGCGAGCAGGCCAGGCACGTGTACGACGCGCGCCTGCTGCTCGAGCCCGAGGCGGTGGCCCGCGCGGTCACAGGCGGGCATGACTGGCGGCCCGCTCACCAGGCCCTGGATCGCGCCGACGGCGCTCGTGACCAGGCCGAACGCAGCCTGGCTAACCGCGCCTTCCACCGCGAGCTCTACGCGGGCTGCGGTAACCCGCTGCTGGTCCGGATGCTCGATGACCTTCGCGATCAGACGGCCCTGGTCAGCGTGGCGGCCTGGCGGTACGAACCGGACTGGCTCACGACTCCGAGCTGGGAGCAGGAGGCGGCCGAGCACCGGGCCGTGCTCCATGCCGCCGAGGACGGCGACGCCCAGCGCGCCGCCACCCTGCTGCGTGGCCACATAGCTTCTTTCGTCGCACGAAATTTCCCGGAACCAGCGCAGGAGAATCACAGATGAGCCTTACCCCGGCCGCCGCGGAAGCCCTGCGGCACGCCCTCGCCACGGTGGTCGTCGTCCCGGTCACCCCGCTGTCTGCCGACGGAGATCCCGACTGGGAGACCTACGCCGCGCTGACCGGCCGCCTGATCGACGGCGGGATCACCGTCATCACCCCCAACGGCAACACCGGCGAGTTCTACGCGCTCAGCCACGCCGAGGCAAGGCAGGCGGTCGAGACGGCAGCGAAGGCCAGCCGCGGACGGGACCCAAGGACCGAACTGCTGGCCGGAGTCGGTCACGACATCGCCACCGCCGTCGAGGCGGCCAGGCATGCCCAGGACCACGGCGCCCGCATGATCATGATCCACGAGCCGGTGCACCCCTACATCTCGGCCGAAGGCTGGGTGGACTACCACGCCGCCATCGCCAATGCAGTCCCCGACCTGGGCGTCGTCCTTTACCTGCGGACAGAGCGCATCACCGGCGCGCACATCGCCGGGCTCGCCGACCGGGCGCCGAACATCGTCGGCGTCAAGTACGGCGTCCGCGACGCCACCAAGTTTGCCGCCGTGGCCAGGGACGCCGGGATCGACCGCTTCACCTGGCTGGCCGGCGGGGCCGAGCTGACCGCGCCTGCGTACTGGGGGTGCGGCGCGCACGGCTTCACCTCGGGCCTGGCCAACGTCAGCCCCGGCCTGGCCCTGGGCATGCTCGACGCGCTGCGGGCGAACGACTTCGGCGCCGCGATGAAGGTCTGGGAGTCAGTGCGCCGGTTCGAGGAACTGCGCCTGGCGGACTCCTCGGCCGACAACGTGAGCGTGGTCAAGGAGGCGATGGCCCAGCTGGGCCTGTGCCGCGCGGACGTCCGCCCGCCGAGCCGTCCGCTGCCCGCGAACATCTCCGGTGAGATCCGCGGCATCCTGCGGGAATGGGACCTGGCGTGAAGAAGCCTGAGGACCTGCGCAGCTTCCGCTGGTTCGGCGGCGAGCGCACCGCTGGGCTGCGGGCGTTCGGTCACCGGTCGAGGATGCGGCAGCTGGGGGTGGAGCCCGAGGAACACCTGGGTAAGCCGCTGATCACCATCTTGAATACCTGGTCCGAGCTGAACCCCTGCCACATGCACCTGCGCCAGCGGGCCGAGCAGGTCAAGCGCGGCGTCCTGGAAGCCGGCGGCTACCCGGTCGAGATGCCGGTGGCCACCCTCAGCGAGACATTCCAGAAACCGACCCCGATGATGTACCGGAACCTGCTCGCGATGGAGACCGAGGAGTTGCTGCGCTCCTACCCGGCCGACGGCGCGGTGCTGATGGGCGGCTGCGACAAGACCACGCCCGCGTTGCTGATGGGCGCGGCCAGCGCCAACATCCCGGCCATCTACGTGACCGCGGGCCCGATGCTGCGCGGCAACTTCCGCGGCCAGCCGGTGGGCAGCGGCACCGACGTGTGGAAGTTCTGGGACGACGCGCGGGCCGGGCTGGTCGGCGAGTGCGAGCTGGCCGAGCTCGAGTGCGGCATCGCCAGGTCACCGGGCCACTGCATGACGATGGGCACCGCCTCGACGATGACCTCCGCCGCCGAGGCCCTCGGCATGACCTTGCCCGGGATGGCGTCGATCCCCGCGGTCGATTCCGCGCACTACCGGATGGCGGCGGCCAGTGGCCGGCGCATCGTGGGCATGGTCTGGGAGGACCTCACCCCGGACCGGATCCTCACCCGCGAGGCGTTCGAGGACGCGGTGGCCACCGTGCTCGCGCTCGGCGGCTCCACCAACGCCTTCATCCACCTGATCGCGATGGCCGGCCGCGCCGGGATAGAGCTGACGCTGGACGACTTCGACGCCATCTCCCGCCGCGTGCCGTGGCTGGCGAACGTCAAGCCCAGCGGGACGTACCTGATGGAGGACTTCTACTACGCAGGCGGCCTGCCCGCGCTGCTCGGCCAGCTGGCGAAGGTTCCCGGGGCGCTGCACCTGGACCGGATCACTGTCACAGGCGGCCCGTTCGGCCAGAACATCACAGAGGTACCGGTCCACAACGAGGACGTGATCCGCACGCCGGACACCGCGCTGGCCGCCGAGGGCGGGGTGGCGGTGCTGCGCGGCAACCTGGCCCCGGACGGCGCGGTCATCAAGCACATCGCGGCCGAACCGCGGCTGATCAAGCACACCGGCCCCGCAGTGGTCTTCGACTCATACTCTGATCTGCAGGAACGCATCAACGACCCGGCGCTGAACATCACGCCCGACTCGATTCTGGTGCTGCGCAACGCGGGCCCGAAGGGCGGCCCCGGCATGCCCGAGTACGGCATGCTGCCCATTCCCGACTACCTGCTGGCCCAGGGCGTCCGGGACATGGTGCGGATCTCTGACGCCCGGATGAGCGGCACCAGCTACGGTGCCTGTGTGCTGCACGTGGCTCCTGAGGCGTTCGTCGGCGGCCCGCTGGCCTTCGTCCAGACGGGCGATCTCATCACCCTGGACGTAGCTGCCCGGCTGCTCTCCCTTGATATTCCCGAACGGGAGTGGGTGACCCGCTCCGAGCAATGGCAGCCCCCGCAGCCGAAGTTCGAGCGCGGCTACGGCGCCTTGTACACCGAGCACATCACCCAGGCCAACGAGGGCTGCGATTTCGGCTTCCTGGCCAGGCGCGGCCGCAACCCCGATCCCGACCCGAAGTAATTCTCAGGAGAATCCATGATTCAGGCGTTTGACCCGCGAACCGGAGAGCCCGTGGGGGAGCCGGTACCCGAGACGACCGACGCCGCCCTCGACGCGGCCGTGGCCGCCGCGGTGGCCGCGTTCCCGGCCTGGTCCGCGTTCGGTCGGCGGGCGGAGGCACTCGAGGCCGTGGCGGACGCGCTCGACGCCCGCGCGGGCGAGATCGCGGCGATCGCCGACACCGAGACCGCGCTCGGCGGCGAGCGGCTCACCGGCGAGATGGCCCGCACCACCGGCCAGCTGCGGCTGTTCGCCGGCGTGCTGCGGGACAGCGGAGGGGGCTGGGGGGGTCGTCCCCCCGGGTCAGCACCCGGTTACCTGGACGCGGTGGTGACTCCCGCCCAGGGGGTCGTCCCTGACCTGCGGCGGATCAACCGGCCGGTGGGCCCGGTGGCCGTGTTCGCGGCGTCGAACTTCCCGTTTGCGTTCTCCGTGGTAGGCGGTGACACCGCCTCGGCGCTCGCCGCGGGCTGCCCGGTGGTAGTGAAGGCGCACGAGGGGCACCCGGTCACGTCGGACGTGACCGCCGAGATCGTCGCCGGGGCGCTGGCCTCCGCCGGGGCCCCGGCGGGGACGTTCGGCCTGGTCCACGGGGTGCAGGCCGGACTGAGGCTGCTCCGGCACCCGGCCGTGGCCGCGGCCGGGTTCACCGGGTCGACGGGCGGCGGCCTGGCACTGGCCAAGATCGCCGCCGAGCGCCCGGTCCCCATCCCCTTCTACGGCGAACTCGGCTCGGTCAACCCGTGCGTCGTGCTGCCCGGCGCGGCGTTCTCCCGCCCGGCCGCGATCGCCACCGGGTACGCCGGGTCGCTGACCCTCGGCGCCGGCCAGTTCTGCACCAACCCCGGCCTGCTGTTCGTCCCCGAGGACGTGGGCCTGCTGTCCGCGATCGGCGAGGCGGTCGGCGCCTCGGCCGGCGGCCCGATGCTGACCGGCCGGATGTTCGCGGGCTACCAGGACGCGGTGGCCGAGGCCGCCGGGCACCCCGGCGTCACCGAACTCGCCGTCGGCCAGCCCGGGGCGGGCCCCTGGGGTGCCACGCCACGGGTCTTCCAGGTCACGCTGAAGGAGTTCGCCGCCGACATCGCGGTCCTTTCCCGCGAGCGGTTCGGCCCCGCCGGGCTGGTGATCACGTACCCGTCGGTCGAGGACCTGCTGCCGGTTCTCGCCGCGCTGGCGGGCAACCTG
>Ga0209517_10004277_pt1 | contig 18837 bp, 12 predicted proteins | sample PeaSoiMetSII2010_FD_187695 | JGI IMG/M metagenome (GOLD analysis project Ga0209517, IMG submission 187695) | Peat soil microbial communities from Weissenstadt, Germany - SII-2010 (SPAdes) (version 2) | ecosystem: Environmental > Terrestrial > Soil > Wetlands > Peat | place: Germany...
GAATCCTCCCATCGATCCCATTCGCGAAGAGATGGTGATGTCGCTCACCAGCTATATCGGCACCGAGCGCAACATCCTGGACGAGACTCCGCAACATTGCCACACCCTCAAGCTGCCCCACCCCATCCTCACCAACCGCGACCTGGAGAAGCTGCGCCGCGTCTCGCAGGGCGATTTCCTGGCCACCACGTTGCCCATGCTGTTCGCCGTCGAAGAGGGCGAGAAGGGCCTGGAGCGCGCGCTCAGCCAGCTTTGCCGCCGCGCCTCGCTGGCCATCCAATCCGGCTATACGCTGCTCATTCTCTCCGACCGCGGCCTGGACGAGGACTACGCTCCCATCCCCAGCCTGCTGGCATTGGCCGCTGTCCACAACCACCTTGTCCGCGAGGAGACCCGCACGCAGGTGGCTCTGATTATCGAATCGGGCGAGCCGCGGGAAGTCATGCATTTCGCCCTGCTGATCGGGTATGGCGCAAGCGCGGTGAATCCGTATCTGGCGCTGGAGACGGTGGGTCAAGGCGACGCCCTGAAAAACTTCATCAAGTCCATCAACAAGGGCCTGCTCAAGACCTTCAGCAAGATGGGCATCTCGACGCTCCAGAGCTACCGTGGAGCGCAGGTATTCGAAGCCCTCGGTCTGAACAAGGACCTGATCGACCGCTACTTCACCGGGACCGTTTCGCGGATCGCGGGCGTGGGCCTCGGGGTTCTTGCCGAGGAAGCCATTCTCAAGCACCGGCATGCTTACCATCCCGTGACGGAGTTCGATACCGAACTTTCTGTGGGCGGCAATTATCAGTACCGCGTGCGCGGCGAGTACCACCTGTACAACCCGCAGACCATCGCCAAGCTGCAGCACGCCGTCCGCCTGGAGAGCGCCAGCGCGCAAACTTTCCAGGAATACACCGACCTTCTGGACAAGCAGAGCCGCCAACTCTCGACGCTGCGCGGCCTCCTCGACATCAAGGCGTGCTCCGAGCCCATCCCGATCGAAGAGGTCGAGCCCGCGGCCGAAATCGTGAAGCGATTCGCGACAGGGGCCATGTCGTTCGGCTCCATCTCCAAGGAGGCGCACGAGACCCTGGCCATCGCCATGAACCGCATCGGCGGCAAGTCCAATACCGGCGAGGGCGGCGAGGACGAAGCCCGCTACGGCACCGAGCGCCGCAGCGCCATCAAACAAGTGGCCAGCGCCCGCTTCGGCGTGACCACCAACTACCTGGTCAACGCCGACGAATTGCAGATCAAGATGGCGCAGGGCGCCAAGCCCGGAGAAGGCGGCCAGCTTCCCGGCCACAAGGTGGACGAGACCATCGCGCGCGTGCGCCACTCCATCCCGGGCGTAACTCTCATCTCTCCGCCGCCGCACCACGACATCTACTCCATCGAAGACCTGGCGCAGCTCATCTACGATCTCAAGAACGTCAATCCGGGCGCGCGCATCTCGGTGAAGCTGGTGGCCGAAGTGGGAGTCGGCACCGTCGCCGCGGGCGTCGCCAAAGCCCACGCCGACGTCGTCCTGATCTCCGGAGACTCCGGCGGCACGGGCGCGTCGCCGCTCAGCTCCATCAAGCACGCCGGCGTGCCGTGGGAGCTGGGCCTCGCCGAAACGCACCAGGTGCTGGTGTTGAACGACCTCCGCGGGCGCATCCGCGTGCAGACCGATGGCAAGCTCCAGACCGGCCGCGACGTGACCATCGCCGCCCTGCTGGGCGCCGAGGAGTTCGGTTTCTCCACCGCGCCGCTGATCACCATGGGCTGCATCATGATGCGCAAGTGCCACCTCAACACCTGTCCGGTGGGCATCGCCACGCAGGATCCGGTGCTGCGCGCCAAGTTCCAGGGCAAGCCCGAGAACGTCATCAATTTTTTCTTCTTCATCGCCGAGCAGGTGCGGCGGTACATGGCCCAAATGGGCTTCCGCACCTTCAACGAAATGGTGGGCCGCGTGGACATGCTGGACACGCGCCCGGCGCTGGACCACTGGAAGGCCAAGGGCATCGACCTTTCGGCCATTCTGTACAACCCCCAGATGCCATTGCGCATCGCCCGCCGTTGCGTGCAGGCGCAGGACCACGGCTTGAGCCAGGCGCTGGATTACATGCTGATCGACCACGCGCGCGACGCTCTCGAGAATGGCACGCCCATCGAGATCAAGCTGCCCATCCGCAACGTCCACCGCACCGTGGGCGCCATGCTGTCCGGTGAAATCGCGCGCCGCTACGGCTCAGCCGGCCTGCCCGAGAACACCATCCAGTTCCATTTCACGGGTTCGGCCGGCCAGAGCTTCGGAGCGTTTCTCGCCAAGGGCGTGACCCTGGCGCTCGAAGGCGATGCCAACGATTACGTCGGCAAAGGTCTCTCCGGCGGCAGGCTCGCGGTCTATCCGCCGCGCGCCTCCACGTTCCTGCCCGAAGAGAATATTCTCATCGGCAACGTGGCCCTCTACGGCGCCACCAGCGGAGAGGCATTCTTCAACGGCATGGCGGGCGAGCGCTTCGCCGTCCGCAACTCCGGCGCGACCGCCGTGGTGGAGGGCCTGGGCGACCATGGCTGCGAGTACATGACGCGCGGGATGGTTGTCGTGCTGGGCAAGTGCGGCCGCAACTTCGCCGCCGGAATGAGCGGCGGCCTGGCGTACGTGCTCGACGAAAAAGGCGACTTCGCCGAGAAGCGCTGCAACACCGCGGCAGTGGATCTGGAACCCGTTCCCGAAGCCGATGCCCAGATGCTGTACGGCCTCATCGCGCGGCACGTGGAAGCGACTGCCAGCCCGCGCGGCAAGTGGATCCTCGAGAATTGGGAGCAGATGCTGCCCAAGTTGGTAAAGGTGTTCCCGCAGGAGTATCGGAAGGTGCTGAACCGCTCCCTCACGGTCGCGGCTCTGCCGGACATCGGAGCCGCGACCGTGAGGGAGCGGTCCGGGGTGCTCCATGGGTAAAACCACCGGCTTCCTCGAACACACGCGCGAAGTTCCCCATCGCCGCCCACCGGCCGAGCGCATCAACGACTGGTTCGAAATCTACCTGCCGTTCCCCGAATCCAGCGTCCGCACGCAAGGCGCCCGCTGCATGGATTGCGGCGTCCCGTTCTGCCACACCGGCTGCCCGCTGACCAATCTCATCCCCGATTGGAACGACCTGGTTTACCGGGGACGGTGGCGGGAAGCCGTCCGCCAGTTGCACGCCACCAACAACTTCCCCGAGTTCACCGGCCGCATTTGTCCCGCGCCCTGCGAAGCCTCCTGCGTGTTGGGCATCAACGAACCGCCCGTCACCATCAAGCAGATCGAAAAGACCATCATCGATCGCGCCTTCGAAGAGGGCTTTATCAAGCCCGAACCCGCGGCAGTCCGCACCGGAAAGCGCGCCGCGATCGTCGGCTCCGGTCCCGCCGGACTGGCCGCCGCCCAGCAACTGGCGCGCGCCGGCCACGCCGTCACGGTCTTCGAGAAGAACGACCGCGCCGGCGGCCTGCTGCGCTACGGCATCCCCAACTTCAAAATGGAGAAGCACCTCATCGACCGCCGCCTGGAGCAGATGCGTGCGGAGGGGGTGAAATTCCAGGCCAACGCGCACGTGGGCGTAACCGTCCCGGCCGCCGATCTGCGCAAGGATTTCGACGCCATCCTCCTGGCGGGCGGGGCTGAGCAGCCGCGCGACCTGAAGGTGCCCGGCCGCGATCTGAAGGGCATCCACTTCGCCATGGATTTCCTCCCCCAGCAGAACCGCCGCTGCGAAGGCGACACGGTCGCCGACGATGGCGCGATCCTGGCCACGGACAAGCGCGTAGTGATCATCGGCGGCGGCGACACCGGCGCCGATTGCCTGGGAACCAGCCACCGGCAGCACGCCCTCACCGTGACCCAGTTCGAGCTGCTGCCCAAACCTCCCGATGAACGCTCGCCCTCCACGCCGTGGCCGCTCTGGCCCATGCAACTCCGCGTGGAAAGCTCGCATGAAGAGGGCGGCATCCGCGATTGGAGCGTTTCCACCGTGAAATTCACCGGCGACGGGCACGGCAACGTCCGGCAACTGCACGCCGTGCGGGTGGGCCCGGCGCCCAAGTTCGAGCCGCTGCCCGGCACCGAATTCACCCTTGAAGCGGACTTGGTGCTGCTCGCCATGGGCTTCCTCGGCCCCGTCCGCAACGGACTGATCGAGCAACTCGGCGTGAAGCTCGACGCGCGCGGCAACGTGGCCACCGACGACCAGCACATGTCGTCGGTCTCGGGTGTCTTTGCCGCGGGCGACATGCGCCGCGGCCAGTCCCTGGTGGTCTGGGCCATCGCCGAAGGCCGCAAGGCCGCCCGCGGCATCGACCTGCACCTGATGGGTGTATCGAAACTCCCGTAAAATACGAAAGATACACCACAGATCGGCACGCCGAGGCGGTATGATGCCAGCATGATTCGTCTTTCTTCGGCACTTCTGGCCGGCATCGTTTTGTTGGCCGGAACCGCTTCGGCCCAGCTTCTTCCGAGCAACGCGTCGCTCGCAGGCACATACAATTTCCGGTATCTCGGAGTAAACAGCACTACGAACGATGTCGCCTTGAGCTACCAGGGGACCATCACGTTCGATGGCAAGACCGACTCCAATGGAAACGGCACTTTCACGGTCACGGGTCAGGGTGCTGGCGCCCTCCTCGGCCCGCCCTCCAACAATATCTATGGCGTGTATTCAAACGGCCTGATCTACATGAACAACCCGTTCGATACTTCGGGCAACACGTTTTTCTTCGGCGGGATCGGCACCGGCGCCCTAGTGGCCAGCAGCACCGACTCCTTGTATTGCGACCTCCTGGTTGCCATTCCGGTATCGACCAGCGCCTCCAACGCCACCTTGAGCGGGAATTACTGGATCGCCAGCATGGACTTTCTGGGCGGCAATTTCACCCAGACCCGCGACACTTTCTTTTCCCTCGCGGCCGACGGCAAGGGCGGTCTGGGCAACGTCACCATCAAGGGGACTGCGCTGAATCTGGGCAGCACGACGCCCCAGGCGCAGACCAGCACGGGCGCCACCTACACGGTGTCAGCCAATGGCACCGGTACGATGACCTTTCCGGCCCCGTCCGGACTCGCTGCCGCCAGCCAGTTGCTGGCCGGCGCCAAGTCCCTCCTCGTTTCGCAGGATGGCAGCTTCTTCGTCGCCGGCGGCACGTCGGGCTACGACCTGATTGTTGGCGTGAAGGCTCTCACGGGCAGTCCCACGGGCGTTGCCAGCGGGCTCTACTTCACCGGATATATGGAAAACCTTGTGAATTCGGACGGCACTTTTACAGTGTTTGGAGCCGACGGCGCCAAGAGCGAAATCGGAGCGCTGGGTGTCGCGATTGGGTACGAGCGGACCCAACCGGACTTCACTTACGCATACGACAACACCTATGACGAATCCGTCGCGCCGGCCGCGGATGGCACGTTTACCATCGGGTCCGCTCAATACGTGGTCGGGTCCGGCGGAAATTTCGTGATCGGTGCGGGCGTCGGTAGCAACTATCAAGTGACGGTTTATGTCAAGGCGCCTTCCCTGAGCGGCACGGGCGTATTCCTCAACCCCCAGGGGATCGTGAACGCGGCCAGTTTTGTGCCCTTCACGGCGGGAGTGTCCCCAGGCGAATTCATTACTCTCGTGGGAACAGGGCTGACGGCGCAAACGGTTGTGGCCTCCGCGCTGCCGTTTCCCACGACCCTGGGCAATGTTCAGGTCACGATCACCTGGGTCGACGCCAACGGAAACACGCAGTCCGCGCAGGCGCCCATTTATTCGGTGAGTCCGACCCAGATCTCGCTCGTAGTGCCCTACACCACGCCCGGCGATGGTTCACCTCTCAACTTCAAAGTCACCAACAACGGAGCCGCCTCGAATGTCGCGACCGTGTATAGCGGACCGACCTCTCCGGGGATCTTCACGATACCGTCGGGCGGAATCGGCAACGGCGCCATCCTGCATGCCGATTACAGCCTGGTATCCGCCACCAGCCCGGCCAAAGTCGGAGAGACGGTGCAGATTTTCCTGACCGGCATGGGCGCGGTGACTCCGGCAGTGACAGCCGGCGCTGCCGGACCCGTGAATCCTCTGAGCCAGACTCCTGTTCTTCCCGATGTCTACATCGACGGAGTGCTGGCGACAACCGTGTATTCGGGGTTAGCGCCCACCTTGGGAGGTTTGTACCAGTTGAATGTCACGATTCCTACGGGCGTGACCAAAGGCGCTACTGTGTCCATTGAAATCGACACCTTCGACAACGCGAACAACCTGTTGTCGGCGAACTTCCAGGCCACCATTCCGATCTCGCAGTAACGCCGCGATGGGAATGCTCCAGGTTGTCGCCGCGATCATCGAACGCGAAGGCCGCATCTTGATCTGCCGCCGCCAGCCGGGGCAGTCCCATCCGTTGAAATGGGAGTTCCCCGGCGGCAAGGTGGAGTCCGGTGAAAGTCCCGCCCAAGCCCTCGATCGCGAGCTCACCGAGGAACTCGATATCCGCGCCGTCGTGGCCGAGGAAATCACCCGTTACGAGTACACCTACCCGGGAAAGAATCCGATCCTGCTGATCTTTCTTCGCGTCCGCGAATTCGTGGGCGAGCCGCGCAACCTCATCTTCCATGAAATGCGCTGGGAGCCGCCTCAAAACCTCCCCGCCTTCGACTTTCTGGAAGGCGACCGGGACTTCATCCGCTGGCGCCACCTTTATACTGGTCGTATGGCCACAGTCAAAATGGCGGACCCCGCCCAGAATGAGTTCCTCGCAGGCTTGGAAGCCAAGGGCAAACGCGCCAATCACTTCTTCCGCATCATGGCGAACCGTCCCAAGGTGCTCGAGGCGTTCGTGCCGTTTTACGGCGCGATCATGGGCCCCGGCGCGGTGGACCGCCGCATCAAGGAGTTGATCTACCTGACTTGCTCCTACGCCAACCGGTGCGCCTACTGCACGGCGGCGCATGTGGCCGGCGGCAAAAAAGCCGGCATAACCGATGAGGAGATGCAGGCCCTCCAATCGGAGCAGGACGCCGGCTTCTCCGAACCCGAGCGCGCCGCCATCCGCTACGCGCGCGAGCTCACCCGCACCGCCGATGCCAATACCGCTCGCGACGCCCTGCTACAGCACTTCAACGACGAGCAGGTGGTCGAGATCACCCTGGTCGCCGCCATGGCTAACTTCACGAACCGGTTCAACAACGGGCTGCGGCTCCAGCCGGAAGGTTAGCTTGCCCATTCTGAGCGGCATCCATCCCGTGGCCGAGGCTCTGCGCGCCAGTCATCCCCTGGATCGGCTCCTGGTGGCGCAAGGCGCGGGCGGTCCGCGCCTCCAGGAGATCATCGACATGGCCCGCCGCGCGCAAGTGCCGGTTCGCTTCGAGCCTCGCAGCGCCCTCGACCGCCTGGCCGGCACCTCCGCGCACCAGGGCGTTGTGGCCCTTGGCGCGGCCCAAAAATACGCGGATCTCGACGTCGCGGCCGCGTCCGAAATGGTTGTCGTGCTGGACGGAGTCGAAGACCCGCACAACCTCGGCGCCGTCATCCGCACCGCGCATGCGGCCGGCGCCGGCTCGGTGATCATTCCCGAGCGCCGGGCCGCAGGCGTCACGGACGTGGTGGCCAAAGCCGCCGCCGGCGCCCTGGAGCATTTGCCCGTAGTCCGCGTGACCAACGTCAACCGGGCGCTTGAGGACCTCAAGCAGCGCGGCTTCTGGATCTACGGCCTGGATGAACACGGCCCCGAGGACTACGCACGAACTGAGTACGCATCGCCCACGGCGTTCGTCCTGGGCGGCGAAGGCAAGGGGCTCCACGAACAGGTACGCAAACACTGCGACCTGCTGGTGCGCATCCCCCTGGCCGGGAAAATCGCATCGCTCAACGTCTCGGTGGCCGCCGGCATCGTCCTCTTCGAATGGAAGAGACGAAAAGGCGGTCAGAAGGATTCATAGCAGCCGATATCTTAGAGGCCGCCCTTGGGCCGGGGCGTGCCCAAGATGTCGTCGGTCACCCGGGACAAGGTCTTGCCGGCGTTGACGGCGGGCGACGTGGACTTGAGCTGATAATTATTGGCCGCCGGATTGACAAACAGATCGGCCGGGTCGGAGATGCCGGAGTGGGCGTCCTGGCCGGTTTGCTTGCGCCAGGTAGCGAGTGAACAGGTTCCGGCAGAACGGCTCACCGGTTATTTGATACGTGATCAGGTCGCTTTCGAATATATGCGTGTCGGCTCCAAAGTGAAACGCGGGTATGGCCCCAGCTTCCACAATCCGGTCCATTATGGCGAGCAAAAGGGGAGCATCGATCGGGTAACCGTTTTGCGCAGGGTTCAATTTGACGATCAGAAATCCGAACTCGGCTACCAATTTGTCGAGAGGTCCAGAGTGTTATCGAGACCGCAGGCCTTCGGATCCACTCAATCGGCGGGGATGAAGCGATCGGGGTAACGCCGCGCGGATTCTAGCACATACCGGTTGGCCTCAGTAAGCGCTCGAGTGTTGGCGTCCTGGTTGCCGGGGTAAACCGTCGTGGTCGGGTTCTGCCACGCCAAACCCATGTCTACTCCAGCCATGGCCATTTCGCGGAGGGCATCTTCGGCGGAGATCGAACGGCCGTGGTAGTAGTTGGGATTCGTAAGGTACTGTTTGCGCTGTTTGCTGTCGAGACCGTCGAGATCGGTGATGTGGACGTCGGCGTCAATCACAAGGCGATCCGCATACGTTATCGAGTATTTCCGCAACCGCTCGGCGGCTTGCCGGTGGGCTCATTTCGCGAGGCTCGTTTGACGTGTCGGAAGGAGGCACTAGCCTAGGAGGCCCGCCCCACTCTGGTTTCATAAGATGAAATGGAACGGCCGCTATTGCGACAACGGAGCCGCCTTGGTATAAAGGGCTGCCCTGGCATATAACCCACAGCTCGGAATGGGACCCGTTGGGCTAATACCGTCTTCTCTTTGCCAACTCCGGCCCCTATAGACCGACCGTCGTGGCGATAGCCTCTTGCAAGCTGAGCCGGAAAGGCATAGTGCTGGAGACGAGCCAGGCGGCCACGGTGGACGTGGCGCAGCAGATTGTTGCCGAGGCCGAAAGCTTGACCGTTGGCGCGGAGGCGCGTTGATGGCAGCGCCTGAGATGGCTGGGCCACGTTCGTCTGGCCGGCGATTCGCGGCGGCCAACTGCGTGTAGCCCGGATCGATCACGCAGGTCTCGGCAGGCGGTCGTGGCTCTCGTAAACCCAACGCTATTATAATAACATCGGATTACGTAGAATACGCTTTACAGAGCTTTTTATCTGGAATATACTATGACCGTAATTCTACTTTGGGGAGAGACGTCAGGGCTGCAAAGCAAGGTCGTCAATAGCGGACTGCCCGGCCGGAAGAACGCGGCACGAGCAGGGAGCTGCGGCGTAGCCAGCGGATCGCCGATTCCGTTGAGCCGTTCCTTATATCTTCAGTCATGCCGTAACCGTCGGGCAACGACAGTCAGGAGTATACGATGATTCGTGGTCACAGATTTCTTGTACCGATCTTCTTGCTGGCAGTTTATGCTTTTGGCCAGGAGACGCGGGCCACGCTGAGCGGCACTATTACGGATCCGTCAGGCGCCGCGGTGGCTGGAGCAAACGTGCAAATGGTGAATGTCCAGACCGGTGTCGAATCCAGGACGGAATCGAACGAGGTCGGGCAATACCGTTTCCTGTTCGTCAATCCGGGCTCCTACACGCTCACCGTGACCCAGCCCGGATTTCGCACTTTGACCCGCGAAAGCGTCATTCTGGTGACCGGGCAGGCGGGCACGATGGACCTGACCCTGCAGCTTGGCACGCAGGCGGATACCATAGTCGTGAACGACCACGCTCCGCTGCTGGAGGCGGAAAAGGCCGACCGCGGCATGGTTGTGGAGCGGGAGAGCATCACGGAAGTGCCGCTTATCACCCGAACGCCGCTTCTCCTCGGGAACCTGGTCCCTGGCGTCACCACCACCGCCGTGCGGTACGACTGGACGCCGTTCTCCAATAGCGGTCTCACCACCTGGTCCGTCAACGGCGGCACGGCCTACAGCACGGGGTTTCTGGTCGACGGAGCCCCCAACGACGTCGTCTACCAGTCCCTGCCCAGCATCGCCTACGTGCCGCCATCCGACGCCGTACAGGAGTTTCGCGTGGTGGCCAACGCCTACGATGCGCAATACGGGCGTAACGGCGGCGGCGTTTTAAGTATGGTGACCAAGGGAGGGACCAACGATCTGCACGGTACGGCCTACGAATATATGAAGCGGCCGTCGCTCAACGCCACTTCTTTCTCCAATAACGCCCTGGGTATTGGCAAGGACGACACCACGCTCGATCAGTACGGTTTCACGCTCGGTGGACCGGTGTACCTGCCGAAGGTATACAACGGAAAAGACCGGACGTTCTTTTTCACCGCATGGGAGGCCTACTACCAGAATCAGGCTTTCAGCAGCGTTTCCTCGGTGCCGACAATGGCGCAGCGCGGCGGCGATTTTACCCAGACTTTTAACAGCGCCGGAAAACTCATTACGGTCTACGATCCCTCGACGGGCCAAATGGTGAATAACCAGTGGGTGCGGAATCCGTTTCCGAACAACATAATCCCGACCAACCGGTTCGACCCGGTGGGCGCGAAAATGGCCGCGCTGTATCCGGCGCCGAATCTGACGACCACCGGTCCGGTGAACTGGCAGAACAATTTCGACATGAACCCCAACGAGACCTGGTACCACTTCCACAATATCGTGGAGCGCATCGACCAAAACTTCGGCGAGAAGGAGCGCATCTTCGCCCGGTACGTCTGGAACAATCAATTGATGCACCAGGACAGCAACAACCTCACCGGCGACGCGGCCGACCCGCGCGAAGGCATCAAGGAAAACAACGGGTTCGTGCTGGATTCGGTGAGGATTTTGACTCCGACTTCCGTATTCGACCTGCGTGCCTCCTTGACCCGCTGGGAGCAGAATTACAAGCCCCTCAACTATGGCGCCTACAATGGCACGGCGATCGGCCTGCCGGCAAGCCTGGTCGATCAGTTCGAAGAGCCCAACCGGTTCCCCTACATCACGGCTTCGAACTACCAGTACATGGGCTCCTCTTCGTCCAACATCTGGCTGGCGCCGACCTCGACGATTGCAGTGGCTCCCACGTTAACCATAAATCACGGCCGCCACCAATTGAAGATGGGGCTGGACTATCGCTGGACCCGCTATGGCAACTATCAGTCCGCGTATGCCGGCGGCACGTTTGCATTTACCAACGGCTTCACGCAGAGCAACTATCTCACGGCGGACACGACGAGCGGTAACTCTATTGCTTCGGCCCTCCTGGGCGACGCCGCATCGGGAGAAGTGGATTACGTCGCGAGGCCCTATTTCCGCTGGCATTATCTCGCGCCGTGGGTACAAGACGATATCAAGATCTCGCGCAGGCTGACCGTCAATCTCGGACTCCGGTGGGATTTGCTGCTGCCCGTGACGGAGAAGCACAACCGGATGAACTGGGGTTTCTTCAGTGATCAGGTGAACCCGATTTCCGCCCAGATCAACCAAAGCCAGTTCCCGGGGTACAAGGTGTATGGCGGAATCGGCTTTGCCGGGGTGAATGGTCGGCCGGACTCACCCTACAATACCGACTGGCATATGCTTCAACCGCGTCTGGGAGCCGCTTATCAATTGAATTCGAAAACCGTGCTTCGCGGCGGTTGGGGATTGTCGTTCCTGAACAACGTTTCCACCGGCGTCCAAAATGGCTTCAGCCAATCGACACCGTTCGTGGCGACCAACAACGGCGGCCAGACACCGGCCAGCGTCGTCTCGAACCCGTTCCCGAGCGGTCTGCTGCCGCCCACAGGCTCGAGCCAGGGGATGCTCAACAATGTCGGGCAAAGTTTCACTTTCGCCGACCCGACCGGGAAGATCGGCTACGTTCACAGCTTCTCGTTTGGCATTCAGAGGATTCTGCCTGGACAGGTCAACGTCGATGCGTCGTATGTCGGATCGCGGACCGTCGGCGCCGGCACGACCAAATCAGTTGACGCGCTCTCGGTCCAGAACCTGGCTTTGGGCGATGTAAATCAGGGAGGCAATCCGAACTACCTGAACGCCACGGTCCCCAACCCGTTTGCCGGCCTGCTCCCCGGCACCTCGTTGAACGGCGCGACCATCACGCGCCAGCAGTCGCTGCTTCCGTATCCCGAGTTCACCGGCATCAGCGAGCAGGACTACAACGTCGGAAAGGTCTGGTACAACTCCTTTCAGGTGGCCGTGCAAAAGCGTGCCGGTCATGGCTTGATGGTGACCGCTTCCTACACATTCTCCAAGAACCTGAACTCGCTGAGCTACCTGAACTCGCAGGATGCTTTGCCGTCGCGCACCTTCGTTGCCTGGGATCGCCCGAACCGGCTGGTGCTGGGGCCGGTTTACGAATTGCCGTTCGGTCCCGGCAAGGATTTTCTGAGCGGCAGCCACGGAGTCGTCGCGAAAGTGGTCGAAGGATGGCAGGTGAGTCTCAACACTACGTTCATGTCGGGTGCGCCGATGTCGGTGCCGGGCAGTGTGTACCTGCTGCGGGATCCCAGCCTTCCCAACTCCACCTGGAGCCAGATGTTCAACACGGGTACCATCCTGGCCAACGGTCAGATTGCCAACCAGGTCGGAAATCTGCCTCCGGCATTCGCGGTCCAGCCGGCGGACACGCTGCGCACGGCATCTCAATACTTCCCGAACCTTCGCGACCGGTGGGGCGACGAGTACAACGTCTCGTTCGTGAAGAAGGTTACGATCCGCGAGCACATGCGTTTCGAGCTTCGCGCGGAAGTATTCAACCTGTTCAATCACCCGATCTTCGGCGGCGATCCGACCACCAGCTATTCCTCGCCGACCTTCGGGCAAATCATACGAAACAACGGTCAGACCAATGTGCCGCGCCAGGTGGAGCTGGCGGGGCGGCTGGCTTTCTGACAAGGACCCAATGGAAATCAATCGCCGTGAATTCATAGGAATCCCCGCCGCCATGACGGCGGGTTCCTTATTGGCCGTCGAGCCGGAAGAGGTGCCGTGGCAGCGCAAGATTCGGCGCGTGGGCCAGACCAATATGACCGAGCACGACCCGCTCGTGCTGGACGTCGAGCAATGGGCCGACTACTGGGCCAGCCTGAAGTTGGACGCGGTGCTGGTCAGCGTCACCGGGATCCTGGCCTTCTACCAGACCAAGGTGCCGTTTCACCGCAAGGGCAAGTTCCTGGGCGACCGGGATTTCTTCGGTGAGTGCTGCGCCGCCGCGAAGAAGCGCGGCATGCGTGTGATCGCGCGCATGAGCCCCGACCTGAACTGGGAGGACGCCGTCAAGGGTCATCCCGAGTGGTTCCAGCGCGATTCACAAGGCAATCCCGTTCATCATGGGGAGGACCCGCGGCTGTTCCGTACCTGCATGTTCTCCCCGTATATGACCGATTACATGCCGGCCATCATGCGGGAGGTCAACTCGCGCTACGATGTGGACGGGCTGTTCACCAATGCCTGGCCGCCGTTGGGAGGCGTGCCGGCCTGTTACTGTGACCAGTGCCGCAGGCTGCCGCAGCACGGCAGCTTCGCTTACTGGGAGAAGTTCAACGAGCGCACGGTCTACCTGTGGAAGCTGTGGGATTCCATCGCTAAGGAGAAGAAGGCCTCGAACTTCTATTTCGGCAACCTGGGCGGCGGCATCCATTCCGCCGTGAACCTGGTGCAACTCGGGGACCTGTGCGAGTGGTTCCAGTGCGATAACCAGGGCCGCGGCGGCGACGCCAGTCCGATCTGGGGCTGCGCCTTCCAGGGGCGTGTCTGCAATGCGGTGCAGAAGGGCAAGATGTCCACCAACGTGACGGCGGCCTGGTCCACCGGCACGCCGCGCTGGCGCAACGTCTACAAGTCGCAGCAGGAAGAACAGATGTGGTTCGACGAGACGCTGGCGTCGGGCATGGTTCCCTATCACCACATCATCGGCGGCGAAAACGGCATGGGCGAGGACCGGCGCTGGCTGGAACCGGCGCGCCAGTACTTCACCTGGATGGCGAAGCACGACCGGCATTTCAGCAACAAGCGCTCGATTGCGGACATCGGCGTGGTGATGGGACAGCGGGCGAACCTGTTCTATAAGCCTCCCAGCCGCGCGCTCATGCGCGAGTACATGGACGGCATGTACTGCGCCCTGCTGGAAGGCCGTTTCCTGTTCGATTTCGTGCACGAGGAAAAACTGGCGCCGGAGGAGCTGAAGAAGTACTCCGCGCTGCTGCTGCCGAACATCGCTCTGCTCACCGACGAACAGTGCCGGCAGCTCCGCGCCTACGTGGATGGCGGGGGATCGTTGCTGGCCACCTTCGAAACCAGCCTATACACGGAACGCAACGAACGGCGGGCCGATTTCGGTCTGGCGGAGGTATTCGGCATCCACAAGGCGGGAGAAATCGTGGGGACCACGGGAAACGGCTACCTGGCCCGCATCGAGAAGCCGCACCCGATTCTGAACGGCTTCGCCAACACCCACTGGATCCCCGGCGCGGAATACCGCCTGCCCGTGGCTCCGGTGGGTGATCCGGTTCTGACGGTGGTGCCCGGTTTCGTGGCTTACCCGCCGGAATTGTCGTACCCGGTGGAGGGCAAGACGGACGAACCGGCCGTTGTCCTGCGCCAAAAGGGACAGAGCCGACTCGTATACTTTCCCGGCGATGTCGAGCGTACCATGTGGAAATCCGGTCACACCGATCTCGCGCGGCTACTGCAAAACTCCATCCGATGGGTCGCCGGCGCGAACCCGCCCGTAACAGTGGAAGGTGAGGGCGTGATCGAAACGTTCGCATGGGAGACGGAGCCCGGGTTTGCCGTCCATATCCTGAACTACACCAACCCTGCGATGCATCGAGGCTGGATTCGGAATTTCTACCCGATCGGCGCGCAAAAAATAAAGATGAATCTGCCGCAGGGTCGTCGAGTCAAACGCATTGAACTTCTGCGAGCCGAAACGGATGTTCCGTTCCACATGACGGGCGGAACCATCGAGTTCACCGTGCCGAAAGTCCTGGACTACGAAGTTGCGGCTATGTACTCGGCTTAGCCCGGGGCTGCAAAACGAGGAGTTGAGTGCAGACGGAGATCCAGCCCGGAACAGGTCGAGCCGAGAATGGCGCGGCAGTTTGGTGTGTCAACGGCCGAGAAGGCCGTACGACGTATTCTGCACTGGTGTCTTGAGTACGAGATCATCCCAGGCGTGAAGGCTGGAACCGCGTAAGCTCGTCGAGCAGGAAGGGCGTTATGCCCTGCTTGTCGATGGCATACCCGGGTGGGAAAGACTAGATTTTGGGGGCGTAGTAGCCCTTCCGGGCGTGCACGATGAGGTCCTTGCGGTTCTTCACCCGCAGGTCGATGAGGTGGAACAGGCCATCGGTCAGCAGCGGTTCCGGGCGGTAGGAAATGTTGTACTGATGCCGCAGCTCGTTGGCGATGTTCTCGAAGGACTGTTCCAGGTCTTCCACCTTGAACGGGAAGAAGGCGCGCCCGCCGGTCTCCGCGGTGAAGTACTTCAGGATCTTGTCGCCATCGGTATCCACGCGGGTGATGTTGGTCGAAATGGCGTATACCACGGTGTCGGCCTTTTGGGCCATTTCGAGCGCCTGGTCGCGTGTGCAGCGGCTCTGGTTGTCCTCGCCGTCGCTGAGGATCACGACCGCGCGGCGGAACTTGTGCTTGGGCTGGTCCTGCTGTAGCTTGTCCTTGCACGCGAAATAGAGGGCGTCAAAGAGCGCGGTTCCGCCGCCGGGGCGGAGATCGCGGATGGCGCGTTCGAGCTTGTCGGTGTCGTCGATCAGGTCGGCCACCAGCTCAGGCGAAGTGTCGAAGCTCACGACCATGGCCTTGTCCTGGGTGGCCTTGACTACGCTCTTGAGGAATTCGCTGGCGGCCTCCTGCTCGAACTTGAAGCGGTCGCGAATGCTGTTGCTGGTATCGATCAGGACCGCCAGACGCAGAGGCAGATCGCTCTCCGCGCTGAACTCCATGATCGGCTGGATACGCTTGGTTTCGATCACCTCGAAATCGGCCTTATTGAGGTCGGTGACGAAGCGTCCCTTCTTGTCGGTGACGGTGAACAGCATGTTCACACGCGTGACGTCCACCGTGATGCGGGTACTCTCGTCGGCTTGCTCGACCGTGGGCTTGGGCGGCTGGGCGGGCTGCTGCGCCGCGGCCCAGACGGCAAGGCCCAGAACACCGACGGCGCCGACTGCAACCCAAACTTTCATATGTCCCGATTATAGCTTTGTTCCGATCACGACTTGGGGATCACGACTCGAGCAGCGCCATCCAGGCCTCCAGTTCGGCGGGCAAAGGCGACACCACGGAAATCTCCTCGCCATCGGAGGGCCGGTGGAAGCGAATCCGGTGTGCGTGCAGGAAGTAGCGCCCCAGCGGCGGGACGAGCCGGGCGGTCGCGCCGTACAGGGTGTCGCCGGCTACGGGGTGGCCGATGCTCGAAAGGTGGACGCGAATCTGGTGGGTGCGCCCGGTGCCGATGCGGACCTCGAGCAGAGTGAACTGCGCGAAGCGCTGGAGCACGCGGTACTCGGACCAGGCGGCGCGGCCTTCCGCCAGCCGCGCGGTCATGCGCGTGCGCCGCACCGGGTCGCGGGCGATGGGCCGCTCGATGCGTCCGCTCTCCTGCTTTACGATTCCGTGGACCAGCGCCAGGTAGATCTTTTCCACCTGCCGTCCCGAAAACTGCGCCGCGAGCCGCTGATGCGCGGTATCGTTCTTGGCCACCAGAAGCACTCCGCTGGTGTAGCGGTCCAGCCGGTGCACGATGCCCGGCCGGAGCGTTCCGGCAACGCCCGAGAGCGCGCCGAAGCGGTGCAGGAGCGCGTTCACCAGGGTACCCGAATGGACGCCCGCGCCGGCGTGGACGACCATGCCGGCGGGCTTGTCGATGGCCACCACGTCCGGATCTTCGTACAGCACGGAGAGGGGAATGGCCTCGGGCACGGCGCGCAATGGCGGCGCTTCCGCGGGGTCCACATGGATGCCGTCACCAGCCCGCAGCTTCTGGGAGGCACGGGCGGGCGCGCCGTTGACGAGGACCAGCTCGTCGTGGATCCAGCGCTGAATGCGCGAGCGGCTGAAGGCCGGCAGCCGTTCGTGGAGCAGGTGGTCGAGCCGCTTGCCGGCATCGCGGGATTCTACCGTGAGGCGCACGGTTCCAAGATGCGATTGGTATCGCGAAAACCCTGTGGAATGGTCGCAGGGGTCATGCCGGTTCCTCCCATGCCGGTTGGGGCTCTCCGATTCTACCGGAATCGCGAGCCCGCAAACCAGTACTTCGCGCAAAACAGCGCCGCATCCGGAGGGTGCGGTAAACTCGTACACACGGGCCCGTAGCTCAGGTGGATAGAGCATCAGCCTTCTAAGCTGAGGGTCGCTGGTTCGAGTCCAGCCGGGCCTACCAGGAAAACAAAAGACTTAGGGAATTCGAGAAAACTGGGTTGTGTAGCAGTTGTGTACCAGAACGTCGGTGTTCTTCACTGGATGCTCCCCGTTGGCTTGGCCGTTGCCACGCCGCAGAGCTTGGTATCGAGCGCCTCGACCGCGGTCCGCACACTGTCGTGGAAGGCGGTTTCGGCGTCGTGCAGGAGTAACGCGCGCGTCCGCAAAGAAACGAACACGTGATCATCCAATGGAGTATAGGCACGCCTCCGCTGGAGGTACCGTTCCAGACCAGCCTGTGTGGTCTCGTGAAGGGGAACGAGACGGCTTTTGCGGAACCTGGAACGGCGAATGACCAGACCGTCGGCGGTGATGTCCTGAAAACAGAGCCGGATTGCTTCCGATACGCGAAGCCCGGTGCACGCCAGCAAGGCGAAGAATGTGCTGTAGGTATGCCCACGAAAGGTATTGGTTGCTGGAAGGTGTCAAGTGGTTACCGGGACCGGAGTGGGCAGTGAAGGTAGCCGGCAAGTCGGGGATTTCTCAGGCGCGCACCAGGCTGGGATGGGAACCGCTGAAGCGACTCCATGACGAGGTGGTCGCCCCTATCGCCGTGCAGAGAACCAAGGGTGCTTGGTATCGGCATTGGCGTTCGGTCAGTTTGGATGGAAGCACCATGGATGTCGCTGACAACCAGGACAACGAGAAAGCCTTCGGGACGGCCGGCGGCGAGTCGGGGGACCAGCGCCTACCCGCGAGTGCGCTTCGTGTCCTTGGTGGAGAACGGGACGCACGTATTGTTTGGCACGCAAATGAGCGGTTGTGGACACGGGGAAATCACGCTGGCCCAACCAGGTATTGCCCTCGCTCAAAAAAGGAATGTTGTGTCTGGCAGATCGCAAGTTCTTTGGGTTTGATCTCTGGAAAAAGGCCCGTGCCTCAGGCGCCGATCTGCTCTGGAGAGTCAAAAAGAATCTGCGTCTGCCTTGTGAAAATCCGACCGCATGCAGGGCGCTGGAGCCGCGGAAGGCGCTGCCGATCTCGAAACGGCCAATGGACTTGCGCACGTGGTGGACCGGGGCACCCTCTGGCTCCAGGGCGGCACGGGAAGCCTCCCTGGGCCGAGAAACACGAAGATTGCGGATGAAGCGCTTGACACTCTGATAGCCACCGGCAAAGCCACTGCGATCGACCAAATCCTGCCAGATGGCCTTGGCATTGCGGCCTTTGGAGAGTCCTAACTCGATGGCTTCGCGGAAGAGTTCGCAGGCACTGCGGCCGGCGAACGAGGTCTGGGGAGCCAGCTTCCGAGGCGCTGATGCCGTGTCAAAGTCGGGGGTCACTTCATCGGCTCGACTGGCCGGTTTTGGGTGACCCCCAAGGCGGCT
>Ga0209517_10004279_pt1 | contig 18830 bp, 19 predicted proteins | sample PeaSoiMetSII2010_FD_187695 | JGI IMG/M metagenome (GOLD analysis project Ga0209517, IMG submission 187695) | Peat soil microbial communities from Weissenstadt, Germany - SII-2010 (SPAdes) (version 2) | ecosystem: Environmental > Terrestrial > Soil > Wetlands > Peat | place: Germany...
CTCATCGCCTCCGCCAAGCTCAACGACATCGATCCCGAAGCCTGGCTCGCCGACGTGCTCCGCCGGATCAATGATCACCCTGCATCGAAGCTCCACGAACTCTTGCCGTGGCGTTGGCACCGGCACAGCATGGACGCAGCTGCCGCCTGAGGATCAGCTACCCGCGGCCTTGCCCGGATGCATACGTCGCAGAGGACCACATTCATGGCGGACCATGCCGGGAGCGGGGGCCGTCCACCCCATAAGGTCACCGGGCGCGCATCTGTAGGAGTCAAAAAAAGCGGCGACGGAAACACCCGTCGCCGTTTCTACGGTTCGGAAAGTCTTAGCTGCGCGCGCGGCGGCGCCGACGAAACACGCCAAATCCAAGCAGGCCGATACCCATCAGCGCGAGGCTGGCCGGCTCCGGGACCGCGTTTGCTTTGAGGGTAGCGGACCCGCTAATTCCCCAGTATGGGACGCTGCTTGAGCTCGAGAAATCGCTGGTAAGCGTCATATCGGAGCAGCCCTTGCCTCCTGGATCAAATCCGTTGGCAAAGCTGCAGGTAGCGAAGTTACCAGCAGCTGGACCGCTGACCGCATCCAGGAAGCCACTGCCGTCGGCAACAGAAAAGCTGGTGAGGCTGGTCCCAACTAGAATGGTCGAAACCAAGGTATCCCCAGCTCCGTCTTGGGCCACCGCCTTATCAGTGAGCCACAACGTCCCGGCCGTCACCGCGGCAATGTCCGCGGCCTGAGACCCGAGGCCAGCAATCTGTGTGCCCATCGGTAGAACATAGAATTTCACCGTTCCACCTGTGAACGTCACAGTTGGATAGCTGACGGTGTTAGAGAGGAAGCCAGTGAAATAGAACGCGAGTTCCACACCGTTCTGACCACTGGTCCAGGTATTGACGAGATTAGGGTACGAGATCGAGTTTACTAACCCGACACCTTGGAGCGTCTGGAGAGACCCGGTGATTAGTGACTCATCAAGGACCGCCGACTGTATTTGATCCCCTCCGGGAACAATACCGGTCGGAACCGTGATTCCATCGATGGTTACGGTTCCCGCATGGGCCAAGCCGCCACCGGCTCCCAGCAACCCCGCCCCCACGACCGCTGCGGCAAATGCTTTTTTCAGCGACATTTTAAACCCCTTCTAAGGCTGCTCTATGGACTAGCTCAATCTCAGGCTTCGCTCAGCCAGTGTTTCTGCCCTGAATGAAGCAATTCACATGCCATTTGAAGAATTCCATGCTTTGTCAGTGACATAGCATTTCACCGAGTGGCTTCGCCCTGGCTCATGGACTGAATCTCTGTAAACATTCCCGACAGAACAAATCCCGCAACCTGGGTGTGAGGCATATGACTTCGCGCCTGAATGCCAGAAAGCTGATCTTCTAGAAGGGTTTATGGCTTAAGGAGACGAGGTCCCACCGGGCGTCAACAAAGTAGACACTATCACAGATCGGAGTACTTACTTCGTACGGGGGGCGCTCCTTCACGGAGCGCGGATCCTCGATTTCAAGCACTTGTCCACCGTTGCCGTGATCGCCGTAGCTTTAGTCGCGGCCATCGAGCAGACTGCGGGAGGCTGATTTGTCAGCTCCTTCCCCGGCAGTCACAGGGCCCTCACCGGGAGTCATGGATATCTGAGAAGCTTGCCGAACGACGCCGTTTGTGGGTTCCGTTGTGACATGCCAGATCCGATTAACCATGTCGATCCATCCTTCGCGTCGCCTGAGCAGCATGTGCGCTTCTCCTATCACTTGGCGTTCGACCGCAACATCGGCTGGCTCACCGAATGGGAACAGCTGAGCCTACGCGGCAAGCGGATTGCGATCGCGGGCATGGGTGGCGTGGGCGGTGTTTACCTTCTGACCCTCGTTCGGCTCGGCATCGGCGCGTTCCACATTGCCGATTTCGATCGGTTCGAGCTCGTGAACTTCAACCGACAAATCGGCGCGACGATCCAGACCCTCGGTCGACCGAAGGCTGAAGTACTTGAGGAGATGGCGCGAGACATCAACCCGGAACTGCACATTAGACGCTTCGATGCTGGGATCAGCTCCGAGGATATCGACGCTTTTCTCGATGGCGTGGATCTGTTCATCGATGGGCTCGACTTCTTCGTATTGAAGATCAGAAGACAGCTGTTCGCGCGGTGCGCTGAGCGTCGCATTCCCGCGATCACAGCCGCGCCGATTGGGATGGGTGTCGGCTTCATCGCTTTCACGGCTGACGGCATGAGCTTCGAGGATTATTTCCGCCTTGAGGGGCAACCAGAGGCGCGGCAATACGTGCGTTTCCTAATGGGCGTCGCGCCACGTGGCCTCCACCGCAGCTATCTCGTAGACAAGACACGGGTCGATCTCGCGGGGCGGAAGGGACCATCGACAGCCGCGGCGTGCCAACTTTGTGCGGGCATGACAGCCGTGGCGGCAACAAAGATTCTGTTGCGGCGCGGCGATGTGAAGCCGGCACCCTATCATCATCACTTTGACTTCTATCGTGGTAAGTTCGTCGTGACGCGGCTCCCTTTCGGCAATGCTGGTCCGCTGCAAAGTGTGAAGGTTGCGATCGCTCAGCGCATCTACAGCAGAATGTCGAAGCGCGCGACTGCAAGCACTCACGCTGCTCAAGCACTCTCGTCGCCGATCGAAGAGATCCTTAACGTCGCACGCTGGGCACCCAGCGGCGACAACGCTCAGCCTTGGCGCTTTCGTATCATCGATGCAGATAGAGTCGCGGTGCGGATCTCAGATCAGTCTAGTCAGAACCTCTACGAATACCGCAATGCTGAACCAACCCTGCTCTCTGCTGGGATGCTACTCGAGAGCATCCGTATCGCCGCCACGGCATGGGGACGCGCCGCGGAGTGGCATTATGGCGGCTTTGACGGGGCGTCACACAAGATCATGGTCCACTTCTCGGGGCTCGAAGGCCCTACGAACCCTCTCTATCCTTATCTCACAGTGCGCTCTGCCGACCGGCGAGCCTACCGCGCGCGCCCGCTACGGAAATCCGAGACCGACGCTCTTGAGCAGACGCTTGGCAAGAATCTCGTCGTGACTTGGCATCAGGGGGTGCGCAACAGATGGCAATGGGCCCGATTGGGAGCGAGAGCTACTGATATCCGGCTGCGGATACCCGAAACCTTTCGGGTCCATCGCGAGATAATCGACTGGGACCGGGCGCATAGTCCCGACGGGATCCCCGCGGGCACCATTGGCCTCGATCGCATGAGCCTCAAACTCATGCGCTGGGCAATGCAGGATTGGTCTCGGATGAGGCTACTCAATCGCCTCGGCGGCGTGCTCGGCGCTAAAGCCCAGCTGGACTATTTGCCTGGTCTCTCCAGCGCAGCGTTCTTCACCCTAAAATTATCGGAAGGGCGCGGCGAGCCCGATCAACGTGTTGAGACGCTGCTGAGGGCAGGGGAAAACATACAGCGCTTTTGGTTGACGGCAACACGGCTTGGCCTTGCGATACAGCCGAGTCTCGCGATTCTGGCATTCGGACATTATGGAGAGGACTCGACAGCTTTCACTGCGGAACCATCGGTACTTGGCAAGGCCAAGGCTCTGGCCACGGGACTGCGCAAGGCTCTTGCAGGTGATGCCGACCATGCAATCTTCATTGGGCGCATCGGTGAGCCACGAGCACGAATGCCCTTCGAGCGCTCCACCCGGCGGCCGCTCAATGAGCTTCTCGACGGTGCGGCTGCAGAACCACCTTGATGCTGATGCAAATCAGAAAAACGGCATCGAACGACCGTCATAGGGTCGACAACTAAAGTAAGCGGTCAGGTGGCCCCGTGTAGCGGGGCGGGTGGATAATCGGTGATGCTCAGCCTCCCGGCCGCTTTGTTTGGGAGGTTGGTTTGCAGTCTGAACACAAGTCCAGCACCAGCAGCGTTGAGGTGATCGAGGCGCAAGTTTCGCGTCTTGATGCCAGTCCTGCGACGCCGCGGCGGCGGTGGTCCGCGTCGGCGAAGGAACGGATCGTCGCGGCAGCGAGCGAGCCCGGGGCCAACGTCTCGGCGATCGCGCGCACCCATGGGCTGTCGCCGCAGCAGGTTTTCACGTGGCGCCGGCAGGCGGTGGACAAGTCCAGGAAGGAGAAGGGAGCGGCAGCCGGTCCGTCCTTCGCCATGGTTGCGGTCGAGAGTGAGGATGCCGGCGGCGTGGTGGAGATTGCGGTCGGCGAGGTGACGCTGCGCATTGGCCCAATGGTGCCTGCGGCCCGGGTGAGGGAGATTTTGCAGGCGGTCCGGTCGGCATGATCCCATCTGGCGCTGGGGTGTTCGTGGCGACGCAGCCGGTGGACTTCCGCAAGGGTGCGTCGGGATTGGTGGCCCTGGTTCGGGACGGCGGCGCCGATCCGTTTTCGGGAGCACTATACGTGTTTCGCTCGAAGCGCGCCGACCGCGTGAAGATCGTGTGGTGGGACGGCACGGGTGTTTGCCTCTTCGCCAAGCGGCTCGACGAGCATGGGTTCCACTGGCCGCGGATCGAGAACAGCGTGATCCGCCTGACGACGGCGCAGCTCTTGGCGCTCATCGACGGCATGGATTGGAGCCGGGTGAAGGCGGTAGAGCCCCGCCATCCGATGTCGGTCGGATGACTGCGGCGAGATGACTCAGGCTCGCCTTCGCAGCGGCACCGAGCGGCGAATCATGCTTCACTCGCGTCATGTCGGATGCGGCGGTCGAGCTTCCGGATGACGTCGAGACGCTGAAGGCGATGGTGCTCGCAACGCGCGCCGAGGCGGCACAGCTGCGGGCGGTCAATGCCGAAGCGGAGACCAGGATCGAGCGCCTGCACGCCCTGCTCAAGACGCTTGAGCGGGCGCGATATGGGCGGCGATCGGAGGCGCTCGATCCCGATCAGCACGAGTTCGTGTTCGAAGAGATCCAGACCGGCTTGGGCGCGGTCGAGGCGAAGCTCGACGCGATTGCTAAACCATCTCAGCCGCGGGCACCACGGCCCCGCAAGAGGCTGCCGGCGCATCTCGAACGGATCGAAGTCGTTGTCGAGCCGGAGACTGCGAGCTGCGGCGCTTGCGGTTCCGCCGAGCGGGTTAAGATTGGCGAGGACGTATCGGAACGTCTCGACGTCCTTCCGGTGCGGTTCCGGGTGATTGTGACGCGCCGGCCGCGCTATGCCTGTGCCGCCTGTCGTGACGGCGTCGCGCAAGCGCCGGCGCCACCGCATCTGATCGAGGCGGGCATTCCGACCGAGGGGCTCCTGGCCCAGATCGCCGTCGCCAAGTACGCCGACGGCCTGCCGCTCTATCGACAGGAGGCGATCTATGGCCGCGACCAGATCGAGCTTCCCCGCAATCTGATGGCCGGCTGGATGGGCCGGATCGGGTTCCATCTGGAGCCGCTCGCCGATCGGATCTTGCACCACATTCTCTTGGGCGAGCGCATCTTCGCGGACGAGACGACGCTGCCGACCCTCGTGCCCGGCGCGGGCAAGGCGAAGATCGCCTGGCTCTGGACCTATGCGCGCGACGACCGCTCCATCGGCGGCACTGGTCCGCCGATGGTGGCGTACCGGTTCGAGGACAGCCGCGGCGGCCAATGCCCCGCGCACCACCTCGCCGGATTCGCGGGACTGCTGCAGAGCGACGGTTATGGCGCCTATACACGGCTCGCCGATGCCCATCGCGCCGGCGGCCCGGTGACGCTCGCGGCTTGTTGGGCGCATCTCAGGCGGTACTTTTACGAACTCCATGTTGCCGGCCTCTCGAACACCGCCACCTGGACGGTGGAGCGCATGGCCGCCCTATGGCGCGTCGAGGAGGACATCCACGGCAGCAAGCCCGAGATCCGCCTTTCGGCTCGGCGCGCCACGTCCGCTGCGATCGTGGCCGAACTGTTCGAGCGCTGGGAGACCGAGCTCCAACGCATCCCGCGCAAATCCAAACTGGCGCAAGCGATCCGATACGGAATGAGGCGGCGCGCCGCGTTCGAACGCTTCCTTCACGATGGTCGGCTCGACATCGACAACAATACCGTCGAGCGCACCATCCGCCCGCAAACCATCACGCGCAAGAACTCGCTCTTCGCGGGATCGGACGGCGGGGGTCGCACCTGGGCCATCCTCGCCACGCTGCTCGCCACCGCCAAACTCAACAACGTCGATCCTCATGCCTGGCTCACGCTCACCCTCGAGCGCATCGCCAGCGCCTGGCCCAACCGCCAACTCGACGCCCTCTTGCCCTGGAATTACCGCGCAGCCTGAACGGCCTCCGCTGGACGCTTACCAACTAAAAGAGCGGATTTGATCTTCAAATCCTCCGAAAATCCGACATCAATCCGAGATATTAATCCGTCAGTGACTGGAATTCAGGTGGCCTCTCTTTACCAATAATAAAGCCTCATAAGCATAAAGTGGGCTGTGAACTGAGGTCTAGCAGCCTGGTTGCAATTATACGGTCTGGTTGTCGCCGAGGGCCGTCTCAGGCACAACCGGCAAAAGGTCTACGAGAAAATGGACTCCCTACGCGAGAGGATCCTCCCAGAAGCCCCCGACGTGAGATCCGTACTGGCTGAAGCGCAGCTGCAGAGCTGTGGGTTAGTCGAACTCTACGATCGCTATTTCGAGGTGGTTCCTGCCGACACGGCAGAGCGTCGCGATGAGGCTTACCGGCTGCGCCACCAAGTCTATTGCGTAGAGAACCCCTTCGAGAACCCGGCTGAGCACCTTGATGGCCGGGAGCGTGATGAATATGACGAACGCTCCGTCCACAGCCTGCTGATCCACCGACCGACCGGAGCGTTGGCAGGCACCGTACGTCTCGTCCTGCCGCAGCCGGGCAGGCACCTACCAGTCAGGCATGTATGCCAGCATCCGCTTCTCAGCAACCAGCAGGTGATGCCTCCGAAGACTACGGCTGAGATTTCGCGGTTCGCGGTCTCAAAGCAGTTTCGCCGTCGCGCCACCGACAAACTCGGCGTGGACTACGCCCTGCTCGAGCGGTGCCCGCCTCCATCGAGCTTCGATCGGCGCCTCATACCGCATATCACCCTGGGACTGATGAAGGCGATCGTGCAGATGAGCTGGGAGCATGAGATCACCCACTGGTCTGCGGTTATGGAACCCGCGCTGCTCCGTCTAATCGGTCGGCTCGGCATCGATTTCAGCCCCCTCGGGCCTCTGGTCGATTATCACGGGATGCGACAGCCCTGTCACGGCGATGCCGCCGAGGTCCTGGCGGGAATAAAGCGTCAGCGACGGGACGTTTGGGAGCTCATTACCGACGGCGGCCGGTGTTGGGGCGGCGACGGGTCTCGATGCCTCATCCGCCAAGATGCGCTTCTGTTTGGAAATCCGCTCTGACTTCGCATGACCCATTGACTGATCTTCAAATCGGGCTCCAGGGCATTGCGCCCGAAACGTGTGCCCGCGCGCCCATCGCAGGACCGGCTCGCCCAATGCCTGATCCGAAGTCGACCGGCACATCCCGGCGGCACAGCGAAACTCAGCGGCTTATTGGGGCGTAACGCCAGGATTGCCGCACAAGAGTACCCAGCGCACCGCGCCAAATCTCCGATGTATGCTCGATCAGCCGAGATCCTCCGATTGCGCCGATATCGTAGGCGACGTCACAAACGTGTTGACCCGCAGGCCCGGTCGAAGTGGGCCTGGGGCATCCAACTCGATGAGCACCTCGAGAACCTTGGTATCGGTGCGCTCGGTCGGCGCATCCGAATGGATCTTCTTTTGCCCGAGCGTTTCGCCGATCTGGACGATCTTTCCGAGGAATCGTGATCGGCCAAAAGCCTCGGCGGTCACGTAGGCAGGCAGCCCTAGCTGCACCTTGCTGATATCCGCTTCGTCGATCTCCGCCCGAACATAGAGCGCCGAGAGATCGCCCACCGAAAGGACAGGCTGATCGACAAAATAGGTCGACACGAGCTCGCCCGGTCGTCGGTATATACGCAAGATCGTGCCATCGATCGGGCTCCGAACCACGGTCTTGTCCGCTAATACTTGCGCCTCATTTACAGCGGCGCGTGCCGCTGCAAGACGGGCTTGCGCGATCGCGACATCCTCGTCACGAGGGGGATCGCTGATCAGGGCGTACCTCTGCCGCGCGCCCCTAAGCCGCGCAACAGCCACGAAGTAATCCCGCTCCGCCTGGTCAACCGCCTGTCGGGAGGCAACGCCTTGGGTGCCGAGCGTGTGCTGCCGTGCCAGTGCGGCCGAAGCATTCTTCTCGACGGCGTCTGCCTCGTCGACTGCGGCAAGCGCCGCCTGTCGCTCAGTTGCGCGGGCGCCATTCAAGAGCCGTTTCAGTTCTGCTTCGTACAACGTGACCTCGGCCTCAGCTCTCGCGAGCGATGCTTGGTAATCATCACTTTCGAGCCGGGCCAGCACATCACCACGCCGAACCTTGTCTCCCTCTTTCACAAGGAGTTCCTTAAGCAATCCCGTCATTGCTGCGCTGACGCGGATCTCCTCCGAAGCCGGCTCAACGCGACCAGGCGCGGCAACAACATAGTCGCCTGCAATTAGTGGAGAACTCGCCAAGGAAAGTGCTGCAACAGCCGGACCCGAGGCTATCGTATGATTTTCCACGGTCGTCGCAGTCAATCCGAGAGCCAGCATTCCGGAAGCCGCAGCAAAGATATAGCCTAATCTCATGGTGCCACCGCCCATCTGATCGACCGCTGCGCGTTGACCATCCGGTCCGACAGAGATGCCGGGGGAGGCATCACAAGATGTGTCGGAGCATCGCTGGTGATCCGACCGTCTTCGATCAATATGACACGATCGGCGAAATCCAGAACGCGACTGTCATGTGTTACGACAACAACAGCGCGCTGCTCCTCATGCGCGAGATTCCGGAATATCGTCATGATAACGCGACCGTTCTGCGAATCGAGAGCGGCCGTCGGCTCATCAGCGAGCACCACGCTCGGCGCTCCTGCGAGAGCACGCGCGATCGCTACGCGCTGGTTCTGACCACCACTCAGATCGGCTGGGTAAGAGTGGCTCTTTTCTGCAAGTTCCATTTGATCGAGAAGCCGTACCGCTCGAGCGCGTCTCTCGCGGCCACCAATCCCCTTAAGTTCGAGTGCGATCTCGATGTTTTGGCGGGCCGTCAATGTTGGAAATAAATTGCAACTCTGAAATACAAAGCCGACGTGAGCAAGGCGAACGCTAGAGCGTTCCTCTTCGGGCATCTCGCCGATATCAGTTCCACAAAGTGTGATACGGCCGGAGGATGGCCGCAAGATCCCGCCCATGATCGACAAGAGAGTGGTCTTGCCACTGCCCGAAGGACCCATGAGCGCGGTGAGTTCTCCAGGCCTGATGTCAAGGGTCACGTCGCTGATGGCAGCCAAGGCATCCCGGCCTGCTTTGAAGTGTTTCGTGACCTTAGTGAGGGCAAGCGCTGAGGCAGCTGCCCGCACGGACACGGCAGGCTGCGGGCGCTTTGGAAACCCAAGGATACCCATGCTCATTTGAACACCATGCCCGGATCGAGCCGTGTGACCTTCTTGATTGAAATCAGAGCTGCGCCAACGCACATTAGGATGGTGAGTCCCAGCATCCCCCCCATCATCCACGAAGGCAGCAGAATCACCGGGCCGAAATCCCTCACGGACCGAACGATCCAAAGAGTGATCATCAGGCCAAGGGCGTAACCACACAGCGAACTCAGTACCGCTTGGCGGATGATAACGCCATAAATATAGCGGTTTGATGCCCCGATCGCGCGGAGTGTTCCAAATTCGGCAAGATGATCGACCGTCGTAGCGTAAAGAGTTTGGCTCACGATAACGACACCGACGGCAAGACCCATGACTGCAGCAAGCAGCAGGGCCGTGCCAGCGCCCGTTGTAAAGAGCCAATAAAGCTGTGTCTCCCGACTGAAATGTGCAGCGCTTCGGACTTCAACACCAGGAACCCTGTGCGCGAGCGCGGTCTTTACGACCTCGGGGTCTGCTCCCGGTAGAACCGAGACGAGGACGTATTTGGTTTGGTTTTCTTGAATCCGGGAGTAATCAAGCGCGGTACGGGTAGACGCGAAAACGTAAGGTGATTGTGTGAACGAACGGATCCTCCGTGTAAAGCCCACTACCCGTGCACGATGACCACTGATCTCCACGACTTGGCCGAGATGAGTGACACCGAGTTTCTCGCGATAGAACTCATCGATCATGATGGTATCCGGAAAGCGCAAACTCCTGACGTCACCTTCGACCACGTTCCATGGGCCACCGAGCCCGGTGGCCAAATCAAACCCAACAATGAGCACGGATTCCGTACCCCCGGCCGGCCTCTTGAAATCAGCAAACTCGACGTTGAGCCCAGACGCCTCCTGAACCCCCGGGACAGCAAGCGCTTGATAGAGTCTGCGATCGGACATTGGCTCGACCTGGTCGACATCCCGCGTGCCGAGCGGCACGATCCAAAGATCGGCACCCGAATGATCGATCAACCCCGAGGTAGTCTTTGCAAAACCGAGGAACAGGCCTACCTGGACGTTGATCAGCACGACCGCAAAGACAACCCCAACCAAAGTGATGACGAGACGGACTCGGTCATGCACAAGATTACGCAGAGCGAGGACGCTGCCCATCCCGAGGAATCGCACTCTTGATAGGGCAAAACCGTCCATAGGCGATCTTCTCCCGGTGCAACCTGGTATAAAGCGTCCATGCTAAACAAATCATTAATAGATAGTAGCCAGATGGCGGTTTACAGTTCGTGCTCGCGCACTCGTTGCGCCGTTACGCGAACTCCGCAATTTGGTGATTTGACACTTGAGGCCCCGACAAACTCGAAGGCCATAGGCGGCCATTCTCGGTGATTGTGTCCCACATTTGATGCCGCTCTAATTCAATCTCGGAAAGCATCGCTGCAATCGTAGTGTAACAAGGCTGACGCCAGCCGTGGTATTCGACCTGCGCTCCCAGCGGCTTGAATTTTATTGCGAACCTCGAAAGGAGACGCAGCAATGCGGGGTCCATCACTGCGCAAACATGGGTGATGCCATGGGCAAAGGCGAGGCGCAAAGCGGTGGTGATCAGGCCAACAGTGATGTGCGGAATGAGCCGTTCAGCATCTCGCCTCTCCGCCTCAGCATTTCTCACACCTATCTGCCCCTCAGCCTGACGCCGAAACGCCTTGGAGATGGCGAAGCGCGAAAACTCTGCCGTGGTCTCAAGGGGTAAAAAATCAGGATCGAGAAGATCCGGGTGCTGACAGACCTTGTGGATCGGGAGAGAACCACCGCACGTGCCACGCCTGTGCATGACAAGACGCACCGTTCCCACCGGAGCCTTGGAGGCAGTATGCACCAAGAGGGCGTGCACCGAATGAGCGTCGTACTCGTCCCGCTCAAGGCCGTCTTGATTCCGCGCGGGATCCTCGTATCGATTTTCAACACAGTAGACTTGGTAGCGAATTCGATGGACTTCCTCTAGCTGCTCCGGTGTGGTCGCCACTTTCCCCTGGAACATCGGCGCGTCGACTCCCCCATGGTGGTTGAAATTCCGCCAGAGGGAGACGATCTTTGGTAGAAAACGAAGCGCCCCACAGCAGCATCCGCGGATCGCTCAATCCCAAAGTGATATCGAACCCCTGGCCCTCATCTCGCGAGGCCTGCACGGCGTCTTCTACACCTCAAAGCTCACATTCTGGGAGCTGCCACTTTCGGGAAGGCACGCGACGCAACGGGCATAGCTGCGCGCCCTTCAAGTCCAAGATTGAGCCCCACCCCTCACCTCACATCGTACTTATACAATCTGCTCGTCGGTGCTTGCACGTGACATCGATGCGGCAATCCCGACGAGTTCAGTAACCCTGAAGTGTTCAGCGGCGACTCGACGCTGCGGCCTTACCAGCAGGCGGCAAATCAATTCCGTAGGAAGACGCAAGGTCTCAAATACCGGTGGAATCGCTTGGAGGTCGGCACTTTTTGCCTCTGTCGGGCGACCGCGGCAGGCTCCGATTGCCCCCATAGATTCAGCACGGGATTGGTGACGGCTGGGTTTACGATCTGTTAAGTATCCATTACAAACCACCCGCGGACACTTTGGCGAACCCGGCTAGATTATCTCTGCAAGACCGGTCTGGTGGGCCACCTCGGGGGGGCAAGCTGGTGTGCGGGAGGTGACGCTCGCGCAAGGACTTACAGAGAGGCGGGCAAGCGCGCCATGCTGGCTAATAGCTGCGACTCCGACACGGTTTTCCACATAAGACCGAGCTGGAGCGGCACAGAACTTGCTGAGCCGCGGCATATCGTCGTTCGCGGCGCACAAGAACAATCAATAGCTGCTCCTCCGCAGAGCGGTTCCGAAAAGAGGGATCTGAGGTTTGCGCAAGCCAGCAGTTTCGATGAATCTCTATCGAGCCGCCGAAGAGTTAGCCACGGAACTCGCGACTCGATGGAAATCTGCATTCGAGCCGAAGAGCTGGGCCGAACGCCTGGACTTATTGCATCAGGTTCATGAGCAGCTAAAGGAGGACCTGCACAACTTTGAGATGTATTGCGCGGTATCGCCACTGCTGGTGCGCGAACTCATAGTTCTCCTCTCTGGCGGCGCAGTGGTGTCACTCGAGCAGGCACATGTCTACGCGAACTCGAGTGATGCTGAGCACCGTCGTGCCGCGGGCGACTGGTTTGCCGCATCCAATGCGTCAGCCGATAGTGCAAAATAACCTGATTTGCTCGATGCTCAGCGCCAGCATTCAGTGCGGGCGACGAAGGAGCGTGCGAGTTCCAATATGTGTTGGCTATCTGTATCGGCGTTCTGATCGCGGGTATGAAACCGCGTATTGGTGCGCTGCAAGAAATCGACGATGGTCGCAACCGAAACCCCGACACCAGTGTCGTCGAGTTGTTTTCCCGTCTGGGCGAAGATGCGAGCGATATTGAGCTTGGCATCCACGACCCCGATGACGAGTCCGCCGCTATCGAAGATCGGGCTACCGCTGTTGCCGTGGCGCACATCTGCGCTGATGATGATATGTCCGAGCCCATCATCGGCTCTCAAGAGCCTGCCCGACGTTGCAACTGGGATCAGCGTGGGCAGGCCTTGATTGGGAAATCCCACAGCCACGACCATGCCGCTAAGGCCGTTCGCGCTTCCAGAACGGAGCCATGCAAATCCAGGTGCCCGACCCGATGCTTGGAGTAGTGCCAAGTCGTGTTGGGCATCGACCGCCAGGACCTTGGCATCTTCCTTCGGATGGTCACCAGACCCAATGAGAACTGCCTCACACTCCGCGATGACGTGGTGATTGGTCACCAACCGACCAGTCTCGTCGACATAGAACGCCGTTCCGACGCTTGCGAGCCGCCGACCCTCGGGCCCCTTCTGGACGGATTTCCCGATAGTGTTAGCGATCTGCTGGTCGCGGCGCGCCTTAATGGCTGCCGCCCCAGCCTCATCGATGACCGTGCCGTGGCATGCTCCTGCCAACTCATGGGTCACGACATCTCTTTCACGGTCGTAACAGTAGACAACCAATGGCGTGGGTGCTGCTGGCTGCGCCCAGGCGTCTTTGCATGTAGCGGCCTGACCCAACTGCAGGGTCAAGCTGATCATCAGAAAATATCCAGTTTTCCAAGCCATCGATTACGTCTTCCACTGCTCTGACCCCAGAGCAGTATGCTCTCCTTGCCGGAAAACGTCTGCGCCCTACTTACCGTCAAGGAAGCGCTGGTCGGGCTGAACCCTCTGAGCTCGAGGCAGCGCCGCTTCAGACTTGAGGCGCGCGTTTGCCAAATCGCCGACGAGAGCGACCGTGGCGCGAGACAGCGACCCGTTTCTTGCGTGGCAGTGCGCTGGTGGGCTCTCCATGGGTCAGACGGATTTTCCTGAAGCGACGGTGGCGGGAAGGAGTGCCGCGCACTGCTCTCAAGGTTGAGATCGCAGCCCAGCCCAGCAGGGTTAGTCCCGAGAGGAAAGTGAGGAGAACGCCGATTGGGCTCACCAAGAAATCCTGTACCCACGTGACAACCAGGCGGAAAAGGTTGGGCCTAGGCCGCGGGCTCGCACCGTTGTCACCGGTCTGCGGCGAGTTCGTGGCGTCCGGGACTCGTTTTGGGTCTGCAGACCCAGAAAATGTCGCCGACCATCCGTTGGAGAGCTCCGAAAGCATCACATCATGCGTGCCGGCTATCGCATTGAGTTCGAAATTCCCCATGCCCAATATCGAAAATGTGACTCCGTGCTCGTCGACGGTTTTCAGGTCGACGGCCGCCCGCAGCACGGCCCCTGCGGTCTCGCTCTGCAAGAAAAATTCGGCTAAACCCTGATCTTGCGCATCGTTACTGATGCTCTGGCTCCCATCGCCCTGCTGTGGTCGCACTTTCAGTGGGGACACTCGCGGCTCGCCCTGCGGATGCACCGTCGCGATCGAGCGCAGGATCTGTTCCAGAGTGTCGGGATGAGAGGGCGTTTGGTGAAATTCCTGAGGCCCAAGCGGTGAGATCGCGCCCAACTCAATTGCATGGGGTGAGAGCGGGTTCAAGCCGAGCAGCGTCACCTCTTGAGTGTATTGCAGAAGGACAGGAGCGCTGAGAGGCGTGAACAACCGCGCATTCGGTGACAACCCATCAGCCCGCCCGGAGTACTCTGTTTCGACTGCGCCGAGATCTTCCGAAACAGGTGAGGATTGTGCTATGGGCTTCGCATCGGCCTGCGGTGCGACCCCCAATAGAATCCAGAGGGCGGCAGCGATCGCGATTCCTGAAAGGCTGAGTGTCCTTGCGGGTACGAGCGGGGCCCTTAGGCAAAGCCTCGCAAGGCCGCGCCCTCCAGGATCTCCGGGCAGCCGCGGTGCTTTCTCCAGGCCGCGTAAGGCCGCAAACAGCAACATAAGGCTCAGGGGCGGACCCATGACGTATCCAGGCGGATTTTGAATTGTAACTCCAGCGATCCCGGCTCCATGCGATGAGGGGGGCCGGCCCGTAACAACATCCCCGTCAAGAGCACCCCCGCTTTAGGTCGCGTGGTGCAGCGCCATGCAAAAGCGAGGCCTGCAGGAGATATTGTTCGCAATCAATGATTAAAGGCAAGAAATCAGATCGAGGGGGAAGCGTGCTGTAAATTTTACCGACACCCGTACCCGCTCAACGCACCGCTTGCCAACGCAGGGCCGAGATCAAACCCAGCAGCGGTCGCAACCGAAACCCTCACAAGCTCCAGTACGTAAGCCCGGTCGGCACCGTAGTGGGGTCGAGAACCGACTTGACGTCGATCACAATACCCCCGGGTACAAGCAAACCGAGATACCACGCGAGCGGTCGCGCCAAGAACACTTTGTGCGATACCGCAATCACAAGACCATCGAGATCTCGAAGGGCTTCTTCGCTCGCGAGTGTCACGCCATATTCGTGCTTCGCAGCAGACCCATCGACCATGGGGTCGTGAATCAGTGCATCGATCGCATAGCCCTTAAGCTCGGCGGCGATGTCGGGCACTCGGCTATTTCGAATGTCGGGCACGTCTTCCTTAAAGGCCAAGCCCAGAATCCCGATACGCGCGCCGCGGATCGGCCGACCAGCCGCGATCAACAGCTTTACGAGGCGCTGCGCGATAAAGCCTCCCATGCTGTCGTTGATCCGGCGCCCTGCGAGAATGACCTGCGGGAGGTAGCCGAGCGCCTCAGCTTTGGTGGTCAAATAGTAGGGATCGACGCCGATGCAGTGCCCCCCCACCAAGCCAGGATAGAAACGCAGGAAATTCCATTTGGTTGCGGCTGCCGCCAATACATCGGCGGTGCGCAAGCCCATCCGGTCCAGAATAAGCGCGAGTTCGTTCATCAGTGCGATGTTGATGTCGCGCTGTGTATTCTCCAGCACCTTCGCTGCTTCTGCGACCTCAATGGAGGGCGCACGGTGGACGCCTGCGGGGACGACAGTGGAATAGGCGCTCGCCACACGCTCCAAGGTTTCAGCATCCTCGCCGGAAACCACTTTTACGATCGATTCGAGCCGATGTTGGCGATCACCTGGGTTAATTCGTTCGGGAGAATAGCCCAGCATGAAATCGTGCCCGGGTTTCAGTCCAGAGGCCCGTGCGAGGGCAGGTCCACAGATGTCCCGCGTCAAGCCAGGATAGACGGTCGATTCGAAGACGACCACTGCCCCCACCTTGAGATGCGGCCCGATGATTGCGCAGGCACCCAACAGTGCGGTCAGATCGGGTCGCCGCTGCGAATCGATTGGCGTCGGCACCGCGACAATGAAGAAACTTACCTCTGCAAGCGCTGAGGCATCACTGGTGAGGACGAGCGAGCTCTCTCTGAGCTCCGCCGACGTCACCTCGCCAGTTCTGTCTTCACCTCTGCTGAGCTCCGCAACTCGATCGGCCGAGATATCGAAGCCGATCACTGGCCGGAAAGACCGCGCGAATGCAAGCGCCACAGGCAGGCCGACATAGCCCAGTCCTACTATCGCAAATCCACGCTCCCTCACCCGGAAACACCCTCCCCAACCGAGCGCCTGAAATGGGCGCCCGACCCTGATTCTCAATACTCTGACTGCAAGCACAAGAGTTGAGCCGCACGGGCGTTACCGCAATGAGGCAGCGGTATCCCCGTGTGGTCGATCGTCCAACGGGTCTCTCTCTTGGATCTAGGGATCAGGTTTGGCGTCTCGACTGGAGTTGGGCGGGCCCGCTTGTCAGAATCAGTGGCGACGCCAAGCCGACGTTTCGGCCGCCGCCTCTAGCGGTACCTTCAAACCAAACGAGCCGCGAGCAGGGCCAGGGCAGACCAAAGCGTTAGGCTTAGGCAGCCGACAAGGGCAACAGCCAAACGAGCGGAAATACGATCCGGCGCGGCATTCGGCTGCATGAAGCCCGAATTTGCTTGGTACGAGATCATATCGGAGCCTCCCTTCGGCGGCAGCTAGACTCTGCTGGGGCTCACGATGCGACTGTAGGTCTGAAATATCCGTTAACGCCGCGAACTCTCCCATATGGCCCCAGCCGTCCGTCCCCACACCGAGTGCGTTCACCCATAGGCCAATTCAGCGTCACGTAGATCGCTGGGCAGAGCGTGCCGCGACTCGGGAAATCGGCCGCGATTTGCTCGCTGAGGCAATAATTCCGGTCAATTTGAGGCGCCAAAGTATTGCTCTTGTGCTACCATTGGTTCCCAACGAGGGAGGCTGGCATCTGGGCGGCGAAGCGCAATCGCGCTGCGGGCCCATGGATATGGAGCCGGCTATGCCTCGATCGCGCGGAGTCGCACGCGATTTTACCATTCCAAGCTTCCCGAGCAGGGAACACAGTCGCACGGGCGACGGCCGGCTCTCAGCGAAGTCGGCCTTTTTTGTAATTGGAGGGGTCAGCATTTTTCTTTGGGCTCTTATCGCTGAGATGATCGTCAGTCTTGCGCCCTAACCTGCATATTGCACTTAGGTCTGAAGACCTCAAACGTAATGCGGCCTGCTGCCACTGGGTAATATTGATTCCGACGTTCACGGATGCGGACAATGACGTGCCCTTCGATGCGATGCATTCGCGCGACCCGGTCCGGGCTTGAGCAGCGGGCGCGGCCAGCTGGCCCGGAGGAAAACTGGCCAACCGCAGAGAAACGTCTTCAGTTGGCCTCGCTTTTCGTGCTGACCCCAGGTTTGCTCAAGAGCCCCGGACGTTGCTCACGGAGGTCCGTGAGCGAGGCCACGGCGGGTTTGCGCGGGATTGCGACGCTCTCGGTTTGGGTTCTGAGTACCGCCAACAACGCGGCATGATCCGGCACGCCAACCGCTTCGGCGATACTGACCATCTGACACACCGGTCGAAGCACGAGATCGCGCTCGCTCTCACTCAATCGCGCCTGCCGCAGCTTCGAGGCAGCTTTTCGCCATTGCACCGTCGTCGCTTTGGCCGAATCCACAAACGTGCCTTCTCTGACCTCCAAGTATGCCGGTAGGACGGCTGGCATTGATACCCGCAACCAAGGCGTCCGTCGCTCGCCCATCCTCAACTCGCCTCCCCCAAGTGATCGGTCGTTTGCAGGATCGTCTTAACTTGAGCCTCCTCCCAGACCGCATGACCGATGAACCATGTCGTCAGCTCGTCGCAAATCGTGAGATGGCCGCGGCGCATAACTAGGTGGTGCAGCTCGTTTAGCCGCTGGCGGTGCTCTCGAGCATGCTGCTCGGCCGCGAGCCGCACCACGGTCCGCAGGTGCTGCTGAGCGACCTCGGAGCCGATCCGAGCCAAGACAGCCTCCTCATTCCGAAAATGTGCCTCCGATAGAAATTGAAGCTCGCCCAGCAGCGCACCGATCGTGTCGCATCGTGCTGCAGTGCCGTCGAAGCAGATCTCATTGATCAGATCGACCATGCGCCGATGCTCCCCGTCTAAGCCCGCGTCGCCGACGGCGAAAGCATCGCTCCATGGGAATGGCTCGACCATTTTGGCCTCCACCTCGCGCACAAGCGGTTAATGAACAGGCAATCTACACGTCGTGCGCGAGAACGGTGATCAAGATCGCATAGATCTGTCGGGAAATTGGCTCGTGCAGAGTTAACCAAAATCGGCGTCCGTCGCGCCCTCGGCAAGAAATTGGGTCCATTCATCGCGCCCTAATCGTGGAGGCGGTCGGCCTGTGGCAAAGGCCGATGACCGGGACTCCAAAGGTGGCGCCGAGCTGCGCTCAGCGGAATGGGGATGCACGAAGGCAACAAGCTTTCCGAAGCGACAGGAAATGGGCATAGTCATGTTGCAGTATGAAATTGTTTAGTTTTTGACGCGTGTGTCGTGAAGTGGACCCCATCGGTGGGACCATTTTGCGCGGTTTCTTAGTTGGAAGTTCCGCCGTTCCGTTTTCCTGAATCCGTTACGCGATTAAAGCCTGCTG
>Ga0209517_10004282_pt1 | contig 18828 bp, 12 predicted proteins | sample PeaSoiMetSII2010_FD_187695 | JGI IMG/M metagenome (GOLD analysis project Ga0209517, IMG submission 187695) | Peat soil microbial communities from Weissenstadt, Germany - SII-2010 (SPAdes) (version 2) | ecosystem: Environmental > Terrestrial > Soil > Wetlands > Peat | place: Germany...
CGCGCCGGGCCCATTCTCCTTCCGGGATTCCGGGCGCGTGCGCGACGTGCTGAGCGGAGCGGCGTTCGAGGACATCGCGATCGAAGAGCAGAAAACGGAGCTTACGTTGGGGCAACCGGGCGCGACTATCGAGGAAGTCACCGAGTCGATGCTGGACATTGGCCCCCTCAGCGCCGCCTTGCGCGAGGCAGGTCCCGACGCGCGTCCCAAGGTTGCTGCCGCGGTCCGCGAAGCTCTGGCTCCCTTCCAAACTTCGCGCGGCGTGCGGCTCGGATCGGCGCTGTGGCTGGTTACCGGTCGCAGATGAAAAAGCGGCCGGCGTCGAGATTGGAATTTATCGGCGTTACTTCGGGTGCCCGGAAATCGAGCGGATGCTGTTGTTCCGCGATTACCTCCGGAGCAACGATGCCGAGCGCGAGTTTTACGAGCGTACCAAGCGCGAGCTTGCAAAGAGAAATTGGAAGTACGTGCAGGACTACGCCGACGCCAAGACCGCGGTTGTGGAAGAGATCATCGCGCGAGCGCGCCGGGAAAACGGCCGCAAAGAAGTCTGACGCGGACTTCAGAGGCAGGCGGCAGGCTCTGCGTCTTTCGGCCGCCGGGCGATTCCGGCTAGTGGGTCAGACGAAAAACCCGTCCGCATCACTGGGGTTGGTCAATTCTCTGGGATCGAGCAAGCCGCGACCGCCGCGGGTCGCGCGCGTGTGGCCGCGAAATTTGGGTTGTCAGTTTGGGGGTGCAGGGAATCTGTGAAGCCGGTCGCGAGCTCGGCGAAGCCGGCATTCAAGGATCCAGGCGGCCCGGCGAGAGAGAGCTGGACCAAAACCAAACTAGATTCTCTGTTGCACACGGAGACCGCCTCGTGCCTATATAGATGGTGGAATCCGAGACTGAGCCCCGATCGGAAGTTCCGATTAAGCTTCCCCAGCAAGGAGTCTTTCAAATGCGATGGACTGTCGCGGCCATAGCGGCCGCTATGGTGATGCTCGGCAGCGCCGGGATTCACTCGCCCGAAGCGAAAACCTCCAAGACGGTTGCAGCCTCGCTCAAGGTGTCCAAAGCGTCGGCTTCGACAACTTCATATCCGGGCTCGCAATGCGATAGCAACACCTACAGTGGGCAATGCTCTGTCGGGATTTGTCAGTGCGTGGTCATTAGCGGCAATGTGTGCGACGTGGTCGTAGGCAAAAAGAAAGGGAACAACAGAGCCTGTGCCGGTTTCTTCACCATCGACGACGGGCTGGCTACCGGCAATCCGGGATGCAGCCCCGTGTTCGGTGTGGTCCAGGTTCATAGTGGTGAGTCCTCGGCGGGTCTGGCCGGGGGCACCCTTTTTCTTACCGGAACGTATTGCCCGACCAATGGCACCAACTTTTCAGGGGGATGGGTGTTGGACTTGGCGAACGACTACAACTCGGGGAGTGGATCCTTCACCGGTGCGACCGGTGGCAGCACCCTCACCCTGGACATGAAGGGCACCGTCACCGCGGACTAACCGAGGTACGGGGGAGAAAAAGCGATGCGAAAAGCACAGATACTCGCCGCCTTCGCGACGGTGACGCTCTGTTCGGCAATTGCGTTTGGAAAATCGGGTCCATTTATTGACGGGAGCATGAAAGTCACCGGCACTGCCAGCGCCCCGTCGGCCGGCGCATGCTCTGGCGCCACCTTCGCCGCGAACTGCCCCACGGCTCCCAGCACGGCAGAGAACTGCGCTTGCGTTCAGGTTCCCAACGCAAAGGTAACGGGAGCAGCAATCGGCAAGGGCACCGCCGATCTGTCCTTCGACGAAGACGCCGGCGATGGCGACGGCACGGACGGTTCGATTACGCCCAGCAACTGCGAGCCGGTATTCGGGTATGGCGTGTTCACCGATTCCAAGACCGCGGCGCAGGCGACGGTGAATATCGTCGGGACGCTGTGCGGCACGTCGTTGAGCGGCGGCTACAGCGTCGCTTTCGGTGGCACTGCATGGGGAACGGTCTCGGGAACGGTTGGCGGAAAGGTCACCTTGAGCTTCAAGCCGCGGTAACTTGGGCCGCCCCGACAACACTCGAGTTTTGCGTCGGTGCCAAACAAGGGTGCGCGAAGAGAATCCCAACTAATTTCAATAAGCGCCCCCTTAGCTCAGATGGATAGAGCACAGGATTCCTAATCCTGGGGTCGGCAGTTCGAATCTGCCAGGGGGCGCCACCAAACACGCTTTAGCTCGCCGTGGCTATGGGCTCGGCGGTTCCGGTATCCATTTGGTATCCATCTTGGGGCTGAGTCGGCTTGTTCGCGATGGAAGGCCGCCGGTTGGTGGTGGGGCTGCCTCGTTCAAGCTGCCAAGGATGTCGTTAGCCACGCTGTCGATTGAGCCGGTGTCGCCGTTCTTAAACCAGTGGCTGTAGACGCGGAGCGTCACGCTTGGATCGCTGCGGCCCATCAAGTGCTGGACTTCCGTTATGGGCGCGCCCTTGGCGATCAGCATCGAGGCAAAGCTGTGCCGTAGCGACTTCAGGTTGATCTTCCGTAGCTCAGCCCTCCGTAAGGCCGGATTGGAGGTGCCGCTTCAGGACGTTCGAGCGATGCAGGGGCTGGCCGTCATCTCTGCCGAAGACCAAGTCGTGCTCCGATGGCTGCGATTGAAAGGCAAGCGCACAACCTTCTACTTCCCGTCGCGATCGCCATCTCCGAACAGTCAGACGGTCTCAGTTTACATTTGTCAAGGAATACCGTTGGCGGACATGGCCTGTCCGGGGAATTCGGAAAACGCCGGGCAATAAGTTACATTTGGCCCCGGCGCCGGATTATCCGGGCGCTGAGATCCCCAAGGAGTTCGTACCATGCCCAAGGCAGCGAAAAAGCAGCAAGAGCCCTCCGGACCTTTGGGAGACATGTTCCCCTATCGCGCAACCTTCGAGACCTTTCGCGAGCTGCCGATGAAGGGCCGCCAGCCCAAGGACGTCATGCGCGAGTTGAGCAGCATCGCGCGCAAGGAAAACGCGCGCTGGCAGAGCGGCCAGATCTCGGGCACCTACTTCCACGGCGGGATGGAGCACTTTGCCTACCTCAACCGCGTATTCGCGCTGTTCTCGCACGCCAACCTGCTGCACCGCGACCTGTGCCCGAGTGGCACCAAATTCGAGGGCGAGATAATCGCGATGACCGCGCGGATGCTCGGCTCGGAGCTGGCGCGCGAGAGCGATCCGCAGGCCGATGTGTGCGGAGCGATCACTTCGGGCGGCACCGAGAGCGTCATCCTGCCGATGCTGGCGTATCGGGAGAAAGCCAGGGCCGAGCGCGCAATCACGGCGCCCGAGATGGTGGTGCCGGAGACGGCTCATCCGGCGTTTTCCAAGGGCGCGCACTTTTTCGGCATCAAGCTGATTCGCGTGCCGGTCGGAGCCGATTACCTGGCCGACGTGGACGCGATGCGGCGCGCCATCGGGCCCAACACCATCGCGATCGCAGGTTCGGCGACGAATTTCGCGCACGGGCTGATCGATCCGATCGAGAAGTTGTCCGATCTCGCGCTTGAAGCCGGCGTCGGCCTGCACGTCGATAGCTGCTTCGGCGGCTTCATTCTGCCGTGGATCGCCAAGCTCGGCTATGAAGTTCCGGGGTTCGACTTCCGCCTGCCGGGCGTCACCTCGATGTCCTGCGATACGCACAAATGGGGCTACGGGCTCAAGGGTGCCTCGGTGGTGCTCTATCGCAATCGCGCATTGCGCCGGCGCATGTACTTCGCGGTGACCGACTGGCAGGGCGGCTTGTATGCGTCGCCCACGGTGGCGGGCACCCGCTCGGAGGGAATCAGCGCATCGACATGGGCGGCGATGGTCACGCTCGGCGAGGAGGGCTATTTGAAGGCGACCCGCCGCATCATGAAGGCGGCGGACACGATCAAGTCGGGAGTCGCAAAAATCCCGGAGCTCAAGATTATCGGCAAGCCGACCTACTGCATCGCGATTACGTCGGACAAGGTGGACATCCGCCACGTCAACGATTTCCTCGTGGAGCGTGGATGGCGGCTTAACGGGCTGCAGCGGCCCGCCGGCTTTCATATGTGCGTCACCTTGCTCCAGACCCTTCCCGGAGTGGCGTCGCGTTTCGTCAGGGACATCGCAGCCGGCGTCCAGTACGCGAAGAATCCGCCGGCGACGCCCGCGCGCAGCGGTGCGATGTACGGCGGCGGCGCCGCCTCGCTCGATTCATCGATGGTGAATGAACTGATGCTGGCGTATCTCGACGCGAGCACCGACATCCCGTAACTGGGCTAATGCAGCTTGTTTCCCTCCGCCCGAGCCGAAACAGGGAAGTTGCCGTGGGGGCACCGCTCCAACCGCCTCTCAAGTGGGCTGGCGGCAAGCGCTGGCACTGGAGGGTTTAGTTGCGAGACGGCGGTTCAGACGTTTCCTCGTCGGGCTCGGCGCGCTGTCGAAACCCTCGGCGACGCAAACACCAAGCGCTTCTTGTCTTAAGGGGCGCAGCAGACGATCGCGAACACGCGATGAAACGCCTTGAGGGGGTCATCGGGGAATCGCTCGCGCAGCATGCTTTCGAGGGCACGATCGAACTGGGCGACGCGATCCGGGCTCAAGCTCGCGCCCGTGCCGGCGCTGGCGCGAATTCGCCCGCGCCACGCCTCGTGGCTGTAGGGAACGTCGAGGTCGACCGAGAAAGTCTCGATATCGCGAAATCCGGCGACCGCGACATCGTGAAGAAATTGTGGATGGATTCCGTTCCCGCCGCCAAACCTCCAGGCGGGGTTGTGATGCTCGATCAACTTCTCGGTCGCCTCGACCACGTTGCCGGGAAGCGGAATCCAGTCGAAGTACGCGATCACCAGCCGCCCCTTCGCGACCAGAATTCGACGCGCCTCCGATGCGGCACGCGGCCGATCGAACCAGTGCCAACATTGCCCGGCCCCGACCACGTCGAAGCTCCGATCGCGAAAGGTGGTGTCTTCCGCACGCGCGACCACGTAGTCTCGTGTTGAGTCCGGCTGCCCGATCGATCGCTCTCGCCTGCCCGAGAAGCTCAGTCGAAGGATCGAGCCCGGTCACTTCGCATCCGCGGCGCGCGAAACCCCGGCCAAGCGTGCCGGTTCCGGTTCCGAGATCGAGGATGCGCTCGCCGCGCCGACCGATTCCGAAGCCGGCCAGCCTTTCGAAAAGAACGTCAGGAAATCCGGCGCGATAAGCGGCGTAGTCGCAAGCGGTTTTGCCAAAGTCGATTTTCATCTACTTTCAAATGGTCCCCGTCGCGCCCGGCTCGCTGTCGAGAGCCTCGACGACCCAAACGCCCGGCGTCACTTGTCGAGGCCGACTTTTTTCAGCAACGCGATGAAGCGCGGCTCGGAACGAAGCGGGTCATAGACCTTAGCGACCTTGATATCAATCAGCCCCTGCGCCCGTACCTCATAAGCCTTTTCCAATCCTTCCAGAGCCTGTTCCTTGTCGCCGAGACCCAGATAGATGATCGCTGTACAGTACGGCGAGACGAATCGGTGCGTAGACATCCGATTCAGTATCGTGATCATCTCCCGAGCCTTGCCGCGTTCACCGCCCGAGGCATAGGCGTAGCCGAGCCAGCCCGAGACGAAGGGCGGCGCATCCATCGCCTGCGCTTTCTCAATTTCCTGGATCGCTTCGCCGAACTTGCCTGCCTCGAGGTCAGTCCAACCGAGGCCGAGTTGAGAGTAATAGAAGGTCGGATCCAACTCCAACGCCTTGCGGAACTGCTCCCTCGCAGCTTGGTAGTTTCCCCGGAAAAGAAACGGCAAGGCGACTGTCGAGCGTGATTTCGGCGGACAGCGGATCCAGTTCGGTCGCGAGTTTCATCTCGACAAGGGCTTCATCGAATCGCCCCTGAAACGTCAGAAACTCACCGTACTGATTATGAGCGTAGGCATAGTTCGGATTGAGTTCGATCGCCCGGCGAAACTCGCGCTCGCCTGCCGCCCAATCGTAGTTGCAGAAATAGAGAATAATACCCAGAGAGGTGTGAGCTTCGGCCAGTGAATCGTCCAGCTTCGGGGCTTTTTCGACCGCCGCCTTCGCTTTGGGAATCACTTCGCTGGCTGGAAAATACCAGTCCTCGCCCCAGCCTCGCACGCCAGATCAATATCGAGCTGACGCCGGGTGAGCAGTTGCGATTCGCCAATGCTCGCCCGGCCGACCCGGCAGCACACGACGCTTATCTCAAAGGGCGCTACTACATGAGCAGCTTCACCGAGGAGAGAATCAACAAAGCCATCGAGCAGTTCAATCTGGCGATCAAAGAAGATCCGAACTTCGCATCACGGAGCCTCGCGAGGTCACTCGCAGCGCACTGATCTTCGCAAGGTCAGTGGTCAACTCATCGGTCATCCCGTCGGCGAAATATTCCTGGTTCGGGTCTCCGGTGAAATTGTCGAGCGGCAGCACTGCGATCGAACGGATGACCCGCGCGTGAGTGGCTAGCCGTCCAGAACTCGGAGCCGACGACCGCCATCGCGCGACGCCATAGCCAAGCGCCGCGATGAGCAGCACGGCAGCGCTGGCCACGAGCGCGCGACCCGTCCATCGGGTAGTCCGCTCGGTGCGCGGCTGCTCGGGCGGTGCGGTCGCCGCCAGAGTGTAGACGCGAATCGGCCGGTCGACGTTCTTGAGCCGCTTCTCGCCCAAGTCTTTGACCCTTATCTCGGGCTTGTTGCGGACATCTTCGTACACACGCTCCGAGATGCAGATGCCGCTCGGGGCTGCCAGCGCATGAATGCGCGAGGCAACGTTGACCCCGTCGCCGTGGACATCGTTGGCCGAGAAGAGCACATCGCCGACGTGGATTCCGATGCGCACCCGGAATTCGTCCTTGCCCTCAAGCGAAGCCTGGACCTCTCTGGCGCAGTTCACCACGTGCAGCGCGCTGTGGAAGCTGCTCAGCGTGCCGTCGCCGATCTCACCGATCATTCGGCCATTGAACTTCGGCAGCAGCGTGCGCAGCAGCGCGCGATGCTCGGCGAGTGCGCGCATCGCGCGCTCCTCATCGCGGCCCATGATCGCGGTGTAGCCCGCGATGTCGCTGAACATGATCGCGGCCAGCTCGCGGGTCGGATTTGTGGTCGGCGTGTCGGACATTTCAGGTGCCCCGTTTCCATCCGAAGGTATCACGGCGGCAGGAAAGGCGCGTCATCCCGCTCGCCTGCTTTGGACGAATCTGGCGCGGTTCGGTCTGTCCTGTTCCTGGGGTTGGGTGATACAAGACGAGCCAGCCTCTCGCCCAGGTAAAATGGCATGCGCTGCTCAAAATGCGGGACGAATAATCCCTCGACAAATAACTTCTGCGCGAAGTGCGGGAATGCGCTCTCCAAACAGTGCGCAAAGTGCAAGGCGGACAATCCTCCGACCTCCGACTTCTGCGGCAAGTGCGGTGCTCCACTCACCGGTGATGCGGGCGCAGCAGCCTCAACTTCGTCACCGCGACTGTCGGCCTCCGACGTGCGCGTCGCGCCAGAGAGTAGCTCACCCGAAACGCTCGACGGAGAGCGCAAGACCGTCACCGCGCTGTTCGCGGACATCAAGGGCTCGATGGAACTGATGGAGGACCTCGACCCCGAGGAAGCTCGCGCGATCGTCGATCCCGCGCTCAAGTTGATGATCGACGCGGTGCATCGCTACGACGGCTACATCGTGCAGTCCACCGGCGACGGGATTTTCGCGCTGTTCGGCGCGCCGGTTGCGCATGAGGACCATCCGCAGCGCGCGCTCTATGCCGCGATTCGGATGCAGGAGGACCTCGAGCGTTACTCCGCTCGTCTGCGCGAGGCCGGCAACCTGCCGCTGGAAGCGCGCGTGGGTGTGAACACCGGTGAAGTCGTGGTGCGCTCGATCGCCACCGGCGGCGGGCACACCGAGTACACTCCCATCGGGCACACGACCAATCTCGCCTCGCGGATGCAGGCGCTCGCGCCCACAGGCTCGATTGCAATCAGCGAGCCGACGCGCAAGCTGATCGAAGGATATTTCGCGCTCCGCCCACTCGGTCCCACCAGGGTCAAAGGCGTCAGCGAGCCGGTGAATGTTTACGAAGTCACCGGGCTGGGCCCGATACGAACGCGGCTGCAGCGCTCCGCCGGACGCGGTTACACCAAGTTCGTCGGGCGCGAGCGCGAGATGGAAGCGCTCGCGCGCGCATCCGAGCAGGCGAAGGCCGGTCGCGGGCAAATCGTCGCGGCGATGGCGGAGGCCGGCACCGGCAAGTCGCGCCTGTTCTTCGAGTTCAAGGCCAAGAACCAGTCGGGCTGGATGGTGTTGGAGACGTTTTCGGTGTCGCACGGGAAGGCGTCGGCATATTTTCCCGTCATCGATCTGCTGCACAACTACTTCAAGATTATCGGCGATGACGACGAGCGTTCCCGCCGCGCCAAGGTCATCGGCGCCGTCCTCGCCCTGGATCGTGCGCTCGAAGACACCCTGCCGTATCTGTTCGCGCTGCTCGGCATCATCGAGGGCGACGACCCGCTGGCCGAGATGGACACGCAGGTCCGCAAGCGCCGCACGCTCGACGCGATCAAGCGGATGTTGTCGCGCGAGTCGCTCAATCAGCCGCTGATGGTGATCTTCGAGGATTTGCACTGGATCGACGACGAGACGCAGGCGTTCCTCAATCTGCTCGCCGATTCGATCGGCACGGCCAAAATCCTGCTGCTCGTTAATTACCGCCCCGAGTACTCCCATCAGTGGGGCTCCAAGACCTACTACACCCAGTTGCGGCTCGACCCTCTCGGCAAAGAGTCGGCCGCCGAGATGCTCTCCGCGCTGCTCGGCGACGGCGCCGAGCTCGCGCCTCTGAAGCGGCTGATTGTCGAGCGCACCGAGGGCAATCCGTTTTTCATGGAAGAGACCGTGCAGGTTTTGCTCGACGAGGGTGCGCTGGTCCGCGACGGCGCTGCCGTCAGACTCACCCGGCCGCTGGGCGAGCTCAAGATTCCGCCCACCGTGCAGGCGATTCTCGCCGCGCGCATCGACCGCCTGCCTTCCGATGAAAAGGACCTGCTGCAGACGCTGGCGGTGATAGGCCGTGAATTTCCGCTCTCGCTGATTCGCGAAGTCGCCGCGAAATCGGATGACGAACTCAACCGGATGCTCAACGACTTGCAACTCGGCGAGTTCATCTACGAGCAGCCCGCGGTAGGCGATGTCGAGTACACCTTCAAGCACGCCCTCACGCAGGAGGTCGCCTACAATTCGCTGCTGATGGAACGGCGCCGAGTGCTCCACGAATGCGCCGGCAAGGCCATCGAGGTCCTTTACGCCGACTATCTCGACGATCACCTGTCGGAGCTGGCGCATCACTTCGCCCGCAGCGCCAACGTCAACAAGGCCGTTCGCTATCTCGCGCTGGCAGGCAAACAGTCGCTGGCGCGCTTCGCTCTGGCCGAGTGTCAAGCACACTCGCACAAGGGAATCGAGCTGCTCAAAACATTGCCCGAATCCCCCGAGCACGACGCGACCGAACTGGAGCTCACGAGCACATTGGTTCAGGCGCTGTGGCGCTCGAAGGGACCCGATTCGCCCGAGACCCGCGCTTTAGCCGAGCGTGCCGCCACCCTTGCCGAGAAGACCGGCAACCTTGCCGAGCGCATCTCTCAACTGCAAATCATTCGAATTAACACCCTTCGCACGGGCGACTATGCCAGCGCGACCGCGCTTGCTGATCAAATCCTCGACCTTGCCGAGCGCGAAGGCAGCCCAGTTAGCCTCGCAGCCGCTTACCACGCCAAATTCCAGGCACACTATGGTCGCGGCGATCTGGCAGGAACCGAAGCCCAATTCGCCATTTTTCGCAAGCTCCGCGAGGCGGCCGTTTTAGCTGGACATCTCGCCCCGAGCATAGTCGTATCGGCACAGGCGAGCTTCTGCGCGTGGCACCTCGGCCACATCGAAACGGCCCGTGAACGTTTCGCCGAGGCAATCGCTTTGGCGCGCGATACCAAGGATCCTTTTGTTCAGGGGATCTGCCGAAACATGGAAAGCCACTACTATCGGCTTCTAAAGGAACCGGAGCGCGCAGAGGCCGCAGCCACACAATGGTTAGCTGCTGCTCAAGAGCACGGGATGTCAATTTCCGGGGTCCTCCTCGCTATCCAGGGCTGGGCCCAGGCAAAACTTGGCCGCACGGCCGATGGCGTCTCGCTGATTCGCCAGGGGTTGGCCGACCTGGCCGAGAATAATGTGAGGGGTCTGGCCACCGATGCTCTCACATGCCTGGCCGAGGCTCAGGCGCTGGATGGTGCGCTCGACGTCGCTCTAGTAACGATCGAGCAAGCACTCCACGCGAATTCTCAGGAAGTGTTAACCAAGCCCGATATTCTAAGGATACGCGGGGAAGTGCGGCAGAAAATCGGCCAAGCCGAACAGGCAGAGGCCGACTTCCGCGACGCAATCGCCCGCGCGCAAAAGATGAGCTCGAAAATGTTGGAACTCCGCGCAACCACTTCGCTAGCGCGCCTGCTCGACCAGCAAGCCAAGCGCGATGAAGCGCGCGCGATGCTCGCCGAAATCTACGGCTGGTTCACCGAAGGCTTCGACACCGCCGACCTGAAGGACGCCAAGGCGCTGCTCGAGGAGTTGGGCGGATAGATGGCAGCTGGGGTGAACATGCGCTGCTCGAAATGCGGCGCGGACAATCGGGAGACTGCGAAGTTCTGTGACGGATGCGGCTCGCCTATCCAGTCGAAATGCGCGTCATGCGGCGCATTGAATCGGGCCGGTGCAAGGTTCTGCGACGGATGCGGCACCGCGCTGGGCGGCAGCAAACCGACCTCTGCACCCGCAACCACCGAAAAACCAGCCGCTAACAACCTTGCCCAGAGTCCCCGCGCCTACACGCCCAAACACCTCGCCGAGAAGATTCTGCAATCCAAGTCCGCCCTGGAAGGCGAGCGCAAGCAGGTGACCGTGCTGTTCGCCGACGTGAAGGGCTCGATGGAGCTGGCTGAGCAGCTCGACCCGGAAGCGTGGTCGCAGATCATGAACCGCTTCTTCCAGATCCTCTCGGAGGGGGTCGAGCGCTTCGAGGGCTTTGTCGACAAGTTCACCGGCGACGGTATCATGGCGCTGTTCGGCGCGCCGATCGCCCACGAGGATCACGCGCAGCGCGCCTGCTACGCGGCGCTCCATCTGCGCGATCGCCTCCGCCAGTATGCCGATGAGCTGCGCATCGCCCCGGGCGTCAACTTCTCCTTCCGCGTCGGCCTGAACTCGGGCGAGGTAATCGTCGGCAAGATCGGCGATGACCTGCGCATGGACTACACCGCGCAGGGACACACCGTCGGCCTCGCGCAGCGGATGGAACAACTGGCGCCCGCGGACGGTATCGCGCTCTCCCAGCATACGCAGAAGCCGGTTGATGGCTTCTTCGCCCTGCGCTCGCTCGGGCCGGTGCAGATAAAAGGGGCGCGAGAGCCTGTCGGTGTGTTCGTGCTCGAGGGCGTCGGACGCCATCGCACGCGCCTGGACAGCTCGCGGGCGCGGGGACTGTCGCGCTTCGTCGGTCGCGGCGACGAGATCGAAGCGCTGGAGTCGGCGCTGCAACGAACGCTTAGGGGCACCGGGCGTGTGGCTGCCGCGGTGGGAGAGGCTGGCGTCGGCAAGAGCCGGTTGTGCGCCGAGTTCATCGAACGCTGTCGCGCGCGAGGACTTGTCGCCTACGAAGCCCACTGCCCGGCCCACGGCAAGACGATTCCCTACCTGCCGCTGCTCGAGCTGTTGCGCAACCTGTTTGGGATCGCAGAGCAGGACGGGCCGCGCGAGGCGCGTCAGAAGATCGCCGGCGAGTTGGCGCTGCTCGACGACGGATTCGCTGATGACCGCGCCCTGGTACTGGACTTCCTGGGCGTTGCGGACCCCAAGGCGCCCGCGCTCCAGCTCGAGCCTGCGGTGCGCCAGCGCCGGCTCTTCACCTTCCTGCGCCGTCTGATCCAGCTCCGCACCGAGGCCGAGCCGATCGTGCTCCTGATCGACGACCTGCACTGGATCGATCCCGGCAGCGACCTGTTCCTGGCCCAGATCGTCGAGGCGGTCAGCGCGACGCGTACGCTGCTGCTGGTGAACTTTCGCCCGGAGTACGAGGCCGACTGGACGCGAAAGTCATGGGTCCTGCAACTGCCGATGGCGCCGCTGGGTGCGGAGGCGCTGGCGGAGCTGGTCCGCGACTGGGTGGGATCGAGTCCATCGGTGGCGGCCCTCCCGGCGCTGGTCGGAACGCGCTCGGGCGGCAATCCGTTCTTCGCCGAGGAGATCGTCCTGTCGCTGATGGAGACCGGCCGCCTCGTGGGAACGCGCGGGGCGTACGAGTTGGTGACGGCGCTCGCCGCCATCGAGGTGCCCGCGACGGTTCAGTCGCTGCTCGCGGCACGCATCGATCGCCTCGGTGATCGCGAGAAGCAGATCCTGTACACCGCGGCGGTCATCGGCAAGGAGTTTCCGCGCCCGCTGCTCGAGTCGGTGATCGAGATCGACGGCGCCGATCTCGACGCGGCACTGGCGCGGTTGCTCGCGGCCGAGCTGGTGTACGAGCGCGCGCTCTATCCGGTTGCGGAATACGCCTTCAAGCATCCGCTCACCCACGAGGTCGCACTCGGTGCGCAGCTCACCGCGGCACGCCGCGCGCGGCACACCGCCGTGGCCGAGGCGATTGCGGCGGCCGAGGCGGAGCGGCTCGACGAGCACGCCGGCCTGCTCGCGCATCACTGGACGGAAGCGGGTGAAGCGTTGCGCGCGGCCACTTGGCATGTGCGCGCGGCGCGTTGGGTCCGCGTCACCGATCTGGCCGCGTCCCGGCGCCACTGGGCGCAGGCGCGCAAGCTGCTCGTCGCGCTCCCAGACTCCTCCGAGCGAACCCGGCTCCTCCTCGAGGTATACCCCCCGCTGATCGACACGCTCGATCGCCTGGGCACCGAACCGGCCGAATCCGAAGCCGTCTACCTGGAAGCGATCGCTGTCGCTCAACAGGCGGGTGATCGCGGTACGGAGGCCTTGATCGAAGCCGCCTACGGCAACCTCAGGAGCTCCCAGAACGATATCGACGGCATGGTCGAGCACGCCTCGATTGCCACGACGCTTGCCGATGCGGAGGGCGACCTGGCCATCAAGCTCTTCGCGCGCCATGTTCTGGGGCGCGGTTTTGCATGGCAGACGCGCTATAAGGAAAGCGTCCGCACATTCGATGAGAGCGTTGCGATCTCAGGTGGCGATTCGGCCGCCGAGATCGAGGTGCTCGGCTGGAGACCCTACATCGAATCCCTGGCAATCCGGGGCGCAGTCTTGAGCATCATGGGCCGACCTAAAGAAGGTCTTGGGTTCGCCGAACAATTTCCCCTTCTACTCCGCCGATCCGGGATCGGTTCGGACATCTCATCGGCTGCCACCGATCGGTTCTGGCCCTGCTGGATGTTGGGGGATGCACCGCGCGCCCGGCGCTACTCGGACGAAGCCTTGCAGATGGCCGAGCGTTACGGGTCAGATCGGAACATCGTCTACGCGCTGATGGCGTGCGGTAACGCGAGCACGCTTGGGCTCCGCTGGGAGGAAGGCAACGGATTTCTCGAGCGTGCCAGACAGCGCATATCAGCGACAGGCGCAGGGGCAGAGTGGGCCGTGTTGGTCTATGCTCACCAGGCGCTTTGTCTGGCCGAACTGGGCGAGCGAGAGCAGAGTTTGGATTTGGTGCGCAGAACTAGGGCACTAGCGATCCCCCTGGCACGTTCGATGGGGTTTCTCAGGGCGCGTGTTCTGCGAATCGTTAACGGTGCTCAAGACCTGGACGCGCTCGAAGCCGAGATTGTGGAAACACTGGAAGTATTGAACCGCGCTCATGCAAAGGGATGGCTCCCTTTACTTCTGCTCGAGCGCGCGGGACTCGCCCGCCTGCGCGGAGACGCGGACGGCATGGCGCGCGACCTGGCCGAAGCGCGGCGTCTCTTCGCGCAGATGGGCGTGACCGGCTGGAACGAATACGCGAGGTCGATCGAGGCGTGAGCTGCGCCGCCTGCGGACACGAGAACCCGACGGGCAACCGCTTCTGCGGCGGCTGCGGCGCGGCGCTCCAGATGGCTTGCCCGTCATGCGCTCACCCGAATCCGCCGGACCATCGCTTCTGCGGCGCCTGCGGCGCGCCGCTACAAGTGACGGCGCCAGTGACGGAGAAACCCCCTCCCGTTCCTGCCCGCGAGCCCCGCGCGTACACGCCCAAACACCTCGCCGACAAGATCCTGACCTCGCGCGCCGTGCTTGAGGGCGAGCGCAAGCAGGTGAGCGTGCTGTTCGCCGACGTGAAAGGCTCGATGGAGCTGGCGGAGCAACTCGATCCGGAAGCGTGGTCGCAGATCATGAACCGCTTTTTCCAGATCCTCTCGGACGGCGTCGAGCGCTTCGAGGGCTTCGTCGACAAGTTTACCGGCGACGGTATCATGGCGCTCTTCGGCGCGCCGATCGCGCATGAGGATCACGCCCAGCGCGCGTGTTACGCGGCGCTCCATCTGCGGGATGAGATCGCGGGCTACGCCACCGAGGTGAAGCGCGAGCGTGGTCTCGGCTTCTCGACCCGCATGGGCCTCAACTCCGGTGAGGTGATCGTCGGCAAGATCGGCGACGACCTGCGCATGGACTACACTGCGCAGGGGCACACGGTGGGTTTGGCGCAACGGATGGAAAGTCTCGCCGAGCCAAACACGTGTTACCTGAGCGCCGCGACCGCGGCGCTGGTACGCGGCTATTTCAGTCTCGAAGATCTAGGCGAGTTTCGTGTGAAGGGAGTGGCTGCCCCGATGCACGTGCATCGCCTCGACGGCATTGGCGGCGCACGCACGCGCCTGGATGTTGCTCGCTCGCGAGGATTGTCGCGTTTTGTCGGCCGCGCCTCCGATCTGCGCACGCTCGAAGACGCGCTGGAACAAACCGCAGCCGGCAACGGCCAGGTCATCGGCGTCGTCGCCGAAGCCGGCACCGGCAAAAGCCGCTTGTGCTTCGAGTTCCTCGAACGCTGCCGTGAGCGCGGCATGCGGGTCTTCGAAGGCCGCGCCGTGGCACATGGGCGCAACATTCCGTTCCTGCCGATTCTTGAGGTGTTTCGCTCCTACTTCGGTATCACCGGCGAAGACGACGCCAACGCCGCTCGCGTGAAGATCGCGGGGCACATGAATGCGCTCGATCAGAAATTCGGCGAAACGCTGCCGCTGGTCTGCGACTTTCTGGGTGTAAGCGATCCGCAGAACCCGGCACCCCGGCTGGACCCCGAACTGCGCCAGCGCCAACTCATCGGCGTCATTCGTCAAATCATTCGCAGCGCGAGCGAGCAGCAGCCGACGGTGACGATGGTCGAGGACCTGCACTGGATCGACGCCGCCAGCGCCGAGTTTCTCGAACACATGGTCGACGCGCGTGCGGGCACGCATAGTTTGCTGTTGCTGAATTTCCGACCGGAGTATCGCGCCGCATGGATGCAGAAATCTTGGTATCGCCAGATTCCGCTGACCCCGCTCGACCACAAGGCTTGCGGCGAATTACTCGCCAGTCTGCTCGGCAACGACCCGAGCATCGCGACCTTGGCGGCGCCGATCCATGCGCGCACCGGCGGCACCCCCTTCTTCATCGAAGAGGTGGCGCAACACTTGATCGAGACCGGGCACCTGGAAGGCGCGCGCGGCAACTACAAACTCGTGACGCCGCTGGATCGACTGGAAGTGCCGGCAACGGTGAAGTCTGTGCTCGCGGCGCGCATCGATCGCCTGGCCGAACGCGAGAAGCGGTTGCTGCAGACCGCGTCGGTGATCGGCAAAGACTTTCCGGAGCCGTTGCTGGCGGCCGTGGCCGAGCTGCCGAGCGACGACTTGCAGACGGCCCTTGCCAATCTGCAGCGGGCGGAGTTCCTCCACGAGCAATCGGTCTATCCGGTTGCGGAATACGCGTTCAAGCATCCGCTCACGCAGGAGGTGGCCTTGGGCAGTCTGCTGCAGGAGCGCCGTCGGCATGTGCATGCCAGCGTGGCGCGCGCCATTGAACAGCAAGAGGCCGTGCGTCTCGATGAACACGCCGCACTACTGGCGCATCACTGGGAAGAGGCCGGCGAGGCCTGGCCAGCCGCGCTCTGGCATAAGCGTGCGGCGGAGTGGGCCGGAATCACCAATGCCGCCGAGGGCGTGCGGCATTGGGAGCGCGTGCGCAGCTTGCTGCGCACGCTCCCGCACACCACGGAGACCTTGCAGCTCGGCGTCACCGCGTGCTTGGGGAACCTCAGCCTTGGCTGGCGGCTCGGAACCCCGACCGCCGAAGCCACGGGTATCTTCGAAGAAGGGCAGCGGTTGGCCGAGGAGAGCGGCGACGTGCGGACGCTGGCGGCCTTGCATGGTACCTATGCGTGTGTGCTCGGCCTCGTGGGCGGCTACTCGGACGAGTACGTGCGCTATAGCCGCGAGGCAGTGCGCCTAGCCGACCAGACCGACGACCAGGGTCTGCAGCTCGCCGAACGCGCCTATCTGGCGTACGGCTGCTTATTCGCCGGGCGTCTCACGGAGGGAATCGAGGCCTGCGAGACGGCCTGCCAACGGCTGCCGGCGGATCCCGCGCTCGGTGCGGAGTTCACCGGTTACAGTCCGTTCCTCGGTATCCTGAATGCGCAAGCGTGGATGCTCTGCCGGCTCGGGCGCCTCAGCGAGGCCACGGCGGTGTGCGAACGAGCGGAGCATCTGGCACGGGTGCACGGGGAAAGCGAGGTGCTCACCTGGCTGCAGCTGCCACGCATCGAGCTGGACGTCAATTACGCCAACGCGGCCGCCGCCCGCGACCACGCCCGCAGTGCGCTGGAGACGGGGGAGAAGTCAGCCACACCGCAAGCGCGCTTTGGCGGACTCATCGCGCTCGGGGTCGCGCATCGGCTCAATAGCGAGTGGGACGAATCCGTAGCGGTGCTGGAGGAGGTGGTAAGCGCGGCGATCAGCGGCGCCAATCGAATGTTCGAAGGCTGGGTCCGCGCTGAGCTGGCCGAGGCGTTGCTTGGGCGTGGAGAGCTGGATCGAGCGGAGCATGAGGCGCAAGCCGCGGTCACGGCCGCGCACGCGCAGCACTCCAGGTGTGACGAGCTACGTGCGAATCTCGCGCTGGCCCACACCCAGTTCCGGCGCGCCGATGCGCCGGCACTGGCGCGCGCTGAGCAGGCGCTGGTTCGTGCCCAGGAGCTGATCGACGAAACCAGAGCACAGGCATACCAGGCCGAGGTGCACGAATGTCGTGCCCACCTGGCGCGGCTGCGCGATGACGCGCCCGCCGCGCAGCGCGAGATCGACGAGGCCCGACGGCTCTATGCCGAGATGGGCGCGACCATGCAGGTAGATCGGCTGGCAAAGGAAGTCACACCGTGAAGACCAATCTCCTGGAGGTCGTCGGCGAGGTGCGCCGCCACCTCGAGCAGAACGGCCGGATCTCCTTGCGGATGTTGCGGCGGCAATTCGAGCTCGACGACGAGTCGCTCGAGGAAATCATCGAGGAACTCGTCGACATCCAGCGCGTCGCCCGGCGGGAGGAGAACGCGCTCGCGTGGTCCGGGGCAACCCCTCCCGTCGGCATCCCGCCGCCCGAACGCGATCCACGCGCGTACACCCCCAAACACCTGGCCGACAAGATCCTGACCTCGCGCGCCGTCTTGGAAGGGGAGCGCAAGCAGGTCACCGTGCTGTTCGCCGACGTGAAAGGCTCGATGGAGCTGGCGGAGCAACTCGACCCGGAAGAGTGGTCGCAGATCATGAGCCGCTTTTTCCAGATTCTCTCGGAGGGGGTCGAGCGCTTCGAGGGTTTCGTGGACAAGTTCACCGGCGACGGCATCATGGCGCTGTTCGGCGCACCGATCGCGCACGAGGATCACGCGCAGCGCGCGTGTTACGCGGCGCTCCATCTGCGCGACGAGCTCAAGCGTTACGCCGATGAGCTGCGGCGCACCGCGGGCGTGAGCCTCTCGGTGCGCATCGGACTCAACTCGGGTGAGGTCATCGTCGGTCGGATCGGCGACGACTTGCGCATGGAATACACAGCGCAGGGGCACACCGTCGGCCTCGCGCAGCGGATGGAGCAGCGCGCCGCCGCGGACAGCACGTACTTGACCGCGCACACCGCGCGCCTGGTCGAAGGGTACTTCCAGCTCCGCGATCTCGGCGAGTTCGACCTCAAAGGCGTGAGCGCTCCGCTGCGCGCCTACGAGTTACAAGGCGTGGGGAGTTTGCGCACGCGTCTGGACTTCTCGCGCGCGCGAGGGTTCTCGAAATTCGTCGGCCGCGAGCGCGAGATGGCGACGCTCGAGAGCGCGCTCGACGCGGCGATTTCCGGCCACGGACAGGTGGTCGGCGTGGTGGCCGAAGCCGGCACCGGCAAGAGCCGGCTGTGCCTGGAGTTCGTCGAGCGCTGCCGGGCGCGCGGCGTGCGCGTGAACGAGGGCCACTGCCCCGCGCACGGCAAGACGATTCCCTACCTGCCGCTGCTGGAGATGCTGCGCGACATCTTCGGTATCGCCGAACGCGACACCGACCACGAGGCCCGCCGCAAGATCGCCGGCGAGCTGATGCTGCTCGACGAAGCGTTCCAGGCGCTGCTGCCGATCCTGTTCGACTTCATGGGCGTCGCCGACCCCATCAGGCCGGTGCTCGCGATGAGCCCGGAGGGGCGACAGCAAAAGCTCTTCGCCTTCGTTCACCATCTGGCGGAAGCCCGCAGCGCGCGCGAGCCGACGGTGCTCTTTCTCGACGACTTGCACTGGATCGATCCCGGCAGCGACGCGTTCCTGGCGCACTCGATCGCGGCCGTGCAGCATACCCGC
>Ga0209517_10004283_pt1 | contig 18824 bp, 13 predicted proteins | sample PeaSoiMetSII2010_FD_187695 | JGI IMG/M metagenome (GOLD analysis project Ga0209517, IMG submission 187695) | Peat soil microbial communities from Weissenstadt, Germany - SII-2010 (SPAdes) (version 2) | ecosystem: Environmental > Terrestrial > Soil > Wetlands > Peat | place: Germany...
GGCCGCGACCTGCTCGCCTGCCGCGAGGGCGGACTGGATCCTCCGTTGGGCGTCCGCTGCATCAAGGTTAAAGTCGTCGGGTCGGCAATCCACGAGCAGGGGGGTCGCGCCGAAGTAACGGACCACTTCGGCAGTGGCTGCGAAGGTCATGGTTGGGACGATGACCTTCTCGCCGGCTTTGAGGCCGGTGGCCTCGAGGGCCAAATGGAGCGCAGCGGTGCAGGAGTTCACGGCGACGGCGTGCTTCTGGCCGAGGTATTCGGCAAACTCGTGTTCGAACTGTTTGGTTTTGGGCCCGGTGGTCAGCCAGCCACTTTTGAGCGTATCGATGACTTCGTCGATTTCCGCGGTCCCGATAGTTGGTTTATAAAAAGGGATTCTTAGCATAGGGCTTCACCTTTGAAGTCGGTGGGCACATGGGCGTCAACATGATGCCCCCTGTACTTATATATAGTGGCCAAAGTGAGTGGCGTTAATCGGGGAGTATTTGGCTTTGTTATTTTGATTTACTTTGGTTGGACGTTAGGGTTAGGATTGAGGCGGGAGATACTGATCGGGCGTCCGTGGGCAGGCAGGTCCGCTGGCCCCGCCTGAGAGAACGGATGACGAACTGTCGTTTTTTGCCCATGTGATCCCTGGCGGCGGCGGACACATCAACCTGATGCCCCTCCATTATAACGTGTCCTTTGAAACAGGGTGTTTGTCAGGGCTTGGGTTCCTCGTTCTGTTCGTTTATCGTTAACGTCATGGTTTGTGCCCTCCCGCCCAGCCTCCACGACTGAGTCTAGTCTGGCTGGTGGCCGGAAATGCCTCGTACGTGGTGCGGCGTCAAGGCGGTTTGTCATTTTGAGTTTATCGTTAACGTGCTTTTCCATACAGTGTGATATGCCGCTTTATGTAGTATCCGACGACAAAACGTGTCGTTTTGAAACGGCTTTTGAGCTTGACTCCATCCGTTTGAGCTTGACATTGGCCTCGCGGAGGGCGGCTTGGTGCTCCTTTCGTTTGTTTATCGTTAACGTAGGTGGCGTCAGGGGTGTCTTTGTCGTTTGGAGTTTTTGAGCTTGACTTCATAAGATTGAGCTTGACATTGGCTTTGCGGAGAGCAGCTTGGCGGCCCGTTTTGTTTGTTTATCGTTAACGTAGATTGCGTCGTGGTGTCTTTGTCGCTGGAAACTTTTTGGCTTGACATCATCTATTTGAGCTTGACATTGGCATTCCGGCGAAGGGGAGGCTGACTGCCGAAGCGTAACCCGACACCGGGCATTTTGTTGAATTGCGCAGCGATTGCCACGGCAAAGCGCGCGGAAAGGGTGAAGGGACGGCGGCGCGCACAGAGTGACGCGCCCTACCTTGGACCTGCGGCTGTCGCGCGACCCCGAAAGGTTGGAGGGGAGGGGGCGAGCGGGAGCTACCTGATGCCCCGATCTTGGCGTCAGCGAGGCAAAAAAGGGTGGGTTGAAAAACATAGCGGCGAAAATTAAGATGCCCTTATGGAGCGAGGTGTGTTATATGGGCCGCATGACAGGTATAGCAATCTGGCGAGCGCAGCCTCGGAAGCTTGCCGCGCTAACCGCGGCCCGGCCTTCAAAGGATCGTGACGGTTTCACGCTCGTGGAATTGCTGGTGGTCATTCTCATCATTGGCGTAGTGGCGGCGCTGGTGTTGTCAACGATCGGCGCGGCCAGAGGCCGTGCGAGGCGGATCATCTGCACGAACAACTTGCGGCAAATCGCGCTGGGTGTGCGGTTGTATTCGGATGAATCAAATGACAAATCGCCCAAACCCACAGGGTGGACCAGCCATCCCTACGACGCTTACAAGGAGCTGATGAAGGGTTACGTTGGTTTGAGAGGTGCGTCGTCGGCGCGGGACAAGTTGTTTGCGTGTCCGGCGGATGTTTATTACTACGATTATGCCCTCGGGACGCACGAAGGCCATTTGCAGGGATATGTGGCGGAGTGCTGGTGCGCCCAATCGAACAGTGACTTTTCGAGCTACGCATTTAATGCGGGCAACCAGTTCGCGCTGACGAACGGGGCGTTCCGGCCCGGAATCGCCGGCCTGACGCTGAGTTCCGTAAAGCATCCCTCGCGTACGGTGCTGGTGACGGAGGTGCCGGCACTGCTGCCATTTTCGTGGCATCAACCGAAGCGGCCGCTTTATATGATCTCGCCGGCGTATTGCCCGAACATCTTCTTCAACAACGCGATGAATACGGTGAGTTTCGTGGACGGGCATGTCAGTTACCTGAGGATATATTGGAAAGCCTCGGCGCCACCCGCGTTTTTGCCGGCCTGCGCTTACGACCCGCCGGCGGAGTATGCCTACCAATGGAGCGGGAATTGAAAAGAGGCAATCATGCGTTACCAAGTCGAGCTCAGCCGCGTTGAGGCACTTAACACAGCGGTCATCCGCGCTCGTGTTGCGCCGAAGGAAATGGCGCGGGTGGTGCCTGCGGCCTGTGGTGAAGTTTGGTCATTCATGCGGGGACCAGGTCTGCCGACCCCGGGACGGCATTTGACGTTGTACTTGGATGCCGAGGGGTCGATCGAATGTGGAGCTGAGGTTTCGGCCCGGTTCACTGGCAACGAACGAATCGTCTGCTCGCGAACGCCCGGCGGACTGGTTGCGACGACGACGCATTTGGGTCCCTACGGCTTGCTTTCCGAGGCTCATAGTGCGGTTCGGAGGTGGTGTTCTGATCACGGGCACCGGGTGACAGGGGTTTCATGGGAGCTATACGGCCACTGGAAAGAGGAATGGAATAACGATCCGTCGAAGATACTTACCGATGTGTATTATCTCATCCAACCCGAGGGCTAAGCTAACCTGGGCTTCCGTCGCTGGTTGGTAGCCTCTTGGCGTGGCGGTTTTGGGGAGCCCTCTTTCGCTTTGGCGGATGCATTGGGACCATGAACCGGAACTTCACTAGAGCCAGGGGCCTCGGTGGGGAAGAGGGAACGGCACCGCGGGAGCCCCGAAAGCGTTCGGGCTGCCCTGCTACTGGGTCTGAGGCGCAGCCTCGCTAGGCGCTAGTCATTGGTCATTTCTGTCTCACCAATGGACAGGGCAAGCTAGATTTTAAGGCAGTATTGGCTTTTAGGGCGGAGTTTTGTGCACTCATCAAACGGCCTAATTCTTGCGTGCGTGAGCGGATCAACATCGATGAAGGATGCCGCGAACAAGTGCTCAGACCTTGGTCAGAGCTGACTCTGTTCAAAGCATTGTTGTCAGGAAACCGGGATACTGAAAATCGAACAATAATTAGCACACTCAGAATTATGAAAACCTCCAAACTGCTGTCTGCCCTGCTGCTGCTATCAGCCTGGTCGTTGCCGGCGCAAACCTTCAATGTCCTGCATAATTTTACTAACACCCCGGATGGAGAAATGCCGGCCGCGGGTCTCGTCTTCGACCAGGGAATGCTCTATGGGGTGAGCGCATTCGGCGGTTCTTCGGACGACGGCACGCTCTTCAAAGTTTCCACCAACGGAACCGGTTACACGGTCCTGAAGACCTTTACTTACAGCTCGGATTACACGGATGGCAGCATGCCCGAGGCCAGCCTGATTGCGGCCGACGGTGTTCTTTTTGGGACGACCCTGATGGGCGGTTCGAACAGTTATGGCACGGTCTTCCGAATCAGCACCAATGGCACCGGGTACCAAATCCTCCACCATTTCGGCGCTGAGGTTGATGGCCGCCAGCCGTACGGAAAACTGTGTCTGGACAACGGTATTTTGTACGGAGGTGTCGGCTCTGGCGGGATTTCAAACTATGGCGCAATTTTTCGTATCTCCACCGAAGGCACTGGCTATTCGGTGCTGATGAACTTCAGTGAAACCAACGGCTGGGCGCCGCAGGGCAATTTGGTGATGTACAACGGCGTGCTTTACGGCACCACTGCGCAAGGCGGTCCCGCCCCGGGCTGGATGGGGGAGGTTTTTAGCATGAATACCGACGGCACCGGTTTCACCGTACTCAAAAGCTTCAATTCATCGGGCACCGATGGATATAACCCGCAAAGTGATATCATCGTGACCAACGGCGTGATTTATGGAACCACGGATGGTGGCGGAGGTACCGTCTTTAAAATGAATACCAATGGCACTGGCTTTACCACCTTAAAGGCGTTCGGCTATTACACTGACGGCAATCGTCCATGGGGCGGGTTGGCTTTGGTTGGCAACACGCTGTATGGCACGTGCAACGAGGACGGGACGCATTTCGATGGCAACGTGTATCGAATCAACGTGGATGGCACCGGCTTTTTCCCGATTTATAATTTTTCCGGGGCGGACGGGAACGCTCTGAGAGGTGATGTGATCTGGGTTGATGGCACGCTTTATGGCACCTCCTATAGTGGGGGCAGCGCCAGTGATGGAGTCGTTTTCAGCCTGGTCCCGCCGCCCCAGCCAGCCATTGTGGCGGATGGTAGATTAGGGGTGCAAACGAACGGGTTCGGGTTCTATATCAGCGGTCCTTCCAATCAGCTTGTGGCGGTGGATGTTTGCAGCAATCTGTCGTTGGGCAACTGGCAGCCTTTCCAAACGAACAAGCTCGGGACCAATGGCTATTATTTCAAGGATCCTAAGTGGACGAACTATCCCGGCCGCTATTATCGCCTGCGCGAACCATAACGCACAATCCGGGTGCCTCGGACGGTCGGAGAATATAACGGCAGACCTCATTCCATCCCTTGCTAGTTCGGCTTGGGGTTCAGCACGTCCTCGATTACGGCCAGGACCAGCCGAGCGGCCAATTCCACGCTGTCGGCATCGACAGCTGCGGGTACATCGGTCGGAGCATGAGTTTGGGCTCCTCCTTCGACGGTGATATCGGTTGCGACAACACCGGCCTGACCAAAGACGCGATGGTCCGAGCCGGAACCGTCCTGTGCAATGACCTTGCGGCCCAGACCCATGCCTGCCCTGGAAACGGCGGAACGCAGCCATTCGGGAACGTTCGAACTAGCATATAGCGGGCGCTCACTGGACATCAGAAGCCTCCACGTTCCATTCGTATCTCTGGCGGCTTTGTCCGCAAATTCCCCGGGCAGTTGGCTTCCGAACTTGTCGGGGACGCCTCTGATACCTCCGCGCGTATCGGTGTAAATAGCGCCGTCGCCGCCAACCTGGTCGATGTTGAATAACAACTCGCAGTTCGGCAAGTCCGTCTGGTGCCGCAGAAGATACGCTTTCGATCCCAGCCAGCCGGGCTCCTCACCACCAAAGGCAACGAAGCGCATGGACATTTTCGGAGGCAGCTTGACAGAGTGAAGATAGCGCGCCAACTCCAGCACGACCGCCACGCCAGTAGCATTGTCGTTTGCCCCTGGGCCTCTCCACGAGTCGTAGTGGGCGGACAAAATAATCTCCCGAGCACCCGGCTTGGCCCCCAGCGCACCAACGATGTTTGAGGATTTCCCGGTACCCAGCTTGCCACGAAATCTGATCTCGCCGGAACTTGCGCCGCTCGCCTTCAGCCGCTCGAAATCAGGCGCCGACAAAGACAGCACGGCTTTGGGCTTCTTGTGGAAGGACACGATGTTGAAACTGCCGTTGCCGGCGAGGACCACCAGTTTGCCGTCGAGGTCCGCTTTCAGAATGGAGGGCTGGTCGGTTGCGGTAACTAAAGCCAGTTCGCCCGAGATTGGGCCTTTCGCCGAGTAGGGATTGAAACCCAGTCTGATGATGTCCGCTTTCTCGGTTCCGGCTTCGAGCACGGCGTTCTCGAGAACGAAGGACTGAAACGTGAATGGCTCGTTGGCGACTGACAGTCCCGCCTTCTTCATCTGCTGCCTAATGTAGTGGGCCGCTCTCCGGTCGCCAATGGTCCCAGCCTCATGTACTCCAAAAGCGGCTAGTTGGCGAACGTGCGCCATAGCTCGACTCTTGAAACCAGGGTCCAGCGCCGGCACGGACTGGGACTGCAACTGAGTTGCGGCACCGCCAGCAAAGAGGACTGCGACTGCCCAAAGTGCGGGACCGATGACATTGCGGGACTGTTTGGTGGATGTCATAAGGCGGCCGATTATTGGTCTTGGGTCTCGCTGGGCGAGCGGATAATACCAAGCGAGGGAACTGAACGTCAAACCGCAAGTTCAACCTGTTCGTTCATCGGTCTGCCAGAACGGCAACCTTCGGCCTTCAGCCTTCCGAGGGGTCTGCGCCTCGGTATCTCACGGGAGACGAAAGTCCTCCAGGTTCGCACAGGTCACGGCCAGGCGATGCCACTGCCGCAGTTGGTCCAAGCTTGTCTCGGCGTTGACCCGCTCGCGCACACTCGCAGGCACCGTGCCAAAGCGCGCCTCCAGCACCTCCAGGACATTCTGCCGGAGTGCCATCACTTGGCCTTTTTCGATGCCCTGCCGAAGGCCCTGCTCCATGCCCTTTTCGATGCCGTGCTTTTCGATGCTGGTTATATATGGCATAACTTGCTTCGCTTCGAACTCATACACCTGCTGCCGGAAACGTGTTTCCAGTTCTTCCGGCAGATCCAACAGCCAATCCACCAGGCGAAACAACTCCAAAATGTCCGCCTTCGCCAACCCGATTTCATACAGCCGCCGGGTCAGGTCCCATTTCAAGGCCAAGCGCCGCTCGGCGTCTTTCCCCGCCTGATGTGCGACCCAATTGGCCAGCACAATCGTGGCCGCCGGCTCCACGCTAGCCCGCAAGGCCAACTCATTCGCCACTAAATCTAGCAGCTTGCAGACCGAAAAGTCAAATCGGATCCGGGTCCCGGGAAGAACGATCTGGTAGTGGGAGGGACGCCAGTCCGGGTCCGTGTCCGCCAGCACGGCCAGGGTGATCACCGGCTTTCCATATACGTCCATTGCCCGGCCGTTGTACCGAAATAGGCGCGCGGCAAAGCCCGGGTCCGGCCGGTGCTGCACTTCGACGTGCAACAGAACCCATTCCTCGGTCCCATCCAGCAACCAGACCTTGATCAGCATGTCCACGAATTGCTTTCCTGACTCGGCTTGACTGACGATCTTTTGCAGTTCTTTGTCCCAGAATTCCGGCTGGCGCGACCAATCAATGGCCTGCTCAACCGGTGGGAAGAACAGCCGCATCAGGGAGTGGAGGAAGAGGCGGAAGGCCTCTTTCCAGGGGCTGTCGAATTCACGCGTAACTCTCATAACGTAGAAGCCGGAGCGCCTGCGAGTGCCACCTCAAACAAGACTTTTTCATGCTCCGCGCGGTAGTAACCCGGAGGTGCCGCGCCGCGCGCCTTTTGGGTTGAACGTTGAACGTCGGCTTCGGAGCGGGTTTTCTTCAGCACCAAACATCATGAACCGTGGGTCCGGAGATCGCTGCGAGATCGAGTTTCGGGCGTCGCTGCGCGACGCGAAGGGGTTTTTGGGTGCGTTCCGTGGACTGGAAGCCCGCGGCTTAACTTCGGAGCATCACTCCGTGGTGAGGGCAGTGGTTTTTTGTGTTTCAAAAAGCGAATCGGCGGTCGTAAATTGGGCGTTATGAGCAGGTGTGCGACCGCTGAAGAGGCATTGGCCTTCGTGCGCGAACATGGTGTCGTCCTCGTTTCGGCCAAGGGAGCTGCTCCTCGCCTGACCGAGACCATCGTGGGTGGAGCAATCAAGGGTAGTTGGTGGGCGCACTCGCAGAGTCATCACATCTACGCAATTCTGGGAGCCGTTACTGGATCCAAGCTGGTCCTTGTCTGTCGCCTGATCAATGGCAAGATGACTCTGGTTCATCGCCGGCTGTGGCCTGCGCTGGTTCGCCTTGCCGACCGGTTTGCGCCGGAGCAACTGGCCCAAGTCCGTGAGGAGCACACGACATCGGGTCGCCATGTGAGTCACGAGGTGCCATTTCCAGACTGGGTGCCTGCGGCGGTTTTGAAGCAAGCCAGGAAAATGGGTGAGAAAAAGGCACTTGCTGCCTTCGGAGCCTGGCTGTCGCCGGCAGGCCCAGCAGGCGAGAAATTGAGAAGTTCCTGGCTTTCGTCAAGAAATCCGACATAAAAAAGGAACCCGTGGTTGTTTGCCGGGCGGGTCGTTCTGCGTCAACTTTGGGCCGCACAAGCGTATAACACACAAACAAGTAACGAACAGGAGATACACATGCTTTTCATGGTCATTGAACGGTTTAAAGACAACGACATGATCCCGATCTACAAGCAGGTGCCTCATGCGAGAAACGAAGCGACCTCATGTGCGATTCGTTCGGCGGCCTTTCCGTCCCAGAGCGCTGGTACGCGGCCGTGTTTGTATCGGCCCTCGAGGACATCTGCTACCAAGGATTGCAGCACGGCGGGGTCCCGGCCAGCCAGCGTGCTGGTGCCTTCGGTCACCGTGACTGGCCGCTCAGTGTTTTCGCGCAAGGTGAGACAGGGGATGCCGAGGACGGTGGATTCCTCCTGGAGACCGCCGGAGTCGGTAATGATGATGCGCGCGCGCGAGGACAGGCTGAGGAACTCGAGGTAGCCAAGGGGCTGGCTTAGCCGAATGCCGGGAGCCGACTGCAGCGCGGCCCAGGCGCCGTTGGATTGAAGCCGGGCGCGGGTCCGTGGATGGACGGGAAAAACGACGGGCAACCGCCGGGAGATTTGAGACATCGCTCGCGCCATGTCCTTGAGCACGTGCTCATCATCGACGTTGGAGGGGCGGTGCATGGTCCAGAGCGCGAAATTCCCTTCGGGCACACCCATCTTCTCGGCTTGGTTCAAGGCGGCGGCTGCAGGTAGTTGGGCGAGCAGCACGTCGATCATGACATTGCCGACCAGGCCGATGGCGGTTCGCGGGCGTCCCTCGTGGAGAAGGTTGCCCACCCCGCTTGGCTCGCTCGCCAAGAGGAGCTCGGCGATGGAGTCGGTGACGACCCGGTTAATTTCTTCGGGCATCGTGCGATCGAAACTACGCAAGCCTGCCTCGACGTGGATCACGGGAATGCCGAGTTTCACCGAGGCAAGGGCGGCAGCCATGGTGGAGTTCACGTCCCCGACGACCAGGGAGGCCCCCGGGCGAGGGGAGGTTTTTAGGAGCCAGGACTCGTAGCGGGAGAGGACTTTTGCGGTTTGCTCTCCCTGGAGACCGGAGCGCTTCCAGATGGGCGGCGGGGGCAGGCAAGCCGAGTTGGGCGAAAAACAAATCGCTCATCAGTGTGTCGTAGTGCTGTCCCGTATGCACCAACAGCGGTTGAAGGCCGGAGGACAACTCCTTCAGGGCGGCCAGGATGGGACCCATCTTAACGAAATTGGGCCGTGCGCCGACGACACAGGCGAGAGTTCGAGTCATGTGTGGGCTGGTTACCCGGGGCGGCACTCGGCTCGATGAGGCGCAGCGTGCCCGAGCATCAGACTGGCTTCGGGGTGTCTTCGGAGTGCGTCAGAGGTATTGTTCCAGGCGGGCTGCTGCGGGTCACAGACCCGCACTGCGGCGGCGCGCTGGTGTGCGGTGTTCGACAAATTTTTAATTCAGTCCGTGGTTTGACCGGACGCCCAGTGACGCAGGTCGCGTCGCGTCCACGACTATGACCTCTTTTTTGACACGTCGGCGTTTGACGTCGACAGCAATGGAAGACTGCGCTTGATGACATCAGGGTTCAGCGATTCTGTCGGGCTAGTCTCGCCTGTGATCAGCGCTTGGGCTTCGCGCAGGAAAACGTGGGCGATCAACCAGTCCACCCAGTCGTGGCCCAGGTCGCCGCTGGCGAGTTGCGGGAGTCTGGTTTGCGCGAGTTCGCTGGCCTTCGCCAGTGCCGTGCGCGCCTCGTTGGTTTGGTTCAATTGATGTTGCGCCGCGGCCAGGAGTGAGTAGGCAGCCACGTCGAACTCCCAGGCCTGCATGGAGCCTCTAACGCTCCCTGGCCGACCGATGACCTTTTGCATCAAAGCCGAGGCGCTGACATATTGCCCCTGCCGATACTTCGCCAGCCCGTCGCCGAACTCGAAAAAATAAACCCAGGCATTGCTAGTGGCGAGCGTGAGGGCTTTCTGAGCCAATTGACAGGCGGTTTCCAGGTCGGGGCCGGTGCAGGGGACCAGCAGACAAGCTTTGGCGGTCTTGTCCAGCGTGGCAGGATCGTTTGTCCCACCAAACCGGGCGAGCATCTTACGGCAATGGACCCGGTAGGCATCCTTGTCACCCGCTTGCGCGAGCACCGCTGCCAGTTGCAGTTGGGCATAAGGATCCGAGGAATCCGCCTCAAGCAGTTTGTTCAGGTCGGCGGCGGCCTCTTTCCATTGGCCGTGGCGGCCAGAAAGATCTGCCCGAGTTCGCAGGGTGATAGCGTTTTGCGGTTGGGCTAGCGAAGCCGGTTTGAGGACCTCCGCCAGCAGTTGTTCGGCCTCATCGGATTTGCCTTGGGACCGGAGGACATCAGCCAAGTCGTTGACTTGCCATTGCCATCTGGCGGGATCGTTGGGCCAAACCTTCGCCGCGTTGGTGACCGCCTCGCGATACAGAGGTTCAGCCTCGGCCAGTTTGCCTTGGCTCCGGAGTGCTACGGCCAGGCCGACGGCCAGCCATTGCCTGCTCTCGAAGTCGTCAGGCAAAACCTTCCGGCAAATCTCCAAGCCCTCACGATACAAGGGTTCGGCCTCGGCCATCTTGCCCTGATCGCGCAGCAAGTCCGCAAGCGCCGCGAGCGCATGGGCCCGAGCGGACGACGGTGGCAATTTTCTCCCAGCCTCCAGGGTTTCGCGGCACAAGGCTTCGGCCTCAGGCAGTTTGCCCTGGCTGCGAAGAATCGAGGCCAGCCCTGATGTCAGCCACTGACGCCGCTCGAAATTGGAGGGCGAGACTTGTAGGCAAGTATCCAGCCCTTCTCGGTACAATGGTTCGGCCTCAGCCGGTTTGCCTGCGTCGCGCAGCAGGTCGCCAAGGCGCGCAAGCGCAAAGACCTTACTAGTCGAAGCCGGCAACTTTCTGCCGATCTCCTCAGCCTCGTGATACAGAGGCTCAGCCTCGGCCGGTTTGCCTTGGTCGTGAAGCACGACGCCAAGGTACACAAGCGCGATGGCCTGACTCTCCGAAGCCGGCGATTTCTTCGCAGACTCTATCGCCTCGCGCAGAACGGCTTCGGCTTCGGCAAGCTTGCCTTCCGCGTGGAGGACCTCACCGAAGTCGCACAGCAGAGGAGCCAACTGCTGAGAGCGGGAGATGTCGTCCGACGAGGCGAGCAACTTTCTCTGAGAAGCCACAGCCTCGCGGCAAAGTGTCTCCGCTTGGTCGAGCTTACGCTCTTCGCGCAGCACGGTCACGAGTCCGCCGCCCCCCCAGCCGAGATTTAGCATTAGAAACTGGCTTTCGGTCTTTAGCGAGGTTGACGAGCATTCATATAATTCACGAAACAGGGCTTCGGCCTCAGGGAGGCTGCCCTTTCTGTGCAGAACGTTGCCGAGGATATTAAGGCACCAAGCGATTTCGATAGCGCCTTGCGAAGTGCTACTGGCTTTCAGCTTGCGGTACGTCGCCAAGGCCTCACGCCCGAGCTGTTCAGCCTCATCGAGCTTGCCTTCGGCACCCAGCACAACCGCAAGCCACAGGCTCGGGTAAGCAACCAACAGACTCTCCGAACCCACCAGTTTGCGTCGCATCGCGAGAATTGGGCGGAGGGTGGTTTCAGCTTCGTCCTCTTTGCCTTCATCATGAAGCACCCGGCCCAGTAGTATTTGCGAGGCCCCGAGGTTCGGATCGGGATACTCCTGGCCCAGAAGCCTTTTCTGGATGGCCACGGCCTCTAGGGCAGCCGCCTCCGCCTCTGGATACCTGCCTTGGGAAATGAGCACGCCACCCAGGTCCACGAGCGAGTCAGCCACCTCCAGGGACTCATTGCCCACCAGTTTTCTGCGCATGGCCAACGCGTGACGGTGCAGCTCTTCGGCTTCGGTGTACTTGCCTTGAGCCAATCGAACCACGCCCAAGGCCGCCAGACTCTCAGCGACTTTGGGGTGTTCAGCGCCGAGCAAGTTGGTGCGTATGGTCAGCGCCTCCAAGGCCAGCGGCTGGGCTTCGGCGGGCCTGGTCTGCCATTCGAGCGCCTCGACGAGATTCCCCAACGAGTCCGCCACTTTGGTATTCATATTGCCCCATAACCCCCTCCGGATCACCAAAGCAGCCCGGTGCATTTCTTCCGCCTTGGTAAATTGACCCAGCGCCTGGTACATTTGGCCCAGGGTTGTGCGCAACTCGGCTTCCACCTCGGGCGAATCCTTCAAATCCTTGCCCACCCGCTCGGCCGTTTTATCCAGGATTCCCCGCAGCATGGCCGTGTCCTGGCCCAGGGCCACCGAGGGGCCAACTCCTCTGAGCATGTCCTGAAGAAATTGGGCCACTTGCTGACTCTTGTTGGCCTCCGTCTGCGCTTTCTTCTCCGCAGCCACCGCCCGCTGCCGGGCGGCTCGTTCGCTGAAGAAGAACCAGGTGGACAGGCTCAGCCCAAGCACCAGCGCCCCGGCCACCGCGGCCCCCGCGGCGAACACCAGCTTGTTCCGCCGCACGAGCTTCTGGAACCGGTAAAGCCGGCTCGGCGGACGCGCGCTCACCGCCTCATCGTTCAGGTAACGTACTACGTCATTGGCCAGGCCGTTGGCCGTCTCGTAGCGGCGCGTCCGGTCTTTCTCCAGCGACTTCATCACGATCCAATCCAGGTCACCGCGCAGCAGGTGGATCAGTTCCGGCGGGTCGGCATGATGCCGCCGGGCGACGGCCGTGCGCTCGGGATCGGCCAGGGTGCTCAGGCGCGTCGAGGGGCGGGCCGGTTCCTGCTCGCGGATGATCCGGCGCATCGCGTCCAGACCGGCAGCGACCAGTTCCTTCTGGTCAAAAGGTGTGTGGCCCGTCAGCAGTTCATAGAGCAGCACTCCCAGGGCGTAGATGTCGCTGCGTGTGTCCACGTCCAGGCTGGTCATGCCCGCCTGCTCCGGGCTCATGTAGGCGGGCGTGCCGATGAACTGCTCGAAGGCGGTAACGACGGTCTTGTCGGTCAGTTGCTGGCCGATGGCCTTGGCGATGCCGAAGTCAATGACCTTGGGCACCCGAAGGCCGTCGTTGAGACTGACCAAAATGTTCGAAGGCTTGATGTCCCGGTGAATCACACCTTTCTGATGCGCGTGCTGAATGGCGTAGCAGACCTGCACAAAGAGGTTGAGCCGCTCCGGGATGGGCAGGCGGTTCTCGTCGCAGTAATCGGTAATCTTGACACCTCGCACCAACTCCATGACGAAGTAAGGCCGGCCGCACTCGGTCGTGCCGGCGTCGAGCACTTTGGCGATGTTGGGATGGTCCATGAGCGCCAGCGCCTGTCGCTCGGCCTCGAAGCGGGCGATGACTTGTTTGGTGTCCATGCCCAGCTTGATGACCTTCAGAGCGACGCGGCGGCGGATGGGCTCGGCCTGCTCGGCCATATAGACCACCCCGCAACCTCCTTCGCCGATTTGCTGGAGAAGTTTGTACGGCCCGATGCGGTCTCCGGGTTTCTGGGTCGGCGGTTCGGTCAAGAGAAGGGTTGATTTAGTGGGTGGCGGGACCGGGTTTTCCAAGAAGCTGCCAACCTGCTGGTGTTCGCGCAGGAGCCGTTCCACGCGCTGGCGCAACTCCGGCTTATCCCGGCAGGCTTGGTCGAGGTAGTGGCTCTGCTCTTCCGCGCTGCTTAAGGCCAGCACGGCCAGGAATACGTCCCGCGTTTCTTTGTTCTCGCTCATCATCTATTTAAGCGCCGTCCCGCGCCGGTTTGCACCGGCCTGCGTGAAAAAAATGCTCTGCCCGGCTTAATTATGGTTAGCCGCTGGTCCCGTCGTTTCGCGGCAGCTTCGTCTGGCCCGGTTCATGGCGCATTTCCGTCCGTAGCCAGGCCCGGGCATAGGCCCAGAGTCCGTCGGCCACGCGCCGGGAAATCCCCAGAACGTCAGCGGCTTCCTGGTGACCCAAGCCGGCGAAATAGCGCAACTCGACCAGGCGCGCCGCTTCGGGTTCTTCCAGGGCAAAGCGCTCGAGCGCCTCATCCAGAGCCAGCAATTCTTCTGATTTGATCGGCGCGGAGAGCTGCGTCGCTTGAAACTCAACCCGCTCCAGCCGCCCACCACGCTTGAGCCGCGCCTTGCGGCGGGCGCTCTCGATCAGAATCCGGCGCATCGCAACGGCGGCGGCGAAGAAGAAATGTTTGCGGTCGGCCCACTGGCGGTTCTCCCGCCGGACGAGTCGCAGCCAGGCTTCGTGGACCAGGGCGGTGGGCTGCAGCGTTTGGCCCGGGGCTTCGCGCGCCAGTTGCTGAGCCGCCACACGCCGCAACTCGTCGTAAACCAGCGGCAGTAGCTTTTCTCCACCTCCGGCTTTGCTTTCCTCGATCTCGGTCATGGTCTGGGCGAGCTCACTTGTCTCGGAATTGATTGATAGGCAAATGGTTTCGGGCTGGGGTTACGGGACCGGAACAACGCGGTAGAGGCGCGGAGGTTGGCCGAGAGCGGACAAGTCGAAATAGAGTTGGGACGTGTTCGTCAACGTGATCGTGGCGAGGGCCACCCAGGCATTTGTGGGGCCAAACTGATTGATGGCGTCCAAGCGCAACTGGTCGGCGATATTCCCAGTCAACGTGATAGCCGGAACCATCGAGGGCGGATTGAGCGAGGGAAGCACCCCGGGCGATCCCGTCTGCCAGGCGCGATAAAACCGCTGCGGTGGAAGAGGCAGGGAGAGATCGAACCAGAATTGCGACGTGCTGCTTAGGCTCAGCGAACCGAGGGTGCTCCAAGCCGGCATGGGACTGAGAGTGTCGGCATAATCCACATTGAGCCAAGTGCGGCTTTGGCCCATCAAGTTGATGGCCGGAACGGATCTTCGGGCCACGGGCGCAATGACGTTGAGCAGGGCGGGCGCGCTGGTGGTCGCGCCGAACAGGTTGGTCACGACAACCGTGTATGCGCCGATATTGGTGACTTGAATGGAGGGCAGGCACAGAACCGGGTTTGTGCAGCCAGCGATGGCGTTGCCGTTGTAAAACCACAGGCAACCTAATAACGACTGGTCGCCGGTGACGCGGATGCCAAACTCAACTGTGGAGCCTGTCTCAGCCGTTTGAGTTTGGGGAGGCGTTTGTAGGGTTGGAGGATACCCCAAGGCGAACACCACGCCGTTGTTGGAAATGCCCCCCACCGCGGTCGTCCCGTACAGCGTCGTGCCCGAGATAAGTACACCGCCCATAGGTTGTCCACCGCCGCTGCCGCCGGCGAAGCTGTTGAGCACGGCATAGCCGGTGCCGTCGGTGTTGACCCTAAAAAGGGAGCCCTGCCCGCAGTTGCCGCCCCAGGAGGCGGCCCCGTACAGTGTCGAGCCGGAGAGGCACATACTCGCGCCCCCGAGGATCCCATCCGCCTCGTCGGTGAAGGTCTTGAGGACGGTGAAAGCGCTGCCGTCGGCGTTGATGCTGAACACTGTGCTGCAAAAGAGCTGACTGGAGCTGAGCCACTCCGTCGTCCCGTACAGGGTAGTGCCGGAGGAAATCAAGTCGCCCCCGGGATATTCGCTCATGCCGCTGACAAATTGGTACAACGTGGTGAAGCCGGAGCCGTCAAGGTTTATTTTGAATAGGGTGCCCATGGAGGCGGGGCCGCCCTTCTGGGTCGTGCCATAGAGACTTGAACCGGGCATGACCAAACCGCCCGAGGGTGCTGCCCCATCAGTAGCGCCCACGAAGCTTTTGAGCACGGTGAGACCGGTGCCGTTCGTGTTGATCTTGAACACCGTGCCGTACCCGTAAACACCCCCAGACAGGGTCGTTCCATAGAGCGTTGCGCCGGACAAGGCCAAGCCACCACGCGGATATTCACCGTTGTCCATGAAGCTGAGGAGCACGGCGAAGCCCGAGCCGTCAGTGTTCACCTTGAATACCGTGCCCCAGTCATAGTCGCCGCCAGCCTCAGTTGCGCCGTACAACGTCGAGCCCGACAATACCAAGCCACCAATCGGATTCTCCCCGTCGATAAAGCCAAACGCATGGAGTTGGGTGAAACCGGAACCGTCAAGATTCACCTTGAATAGTGTGCCAGACCCGGATTGATTATAGATGGTCGGAGGGCCGCCCGCCAAGGTCGTGCCGTACAGGGTGGTGCCAGACAACACAAGGGGCGCCCAGGGCCTGGACCCATCGGGGCCGGCGAAGTTGTGCAAAACTACACAGTTTTGGCCTGTGGTGCTGGCCGCCGTTACGGCAAGCAACAGCACACCGGCGAAGATGGACAGCAGCTCGTTGATTGGGCTGCGAAAGTGATTTTTGAATTTGGTGTTTACGCTCATGGAAGGCTCCTTTCGCGTTTGCACATGCGTTGAGACCATGAACCCGCGATGGGATCACGATTAAGGTTATGGTTAAGATTAAGAGGTGGGAGGTTTAGGGAGATCGGGTCCGAACCGCAGCCCCTCCTTGGTGAGCGAAACCGTCCTGCTCGCCGGCACTCGAGGCCATTGAATGCAGATGCGGTTTTCATAAACCGCCTTGCCAACAATGAATCACTTGGCAACCGGAGGAGCGTGGCTCCTGACCGGCGTCGAGTTCTTTCTTTCCTAAGTGAATTCACGGCACGAGAACCTGGGAATGTCAATCCGTATTTCTACGGACGATTTGGGAGTGAGGGTGCATGTACCATGACCATTTGAGGGGCGATTCCCTTATCCCTTCGCCGGGTTGTTGCTCCAAGCGCAGAGCGCAGGAAACGGTCCAGCCGCTGAGCGGTGGCCTCCCGGCTATAGGTAGATTCCGCGGCGGCACGACCGGAGTTGCCCAGTCGGAGACGAAGGCCCTGGTTGCGCGCGAGCTGGCAGAATGCGGCTTGCGCGGCGGGAAGATCGCCCGGGGGCAGCGTCAGGCCGCAGCCGGCGTCCCGGACGCGGCGAGCGGCTTCGCCGTCGGCGATCAGGAGGATGGGGAGGGCAGAGGCCATGGCTTCGTAGATCTTGCTGGGCACAGCGCCGGGGATGGACATGCCCAAGGTGATGACGGCGACGTGCGCTGCGGCTAACAGCGCAGGGACGCGCTCGCGTGGCTGTGGCGGAAGGATCCTTACGCGGTGAATCGATTCGGATTGGATGCGGTGCTCCAAGTGGGCACGCTCCGGACCTTCGCCGACGAGCACGAACCGGCCGGGCAACGCTGGGGGCAGCGATTTGGCCAGATCGAGGATTTGATCCAGTCCCTGAGCCAGGCCGAGCAGGCCGGCATAGATGAAGATGGGGCCAGGGTGACGGCCAAGGAGCTCCTGGGCTGCTTCATCGGCCTTTCCGGGGCCAAAATGCGAGCACTCAACTCCGTTCGTGACAACCTCGGTGGGAATGTTGGGCGAGCGCCGGCGGACCGAGTCAATGATGTCGCTGGACTGGCCGGTTACACCCGCGGCCTGGCGATAGGTGGTTAGTTCGAGCCGTTCGGCGAGTCGCGTCAACCAGCCGGGCTTGACCAGGCCCAAGCGGACGGCGGACTCGGGCCACAGGTCGCTGACGTTGAAGACGTAGGGGCATCGCCAATGATTCGAAAGGTAAAGGGCGGCATAGGCAATGAACAGGGGAGGGGACTCGACAAAGAGCAAGTCGGGACGGCGGCAAAGTCTCGGTCCATGTTTCCTGGCTGAGAACACAAAGGAGAAATAGCAGCGCAGGCGCCGGATGAACCCGGTGTTCGAGGGCGAGAGCGGCACGCGGAGTGTGGGGATGCGGCCCACCCGCTCGAGGCGGGGGTGCTTGGGGTCATAATTCGCGAACACGTTACCGGTGGGATAATTGGGCAGGGCGGTAAGAACCTCGAGATCCCAGCCGAGGTCAAGCAGGCGCTCGGCCAGCTCGCTCAGGCGTGCTTGGGGGGCCCCGAGTTCAGGGGGAAAATATTGAGTTAGGATGAGCAAGCGCACGATGGATGCATGTGCCTGGTCTTGGGTCTCACACGTTATCTGGACCGCCCCGTCGCACTGGGCATAGATGAGTGACTATTTAGAGCGTGTGTTAGTGTTGGTTGGGGTCCAGGGCACGGAGACCTGCCGGTGGCGGCGGGCGAGCAGGAAGGGACCAATAGTCCGGCAAGGCTGGGGATGGATCCAGCACTCTTGAGTCCGAGGCATAAACACTATTGTATTGGAATGCACCAACGTCGGTGACCGTGGATTGCGCCCGGCCGAAGAAGTCCACGGGGCCACAGGAAGTAATGAATGCAGCGCCCCGTGCCGGACTCGATGCATTCAACCAATAAAGGCCGCTATTTGTGTTCACAAAACCGGCGTAATTTGTCACCATTCCGTGAGGGCCGACCGGAAGGTTGTCAACGTGACTCATGAGATTGCAGTCACTGACGATACTATACCGGCCGGCATTAAGAGCCAGCGTAAGAATGCCAATTAAAATATTGTTTGTGAACGTTGCTGTCACCAAATTGGATGCACCGCCCACAATCCCAAGGGCATCCAACGGTGATGCAAGGGTATTGCCGTAGGCGTTCACGCATACGTTGTTTGCCACACTCCCTACGACCAAGCCCCAATGGCCGTTTCCATAGCAAAGATTGTTGTAAATCTGTATATTTGTACCGCCGAGGCCGGACGAGTCCCAAATCTGAATTCCAGCGGCGGCGTTGTATCGGCATACGTTTGCGCGAACAACGATATTGGTGCCGCAAAGATATATTCCGTGATCTTCATTGGTCTGGTCAGCGGCGCCATTGTATTCGAGCAGGTTCCGTTCGATTAAGGTATTGTTTTGATTGTAATGGCTGACATTTTGGCGGTAAATTGAGGGGGTTCTCGAGGTTTAGGCGGTCATTTTCTTGGGCCTTCCGTGCTTTGGCTGATTTTGGAGGGTCCTATTTCAGAGGAGCGGCTTT
>Ga0209517_10004285_pt1 | contig 18814 bp, 13 predicted proteins | sample PeaSoiMetSII2010_FD_187695 | JGI IMG/M metagenome (GOLD analysis project Ga0209517, IMG submission 187695) | Peat soil microbial communities from Weissenstadt, Germany - SII-2010 (SPAdes) (version 2) | ecosystem: Environmental > Terrestrial > Soil > Wetlands > Peat | place: Germany...
TGGCGGGATTGTAACGCGACAGCGCCAGCACCGATTGCTGGTTGGCATAATGCGGATACATCTGGTTCGCCCAAGTCCACCGCACGCCTAAGTCGAGGGTCAGCCTCCTGGCAACTTTCCATGTGTCCTGAGCGAACCATTCGACCTCCGACTGGCGCTCGTTTTCGCCCCAGCGGGCGTTGGCTTCGGAATAGGTATCGTAAATGCCGAGCGCGGCGTTGGCAAACGACCAATTGGTGTCCAGTGGATTGTTGACATCTTTCGAAAAGTTGAAGGTGCCGTCAAAGTTGCTGCGCTCGCCTTCGTATTCCCGCATCCGATAAACGTCGAACCCGGCTTTGACCGTGTGTTTGCCATGTACCCAGGTCACGGTATCGCTCCAGTTAAACGTGAAATCGGTGCCGTTCTTCAGGAACCGGTCATCGAAGCTCACGTTGGGCGAATTGGGGACGTTGAACGAGAAACGCGGGATGATGCCGTCGGGATTGCTCTGCGGGTACCACTGCCCCGCCGTGAAACCAACGGCGGACCGGAGCACCGTAGAGAGCGGGTTTCCGGGTGTCGGGACCAGTTGGATAGGAGTCTGCGTGTCGTTATATGGCGTCCAGCCCTCGTGATTGTGGCGTAACCCCGTGGTCATTTCGGAGACGAGGCTGGGCGAAAAGATGTGAGTCCAACCGACCGCAATCCCCTCCTCCGAAAAACAATAGCATTGCGCGAAGAACCCTATGGGCGTCGCGCCGGATGCAACGGAGTAGCCCTGCTGCATGGAAAGTAACGTCTTGCCCCGAACCCACATGCGGTCTTTTTCCCTCGGCACGTAATCGATCTTGAACACCTGGAAGCGCTTGGGCCAGTTCTGGACTTCCTGGACTTGGTAGTTATAGTTGTAGCCGGTGATCGCCGGGTTGACGAAATTCGGCGGCGGGAGGATCTTGAGGAGTGCCAGACCGTTGGAGTCGAGGCGGCTGGCGGGGACGACGTTCCCCGGGAACGGCGCGTGCGTGTTCGGGTCGTTGACCGGGATCAGCTTGCCGTTGGTGTCGAACGTTTGCGAAAAGTCACCCGTACGTTCCAGGGCCGAGGGCATAGTGTAATACGTGAGCGAGGCGCTGTTGGGGACGCGCTGCCAGTCGTTTTCCAGATTATAGAAGCCGAACAGCTTAGTCTTACTGGTATTGAATTTCTTGGGTATGTAAAGGGGGCCGCCGAGCGAAAAGCCGCCGGTATTGTATTTGTACAAGGGCCGCTTGACGCTGTTGCGGTTGTTGAAAAAGTCGTTGGCATTGAGATCGTTATTCCGCACGTACCAATAGGTGTTGCCGTGCCACTCAGTGGTGCCGGATTTGGTCACTACCTGCACCACCGTGCCGCCGTTCCCGGCGTATTCGGCCTGATAGCTGTTCAGAATCACCTTGACTTCGCCAATCGCATCCATTTGCGTGGCACTGGAGAACACGCTCGGGGTTCCCATGTCGTTGCTGACGATGCCATCGACGGCCAGGATGTTCATGCCGGCCGCGGCGCCCCGGATCGACGGCGTGCCGGTACCGTACTGGCCGCCGGCCGAATCCTGATCGGCCTGATAGGTCGCGCCCGCAACCGTCCGCAGGAGGGAGACGATCTCGCGGCCTCGCGCGGTGAGATTTGCGACCTGATTGGTGGTGACATCGGCGGCTTCCTCGGAGCTCTCGGTTTCGACGTGGGCGGCCTCAGAGGTCACGGTCACGGTCTCCGCCGACGATCCGAGTTCCATCGTCACTGAGCCTAGCGCGACGTGCTCGTTGGCGGAGACCACGATACCCGTGCGTTCGAAAGCCTTGAAGCCAGTGTGCTCCACCTTCAACGTATAAGAATCGCGCGGCACAGCGGTAAAACTGAACAGTCCCTCGCCGTTACTTTTGGTTTCGTGTACCTCCCTGGTCGTCTCGCTCGTGAGCTTGACGGTTGTGCTCGGGATTACCGCACCCGAGGCATCCAGGACAGTGCCGGAAACGGCGCCGGTAACGCTCATCTGCGCGAATAGCTGTCCGCACGACAACGCGGCGAACATTACGAATACAACAAAAGACAATGTTTGCTTGGCATTTCGATCCAACATCCGACACTACCTCCTCGTAGCCGCCACCACGGCGACCCCGAATCCCGAATTTTAACGATAACTGTTATGTAATCCATATCATGAGCAGCAGCCAAGGTCAAGAAAAAACGTCAGCGTCGCCAGCGTAGGCCGAAACAGCGATCAGATTCGCAGCTTGTTGAAATTGCGTGGATTACGGCATTTCCGTAGGAATTGAGCGGCTTCTTGCCACCCGGGACCCATAATACCGGCCGTCACGCAAGCCCACCCCGGGCCGTCGCTGAGGCTGGACCACCGGCAAACGGAAGCCCGGCCTCGCGACGCTCCGAACGCGGGTGTAGTCGCTGCCGGCTTGCCCGCGCGGATTTTGGGCGACCCGCCCGGAGGTGGCGCCCAATCACCTGAGGCGGACCACTTGAAAATCGTCCATCAGGCCGTAGGGCAACTGGTCGTATTGGGCGCCAGGCGGCAGGGTGGCGGGCGCGCTGCGGACGTTGGCGGGCGAGGCCAACCCTCGGGTGATGGCGCCGTGGTGCGGACCGAGCAGGTTTTTCAAGGACCCGGACACCACCACCTCGATCCGGTTCTCGCCGCTCCGGACCAGGCCATCGATGGGCAGCTCGTAGGGCTGCCACCCGATGATGCCGGCGGATTTCCCGTTGACCCGGACCTCCGCCACCGTCCCGGCCCACTTGCCGAGCACGACCTTGTACCGGCCTCCGCGCCGCAACTCGAAACTTTTCGCGTAGGACACGGAGCCGGCATAGAAGGGAAGGTCCTGTTCTTTCCACGCGCCCAGCTTCAGCGGCGCGGCCGGAACGATTCGAAAGCCCTTCTCCTGCGCCACCGCTCCGAAATCCCCGATGACGTAGACCGGCTCCAGCTCGTTGTGAACGGACATGGGCCGCGCCGCGATTTTCAAGCTGTTGCGGCCGGGCTTCACGCGCGGGCCGATCGGATACACGCCGAAATCGACGTCCAGCCACCATTGGCCGCGCTGGCTCTCCACCGGGCTTCCGTTGACCGAGACTCTCCACAGCGCAGGCCGCTCGACCACGGCGCGTAGCGGGGCCATGTTCACGCCTTCGGCGACATCGAACCAAAAATTCGCCTCGAAACCGGAGTCCGGACTGAACTTGTTCCGGTCGAGAATCGAAGTCTTGAATTGCACCGAGGTGTTCCAGGGGTCGCCCTCCTGGAAACCGTAAGCCTTGAAGACCTCGTCGGCCGCTTTGAAAAAGTACACGTCTTCCTGGGTGACGCCCTTCAGCGTCAGGTCGCAATAATCGATACGGATGGCGTTCGGAGCGGCGCGTTCGACGGTCAGCGGTGAGCGCGCCGGCACCGGCTCGGCGGTTGCGGGCAGCGGCGTGGCTGCGGCGGGTCCCGGCGCATCTTTCACCACCACGAGCAGGCTGCCGGCGGGAGGAAGCGCGACCAAGAACTCCAACGATCCGGCGTCGGCGCCTTCTACCGCGAAGCTCCTGGCAGGATACGGCGCGGTGCCGCCCGTCATTGTATCCAGCCTTTCGACGGACTTGCCGGGCGTCTTGACGGTCGCGCCAGCAGCGGTCTCGAGGCTGGAGTTCGCAAAAAACCACAGCTCGCCGTCCTTCAGCCGACGGCGCTGGTGGAAAAGCATCGTGCCTTCCACGCGGGTGATATCGGGGTTCGCCGGTTCTTCCGCCGAGCGCGGGATCGTCAAGCCGCCGGGGGCGCCATCGACGAGCAATTCTCCAGAGACGTAAGAAATCAGCTTTCCGCCGGCCTCGATATATTTGCGGATCAAGAGCGCGGTCGGGGCATCCAGGTTCTCCGTGCCAGGCGGCAGAATCACGACGTCGTAGGACCGTTTGCCGACCACGAACTGCTTGCCCTCCACCCTGCCGTGATCCTTAATGATGTTTTCGCTGCCGAGATCGAACTCCACCTGCTGGTGCGCCAGCCGGGTGACGAACTCCTGGAACGCGCTGCCGATCTGCATCATGCGCTCGTTCGGCCGCGGGCCGGCGTACATCCAGGCCGAGGTGGTCGGCTCGATCGCGAGGACCCGGTTGACTTCGTCGCCGGAAGATAACGCCAGCGAAAGCCGGGCGAAGTGAGCGGCCAGCACGCCGTAATGGTTCCACCACGGCTCATGGTAGCTGAAGGATTGCGGGTAGTCGTACTTGCGCGCCCCCGTTATGGTCCCGAACGAGAGATGCTGATTCATGACGTTGACGCCGAGCGCGTACTCCCAGTCGCCGAGCCGCTTCATATCTTCGAACCGCAGGTCCCAGCCTCCTCCGCCGTACGTCTCGCTGAGGGTTCGCCGCTGCCCGATTTGATTCGCGGCGCTGGCGAGCTCTTTCACGCTGCGGATATTGCCGAATTGCGCGTTCACCTCCTCGCTGAACTGATTGAACAGCATGTCGATGCCGGGGATCTGGGGCCACGCGTACATCGCCATATTGTCGGGACCCTCCGCGGGATTGGGCCAGGCATGTTCCCAGTAGTGTCCCGTCCACGCGATGTGCCGGCTTTCGGCATAGTCATGCCAGGGTTTTGACCAGCGATCGATGAACAGCTCGAGGAGCAATGCGTAGTAGTTGTGGCGAATTCGCCGCCAGTCGCCGACCTCCTCAAAAAGCGAGGGGAGGTGGACCTTCAGATCGTAGCCCCACCGCTTCTGAAACTGTTCGAAGAGGTCCGGCGTGTACTTGACGGAGCCACGGCCGGGCGGGTTGATGTTCGGCTCGTCCGAGAAAACGCCCGGCACAACGGACCCGAGATCCGGCCCCAGGGCCTTCTCGTATCCGCGCATCGTAACGTCGATGAATTTCCGGGTGACGCCGGGAAGCAGAAGGTCCACGTAGGAGTACCCGGCGTTCCAGGAACGCACGGGGTATTGCGTGAGGCCGAAGCAGTAGAAGTCCGTCCCAGAAAGTTCAGCATTCGGCGGTTCGGCCTTCCCAGTCACATCCTCGAAGCGGTCACCCGCGCGGCGGAGCAGGATCTTGCAAGGGCCTTTCTCCTGGACCGCGAGACCCTGCCCCTGATTGAAGGATTCGGGCATTTCAGCCGGCACGTGTCCGCCGGCGAAACCGCTTGGGTAGGAGTTCTCGTCGTAGAGCCAGACCTCCATGCCGAGCTTCTTCGCGCGATCGACGGTGTAGCGGATCAATTGGAACCAGCGGTCGGAGAGATACTCGGTGATTAGCCCCGGGCGGGGATGGATGATGAACCCGCGGATCCCTTGCTGCGAGAAATCGCCCAGCTCGCGATCGATCATCGCCTCGGTCACTTCGCCATTCCAGACGAAGAACGGGAGAGTGCTGAACTCCGCCGGCGGCTTGGGAAACAACGTTTTGAGGTGAGCGAGGGAATCCACCGTCGCACTGGAAGCGAGGGACGCGAACAGCAGCGCCAGAAGCATGGTCTTTCTCATCGGAGTGTCTCCTCGGAGTATTTCATTTTCGCACCTATCCATCCGAATGTTTCGTACAGCAAATCCGGCGGATCGATATTTTCTATATAATAAAAAGATCCCCAAATATATCGCTTCACACGGCGCGCAGTCCCATCGCCGGGAACACGCAGCAGACTCCGCGCCTTCGCACGCCATCGGGTACACTGAGGATTCGTGCCGCAAACCGTCGACCTGAAATCTGAGGCCGCAGCGCTCAGTTATCTGCGCGGGGCAGATGTGCCCCTTCTCAACCTGACTCTCTCACAGGCTCTCGCTGAAACCGCCAGGAAGTTTCCCGGCCGTGAAGCTCTGGTAGTGTGCCATGAGGGCGTACGCCTGACCTGGAGCGAGCTGGACCGGGAGGTCACGCGCGCCGCGCGCGGCCTCGCCGGACTGGGGCTGCAGCCAGGCCAGCGCGCCGGCATCTGGGCCAGCAACTGCCTGGAGTGGGTGCTGCTGCAATATGCCGCGCCGCGCGCGGGAGTCGTCCTGGTCAATGTTAATCCGGCCTACCGCTCGCACGAGCTGCGGTATGTGCTGGCCAAGTCGCATATTCGCGCATTGTTTCTGCGGGAGACGGATTCGCGGGCAAACTACCGCGAAATCCTGGCGGAGTCCCGCGATGGCGACCGGCTGGCCCTGGAGCACATTGTCTGGCTGGGCGACCCATCGTGGCATGCCATGATCGCGGGCGGTACCGATTTTCCGGAAAACGCCGCCATGCCGGACGACGTGGTGAACATCCAGTACACCTCCGGCACCACCGGCGCTCCTAAAGGCGCCTTGCTCACCCACCGTAACCTGCTGAATAACGGCATGGCCATGGGGATGGGGCTGAAGGCGACGGAGAAGGATCGCATCTGCGCGCCAGTGCCCCTCTACCATTGCTTCGGGTCGGTGATCGGGTCGATGGTGTCGGTGGTATCGGGGGCGGCGCTGATTCTGCCCTCGGCGCAGTTCGACGCGCTGGCCACGCTCGAGGCCATCCACCGCGAGCGGGCCACCGCCATCTACGGCGTCCCCACCATGTTTATAGCGGAGATGGAGCATCCCGAATTCGCCCGCTTCGACCTGACTTCGCTGCGCACCGGCGTGATGGCGGGGGCGCCGTGTCCCATCGAAGTCATGCGGAACGTGGTGGAGCGCATGCACTGCCCCGAGATCACCATTGTCTACGGACAGACGGAGTCGTCGCCGGGAATCACCATGTCGCGGGCGGACGATCCCCTGGAGCTGCGCGTGACCACCGTGGGGACCGCGCTGCCCAATACGGAAATCCAGATCGTCGACCCGATAACCCACCACCCGCTGCCCATCGGACAGCAGGGCGAGCTGTGCACCCGCGGTTACCTGGTGATGAAGGGCTACGATGCCGATCCGCAGGCCACGCACAAGGTCATCGACGGCCAGGGCTGGCTGCACACCGGCGACCTGGCGGTGATGCGCCCCGACGGCTACTTCAGCTTCAAGGGGCGCGCCAAGGACACCATCATTCGCGGCGGCGAGAACATTTATCCGCGCGAAGTGGAAGACTTCCTGCACAGGCATCCCAAGATCGCCGACGTGTACGTGGTGGGATTGCCAGACGCCAGGCTCGGCGAGACCGTGCTGGCGTGGATCAAGCTGAAGACCGGCGAGCAGGCCACGGCCGAGGAGATCCGCGATTTCTGCCGCGGCAAGATCGCGTACTTCAAAATCCCGCAGTTCGTCCGTTTCGTGGATTCGTTCCCCATGACGGTCAGTAAGAAGGTGCAGAAGTTCCTGATCCGCGAGCAGGAGATCAAGGAGCGGGGTCTCGAAGAAGTGGCGCGACAGGCCAGCGCATAGCTGGCGCGCCGCAGAGCCAAGCCGTGCCCTACACCGACTCCAATGCCGCCTGCATCATGGCCCTGGTGTACGCCACGCTGTAAGTAATCCCGGTGTAGCCCCCGCCGCCGGGGTAGCCGCCGATGCGGCCGCCAGGCGCGACGCGGTCCCGGTCGGCGTCCAGCGCGCGCGGATGCTCGGGGTAAATCGTCCCCGTGTATTTGTTCCGCACCAGCGCCTTCATCACGCCGAACATGTCGCCCATGCCCAGGTCGATGAACACCTCCTGGTATTTTTCATAGGGCTTGACTACCTGGACGTTGCGGTAGTGCACGTGGTTGATGCGCTTGCGGCTGGCGAAATAATCGGCCACCTGCACCGGGTCGTCGCCCATCTCCCGGGTCACTCCGCAGTCGAAGGTGATGCCGTTCGCCGGGCTGCTGACGATTTCGATGAGATGCTTCCAGCCCGCCACCGTTCCCATGATCTGCTGCGATCCGCGGCTGATCGGCGCCGGAGGATCGTTGGGATGGAGGGCCAGGCGGACGCCCGCCTTTTCGGCCGCCGGAACCGCGGCCTTCAGAAAGTACGTGATGTTGGCCCACATTTCCGTGAGGTTGTGCGCGCCTTCATTGTCCAGCGGCGGCAGGTCCTTGAACTTCACTTTCCTGGCGTTCGGGAAGGCCGCCAGGGTCTCGGGCGTGATCTGGCCGTTCTCGTCCCGGTAGATCGGCTGCACCACGCGGCCGTTCTCATCGACGAGTAACTCGAGCTCGTAGTCGAAGCCCGTGAATCCTGCCTTAGCCCTCCCCACTGTCTCGTAATAGCCCTCGATGGCCCGGTGCGCGTAGAAGTTGTACTCGATCACCGGCAGTCCAGCCTTCCCGGCGGCCTCGATGGAGGCGATGAACGGCTCCATGTCCTTGACCCGGCTTTCTTTGCCATAGATGACGCCGGCCGGAACGTTGATCATCGCGTTGTAAGCCACCAGGCCGGCTTCCTTGGCGGTCACGATCGCGCTGCGTATGTTCTCTTCGGTCCAGGGCATGCCGCCCCCTATCCCCACGCCCAGCAGGTGAGTCACCCCGAGTTGCCTGATGCGCTGGTAGCTGGCCGGCAGATTGCGGACGAAGCTCCCGCCCGCTCGTCCACCCGGGGGCACTTCAGCGGCCGGAGGCGGCGCCGCCATCGTCCCGGGAGCCAGAAAGCCGCCGTAGCCGCCCCGTCCCCGGCCCGCCTGAGCCGCTCCCGGAGCCGCGGCTGGAGCGGGAGGCTGCGGCATGGCAGGCAGAGGCCCGCCGCCGTCCCCGGGCGCCAGGCAGATCTTGGGCGTGTCCGGGCCCTCCTCGATCGGCCACTTTCGCGGCGCGGGCGCGGCTTCCACGGTCGCCATAGACTGCGCCACGGCCGCACCCCCAACCCCTTGCATCATTCTTCTTCGTGAAAATCGGAATTCCATTGTCAGCGATCCTCCATATGAAACGTCCACAACCACCCGGCCGGGGGGCGTCAGAAGTTGCCGGGATTGTTATTTTCCTATACGGGAGCCAGTGTACACCCTGGCGCTCCCGTCGGGGGCTCAAGGGCAATCTACCCCAGTTTACGGGTCTCGATCATCCGATCCATTGGTCCCCTGAAGGCGAGCTGGCACATTTGGCATGATGGACCAAAGCAAAAGGCGAAGCGAAAGGTTAGGATGGTAAGTAGCGACATGCTCAGTTTTATCCAATTTCTCGAAGAGTTGTCGAAGGACCACATTACCCTCAGTCCTGCTGAAGTTCAGCGTATGAGAGACCGTTTCGGTGACAAGACTCTGCAAATGGGCCATCTTGATGAAGATGGGGCCATGTTAATTCCGGTGAACTCCATCGTGGAGGCCGTGCAGTCGCTTGGAAGCCAAAAACTCAATGCAGCCGTTGAGAGCTTGAAAGGCGAGGAGATGCTTTCGATGCTCGAATCCGCTGAGGTTCTGGTCGAGCGGGTTGGCGAAGTCCAAAAACGGAAACTGGAGCAAATGGTTGAGAAATTCCAGTCCGAGCCGGATGAAGCCAAAGCCCACCAACAGTGGAAGCAAATCGAGAAAATGATCTTCGGCGTGGACTACCCGGAGTAGCCCGTGCCCCACATCAATTGGCATACCCTCCCTCGGAAGGTTCGGGAGCATCTCGAAGACCGGGCTAGGACGAGACAACTGTCCAAAACGGATCTGCTGAGATTGATGGAATGGGTTCGTGGAAACCCGGAGGTGCCGGATGAGGCGTGGTGCAAGGATTTCGGCACGTTCAAGCTGGTGGGGCACGGAGCGATACCTGGCACGTTTCTCGAAGAGGATCAGCCGTGCTTCGGTAAGGCGGTTTGAACCACTGGTATTCGTTTTTCAAAGAAGGTGGTGCACGGGCCGCGGAATCTCGGGCCATGGAGTTCTGAAGCGCCGCGGTGCTGCGAACACCGGGCGCACTCTTAGCGCAACCGCATCTATAAGAACCAGCCGGCAACACCCTCCGCGCGTGGCCTTGCAGCGTGGTATAAATCGGCTGTTGAGTCCAACCAGCGTTTCTTCGCGGGACAGGTTGCGCACCGCCCTGGAACACCGCGAACCGGATCGGATTCCGCTGGATTTTGGGAGCACCGCGGTAACCGGCGTCCACGTCAGTTGCGTGGCGGCGTTGCGCGACTACTATGGGCTGGCCCCGGAGCCGGTGAAGGTGCACGAGCCCTACCAGATGCTGGGCCTGGTGGAGAGCGATCTGCGCGCGGCGATGGGGCTCGACGTCGCCGGCGTGTTTCCGCGCAAGACCATGTTCGGATTTCCCTCTTCGGACTGGAAAGAGTGGAATTTCCGCGGCCTGGATGTGCTGGTACCCGCGGATTTCCGGACCACGACGGAGCCCAACGGCGACATCCTGATCTATCCCGAGGGCGATCGAACGGCGCCGCCGAGCGGCCGCATGCCATTGGGCAGCGCCTTCTTCGACACCATCGTCCGGCAGCCGGAATTCGACGAAGAGAAGCTCGACCCGGCGGACAACCTGGAAGAGTTCGGGCCGGTTTCCGAAGAAGACCTGGATCATATCGAGCGCTCCGTGCGCGCCGCGGGCGAGAGCGGCTGCGGTGTGGCGGCAACCTTCGGAGGCACGGCGTTCGGCGACATCGCGCTGGTGCCCGCGCCGTTTCTGAAATACCCGAAGGGCATCCGCGACGTCGGGGAGTGGTACATTTCGACTCGGGCGCGGCGCGGCTACATCCACCGCATCTTCGAGCGCCAGTGCGAAATCGGCATTCAGAACCTGGCGCGCATCCACGCCCGCATCGGCGGCGCGGTGGACTGCGTATTCCTCTGCGGCACCGATTTCGGCACGCAGACTTCGGCATTCTGCTCCGTCGCCACCTTCCGCGAGCTGTGGTTCCCCTACTACAAGCGCGTCAACGATTGGGTGCACGCCAATACCACCTGGAAGTGTTTCAAACATTCCTGCGGCAGCGTGGAGCGGTTCTTCGAGAGCCTGATCGAGGCCGGGTTCGACATCGTCAACCCGGTGCAGTGCTCGGCCGCAGGTATGGAGCCGGCCGGCTTGAAGCGGAAGTACGGCTCGCGCCTGGTGTTCTGGGGCGGGGGCGTGGATACACAAAAGACCCTGCCTTTCGGCACGCCGCGCGAGGTGCGGGAGGAAGTGCTCCGCCGCTGCGAGATCTTCGCGCCAGGCGGCGGGTTCGTGTTCAATTCGATTCACAACCTGCAGGCCGGCACCCCGGTGGAGAACATCGCCGCCATGCTGGATGCCGTCCATGAATTCAACGGAGTTGCGCATGCCTGATCTGAAAAAGCTGCATGAAGCCGTGATCGAAGGAAATTGGAAGGCCGCGGCCGCGGTGACCGAAGCCGCCATCGCCGAAGGCGTGGCGCCACTCACGATTGTGACCGGATACCTCGTGCCTGCCATGGACGAGGTGGGCCGGCGCTTCGAGTGCGAGGAGTACTTCGTGCCCGAGATGCTGCTCTCGGCGCGGGCCATGAAGGCGTCCATGGAGATCGTCCGCCCGCTGCTGAAGGCGACCGGCGCCGAGCCGGTGGGGCGCGTGGTGATTGGGACGGTCAAGGGAGACCTGCACGACATCGGGAAGAATCTGGTGGCGTCGATGCTCGAAGGCGGCGGCTTCGAGGTGATCGACCTGGGCGCGGACGTGGCGCCGGAGCGCTTCATCGAGGCGGCCGCCACGCGCAACGCCGGCCTGGTGGCGCTTTCCGCGCTGCTCACGGTTACCATGACGTCGATGAAAACCACCATCGACGCCTTCCAGGCCGCCGGACTGCGCGGCAAGGTGAAGATCATGGTGGGTGGCGCTCCCGTCACCCAGCAGTACGCCGACGCGATCGGGGCCGACGGTTATAGCGAAAGCGCCGCGGCCGCGGTGGCTCTGGCGCGCAAGCTGGTGGCTGTGTGAGCCGTCTGCGCGCGCCCCAGTGAGATGCGCCTCAAGCTGATCAGTTGCGAAGTCCTGTTCCGCGAAATGTGCGACGCCTGCGCGCATTCGCCGCACCAGGTGGACCCGGAGTTTTTGCCCAAGGGACTGCACGACCTGGGCGGCAAGCCCATGGCGAAGAAGGTTCAGGAGGCGGTGGACCGCACGCCGGAAGGCGTGTTCGAAGCGATCCTGCTAGGCTATGGGCTCTGCGGCAATGGACTCGACGGGCTCACCGCCCGGCATACCCGCCTGGTGCTGCCGCGCGCGCACGACTGCATCGCGCTGCTGATGGGCAGCCGCGAACGCTACCAGCGGTACTTCGAGCGAAACCCCGGCACGTTCTACCGGTCGACCGGCTGGCTGGAGCGCGGCAAAGGCTTGCAGCAGTTGACCCACGACACCAGGGGGTTCGACGAGTCGCTGGAAGCGTTGATTCGCAAATACGGCGAGGACAACGGGCGCTACCTCTATCAAGAGATGACGCGCTACCGCTCGCATTACCGCAAGCTCACGTTCATCGAGACGGGGCTGGAGGCGGGCGGGAAGTTCATCGCCGAGGCGGCCGCCGAAGCCCAGGAGAATGGCTGGAGTTTCGAGCGCCTGCCGGGCGACCTGGCGTGGCTGCGCCGCTTGGTCGAGGGCGATTGGGCGGAGGCCGAGTTTGTGGTCGCCCTGCCCGGCCAACGGATCATGGCTAGCTATGACAACGGAGTGCTGCGAGTGCAGGCATGACCGGCAAGCAGCGCATTCTCGCGAAACTCCACGGCGAACCTGTCGATTCGCTGCCGCTGATGCCCATCACCATGATGTTTGCCGCCGATCTGGCCGGCGTGCGCTATGGCGACTATGCGCGCGACCACCGCGTGTTGGCCGAAGCGCAGATGGCGGTGGCGGACCGCTTCGGCTTCGACCACGTCTCGGTGATTTCCGACCCGGCGCGCGAAGCCTCGGACCTCGGCGCCGCCGTGCAGTGGTTCGACGACCAGCCGCCCGCAATCGTCGAGAGCCGCGCGTTGCTCGCTGAAGAGCGCAAAGGGCGTAACCTGGCCGGTCTGCACCTGCCCGATCCGGCCGCGCCCGGACGCATGCGCGATCGCGTCCAGGCCGTGCGGTTGTTGGCGGAACGCACGGGCGGCACCCGGATGGTCGAAGGGTGGGTGGAAGGGCCGTGCGCGATGGGGGCCGATCTCCGCGGGCTCAATACCCTGATGCTGGATTTCTTCGACGACCCGTCCTTTGTGGAAGCGCTCTTCGACTTCACCGTGCGCATGGAAGTGGAATTCGCGCGCGCGCAGGTGGAGGCGGGCGCGACACTCATCGGGGTGGGCGATGCGGCGGCTTCGCTGGTCGGGCCCAAGCTGTATAACCGGTACGTGTTGTCTTATGAGCAGCGTCTGATCGCGGCGATCCGCGCGTTCGGCGTGCCCGTGCGGCTGCACATCTGCGGCAACACCAAACGCATCGTGGAAGGCATGGGGCAGACGGGCGCCGAGATCATCGACCTGGATTTTCTGACGCCGCTCGGCCACGCGCGAAGCGCCATGCGGCAGACGCAGGTGCTGCTCGGCAATATCGACCCGGTGCGCGAATTGCGCGACGGCACGCCAGCTTCGGTGGAAGCGGCGCTGGCGGAGTGCTACGCACAGGCGGGCGCGGCTTATATTTGCGGCGCCGGCTGCGAGGTGCCGCGCGGCACGCCCCACGCCAACCTGGAAGCCATGACGCGGTTTGCGCGTAGCCGCTCGTGAAGCTCGAGCTCCACCCGCGCGCGCGCCAGACGCTGGCCGACCAGCTCTTCGAGGCGGGCATCGAATTCCCCTGTGGCGGCGAGAGCGCTTGCGGCGGCTGTAAGGTGCGGGTGCTGGAGGGCGAGGTGCCGGTCGCCCCGGCGATGCGGGACGCGCTCAGCGAGGAAGAGATCCGCGGTGGCTGGCGCCTGGCCTGCTGCGCCTCCGCGGCGGGACGCGTGGTGGTCGAAGTGGAGCAGTGGACGCTCCCCGTGCTCACGGATGACGCCCACTTGCCCGTCGAGCCGCGCGCGGGTCGCGGTGCGGCGATCGACCTGGGCACCACCACGCTAGTGGTCCAGGTGGTGGATCTCGCGAGCGGCGAAGTTGTGGGCGTCCAGACCGCGCTCAACCCGCAGGCGCGCTACGGGGCCGACGTGATGAGCCGCCTGCAATACGACCTGCACCAGCCGGGCGAATTGGGCCGCGTGATCCGCGAAGCGCTGGGGCGAATGCTGGGCCGTGAGCCGCTCCGCGAGGTGCTGATGGCGGGCAACACGGCGATGCACCATCTCTTCTGCGGCCTCGACGTGGAGCCGCTGACGCGCGCGCCGTTCCTGTCGCCCACACTGGGCGGCTACCGCTTCACGGATAGGGACTTGGGCTGGCCAGGGCCGGCTGAATTCCTGCCCTGCCTGGGCGGATTCGTCGGCAGCGATCTGCTCTGCGGCATCGTGGCCACGCGCCTGGAAGAGCAGGCGCGGCCGTGCGCGCTCTTCGACATCGGCACGAATGGTGAGGTGGTCGTGGGGTCGGAGCAGGGGATTGTGTGCGCCTCGACGGCGGCCGGCCCGGCCTTTGAAGGCGGGCGCATTGGCGCGGGGATGCGTGCGGGCGCGGGCGCCATCGACAGTGTGCACGTGCGCGGCGGCGGGCTCGAATGCCACGTCATCGGCGGCGGCGCGGCGCGCGGTGTCTGCGGCAGCGGACTGGTGGACGCGGCGGCGTGCGGCGTCGAACTGGGCCTGATCCGCGTCAATGGCCGCCTGGCCAGCGCGGACAAGCGCTTGCCGCTGGCGGGCGGCGTCGCACTGGCGCAGAGCGACATCCGCGAGCTGCAACTGGCCAAGGGCGCGATGGCGGCGGGCCTGCGCATGCTGGCCGGCGGAGGCGTCGAAAAGCTCTGCCTGGCGGGCGCCTTCGGCAACTATATCCGCCAGGCCAGCGCGCGCGCCATCGGTCTGCTGCCCGAGGACTTGCAGGTCGAGCCGGTGGGCAACAGCGCGCTGCGCGGCGCGCGCACGCTGCTCCTCGCGCCCTCCACGCGCCAGGCGCGGTTACGCAAGATCGCAGCGCTGTCGCGCCATGTCGAGCTCGCCGCCGACCCCGATTTCCAATATCTCTTCGCCGAGAGGATGGCCTTTGCCCGCTACCGCCTTTCCGAGCCGCGACCGTGAGGAGTTGAATTCATGCCGGAAATTGGCAGAACTTGGCGCCATCAGTCTGAATCTCTCAGCGCTCTCCGCTTCCTCGGCGCTCTCCGGTTTTGACTTTGTTTTTCTCCGCGTCTTTCTCCGCGTGCTCCGCGCCTCTGCGGTGAGCTTGGTTTTTTCCTGTTTGGTTCCGGCTTAGCCGGGTTAGGGAGTGGTCGAGCACCCATTGTATTTAAGATTGCAATATCCTAAAATAGACTCGGAGTCCAGGATATGCCGAGTGTCCAACGTCCGCCGTCGACCGAGCGTTACCGGGTGTCCGATACGCGCACCGGTTCCACCCGTGCCGCTGCGCTCCCCACACGCCGGGCACGCCGCATGTTGAGCGATTTTCTAACCGGCCTCAACAAACTCCTGAAGTTGAGCGACTTTGGCCGCGGAGACTACTTCCGCGATTGAGCGCCGCCCCGGGCAGAAGCCATGAACACCCTTCCCGTCTTGCTTGGGGCTCTCTGCGTATTAACCCTTGGCTTCCGCTACTACAGCGCTTTCATCGCCGCCAAGGCCCTGACTCTCGATGACCGGCGGACCACCCCCGCCCACACCCTGGAGGATGGGCACAACTATGTCCCCTCACCCCGGTGGGTGCTTTTCGGCCACCACTTCGCGGCCATTGCCGGAGCGGGGCCGCTGGTCGGCCCGACGCTCGCCGCTCAATTCGGCTTTGCGCCGGGATTCCTTTGGCTGCTGATCGGAGCAGTGCTTGCCGGGTGCGTCCAGGATTTCATTGTGCTCGCCGCTTCGGTGCGTCACAAAGGCCGTTCCTTGTCCGATGTTGCCCGCACCGAGATCAGTCCTTTCGCCGGCCTGGTGGCCATGATCGCCGTGCTCTTCATCCTGCTCGTCACGCTGGCCGGACTGGGCATCGTTGTGGTGAACGCCTTGGCCGATAGTCCGTGGGGCGTGTTCGCCATCGGAAGCACCATACCCATCGCTCTCGTCATGGGCCTGTGGATGTTCAAGAGCCATGCTGGAACGGTCACGGTCGCGGGCCCCAGCGTCTTCGGCGTGGTTTTCCTGATGGCCGCCGTGATCTCGGGGCACTGGTTTTCAGAGGCGAGCTTCGCCCACGTCCTGACCTTCTCTCCCCATCAGATCACCGTGCTCATGGCGGCTTATGGTTTCGTCGCGGCGGTGCTGCCCGTTTGGCTGCTCCTGGCGCCGCGCGGCTACCTGTCCACTTACGTCAAGCTCGGCACCATAGCCGTTCTCATTGTCGGGATCTTCATCGTCCATCCCGATATCCGGTTCCCCGCATTCACCCAGTTCGTCCACGGCGGCGGGCCCATTATCAAGGGGAAAGTCTTCCCGTTTCTCTTCGTAACGATTGCCTGCGGCGCCATCTCCGGATTCCACTCCCTGGTATCGTCCGGGACGACGCCGAAAATGCTCGACAAAGAAAGCGACGCCCGGTTCATCGGCTATGGCGCCATGGCCGCCGAATCGCTGGTTGGCATCCTCGCCCTGATCGCCGCCACGTCCATGTTTCCCGGCGACTACTTCGCCATCAACGCCACGCCGGATGCGTTCGCGAGGCTCGGCTTGCACACCGTGAATCTCGACATGATTTCGAAACAGGTCGGCGAGAAACTGGTTGGGCGCACCGGGGGCGCCGTCTCGCTCGCCGTCGGTATGGCGCAAATCTTCCGGGGGTTGCCCGGGATGGATCGCCTGGTTGCGTATTGGTACCACTACGCCATCATGTTCGAGGCTCTGTTTATTCTCACCACGGTGGACACGGGAACCCGCGTTGCCCGCTATGTGCTGCAGGAGCTCCTCGGCAAGGTGAGCAAGAACTTCGGCAACACCGCCTGGCTCCCCGGCAATCTGATCACGACATTCTTCGTGGTGCTGGGTTGGGGCTATCTCATTTACACCGGGTCCATCTCCACCATCTGGCCGCTGTTCGGCACAGGCAACCAGTTGCTGGCAACCATCGCGCTTGCGGTGTGCACCACCTTCCTGATCAACATGGGTAAAGCCAGGTACGCCTGGATCGCGTTCGTTCCCATGTGCTTCGTCGGCGTCACCACGGTCACGGCCGGAGTGCTGTCCATCCGGACGATCTTCTGGCCGCTGACCGCGGAGCCCGGCCATCAGCTCACAGGCTATCTCGATTCGGCACTCATGGCGATCTTTATCGCAGGCGTGATTCTGGTGGTATTCGACGCCATCCGCCGCTGGATCGCCGTGCTGAAAGGCGCTCCCGCGCCGCCTGAGGCTTTCGGGCCCCCGGAAACGGCCGGCGGTGAGATCAGGATGGGATGCTGTTGAACGCGGCCATGCGTGGCGTGGGCCGCCGAACAGCTATACTGAAATTGAAAAGTTGGCTCGCACGCGCGAAGCTGTACAACCCGCGCGCAACCGCTCGACCGCTCGGAGCTGGTTGACCCTGCCCAGGCTGCGCCGGCTGTCGCAGATCCTCTGCCTTGCGTTGTTCGCGTTCTATGTGTGCCATACCGAATACCGCGGATCGTTTCCTTCCGGCGTAAGCGAGATCCGCCTCCCGTTCCCCGTGCGCGCCCTGCTCGATTTCGACCCGCTGATTGCCCTGGCCAATGCCCTCGCCACGCGGGCGCTGTACCGGGGCCTGCTGTGGAGCCTGGCGATTCTCATCCCGACGCTTGTTCTAGGAAAATTCTTCTGCGGCTGGATGTGCCCGCTGGGGAGTCTGAACCACTTCTTCGGCAATCTCCGCTCCGAAAGCAAGTTGGGTCCGCGCCGCATCGCTTCCAATCGCTACAAAAGCTGGCAGGCGCTCAAGTACTATCTCCTGATCGCCCTGCTGGCGGCGGCCTTTTTCGGCGGCGCCCTGGCCGGGATCCTGGACCCCATCTCGCTGCTGGTCCGGTCCCTTGCGGCATCGATTCTTCCCGCCTGCAATTACGTGTGGAACCTGAGCTTCCGGCAGCCTTACTCCAGGCAGGCCTTCCCCATCGGGGTGGTGTTGATCGCCATCCTCGCCCTGAATCTGCGGATCACGCGCCTCTGGTGCCGGGCGCTGTGCCCGCTGGGAGCCCTGCTGGGCGTCGCCTCCCGTTGGTCGATCCTGGGCCTGGAAAAACACCCCGCGGACTGCGGAGACTGCAACCGCTGTCTGCTCCATTGCCAGGGTGGAGACGACCCCATTCCCGGCGCCCGCTGGCGCAAGGCCGAATGTCATTTATGCATGAACTGTGTTGCCGATTGTCCGCAGGGCGGCATCCGTTTCCGGCTGTTCCCGCGCACGCCCACCACCCAGGCAGCGCCGGATCTCAAGCGCCGAAGAGCCCTGGTCAGCCTGGCCGCGGGCGCGGCGGCGATTCCCCTGCTGCGCGCCAACACCGGTTTCGCCGCGGAGCCGCACGAACGCCTGATCCGCCCTCCGGCAGCGTTGGATGAGAAGCAGTTCCTGGCGCGCTGCATCCGTTGTGCCCAGTGCATCAAGATCTGTCCGCGGAACGCGCTCCATCCGGCGTTTGCGGAAGCCGGATGGGAGGGAATCTGGACACCGGTCGTGGTGCCGCGCGTCGGCTACTGCGAGCCCGGTTGCACGCTGTGCGGGCAGGCGTGCCCGACCGGCGCTATCTGGGAATTCACGTCCCAGGAGAAAGGGTGGGTGTCCGCCGGCGAAAGCTCCACTCCCATTCGCCTCGGCACAGCTTTCTACGATCGCGGCCGTTGCCTGCCCTGGGCCATGGCCACCGAGTGCATCGTGTGTGAAGAGTGGTGCCCCACCTCGCCCAAGGCCATCTACCTCCGTCCGGCCGACGTGGTCGACGCGGCGGGAAATGCGAAGCAGGTCCGGCAGCCCTAC
>Ga0209517_10004286_pt1 | contig 18814 bp, 15 predicted proteins | sample PeaSoiMetSII2010_FD_187695 | JGI IMG/M metagenome (GOLD analysis project Ga0209517, IMG submission 187695) | Peat soil microbial communities from Weissenstadt, Germany - SII-2010 (SPAdes) (version 2) | ecosystem: Environmental > Terrestrial > Soil > Wetlands > Peat | place: Germany...
GATTGCCGTCGGATTTGGTTGTGTCGCGTCAGCGTCGCGGTCGGGCCGTCACTTCTGACTTATCTTCATAACAATCGCCCCGACGAGGGCGAGCATCCCGAGCGCCAGAGCGGCATATTCCAGAACCAGAACGGGCTGCGACTGCGCCTCGCTGCCGTTCGTCATGATGTTTTGATGATGGCAAGCGCGGTTCCGATACCGCCGAGCATTGCCATGTAGCCTGCGGTGGACCGTGTCTTTTTGGCTTTGCCGTCTTGATTGCCGTTCATGGAGGTTGCCCCGAAAGAGAGTACGACTGAGTGTGCTCGTCAGGACAAAAGGTTCATTGATCGGATTTTGCTGGCCTTCGCCGGAAGACGGATTTAAGCCGTCCACGGTAGCAACTCTATTCGATCACCTCGTCGGCAATCGCGAGCAATCCCGGCGACGGGGTGAGGCCAAGCGCCTTTGCAGTCTTGAGATTTATCACCAGTTCAAATTTGGTCGGCTGCAGGACTGGAAGGTCGGCAGGTGAGGCGCCCTTGAGAATCCGTCCGGCATAAACGCCGGCTTGCCGGTACCCGTCGCTGATACTGGCGCCATAACTCATCAAACCACCTGCGACCGCGAACTCGCGAAATTCAAAAATCGCCGGAACCGCATACCGCGCCGCAAGCGCGACGAGTTGCTCGTTTCGGGCAAAGAAGTATGGGTCGGCGCCGACGATCAGCGCGTCAGCGTGAAGCTCATGAACCGTTGCAAAGGCTTTGTTGATTTCGCCTTCATCGCTGGCATTTACGATCTGGATTTGATGGCCGGTCACGGCAGCGGCGGCTCTGAAGTCCGCAATTACAGCTTCGGTGAGCGGATTGCGCGGATTGACAAGCATGGTTACCAGGGCGGCTTTCGGTACCAGTTCGCGCAATAGCCCGAGCTGCTTCGCGGCGAGCTGGCCCGTGAACATCGCGGCTCCGGTGACATTCGCGCCTGGGCGGTTGAGGCTCGCGACCAGGCCGGACTTGACCGGATCGTCCCCGCTCACGAAGACCACCGGTATCGTTTTGGTCGCCGCGCTGGCCGCATGCGCGGCCGGCGGACCGGCGCCAAAGATCACCGCTACCTTGCGACGAACCAGATCGGCCACTAGCTCCGGGAGGCGGTCATATCTTCCGTCCGCCCAGAGAAATTCGATGGCAACGTTCTTGTCGTCGATGTAACCGGCCTCTTTGAGGCCGTCACGGAATGCAGCGACCAGAATTTCGTTCGGCTTGGCTGAACCGGAGTGAAGAAATCCGATCACCGGCACAATCGGTTGCTGTGCATATGCCGCAAACGACACCGCGGCGGCCGCACCGAGAAGCGTCATGAACAACCGTCGCTTCATTCAGCCATCCCGCCTTCGCCGCCGCGTCCTTTGCGATGGTTCACTTTAGCACTTTGCAGCCAGCTTCAACAGACCTACGCTTTACGCCGCGGCGGTCGCCAGTGCCGCTCGCGGCAATAGCCCGCCACGAGGAGGGACATGTCATGGCCAATCCCGGACAAGCGCGCGCCTACGACCTCATCGTCTATGGCGCTTCCGGCTTCACCGGCCGGCTGGTGGCCGAACATCTGCTCGGTACCTATGGCGCGACGGGCGAAATCAGGTGGGCGATGGCCGGGCGAAGCACCAGGAAACTCGCTGAGGTCCGCGACCTCATCGGCGGACCGTCGAATCTTCCGCTGATCGAGGCCGACGCGTCCAATCCAGCTTCGCTGCAAACCATGGCGGAAAGCGCCAGGGTGATCATTTCGACAGTCGGGCCCTATCAGCTTTACGGCGAGGGCCTCGTGGCGGCCTGTGCCGCGGCCGGAACCGACTATGTGGACCTTTGCGGGGAGCCGGCCTGGATGGCGGCGATGATCCGGAAATATAGTGACGTCGCGCAAGCCTCCGGCGCGCGCATCGTGTTTTCGTGTGGCTTCGATTCCATTCCTTTTGACCTGGGCGTTTTCTTTCTCGAACAGCAGGCGCGAGCCAGGTTCGCCGCGTCCGCGACGCGGGTGCGCGGGCGGGTGCGGAAAATGAAGGGAACATTTTCCGGCGGCACGGCGGCAAGCCTGCTGGCGACCGTCGAAGCCGCCGAACGACAGCCTGCGATGCGCAAGACTCTGTCCGATCCATTTGCCCTGACACCGGGATTTGTCGGAGCAGCTCAGCCCAGCGGGAACGAGGTCGCGGAGGACGTCGCTGCGGGCTCGTGGGTTGCGCCCTTCATGATGGCGATGATCAACACCAAGACGGTGCATCGTTCCAACCAATTGCTTGACTACCAGTATGGCCGGGATTTCGTCTATGACGAGATGATGATGACCGGTTCCGGTCCGGCCGGCGAGAAGCGTGCCAAAGCGCTGGCGCGCCGCGATGCGATCCAGAATGCCCTGATCGGGTTCGCGCCGACCCGCGCCTTGATCCGTCGTTTTGTCCTGCCGAAGCCCGGGCAGGGCCCGTCCAGGACGGCCCGTGACGCCGGCTTCTACGACATCCTGTTGATCGGCGAGACCAGCGATGGCCGCAGCCTGAGGGTCTCGGTCAAGGGCGATAAGGACCCAGGCTACGGTTCGACATCCAAGATGATCGCCGAGAGCGCCATCTGTCTGGCGCGCGAAGTCTCGCATGATGCGGTGGGCGGAGGATTCTGGACCACGGCCTCGGCGATGGGAGAGCCGCTGATCGGCCGGCTGCAAGCCAAGGCCGGTCTCACCTTCACCCCCGAGAATGGCTAGTTCCGGCGTGGAAGCCGATTCGTAAAACCTCACCGCAGCACGTGCCGCGGCAGCCACAGCGACACTTCGGGGATGTAGGTGACGAACATCAGCACCAGGAACATCACGGCGTAGAACGGCCAGATTTTCCGCATCACCTGTTCGATCGTGACCTTGCCGACCGCACATCCGACGAACAGGATCGATCCGACCGGCGGATGGCACAAGCCGATGCCGAGATTGAGCAGCATGATCATCCCGAAGTGAACGGGATCGACGCCGAAATTCTGCATCACCGGCAGCAGGATCGGGGTGGCAATCAGGATCGACGGCGCCATGTCGACCAGCGTGCCGAGTATCAGGAGCAGGATGTTGATCAGGAACAGGATGACGTATTTGTTGCTCGAGATCGACAGAAAGAACGCCGTCATCTTCGCCGGCATCTGCGTCAGCGCCATGATATAGCCGACGCTGGAAGCGCAGGCGATCAGCGTCAACACCATCGCCACCGTGCGCAGCGTCCGGTGCAACAGGATCGGCAGTTCGCGCCAGCGGTAATCGCGGTAGATGAACATCGTCACGAAGAACGCCCAGATGCAGGCAACCGCGCCGGCCTCGATGGCGGTGAAGATGCCGCCGAGAATGCCGCCGAGAATGATGGCGAGCGTCACCAGGCCCCAGGCCGCGTCGATCGTGATCCGCAACGCGTCCTTTGCCGGCACGGTCTTGCCATGCGGGTGCTTGTCGCGGTAGGCGACGACCAGGCAAAGGATGATGAGCGAGAAACCAAGCAGCAGTCCTGGAAAGACGCCCGCCATGAACAGCGCGCTGATCGAAATCGTGCCGCCGGTCGCCAGCGAATACAGTACCGCGTTGTGGCTCGGCGGCACCAGCAACGCCTGAACCGAGGAGGTGATGGTGAGATTGGTGGCGAAGACGCGCGGAAATCCGGCCTTCTCCATTTGCGGGATCATCACCGAGCCGATCGCCGAGGTATCCGCCACGGCCGAGCCGGAGATGCCGCTGAGGAAAGTGGTTGCGAGCACGTTGACGATCGAGAGCCCGCCGCGCACGCGGGTAAATCCAACCAGTACGTCCGCGAACGCCACCAGGCGCCGCGCCATTCCGCCTTCGGCCATGATCGCGCCCGCGAGCACGAAGAATGGGATCGTCAGCATCGCGACCTTGCTGACGCCGTCGGAGATTTTCAGCATCACCGCTTCAAGGGGAATGCCGATCGACCAGGCGCCCGCGATCGCGGCAAACGCCAGCGAATAGGCGATCGGCATGCCGATGAGGAAACAGATCAGCATCATCGCCAGCAGAACGAAAATATCCATGTCGGTCCCTTCCCCGGATCACTCGAACGGCGCGGTTTCGCCGTGTTGGGGAATCGGATCGTGCGGGGCCCCAAGAAAAATGCGCTCGATAATGAAAAGCAGCAGGCAAGCGCCGCCCACGGGAATCGGAAGATAGGTGATGCCGACCGAAAGGAAGGGGAAATCCGCGATCGTATTGTGCCAGGTCACCTCGACCAGCCGCTCGCCCCACACGATCATGAATAGCGCGATCAGCGCCATCATGAGCTGGACGACGAGATCGAGGAGGATGCGAAATCTCGCCGGCAATTGGTCGGCGAAGTAGGAGACGTTCATGTGCAGGTTCAACCGATAGGCCGCAGCCGCCCCGATGAAGGTCAGCACGATGGTCAGGAGAACCGCCAGCGGCTCCGGCCAGGAGGCGGCGCTGTTGAGCACGTAGCGGGTGAACACCGCCCATGGAATGATCGCGGAAATCAGAACCAGCGCGACGCAGCCCACGACCACGCAAAGCAGATAGAGAGCGTCCATCGCGCGGCGAAATGCGGCTGCCATTGCCTTAAGCTCCCCCGTTGCCAAGTTTATCAATCAAGTCAAACAATCACGTCAAACAGCCAAGCCAAGAAGCCAAGTCAAACAATATGCGCGCGCGGGCACCGGACCGGGAGGCCGAGACACCCTATCCGATGGCCTGGATGCGCTTGATCATGTCCTGATATTTCGGGCCATATTTGTCCCACACCGGCTTGACGGCGTTCTGGAACGGCGCCTTGTCGGCGATCTCGACAATCTGGCAGCCGGCCGCCTTTGCCTTCTCCATCGCCTGCTGCTCGTATTTGTTCCAGAGCTCGCGCTCCTCGAGCTGCGCCTCGCGGGCGAATTTCTTCAACAGGTTCTGGTCGTCGGCGGAAAGGTTGCCCCAGGCCCGTTTGGAGAAGACCAGCACTTCCGGGATCACCAGGTGCTCGGTCAGGCAAAGATATTTGGCGGCCGTGTAGTGATTGCTGTAGACGTAGCTCGGCAGGTTGTTCTCGGCGCCGTCGATTACGCCGGTCTGAAGCGCGCTGAACACCTGGTCGTAACCCATCGCCACGCCGTTGCCGCCGAGCGCATTCATCATGTCGATAAAGATCGGATTGCCGATGACGCGAAATTTCAGGCCCTTGACGTCCTCGATCGATTTGACGGGGTGCTTGGTGTTGTAGAGGTTGCGCGCGCCGGCATCCATCCAGCACAGCGCGACCAGGTTCGCATTCGGACTCGCCGTGATCTTGTCGAGCAGTTCCTGGCCGATCGGTCCGTCCATCATCTTTTCGGCGTGCGCGGTGTTTTTGAACAGGAACGGCATGTTGACGACGTTGATGTCGTCGACGATCGGCCCCATCGATCCGACGCTGACGCGCAACAGCTGGATCGCGCCGATCTGGGTCTGCTCGATGGTTTCCTTCTCGCCGCCAAGCTGCATCGACGGATACATCTGGACCGAGAGCCGCCCGTCGGTGGCGGCCGCAAGTTTCTTGCCGAGATTCTCTGTCGCAGCCACCGTCGGATAGCCGGGGGGCTGGACGTCGGAAGCCTTGAAGACCATTTTGCTCTGCGCGCGCGCGGATAGAGGCGTGAGCGTTGCCGCCGCACCCAGGCCAGCACTGATCTTCATGAAGTCGCGGCGTCGCATTGCAATCCTCCCCCGTTTCCTAATGATTGTAACTACTTTCAGGCGTCGAGGAAGCCCGCCCGTATCCGCAATTCGCGCTGATTTGTGTCTGTCAATAAATCAATCAGGATTTGCGCCTGCCGGGCGTGAGAGGCGGCGGTGGCAACCGCCGCGGTATAAAGGGTAGCCAGCTCGCATCCCCTGGGGAGCGACCCCGAAAGCTTCACGCCTTTGGTCGTGATAATCTCGGTCGCTTGCGTGCAGCCGACCGGGCGCACGGCATCGCTTTCGGCCAGATGACGCATCGCGGTCGCCCCGTTCGGATAGATCTTCAGCCGCGCCGCGACCGCCTCGGCGATATCAAGTTGCTGCAAGACCTTGGCGAAATGAATGCCGGCGGTTGACGCCTTGGTGTCGGGAACGAAGATCGCATCAGTGCCAAGCAGCACGTCGCGCAGGCTTGCCGCATCTCGAACCGACAGTGGCGGATCGGCTGCGCGAACGGCGATCGCCGTCTCGACCCGGCCGATGTCCGAGATCGAGGCGCTGGTGACGAGGTTCTCTCTTGCCAGATCGGCGATCAGCGCCGCCGTAAGGATGACAATGTCAGCAGGCGCGCGCCAACGCAATTTGCCGGCCATGGCGCCGACCGCGCCGAACTCGCCTGTGATGTCGAGATCGGTCTGTTCCTTGAATCTCGCCGCGAGACTTCCGACCAGCCCTTGCGCCGCGCCGCCGCTGAGAATGTTGAGACTTGTCATGATGAAAGTTCCATCGCCGCGATCAGGCGCTCGCGCGTGATCGGCAGGTTGCGAAGGCGCACCCCCAGCGCATCGAACACGGCGTTGGTGATCGCCGCCGTGACCGGGCCGTGCGCCGCTTCGCCGGCGCCGACCGGTTCGATCTCCGGCCGCGAGATCACTTCGACGTGCACTTCGGGTACCTCGCTGAAACGAAGGATCGGATATTCGGTCCACGAATTGCTGGTGATACGCGCCGCGTCGAAGCGGACCCGCTCCTTCAACACCCAACTCGTGGCCTGGATCGCGCCGCCCTCGATCTGGTTGATCACGCCGTCCGGATTGATCGCCTCGCCGACGTCGACCGCAATTGTCAGGCGTTTGACGCTGATATCCTCGGCGCCCTCGACCTCGGCGATCACGGCGCAATAGGCGCCGGTGTTCTTGTAGCGCGCAAAGCCAAGGCCATAACCAATGCCGTCTCGCTTCGCCGGCTTCCAACCGGCGCGTCTTGCCACCGCGCGGATCACGTCCTGTGCGCGTTGATCTGACAGATGACGCAAGCGGAACTGAAGCGGATCTTCGCCGCGCTCGGCGGCGAGCTCGTCGAGAAAGGATTCGATCGCAAAGACGTTGCCCTGCGCGCCGAGCGTTCGCAGCGCCGAGGTGCGGATCGGCATGGTGGTGAGGCGGTGGGACTCGATCTGCCAGGACGGAAAATCGTAGAGCGGAACCGAATTGCGGTCGGCGCCGCCGCCATTGGCCTGCGGCGGATTGGTGGCGATGGCGCGCGGAAACGGTTTTGCCAGTTCGGTCGCCGCGAGCAGCGCCGGCAATTCGGCGCGTCCCGGTCGCGCGGTGTGGCCGTTGCCCCAGATGCTGTGACGCCAGTCGGCGATCTCGCCCTTCGCATCGAGATCGGCCTCGATCTCGATGGTCATCGCCGCGCCAAAGGGCGCGTGCGACATCTCATCAGCGCGCGACCATTGCACGCGAACCGGTCGCCCGGATGCGACCTTCGCCAGCAGCACGGCGTCGAGCGCGACGTCGTCGGCGGCGTTATGGCCATAGCAGCCGGCGCCTTCCATATGCTCGACCGTGATGTGCTCGAGCGGAATCTTGAGCACCAGCGCCAGATCAGCGCGGAGCAGATAGACCCCCTGGCTGTGGGTCCAGACCCGGACGCGGTCTTCGCTCCATTGCGCCATCGCGCAGGATGGCGCGATCGATCCGTGCGCAATATAGGGGCGGGTATATTGCCGGCGGATCGTGCGCGTTTTCGCAGGCGGCGATGACGCCTTCTTGCTGGCGATGACGGCCAATTCGGCCGGCTGGCGCTTCAGCCATTCCGCAAGGCCGTCTTCATCGGGGAGCGTCTCGCGCGGCGACCATTTGGCGCTCTTGCGCAACGCGGCGAGCGCCAATTCCGCGCCGGCTTCGGTTTCGCTGACGACGCCCGCGAAATTGCCGTCGCGCACGATCGCGACCAGGCCGTCGACCTTGCGCGCGCCGTCGTCCTTCAACTCGAGAAGCGCCGCATGCGAAAGTTCCGATCGCAACACGCGGCCGTGCAACAGGCCGGGCAGGGCGGTATCGTGAATGAAACGTGCATGCGCGAAGACCTTGTCGGGGATATCGAGCCGCTGCACGGAGTTTCCGGCAAGCTTCCGCTGCGACGATGATTTCGCGAGCGCGCCGGGCGTGGCGTCACGGTCGAGCGAGACTTCGCCCGCAAGTTCCCAATAGCTGGTTGAGACATTGCCGGGTCCGGAGATCGTGCCGTCGGCGATATCGAGGACACCGGATTCGACGCCGAGGCGCTCGGCCGCGACGGACAGAAAAATCTGCCGGATTTCGGCACACGCCTGCCGCATCGCGCGTCCGGATTGCTGCACCGAGAGACTGCCCGAGGTGACGCCTTCGTTGGGGCTGCCCGCCGTGGAGGCGCGCACCATCTGCACGCGGGCGATATCGACGTCGAGTTCGTCGGCGGCGATCTGGGCGAGTGCCGTCACGATGCCTTGCCCGATCTCGACCTTGCCCGGAGAGACCGCGACGTGTCCGTCCGGCGTGAAGCGGATCCACGAAGAAAGCTTCGGATTCGCCGCAAGGCTAGGCGGCAATTTGGGCGCGGCGGGGGAGGGAGCTTGCGCGGTCATGGGGCGCGCATCTCCGCCGCCGCGCGCAATATTGCCCGCACCATGCGGTTATGCGAACCGCAACGGCAAAGGTTTCGGTCGAGCGCGGTTTTCACATCCGCGGCCGTGGGATCGGGATTTTGCTTCAACAGCGCCGCCGCACTCATCAATATGCCGGATACACAATAGCCGCATTGCAACGCCTGCTCGGCGATGAAAGCGCGCTGCAACGGGTGCGGCTTTTGCGCATCTCCAAGGCCCTCGATGGTCGTGACCTCCTTGTCCGCAACCGACCATAGCGGCGTGTCGCAGGCGGTCACCGCGTGATCGCCGACGATGACGTTGCACGCGCCGCATTCGCCGGCGCCGCAGCCGAAATGCGAACCCGTCATGCCGAGCTTGCCGCGCAGGATCGTGAGCAGTGACGTATCGGGATCGGCGTCGATTTCGGTGTCGACACCATTGAGGCGAAATCGAATGCTCGGCATCAAATCAGTAATCCTGGCTTCTCAGGGCTTGTCGGCGAATTGCTTGACGACTTCGGCCCATTTCACAATATCGCCGCGCAAATATTTGTCGAATTCCTCTGGTGTCATCGACATCGGGGCTGCGCCCTGATCGGCCCAGAGTTTGACGATCTCCGGCCGCTTGATGGCGGCGTTGATGGCGGCATTCAGTTTGTCGATGATCGGTTTCGGCGTGCCCGCGGGCGCCATCAATCCGAGCCAGATGGTGGCTTCATAGCCCGGCAGGCCCGCTTCCTCGACCGTCGGCACCTCGGGCAGCACGCTGGAACGCCCCTTGCCTGTGGTGGCGAGCGCCCGCACCTGACCCTGGCTGACATTGGGCGCCATGGTCGTGACCGCGTCGATCATCATCTGCACCTGTCCGCCAATGACGCCATTGCGCGCTTCGCCGCTGTTGCGATAGGGCACATGCACCAGATCGATGCCGGCCATGGTTTTGAAAAGCTCACCCGCCATGTGATAGGGCGTGCCCTGTCCGGAGGAGGCGTAATTGAGTTTTCCCGGCTGCGATTTGGCGAGCGCGATAAATTCCTTCAGCGTCTTTGCCGCGACCGACGGGTGCACGACGATCACAAGATCAGAGGTATTGATCGGCGCGATCGGCAAAAGGTCGCGCATGAGATCATATTTGCGCTGCGGCACCAGCGATTCATTAGCGGTCTGGGTATTCGACATCATCAACAGCGTGTAGCCGTCGGGCGCGGACTTGGCGGCCTCTTGCGTGCCGATCACGGCGCCGGCGCCGGGGCGATTCTCGATCACGAAGGGCTGCTTGAGGCTTTGCTGCAGGGCATTGCCGAGCACACGCGCCGCCACATCCGCAGGACCCCCGGCACCGAAGGGAACGATGATGCGAATGGCGCGCGCCGGATAGTCCTGCGCGAGGCTTGTGCCGGCAGAAAAGGCCGGCGTTGCAAGAAGAACGGCCAGCGCGCGCATGAACCTTGAAGCGATCCTTGAAGCAGGCGCCCGGCCCGTCATTTCCATCTCCTCGAACCCGGGCTCGATCTCTGGGTCTTGATCGCCGCTTTTGATCTCTTGCGGGACCGGCGGCTGGCCAAATCCATCGTCCGGGTCTAACTGTCAAGTCTAGCGGCAAGGGGAATGAGCTGTCGACATGGACTGACGCATTGCTGCAGGAATAAAATATGTATACCGGGTGTATCGAATCCGGCCGGAACGGTCCGACAGAGTGGCTCAATGAAAAATCAAGAAATTGCGCGTCGTGATGCGCTCAAGATGGCCGGCGGATTGCTGGTGGGCGCAGCGCTCTCCACCCGCGTTATGGCGGAGGCGCCACCGGCTGAGCCGGTAACGCCGGCCCTGATCGAGGCGGCCAAGAAGGAAGGCCAGGTCATCCATTATACCTCGACCGATCTGTCGGTCGCGGAGAAATTGGCAAAAGCATTCGAGGTGAAATATCCCGGGATCGTCGTGCGCGTCGAGCGGACCGGCGCCGAGCGCGTGTTCCAGCGTATCGGGCAGGAATATTCCAGCAACATTCACGCCGTCGATGTGGTGAATTCGTCGGATGCCGCGCATTTCATCGTCTGGAAGCGCGACGGTATTCTTGCGCCCTACGTGCCCGAGGATGTCGCCAAATTCTATCCGCCCGAGCACCGGGACATTGACGGCCAGTTTGCAAGCTGGCGCATCTTTCTCAGCATCATCGCCTACAACACCAAGCTCGTGAAGGCCGAGGACGCGCCAAAGAGTTTCGCCGATCTGCTCGATCCGAAGTGGAAGGGCAAGATCGTCAAGGCCCATCCCGGCTATAGCGGCACCATCATGACCGCGACGTATCAGTTGCAGCGCGAGCTCGGCTGGGGCTGGTTCGAGCAGCTCGCCAAGCAGAACGTCATGCAGGTGCAATCCGCCGCTGACCCGCCGAAGAAACTCGATCTCGGAGAACGGGCGGTCATGGCTGACGGCAACGAGTACAGCATCCTTCAGCTAAGGGAGGAGGGACACCCGGTGGAACCGGTCTATGCCTCCGAAGGATCGCCGATGATTGTCGGTCCAAACGGCATCTTCAAGGGCTCGCCAAACCCGAATGCGGCAAAACTTTTTCAGTCGTACTGCTTCTCCCGCGAAGCCCAACAGCTCATCATCGATATCGGCGGTTTGCGCTCGGTGCATCCGCAGACCCGGGAAAAAGCCGGTCGAACGCCGCTCAAGGACATCAAGACGCTGAAGGACGATCCCGCAGCCGTCGAACAGCAGAGCACTGCGATTAAGTCCCGCTATAGCCGGATATTCCGCGTCTGATCCGCCGACTCAAAAGTCATTCCGAACCCGAGGCATCATGACCTCCGAACTGCCGAAAACTTCCGTCGCCGAAACCCTGGCGCAAAAAATCGCAAGTCTTAAGCTGGGCATCCTGCCGTCGTCGACCACGCGCAAATGCGAAGACCTCCTGATCGATGTCGTCGGCCTCTGCGTCACCGCGCGCAACGAGGACTATGTGCGCAGCGCGCTCGCAGGCTGCGACGACGACGGACCTTGCACGGTCATCGGCCATCGCCGCACGTTGACGGCGGCGGGCGCGGCCTTCGTCAACGGCACCGCGGCGCATGGCGAGGATTTCGACGATACGTTCGAGGGCGGTCCGGTCCATGCCGGGGCCGTGATCGTGCCCGCGGTTCTCGCCGCCTGCGAGCGTCACAATCCGCACGGAAACATGGCGCTGACCGGAATTGCGGTCGGCACCGAAGTGCTTTGTCGGTCGAGTCTCGTGGTGCCGAAGGCCGTGCACAAGGCCGGCTTTCATCCGACCGCGATCTTCGGCGCGATGGGGGCGGCCGCCGGCGTCGGCGCCGCACTTGGGCTCAGCGCAAAGCAGATCGTGGACGCGCTCGGCATCGCCGGCAGCATGGCGGGCGGCATCATCGAATATCTCGCCGAGGGCGCCTGGACCAAACGGCTTCATGCCGGCTGGGCCGCGCAATCCGGCATTCGCGCCGCGCTGTTGGCGCGGCAGGGCTTTGTCGGCCCGCGCACGGTGTTCGAGGGCGTGCATGGGCTGTTTCACGGCTTTGCCCACACCACCAAAGGCGACTACGAGGCGCTGACGGGAGATTTCGGCACGCGCTGGGTGACGGACACGCTGGCGTTCAAGCCTTACCCCTGCGGAACCATGGCGCAGCCTTACATCGATTGTGCCCGCAGGCTCGCCGCGCGCGGGGTCAAGGCCAGGGACGTCGAGGCGATCCTGTGCGAGGTGGCGGAAGGGACCGTGCACCGGCTGTGGGAGCCGCTCGCCGACAAACAGCGCCCGCGCAACGGCTATGCCGCCAAATTCGCCGTGCCTTATCTGCTCGCAACCGGCTTCGTGCATGGCGGGGTCGGGCTCGGCGCGTTCACGGAAACCGCGATCCGCGATGCGGCCGTGCTTGCGCTGGCCGCCAAGGTGAAGTTCGTGATCGATCCCGACAATCCCTATCCGAACAATTATACCGGCCACCTCCGGGCGACGCTGAAGGACGGCAGCGTGATCGAGGAGCGGCAGCCCTATTTGCGCGGCGGCGCGCAGGAGCCGCTGACCCGGCAGGATGTGACCGATAAATTCGCGCTCAACGCCCGGCATGGCGGCTGGAGCGCGGCGCAGAGCGAGGCGGCGTTGAAATTGTTGGCGGGGCTTTATGGCGGAAAGATCGACTTGAGTGCGTTACGGGCATAATTGCTGTCATGCCCCGCGAAAGCGGGGCATCCAGTAATCACAGAACCATCGGACAAATCGCGGGCATCGGCGTTTACTGGATCGTCCGCCTTCGCGGACGATGACGGCGGGGAGAATATGAGATGACCAACGAACTCACCGGCAAGGTCGCCATCGTCACCGGCGCCGGCCGCAATATCGGCCGCGCGATCGCGCTGGCTTTGGCCGACGGCGGCGCCTCCATTCTCGTCAATGCCCGCAGCAATCGCGCCGAGGCCGATGCCGTCGCCCGAGAGATCGAGGCGACGGGCCGCAAAGCCGTGGTGCATATCGGCGACGTCGCCGACCCTGCTCATGTTCAGGCGATGGCGGAGATGGCGATCAAGCATTTCGGCCGCATCGATATCCTCGTCAACAACGCTGCACTGCGCCGGGAAAAGCCGTTTGCGGAAATGAGCTACGCCGAATGGCGCGAAATCATGAGCGTCACCCTCGACGGAGCGTTTCATTGCGTGAAGGCCTGCCTTCCGCACCTGAGAAAGAGCGGAGGGGGCACCATCGTCAACATCGGCGGCTTGAGCGCGCATACGGGGGCTAAGGACCGCGCGCATGTCGTGACCGCGAAGGCCGGCATCGTCGGCTTCACCCGGGCGCTCGCCCATGACCTCGCCCCCGATGGCATCACCGTCAATTGCGTGGTTCCCGGCCTGATCGGCACGCCGCGCCCCAAAGACAAGCCGGAACCGGCGCATCATCTGATTCACCAGACCATCACCGGCGAGCGCGGCCGGCCCGAGGACGTGGCGGCGGCCGTGCGGTTTTTGTGCGGGGGAGCCGCCCGCTACATCAACGGGCAGGCGATCCACAGCAATGGCGGGGCCTATCTCGGCAGCTAGAGCATCAAAGCGGGCCTGCCTGCAACAAGCCGCTTCAACGCATCGCTTCCGACCAATATTTCATCCCCGCCTTCAGCTGCTCATCGGCATCACGGAAGAAGAACTCGGTCACATAGACCTTCGACTTGATCTTTTCGTTGAGCTCGTCATTGAACGCGAAGTGAACGCCGTCACGTGCGGAGGTCTGGTGGCACTGGGCGCAGGTCACACGATTGAAGTTGATGGCATGGACGTCCTGCCGCTTGGGGTCCCTGTAAGAGCTGACGGCGACGTCGTCGAGAACCTGTTGCAGCTCCTGCTTTCGGGTGCCGGTCGCCTTCTCCGCTTCGGCCCGGAAAATGTCGTTGTCGAAAACGGACGAATAGTAGCCGACATCGACGCCGTCGCGGATAATTCGCATCGGCAATAGCTCGCGGGCCTGGTTTTGATCGCGGCTCAACACGCCGAAGACCCAGATGCCGGTCAAGGACGAGCTGAACGCGACTTGCTCCATCGGCCGGGCGGAAGTGAAATCGGCGATGAATTTGTGCAGCATCTCCCGGTAATTCGGCGCCTGCGTTTCGCGGGCGTGCGTGAGTTCGTCGACGCGGCTCAGAAATTGATGATGTTGGGTCCTCTGTACGTCGCTTTCCGCGCCGCGATCGACGACGTCCCATTTCAGGTGCAGATAGAGCTGTTCAAACGGGCGATCGGGCTGCCTCGGATCCATCAGCTGATAAACAAAATGAATCTGCGGCACGACACGCAATCCGTCCCAGCTAATGTCGTCCTGTTCCTCGTAGGGTTTGATGGTCATGGCGACGAGCTTGAAGTGCCCGGGGTCGGAGACGTCACTCACCACGTCCTTGATGTTCTCCATATACAGCCCGGACGTATAAAGGTTGGCCTGGGTCACCTCGCTCAATCGAAGCGCATCGTGCCCCGGTTCTTTTTCCGGATCAAAATCGGCCGTCGGCTTACCCGACCAGAAGTTCAAGAGCTTGTCGAATTCGTCACCCTTGAGCATCGACGCCAGCGGGAACGCCGCATTTGTTTCGGGAGGTGCTTCGATGACCATGTGCCGGGGGAGCTTGAAATCGTTCAGACCGTGCTGAGGCCGGGGCGTCGAGATTCCGAAATCGAAGTCGTGGCCTTGGGGATAAAACCAGAGCGAATTGGAATCGCTGGTCAGCTTGTTGAGATCGAATTTCGGCCGATTCGGAGACATCGTTTGGCGGATTTGGCGGAGGGCGCCGGATTTCGCCTCGAAACGTTCGAGCTGCTCCTGCGGAAAATCCGACAGGTACATGGCCTTTTGATACTTCTCGATGAATTTCATGGGATCGAAATTTGGATCCGGATCGTTGGCGCGATGACGACCGCATTTGGCGTCGGGACGCATGCGGGTGTAGTAGTCGAGACGAAGCAGCACGATCTGGTATCCTTCGTCGCGTTCCTTCCTGAGCGTCGTCTCCGGATATTCGCTTAGGCTGCGCGCCAGATAGGCGCTGTCGACCCGACAGCCTTCCAGTGTGTCGGCTGACGCGAAGTGGTCGATATGGCGGACGTTTTCATTGAACCAGCCGGCAATCAACTGGGCGTAGTCGCCCTGGTGGCCTTGCTCGAACAACGGATAAACGGGTTCGGCCGCGCCGAGACCCGCATCGAAGAAATCATAGTTAAATCCAGGCTTCGGCAAATCGAGCAGCGATTCGAAATAGGTTGAAGTGTCGTAAACCGATCCCGGTCGCAACGTGACGTTGTTGCTTTCGAGGATTTTGGCGCGTGTCAGACTTTGCACCGTCGCGGCGATATAAGGGCTGTGAACAGGAGCTGGATTGTTTCCGGTGGAACTGAATGAAGAACCGGCAAGCAATAGGGCTGGAACGAGCGCACTGATCCAAGACAACTTCACGAGAGGTCCCCCTTCCCCTGCAGCGGTTTTCCGCGGCTCTCTAGATTATATTCCTCCGGCGGATTTGTCCCGCGGTGCAACCCCTGATGAGCTGCCGGGCGATGGAAAAGAGGCGGGTGTGGCCGCGCTGCATCACCGGCGGAGACGGGCACTTGGCGACGTAGATTCCGGCCGTCGCAGGTCTTTCGTTCCGGCTTCCAGCCGGCTCGCCAAGGTCGTTTCGGCCAATTCATCGCGACGACTTGACGCGCCGGACGCGGTCGGCGACCGTCAAGGGGGTCCGCATCGCGCGGACAGGGGCGCTCCTAATCCAAAAGACGCAAGCGGGCTCCCCTATGCCCCGCAAGGCAAGGTTTTCCAGCATGCCCATTGGTCTTCGTGAAATCTTCGAGGCTGTGTTCAGCGACTGGCTCGTCACCTGGCCGACAAGCCTGCTGTCGCTGATCTGGTTGGCTTGGGTCATCAGCTGGATCGCTGCCTCGGTCTGGTCCGGCCGGACCAAGACCCACGTGCGCACCCTTGATTCCTGGGAATATCGGCTGCCGATTCTGTTGGGCGCGATCATGCTGATGCCCCCGACCGGGCGCCTGTTGGGAGCGGGGCCGCTCTATCATCTCGGTAATGCCGGAACCTATGTGATCGCGGTTGTGGTGGTGCTGGGTCTCTCCTTCACCTGGTGGGGGCGGATCCATCTCGGGCGTCTATGGTCGAACGCGATCACGCACAAGGAGGACCATCGGATCGTCGATTCCGGGCCTTACGGGATCGTGCGGCACCCGATCTACACCGGCCAGATCATCGGACTGTTTGCCTCGGGAATCGCGATCGCGACATGGACCGCCTGGATTGGCATTCTGCTGATCTCCTTCGGCGAATGGCAGAAGGGACGGATGGAGGAACGCTTCCTCTCCGCCGAACTCGGCGCGGAGGAATATGGATCCTATTGCCGCCGCGTGCCGATGATCGTGCCGTTCCTGCGCTTTTAGCTGCCGCTGTCCCGGCGACCCGTCCGTCCCCGGCGCGCCATGCATGGCTCGCTCGCCATTTACGCAACAGCCTGCCGGATAATTGCGCTGGTTCTCTTAGGTTTTGGTGCTAACGATTAGGCCATGAACCAGCAGCCGAGAATCGACATCCGGCACTCGACCTGTCCGCACGATTGCCCGTCGGCCTGTGCGCTCGACGTCGAGGTGATCGACAACGCCAGTATCGGCCGGATCCGCGGTTCCAAGCAGCAGACCTATACGGCCGGCGTGATCTGCGCCAAGGTCGCGCGTTACGCCGAGCGCATCCATCATCCGGAGCGGCTGACCCATCCGATGTTCCGCGTCGGGGCGAAGGGCTCGGGCAAGTTCGCGCGGATCAGCTGGGACGACGCGCTCGACGAGATCGCGGGACGGTTCAATGCGGCCGAGCGCGAGTTCGGCGCCCAATCCGTGTGGCCCTATTACTATGCCGGCACCATGGGGCTCGTGATGCGCGACGGCATCAACCGTCTCGCCCATGTGAAGAAATATTCCCGCTATTATTCCACGATCTGTTCGACGATTGCGCGCGTCGGATTTGCGGCCGGCACCGGCAAGGTCGCCGGCGTCGATCCGCGCGAAATGGGCGTCTCCGACCTGGTCGTGATCTGGGGCACCAATCCGGTCAATACCCAGGTCAATGTGATGACGCACGCGATGCGCGCCCGGAAAGAACGCGGCGCGAAGATCGCAGCCGTCGACGTCTACAACAACGACACCATGAAGCAGGCCGACATCAAGATCATCCTGCGGCCGGGCACCGACGGCGCCTTTGCCTGCGGCGTCATGCATGTGCTGTACCGCGAAGGTTTTGCGGATCGCGACTATCTCGCGCGCTACACCGATTGCCCCGCCGAACTCGAGGCGCATCTGAAAAGCCGCAACCCCGAATGGGCGTCGGCGATCTCGGGCGTGCCGGTGGCGGAGATCGAGGCCTTCGCCCGAATTGTCGGGCAGACCAAGCGCTCCTTCTTCCGGCTCGGCTATGGCTTCACCCGCAGCCGCAACGGTGCGGCGCAAATGCATGCGGCGCTGTGCATTCCGGCCGTGACCGGCGCCTGGCAATATGAGGGCGGCGGCGCCTTCTTCAACAATTACGCGATCTGGAAATTCGACGAATCCCTGATCGAGGGCCACGACGCGATCGACCGCACCACGCGGGTGCTCGACCAATCCAAGATCGGCCGCATCCTGACCGGCGATGCAGCCGCGCTCAAGGATGGTCCGCCGGTCAAGGCGATGCTGATCCAGAATACCAACCCGATGACGGTCGCACCGGAGCAGGCCCTGGTGCGTCAGGGTTTTGCCAGGCCAGACCTGTTCGTCGCGGTGCATGAACAGTTCATGACCGAAACCGCGCAGATGGCCGACGTCGTTCTTCCCGCCACCATGTTCATGGAGCATGACGACCTCTATTACGGCGGCGGCCACCAGCACATTTCGGTCGGCGCCAAGCTGATCGGGCCGCCCGGTGAATGCCGCTCCAATCACGAGGTGCTGCGCGCGCTGGCCAAGCGCCTGAAGATCCGCCATCCCGGCTTCGAAATGTCGGCGCGCGAATTGATCGACGCCACGCTGCGCCGGAGCGGGCATGGCGGCATCGAGGCGCTGGAGGCCGATTTGTGGCGCGACATCCAGCCGGATTTCCGCACCTCGCATTATCTCGACGGCTTTGCGCATGCCGACGGCAAGTTTCACTTCAAGGCCGACTGGGCGCATGTCCCCCTCGGCAATGCCGGCCTGATGGGGGCGTGGGACCAGATGCCCCGGCTGCCCGATCACTGGACCGCGATCGAGGAGGCGGACGAGGCCCATCCGTTCCGGCTTGCCACCAGCCCCTCGCGCAGCTTCCTCAACACCACCTTCAACGAGACGCCTTCGTCGCAGGCCCGCGAGGGCGCCCCCAGCGTGATGATCCATCCCGAGGATGCCGCTTTTCTCGGTATCGCCGAAGGCGACCCCGTCACGCTCGGCAATCTGCGCGGCGAGACCACGCTGACGGCAAAACTGTTCGATGGCGTGCGCCGCGGCGTGCTGATCGCCGAATCCGTGCATCCCAACAAGGCCCATATCGGCGGCCGCGGCATCAATATGCTGACCGGCGCCGAGGCGGTTGCGCCCTATGGCGGCGCGGCCTTCCATGACAACAAGGTCTGGGCGAAGAAGGCCGCGCCGGCGGCGATTCCGATACCCTAGAAACCGGTTCACCTCGCGACAAACGCGGAGCGTTTGCGCGGAG
>Ga0209517_10004287_pt1 | contig 18813 bp, 15 predicted proteins | sample PeaSoiMetSII2010_FD_187695 | JGI IMG/M metagenome (GOLD analysis project Ga0209517, IMG submission 187695) | Peat soil microbial communities from Weissenstadt, Germany - SII-2010 (SPAdes) (version 2) | ecosystem: Environmental > Terrestrial > Soil > Wetlands > Peat | place: Germany...
AGCCAGATCCAGAGTCTGGAGTCCTACCAATTGGACGACCTCCCAGCCGAAGGAAGGAACACAGACAGTCCAGGAGGCAAGAATGGCTTCCACAACTGCTGTCCAACCTTTCTAGAGTAAAACGGGACTCTGCGGTCCGTCAACACGCGGATTCCCCCGCGCATTTGCTCCGAAAATTCCCGCGCCGCAGTTCGCCCAGCATTTCAGGATAAAAGGTTGCGCGCCTCCGGCAACCGTGATACTTTCTCCGAACGCTTTGCGCTTCCTGCCTGCGAACCGGGAACCAATCTGAGTAGCGAGGCGATGCCCCGGCGGGTTTGCTTGCCGTTAGTGGGTGACCGGAAATCCTGGCACAACGGAATTCCGCCAAAGTGGTGACTGGCGGCTGGACCTGCTTCTCAATCGCAATTCGGAGCGATCGCATCATGATGAATCGTCAACGCGCCTGTCTATTTCATTTCCCTGGCTGCGCATGGCTGATGTTGGCGGCATTGCTCGCGATGGCTGGAAATGCTTCGGCGCAACAACCGGCTGGCGCAGGTACTGGTTCGCAATCCCTTCCGGACTCGCCCCAGCCAAAACAGCAGCCCGCTGCCAGCGCGCCTGCGACAGAGTCCGGCAAGTTTATCGGTTATATGACCAAGCGCTCACTCTTCTTCCCTGATATCGCCGCGTCACCCGAGCCGCTCTCGACGGGAGGCAAATTCAAACTCTTCGTCAACCAAAGCATCTCTCCGGCCACCATTGTGGTCGCCGCCGCGAGTGCGGGCTTCGGGCAGTGGCGCGACTCGCCGCCTGGCTATGGACAAGGGGCGGAGGGCTACGGCAAGCGATTTGGTGCGTCCATGGCTACCGGAGCGTCGACCAGCTTCTTTGGGAATTTCGTGGGTGCGTCCCTGTTGCACCATGATCCGCGATTCTTCCCCCAGATTGATCCAACGTTTTGGGGTTCCGTCAAGTACTCCGCCCGCCGTGTGTTCGTTACGCGCAGCGATTCCGGCAAGGATGTATTCGATGCTTCGGGTCTATTCGGGCCCTTGGCCGCAGAGGGTTTGGCCAACACTTATCTGCCAGACACGGAGCGTACGGGCGCGAAGACCATGGAGCGGTATGGGACTGACCTGGCCTGGAAATTCGCGGCGAATATGTTCAGGAATTACTGGCCGAAGATGTTCCGCGACCTTGGACTGAATCATTTGGGCGTGATTCCTGCCCCGGCGTCATCCGGCCGACCGCCGAGCAAATGAAGAATTCACGGTAGCCTGCAAGTGTTCCGGCCACCGCGTGTTCGGGCGGTTCATTCCTTTTCCAGTTGCTTGCGCGCCACTTTAAGGGCCGCGTACTGTGCATCGTCGAGTTTCGGAAATTCCAGGTCCATGTTTTTCAGGGCGTCCACAATCGTGGCCACCACCAGCAACCGGCTGAACCACTTGTTGTCCGCGGGCACGACGATCCACGGCGAATGCTCCGTGGCGGTATTGCGGATCATTTTTTCGTAGGCATCCTGGTAATCATCCCAGAATTTCCGCTCCTGCAGGTCAGAGGCGGAAAATTTCCAGTTTTTGTCGGCGTTGTCGAGGCGCTCCATGAAACGCTTTTTTTGCTCTTTCTTGCTGATGTTCAGGAAGAATTTGCGGATGGCGATGCCGTTGCGCGTCAGATAGCGCTCAAACGCATTGATATCTTCGTAACGGTCGCGCCACAAGTGCTTGCCGCGCAGGACATCGGGGATGCGTTGGCGGTCCAGAAATTCCGGATGGACACGCACAATGAGCACTTCTTCATAGTAGGAGCGGTTAAAGATAGCGATCTTCCCCCGCGGAGGAATGCAGTTGGTGGTGCGCCACAAAAACGTGTGCGCGAGTTCCTCGCTGGAGGGGGCCTTAAACGGATAGACATTCACGCCCTGGGGATTCACGCCGCTCATCACATGTTTGATCGTGCCGTCTTTTCCCGCCGCGTCCATGGCTTGGAAGATCAGCAGGAGTCCCCAATTGCTCTGGGCGTACAGAACTTCCTGCAATGCGCTGAGCTGCGTCACTCCCTGCTCCAGCCACTTGGTCGCTTCGGGCTTGTCCTGCGACTTCAGCTTGTGCGTGTCGCCGGGGTCGTGATCCTTCAGGCGAAAGCCTTCGCCTGAATCCACCACATAAGGCTTGATGAATCTGTGGAACTTCAGTTCTTTGGGCATTTTGCTCCTGCCATAGAGCGTAATGATTCTGGATTTTGCACGATGATCCAAGCGGGCGAGCGAACCCCTGGAGCACCTGCATCATGGCATCAATCCTCCGCGCGATTCAAGTTGCGCCGCTCCCTGTGTTTTGTAGTGGCCGCCTTCTGAGGCGGGCGCCTTCGCGTCAACCCCCTGGGAACGCCATTCTCCCGAATGGCGCTTTCCGAATTGTCAGCATCAAAGGGCCATCCGGCCGTTGTGATTCCTCAGCAAGAGACGGAGAATGGGCAAAGAAGCTGGCATCTAATCTCGTAGGGAAAATTTGCAGCGTGAAAATTAAAGCGACGGAGTACCAAGTTAGTGAATGCAAACCTTACAAAGAAAATCCATCTCGGCCCGCATACGATCCTTCATCCTCATCCCGTCATGCTCGTCGGCACTTATGGAGCAGACGGAAAACCGAATCTTATGAACGCCGCTTGGGGCGGGATCTGCTGCAGCGATCCACCCTGCGTGGCGGTTTCGCTTCGCGAAGCGACATTAACCTATCACAATATCTTGCACAGTCAGGCGTTCACCGTGGGAATCCCTTCGCGGAAACACGTTGAGGCTGCCGACTATGTCGGCATCGTTTCGGGTCGCGATCATGATAAGTTCCGGGACACGGGCCTCACGCCGCTCAAAAGCGAGCGCGTGCACGCCCCGCTTGCCAGCGAATTGCCCTTTTCCCTGGAATGCCGTCTTTTGCAGCATCATAAGCTCGGGCTGCACACGATGTTCATTGGACAAATCTTGGGCATTCTCGCCGACGAGGATGTCCTGGGCCCGAACGGGATGCCGGATATCGAGAAAACCCAGGCCATTCTTTACGGCGGCTTCGGCAGCAACCACTACTTCGCGGTTGGCGAAAAACTGGGGGAAGCTTTCTCCGTCGGGAAGAACCTCAAGAAATCGTAACCTGGAACAATTCTCTTATGAGTTTGCTGTGGTCTTTTTTGCATGGCACGTGGCCCAGTTGGAGCAGACCGTCGTGATCGTTTCAGTGTACCGTTAAGGGGAAGAGTCGAAATTCGCGCCCTTACAAACCAAGGGTACGGCACCCGCATTCCTCCAAGCAGTTGGCGCCTTCGCCACACGCCGAGTCGTACCCTGATGTTGACAAGAACGATTGTCGGAAGGTAGCGTCTTGTTTATATGACGGAGACAGCACCGCTGGCTGGGCCGTTAAAGGAGCGCGCGAAGGAGGGGGTAGACCGCCTTCTTCTGGCTCCCGTGTATCTGCTCTACGAGATAGTTGCCGTGCTGTTCCCGGGCGTTCTCTTCATCGTCCTGCTGCTGCTGAAGGGCAATCACAGCGTCGTCGCCGCGCTTCAGAGCCCTCTGCTTGGCTACAAGACCAAAATGTTCGTCGCGCTGTTGCTCGGCTATCTGGCCGGGAAGGTGTTCAGCAGTCCGGCAGATGGCTTGAGGATTCATTTCAGCGAACGTTTCGTGAAGGAGGCAGGAGAGCCGGGGTCGACACATGCGCCGGCCATGATGAAAAGGTTCTTGATTGGAGTGTTCTTCCTGCCGGGGCTGTTTGCGAGCGAGCATGCCCTCGACTACTTGGTGCTGGCCCTGATGAACGTCTCTTTCAGCGTCACCACTGGGGTCGTCCTTCTGGTATCGAGCCTGATACCCGGTGACCACAATTTACGTTGGGGAGAGGCAGCAATCGGGGCGCTGCTCATGGTTCGCGGATACAGAGGGTTCAGAGGATGTTTGGAGCTGGCAGTCTCGATGCTTGGCCTCACTCTCTCCGGAATGGCCCAGAAGCTCTTTCCCGGAAATCTAGCGGCGGGGCTGAAGGTCGCGCTACAGTTGATGTCCGTTCAAACTGCCCCGCAGACAAATCTGCAAACCGTGGAGCAGCCCGTGCAATCGCCAAGCGCTCCCAGCACAACCCCGCAGTCGCCTTCCCCTCCGACAAGCGACCAGTCAGCCTGAGTGGACGATAACCGGATGACGGGATTTGGCCCGGACGAAAAACGCCAAGGCAAATCTGGCTGCCCCACGAGCCGTTAAGTCTGCGCTAACCGGCAAGGCCTTGGCGAGGGGGCTTAAAGCGTGACATGATGGCAGCACTTTCCGTCCCAGGAAAACAGGAATGCGATGAAACCGACCCAGCCGGATTTGCAGGCAGCCCCTGAGCTAGAAACTCTTTTGACAAAACAGCAGGATTTCACCAGCAGTTCCGGCAGCGGGCGACTGCTATCCCTGGATTTTTTCCGGGGGCTGACGATTGCCCTGATGATCCTGGTAAACAATCAGGGAAGCGACACGCCCTACTGGCCGCTGGCCCACGCGAAATGGAACGGGTGGACGCCGACCGATCTGGTTTTTCCCTTCTTCCTGTTTATTACCGGCGTTTCGCTGGTGTATTCATTTTCCTCGCGGCTGGCGCGCGGGCAATCGCGGGGCGAATTGATGAAGCACGTGGTGCGGCGCGCGGTGATCCTGATTTTGCTGGGGGTCTTCCTCAACGGATTCCCGAACCGTTACAACCTGCATACGTTGCGCTTTGAGGGCGTGTTGCAGCGGATCGGAGTGTGCTACCTAATAGCGTCGGTGATTTATTTTTGGACGAAGGCGCGGGGGCGCGCGGCGGTCATCTTTATCTGCCTGGTGGGCTACTGGCTGCTGATGCGGTTTGCGCCGGTGCCGGGATTCGGCACGCCAACGCACGAAATACCGCTGCTGGACCCGGACCGCAATCTGACGGCGTGGCTTGACCGGCTGCTCTTTTCCGGTCATTTGTATGAAGGGACGCGCGACCCGGAGGGCGTGATAAGCACGATCCCGGCGATCGCTTCGGTTTTGTTCGGCGTTTTCACGGGCGAATGGCTGCGTTCGGCACGGGCCAGCGGCAAGAAGGTGTGGGGCATGCTGGCCTGCGGCGCGATCGGCTTTCTTCTGGCGGAGACCTGGAACATCTGGTTTCCGATCAACAAAAAGCTGTGGACCAGTTCGTTTGTTTTGCTGACGACGGGGCTGGCGCTGATCGTGTTTGGATTGTGCTACTGGCTGCTGGACGTGCGCAAAGTGCGCTGGATTCCCACCAAGCCAGCCATCATTTTCGGAATGAACGCCATTGCCGCGTACGTGTTTGCGGAGTTGTTCTCTCTGCTGCTCGGCCTATGGTGCCAGAGGACGGGTTGTCGGGCAGTTGTAACGGTGTTTACTCCGCTGGGCAGCACGCAATTCAGTTCACTGGTTTTTTCGATCTGCTTTGTACTGGTGTGCTGGGCACTGATGTGGGTGCTCTACCGGAAACGAATTTTCTTCAAGATTTGAGTGCCGAATCGTTTCAGCGTGTTCCGGCGGGCAGGGCACCCCCTCCGTGCTGGCAAAACCACTTTTCCCGCAATCCGAGTGTGTTGGCGGTTAGGACACAACAGCCCCTTGAGTGACTTTAGTCACAGACCTACGTGACCTGCGCATGGTACTTGTGTGATGTAAAGACTTCCTGCCACGAGGCATCTTACCCCTTCGGAAAACCTTTCCCCCTCTTTCTGGGGGCGCGATATGAGGTGAGGATGGTTGTGACTCCGATCGACCCGCGCGTCTATAAAGCGCTGCTGGACCACGTGAGCGACGGCGTGTACATCGTGGATCTGGACCGGCGCATCTTGTACTGGAACGAAGGCGCTTTTCGCCAGACCGGCTACGAAGCCCATGAAGTCGTGGGCCGGCGCTGTCCAGAGGATGGGCTGTGTCACGTGGACACGACGGGGCACAGAATGTGCCGGGACAATTGTCCCATGACAACAAGCCTTAAAGACGGAGGATCGCACGAGGTAGAGATTTTCCTGCGGCACAAGCAGGGGCGGCGGGTTCCTGTGACCGCCCGGGTTGAGCCCCTTCGGGCAGCCGATGGGTCCATCATCGGGGCCATTCAGATCTTCAGTGACGATACGGCCGCGCAGGATTCGCGGCGCGAGATTGAGGAGATGGGGCGGCTGGCCTTTCTCGACCTGGTCACCCAGCTGCCCAATCGGCGTTTCGTGGAGATGTCGCTGCAGACGGCGTTGAGTGAATACCACATGCATAAGGAGCCCTTTGGAGTGCTGGTGATTGACCTCGACCGCTTCAAGGGCATCAATGATAGTTTCGGCCACGCCTCCGGGGACCGCGCCTTGCGGGAAGTGGCGAAGACCCTGAAAGGAACGCTGCGCCCTGCGGACATTGTCGGGCGGTGGGGGGGTGACGAGTTCATTGCGATCGTCCATCACGTGAACAATGAGATTCTGACGCATTTGGCGGAGCGATGCGGCGCCATGGTGGCACAAACCTCGTTCCCGGGGAGTGATGGGAGCATGGTGTCCATGTCGGTCTCGATTGGCAGCACACTGGCACTGCCTGATGACACCACCGAAAAACTCATCAAACGGGCAGATGTACTCATGTATCAGAAGAAGACGAACGGGGGAGCCGCGAAGACAGGGAATGTACTGAGGACCTTCCTCTTCTACTGGGCGAAGAAGGTGCTGAAAACGAACGCGACGCTACTCTTGCACTTGCTCGGGCTGTGTCACTAAAAACGGGAGAATTGCCACCAGGTGGTTACCCCGACCTGGTCCCGGGAACGCCAATCTCCCGATTGGCGGTTCGTCGTACGGCGGTGACCCCCAAAACGCCATTCAGGACAATGGCGGTCCCAAGCGGTTAACTTTTGGTAGGGGGTTGTGTCTCGATCATTTGGCCGTCGCGCAACTCGAACTCAAGGCCACCCCATTTGATGCGATGCGACGCGAAGGCGGCGAGCCAAACGGCGAAATGAAGTAAATCGCGCAGCGGCACCAGCCAAAGCTTGCGGCGCAGCACGGCGTCCTGCAGGCCCCACACGCCCACCACCCACGCCATCGCCAATCGCAAAACAAGATACCCGAGCAGATAGACAGCGCCGATCCACGCGGCCGGGGCCACGGCCGCAGCAAGCAGGGCGAGTGGCAAACCATGGGTTAAGAGCAAGCCGAGAAACGACGCCGGACGCACCAGGCGAATCGTGCGAGCCCAACGCACCTGGTGCTCCCAAAAACCGCGCGCGGTTTGCGCCGGGTACATCGTCCAGACGGGCTCGCGAGAAAGCAAAACTCTTCCTCCGACTTTGTACACGCGATTCCCTATTTCATAGTCATCCGCAAGGAGATTTGCCAGTGATTCGTAGCCGCCGATTTTCACGAGCCAACTTTTCGTTGTGGCAACGGAGGCGCCCAGCGCGAAGGTGACGCCTTCCTTCCAACCCGCCACGAGCGCACCGGCAATGAAATCGCTGGCTGCGCCAACGGCTTCGAGTTGCGCCCAAAGATTGTTCTGCGCGATGCCGCGATAGAGACAACTGACGACGCCCACCGCGGGATCACGGAAAGGCGCTACCACTTCGTGGAGGTAGTTGGGACCCACGCGCACATCGCCGTCGCTCTGCAGCAGGATTTCGTGACGCGCTCCCCGGGCCAGCAGGACCAGGTTGTTGATTTTGCGGTTGGAGCCAATCGGAGCGGCACCGAAAAGGATTCGGATGGATCGCTCCGGAAAGTCTGCAATCACTTTTTCGATGATGGCCACAGCGGGATCAGAGAGTTCGTTGACGCAAAAGAGAATTTCGTAATCGGGGTAGTCCTGCCGGCAAAAACTTCCGAAATTTTCATAACTGGCAAAATCGATGCCGTGCACGGGCTTCAGCACACTTACGGGCGGCGTAAAATCCGGCAATTGCTTCGCGCGCGCTCGTGCAAAAAAACGGAAGGCCGCAAGAATTCCGGCAAGGTAATAGCCCAGCGGCGCCAAGGCCAGAAGAAGAATCAGCAGGCGCCAGATGGAAATAGGAAGATGCATAGGCTGATAGGAGTGTATCGCTTTCCACTCTCCCCGCCACATCGCGGCCTAATCTCCAGTGGGATGGGGGCGCGCGCTTCCATGCAAACCCAAACGTGCGTGATACACTTTCAGAAGAACCCTAACCTGATTTCAGCGCTTTCGCCGTATTTTGAGAGGCTTTTTCGCGCATGCTCAACTCGATGGGACAACGGGTGTTGCCGGCCCTGGCGATTCTGACGCTGCTCTGGCTGGCGGTTTTTGGCCCCGGCTTGTTTCATCCAGCGCTGTTTGACGATGCCGATGCGGCGCATGCGGAAGCGGGCCGCGAAATTCTGGTGCGGCATGACTGGGTTACGCTGCACGAAAACGGGATTCGCTATCTGGAGAAAGCGCCACTTCCCTACTGGGGAATGGCGTTGGGATTCAAGCTCTTCGGCGTGGCAGCATGGTCTGCGCGACTCTTTCTGCATCTGAGCGTGTTGTTACTGGCATTCCTTGTGTATCAGTTTGGGCGGCGCTTCCTGAGCGCGCAGGCGGGCTTCTGGGCCGGAGTCGTGCTTCTCACCTCGTGTGGCCCTTACGAGTTCACCCGCATCCTTATTCCTGACATGACCCTTGGCTTGTGGATCGGATTGATTCTGTACTTTTTCATGGATGGCTGGCAGTCCGGCAAACCTTCGCTGTTGGCGTGTTGGGGCGTGGCCGCGGCAATTGGACTGAATGTGCTCACGAAAAGCCTGATCGGCATCGTATTCCCCTGCGCAATCATCATAGTCTTTTTGTTGATGGTGGGGGATTTGCGCCATCTGCTGAAGATGAGGCTCTTCTCGAGCGCGATTATTTTTCTTGTGGTGGCGGCGCCGTGGCACATTCTTGCGGCTTTGCAAAATCCGCCCGAGGGCCAGGCCAGAGGCTTCCTGTGGTTTTATTTCGTCAATGAGCAGTTTCTGCGGTATCTCGGTAAACGCTATCCGGCCGACTACGGCACCGTACCTTTTTGGTTGTTTCAAGGTTTGCTGCTGCTTTGGTTGCTGCCGTGGAGCGCTTTTCTACCGCAGGCCCTGGCTAAAATACGCCTGCGACTTGCGCGGGTCGAAGGTGTGCGGCGGTCCCTTGAGGCAGTCTTGCTCCTATTGTTATGCTGGGCTGTTTTCATCCTGTTCTTCTTCAGTTTTTCCACGCGCCAGGAATACTACCTTGCTCCGGCATTGCCGGCACTAGCGCTGCTTCTGGGGCACTGGCTATCGCTGGAATCCCACGCACAAATCGGCTCTCGCATCGCGCACGCCGGCCGCATCTCTTCGGTAGTGCTGATGGTGGTGGGTGTGTTGATCGCGGGAATCACGGGTACGCTCGCCATCCTCTTTCACCCGCCGGCGAAAGGCGTGGAGCTTGCCGACCTTCTGAACAAGAATCCCGAGGCTTACGTGCTGTCGCTGGGGCACTTTCTGGACCTCACGGGGAAAGCCATGAGCATGTTCCGAGGTCCACTCATTGGCACGTGCGCGGCCTTTCTGCTCGGTACAGGACTGAACTGGTACTTTCGCCGCGGCGGCAAGACGCAGGCGGCCAACTGGGCGCTGGTAGCGATGATGGTGTTATTCCTCGAGTGCGTTCATGCCGCATTGTCCGTGTTTTATCCTTTGCTGGGGTCGCAACCGCTGGCCGCCGCGATTTTGCGCGAGTATCACCCGGGGGAAGTGATCGTTTCCGACGGCGAATACTCGCTGACTTCCTCGATCAACTTCTATACCGGCGTGCAGGAAGCGATCCTCAATGCCCGAATCAACGGGCTCTGGTACGGCTCGCTGTTTCCGGACGCGCCCCAGATTTTTCTGGACGACGCAGAGTTCGCCACGCGTTGGGCAGGCTCAAAGCGGGCTTATCTTGTCAGCCCATCCGATGAACGTCGCGCCTACCTCGCAAAGCTGGGTCCCGTTTTTGAGTTAGCGCATGCCGGTGGGAAATTTGTGTTCTCCAACCGCGCGCCCGGCCCACAACAAACAAGTCAGCACTAATAGTGCGCCATCTTCATTTGAGAGGGATGCGATCCTCTGCGGAGCGCCGGGAACGCTGCATTGCGCGATTGCGAGTCGTCTTTAGGAGTCGCAACCGGAACAGGTTGACCACAAACTCCCACTGGTCGAGGAAAGAGAGTTTGGATTCCCCGTGCGCGCGGGTAGCGAAAACGATGGGAGTCTCCACAAGATGAGCACCGTTGCGCAGGAGTTCGCAAAGAAGCGACGACTGAAAGGAATAGCCACGCGTTGAGAGATGCTCGAGATCGCAGCGAGGGATCAAATCAGCCCGGATCACGCGATACCCGGAGGTGCAATCACGGATGAGAGGGATGCCTCCGAACCAGCGCACAAGGCGATTCCCCGCCAGGCTGATGAGTCTGCGATGACCCGGGAGGCCGGGGATTGCTCCCCCAGGAGCGAAGCGCGAGCCGACGACGACGTCGTAGCCATCGTTGGCGAGGCTGATCATGCGGGGCAGAACGGCCGGGTCGTGCTGGAGGTCGGCGTCCATCTGGAGAATCAGATGGGGCTGCAGAGTCTTGATTGCATGAGTGATACCTCTCTTGTATGCTTCGCCAAGCCCGTTCTTTTCGCCTGTAATGAGATGAAGATGAGGAAAGTGTTGCATGGCTTCGCGCACACGCGCTGCGGTGCCGTCCGGGGAATTGTCGTCCACCACCAGAACATGCAACTCGTGGGTGCGGATGGCGTCCGCTTGAGAAAAGATCCCGGAGAGAGCAGCCGGTATATTCTCAGCCTCATTAAAAGTTGGAAGGACAATGCAGGCGATTGGTTTTGCCATCTATCTAATTGTGGGCCGAAAAGGCCGCCTGGCGCAACTTGCTCCAAGTTGTTCCAACTGACGAACGAAGGAGTTTAACTGTGAAGCAAGCCCGTCGCGTACGGGATTTCTTCCTCCTGCTTGGGATGACGGCCGCGGCACTGGCCGTCAACGGCTTTCACCGTGGCATTGAGGACATGGCCGTGTATTTGCCGGCCATCAAGAAACTCCTCACGCCCGCATTGTATCCCTATGACGCTGCCTTCTTTCTGCTGTACATACGCTTGACGGTGTTTCATTCGTTTGTTGCTGGCGTGACGCGCGCTACACACATCCCGCTCGACTGGATGATTTTCCTGCTACACCTGGTCAGTATTTTTCTGTTTTTGCTTGGGTGCCTAATGGTCATCCGCAAGTGTATTGCGGAAGAGGTTGCGCAGTGGGCAGGAGTGGCATTCGTTGCAGCCCTGCTCACCTTGCCAGTCACCGGTACGGCGCTGTTTCTGGTGGATCAGCACCTCGCACCACGCACACTGGCCAGCGCCTTCCTGCTATTCGCGACGGTCGCGGTCCTGAACGGCCAGCCTCGAGCGTTGCTGTGGGTGTTCCTAGCGGGTTTGTTTCATCCCACGATAACTGCTTACGGGATCGTCCACCTGGCAGTGCTGGCCATGCCACCGATTGGCAGGCGACCGGCTATATTTCTTCCGGCGCTGCCGATGAGCGAGCCCGCGAATCCGATCTGGCGGGAGATGATGTCTCGCCGGCATTTCCAATACCCGTTGCAGTGGACTTGGTATGAGTGGCTGGGGGTGGGTGGCCCGCTTGTGTTTCTGCTGACCTACGCCCGAGTGGGGCGCCGTAACAACATGCCGGTGCTGGACCGCCTGTGCACGCGGTTCGTAATCTCGACAATCGTGGGTGTGGTGGCGGCGGTTATCTCCACATCGTGCTTCCCCACGCAAACGTGGGAGCGCTTGGAGCCGATGCGTATCCTCCACCTGACGTACGTGATATTTGTGCTGATTTCCGGAGCTTTCCTGGGAAGCTACGTCCTCCGCAAGCACTGGATACGCTGGCTGGCGCTCTTTCTTCCCATCTCGCTCGGAATGTTTTATGCGCAGCGGCAGGAGTTCCCTAGCGACCGGCACATCGAATGGCCGGGAATCGCGCCCCGTAACGCGTGGGTCCAAGCGTTCGAGTGGGTCCGGGAGAATACCCCTCAAAATGCTTTCTTCGTACTTGACCCGGAATACATGAAGAGACCGGGAGAAGATGTCCGCGGATTCCGGGGGATCGCGGAGCGCGGCGAGCTGGCCGACAATGTAAAAGACAATTCCGTGGTAGAGGTATTCCCGGATTTGGCTTACCAGTGGAAACTCGAATTGGCTGGCCGGGAAAAGTGGTCGAGCCTGGGGCTGGCTGATTTCGAGCGGATGAAGAAGAAGTTCGGCGTTGGGTGGGTGATACTAGAAGGGCCTGGAGTCGCGGGAATGCCGTGCCCCTACGTTAATCGCGCGGTTATGGTTTGCCGTATTCCGTAGGATCGCTGGAACGCGAGGGCAGTTAACTTAAAATCCGAAGTTGAAGAGGGATTCCTCCACTCCGGGACGGCCAAAACCGCCGTCCCTCCGGTCGGAATGACAAATTGTGGGTGATGAGGGTCGGTATTGTATGGATTTGGGCGTGTTCTAAAAGTGTAATTGTCGGGAGCCAGTTCTTTCATTCAGCCTGTCGCAACTACAAGCAGCACGCCCAGAAAGACCAGAGCGACTCCCAGCCACCTCTTTGGCGTCACGCTCTCTTTGAGCAGGTATTTCGCGCCGAACGTCCCCGCGACATAGTTGAATGCCGAAGCAGGAATGACCAGGCTGATGGGCGCCCAGGACAACAAGATCAAGAGCGAGTAAAACGATACTGCGAGCAAGGGCAAGGCCAGCCAAACCCACCCGCATTTCACAGCGCGGCCCAGGAATCGCAGAACCGAGCGCGGATGGAACCCTTCCAACTCGCCGGTGCGCTTCATGCCATAGGTCATAGCAATTTCGCCGCCGGCACTGCAGCAGATTAATACTCCCAGCATCAAAATCACCTTGATCATGACGCCGCCTGCTGGGAGTTCGTGGTGTTTGGTTTGGTGTGTCCGACCAGCAAGACGCCGATGCAAATCACGAACACGCCAATCCAGCGTCTGGCGCTGACGGCCTCATGAAGTACCACAATGGCCAGCAGCGTCTGTGTGGCATAGCCAAAAGCGCCTGCGGGCATGACGTAGCTGTAGTCCGCCCAACTCACCGCGCTCATATAGCAAAAAGTGAATCCCAGCAGGAACAGGATGGCCAGCCAAATCGTAGCGTTCTGTGCGGTGGAGAGGAGGGTATGCTGCAACCCAGCAAGCGAGATATGGACTGCACCGATCTGCGTCATCCCGCGTTTCAACAATAGATCGCCGACGTTGGCGCACACCACCATCAACAAGACTGTGAACAGAGTCTTAAACCTCAACCTGAGCTCGTGCGTCATTCTTAAAGGTCTAGTCGTTTCCGCCGGCGGCTGTGGATCCGGGCACCGGCACCATCGTCTCCGGAGAATCTCCCCCGCGACGCACCCATTTGACGCGCTCCGCGCGCAGCTTCAGAAAATCCACTGCTTCGTGGTACAGGCGCTTTCGCTCGTTGCTATCCCAAAGCGCTTCACGAACGATGCGCCAGGCAACGCGGGGACGGAAATAGTACTCGTCATAAAAACGGCTCACTCCCGCCATCATTTCCGGCTTGGATAGGTGCGGATACTCGATATGCGGAAGCTGGTGGCCACCGTGATCCGCCAGGGCTTCTATGCGGAGGAACCCTTGCTTGGCCATACTGTCGTAAAGTTCTGTGCCGGGCATTGCATGGGCAAGAGAAACCTGGATGGTTTCGCAATCGAGTTCTTTGGCAAACTCGATGGTGTTTTGGATGGTTTCCTTGGTTTCGCCGGGGAGGCCGATGATGAAGTCGCCGTGGACGCGAATGCCGACTTTGCGGCAATTCTTCATGAAAGTACGACCCATCTCCACGGTCGCGCCCTTCTTGATGTTCTTGAGAATTTGAGCATCGCCGGATTCAAAGCCAACGATGAAGAGACGGGCTCCGCCATCCGCCATGGCCTTCAAAGTTTCATAATCGCTGTGAACGCGTGCGGTGGAGGACCACTGGAACTTCAGCGGCTTGAATTTGGCGCTGAGTTCCATGACGCGGTCCTTGCGGATGTTGAAAGTATCGTCGTCGAAGAAAATCTCTTTCATCTGCGGAAAGTATTCCAGGGCCTGAGTGACTTCCCGGACCACGTTGTCGGTCGAGCGTGTCCGCCAGGCGTGCCCGGAAATGGTCTGCGGCCACATGCAGAAGGTGCACAACGCCGGGCAGCCCCGTGTGGTGTAGAACGAGACGTAGGGATGCAGGAGGAACGGCACGTTGTAGCGCTCGATCTGCAAATCGCGCTTGTAGGTGTCCGTGGCAAAGGGGAGTGCATCGAGCTCGGCGGTGTGTAGTTGGGGCTGCGGGGCATTGTGGACAATGCGCCCGTCTTTGCGGTAGCTCGCCCCGAGAATTTGATCCAGCGGCTTGCCGTGAGCGTAATCCGCCACGGCGTGATCGAATTCGCCGCGCACCACGAAGTCAATGTCTTCGCTGGCATTCAGGGTTTCGTCGGGCCTGATATGGCCGTGAGGTCCGACAAACGCCACCTTCAGTGAGGGATTGCCTTCCTTGATCTTGCGCAAAAGCTTGACATCGCTGGCAAACCCCACAGTGGAAGTAAACAGGACGAGAAATTCGTAGTCCTTGCAGATCTCGATAGTCTGCCGCCAGTCAATGCCATGCGGCGAGGCATCCACCAGGCGGCTACCAGGAATTAATCCGGCCGGATAACTCAGCCATACCGGGTACCAGTAGGACTCAATCTCGCGCGTCGCGGGCCATCGTGAGCCTGCCCCGCCGTCAAAGTTTTCAAAACTTGGCGGGTTCAACAGCACCGTTTTCATGACATCTGGCATTCTTCACCCTCAGCTTCAAGCAGGATTCTGCGAATAAACTTGCGAACGCTAGCTACACCCGTACGCGTGGCCTCAACGCCTACCCTAGTGTAGATAATAGTTTAACCGAGTTGGTTGCATCCTCGCACGGCTTTCTCCCAGAAGGGCGAAAGAGGCATCCAATTGCTAAATACCGCATTAAGTGGGGGTTGGAGCTGCTGCGACGGCTTGGCGGGGTGATCCCCAACGGCAGGATGGGCACCAAACGGGTACTCTAGCGCAGCAGGCATTCTTGCGTGGCCTGGTCCAGAATCGCCCAGATGGGGTCGAGCCAGTCGAGATGCTCGGGCTTCATGAGCACTGTCCGCAAGCAAGTCAGACTGAATCGGTCTTGTTTCGCACCTTCCCATTCTTCACCAAAAAAGGCCACGGGGATCTCTGCGACGGCCAGATGCAAATTCCTTCGAGCAGCCGCTTGAAAGATCTTACGCGCAAGGACTGAGGCCTCTTCCACGCTCGCCGCGCGCGGGGCAAAAACGACGATGTCCAGTTCTGGTGCAAAGGGGGCAAGGAATCGGCCATCCTGGGCAAGTCGATGATGGAACCGCAAAGCGCTTTCGCGGCAACGTTCCAGTGACTTCGCGAATTCGCCACGCTTCTGTAAGGGCAGGAGGCGTTGCGTCGCCCAGAGCGCCACAGCGGCGGCCCCTGGCCGGGAGCACTCCAGGCTGATTTCGCCCAGATGGAGCTCCGTGGAACTGAAGTAGGTATAGGGTGAGTCGTGCTTGTAGAACCGCCCGACTGCTGGATCACGAAACAGTACGCAGCCGCAACCGTAGGGCTGCAATCCATGTTTGTGCGGGTCGATCACGATGGAATCGGCGTGCTGTATCTGGTCGAAATTCCCACGCGTTTCTTCCGCGAGGTTTCCCGCCAACTGGAAATAGCCACCATAAGCGGCATCGGCGTGGATCCGGAAGCCGTACTTCCGGCGAAGGAGGAGAATCTCCGCCAGCGGATCCACCGAACCAGTGGCCGTCGTTCCCATCGTTGCGACCACGGTGCCGACGTCGCCGCGCGCGAGCCGAGCGCGTAAAGCTTCCACATCCATTCGACCGCGCGCATCGCATCGGACCGTCTCGCAGGCTAACTGCAAGACGCGGGAGATGCGCTGGTGCGTGTAGTGAGCCTGCTCGCTTGCCAGAATCGTTTTGCCGGGAGCAAGTTGTCCAGCCACCCAGAGAGCTTCCAGATTGGCTACCGTGCCGCCTCCGCACAGGTGCCCGAGGTGGGTACCCCAGCCAAACATTCCGGCGATCTCCGCAACAGCTTCTTTTTCCATAGCGGAGGAGGCTCGCCCGCCATCCAGGGCGTGATTGTTGGGGTTGATCCACAGCGCGAGCGCGTAAGCCAGTCGCGCGACAGGATGTGGCGGCTTGAGCATCTGGCCGGCGTAGAGGGGATGAAAATAGGGGTAATTGTCGCGCAACCGCTCGGCGGTTGATGCAAGGACCTCGCTAATTTTTTGTGAATCTATTGCAGCGGCCGCGAATTCAGGCAAAGAGGCGAAACTTGCGTCCAGCTTCTGCAATGCTTCCTGCAGGATCTTCAGAGTGTCTCTTTCCAGCATGGGGCGGTCTGTTGGCCTTCCGGTTCGGGCGCTTCGTCTTCCAAATTATTGCAGGACCTTGTCAAGTTGTCCTGCGGCGCGCAAGAGTTCGAGCTGTGCCTGTTGCCGCAGGAAATTGGCATCCAGATAAGCCATCCACCTCTCGTTTTCTTCGAGGCGCGCGCGCTCCACATCGCGAAGGTTCGCCTTGCCCTCGCCAAATTGCGACTGCAGGACGCTTACACTCTGTTGCGCCAGTTGGAGTTCCAGGCGCGCCACCTCTTTCGAAGCGTCCGCTTCTTGCACCTTGCGTGATTTTTGGCGCACTCCGGCGCTCACCTGATTCTTCACGCTCACAAGGTTTACTTTCGCCGCATCCAGATTCGCCTGCGCCAGGGCGATGCTCGCGCGCGTTTTCGAGCTGAAAATGGGGAGTTGCACGTTCACGCCGGCATTGAAATTGTTGTACTGGAATTTATTGAAATACACCTGGTAATTGTTGTATTTCGCCAACAGGCTGTAGACGGATACCAGCTCAAGCGTTGGCAGTTTTCCGCGCTTCTCTCCGACAAGCCGGAACTCCTTTGCCCGGACGTCCGACTGCGCAAAAGCCAGGCTGGGATTGTTTTCCGAGGCCATGGCGATCAGGTTGGCACCCTGTTGCTCGGCTGCTCCGGGCAATTCTTCGGGGGTAACTTCGATGGGCTGTTCCGGGGCTAGACCAAGTTGATTTCGCAGGAAGACTTCCAGTTCATCCTGGCGACCTTCGAGTTGCAGGATCCGCTGCACCACCTGGGCGCGCGTCAACTGAGCTTTCGTCACTTCCACGGGCAACTCATAGCCTTCGCCCTGGCGCTGTTGAGTGACCTCCACGATTTTCTCGGCGCTTTCTTTCTCTTTGCGCAGGAGGTCCAGCGCGTGGTGCACCTTCACCAGTTCCAGATAAGCTGTCGCCATACGCAACATTACGCTATTTCGCGTGTCTTCGAGCAGCACACGCTGCACCTTGGCCTGCTCCTGCTGCTCCTTTCCCTGACCGCGCAACGGCTCATTGAATACCTGCTCGGTATAGGTCACATTGAAGATTGACGGCGCGCGGCCACCGGGCGTTTCGGGAATGCCATAAGTGTAGCCCGCCCCCGAACCGGCGTAGACGTTGGGCAGGAACTCGGACTTGATCAAATTGGCGGCCTGGTCGGCAACCCGCGTCTGGATCCTGGCAAGCTGGATGTCCTTGCTATTCTGAAGCGCGAGTTCCACGGTACGCCGGAGGGTCAGCACAATCGGCGCGCCGGACGAGTTTTCGGGTTGCACAGACTCCTGCGCCATTAAGGCAGGCACACTCGCCAGTGTCCCCACGATTCCGCACAGCAAGCGTCGCTTCCAGGTCGTCATTTTGCCTCCAGTTGCAAAGCGCACTTTCGCACCCCAGCCTGATGCAAACTATTCGTACCGCAGCGATTCGACCGGTTCCATGCTGGCGGCCTGCTTGGCGGGCAGCCAACCAAAAAAGAGTCCGGTGGAACAGGACACCAGAAAAGCCACCACCACGCTTGTTTCTGAAACGGGCGCACGCAAATTGCCGGGCAGCAGTTGTTGCACCATGACGGGAATGGCTAATCCGAGAAGGATTCCTATGACCGCCCCGCCCCCGCTGATTAGAAACGCTTCGATCAGAAACTGATAGAGAATCTGACTCTGCGTCGCGCCTACTGCCTTGCGAAGGCCAATCTCCCGCGTGCGCTCCGTCACCGTGACCAGCATGATGTTCATGATGCCGACCCCGCTGATCAGCAGAGCGATGAACGCAATCACAATCAGCACGATCGTCAGCGCCAGGGAAATCGTGTGTGCCGCAGTCAGGATGGAAGCCAGGGTGCGCACAAAATATTCCGCTTCGGCGGGATGGCGGTTCTTCAGAAGCATCAGGAGCTTCCTTTGCACCACTGGGACCATCTCCGGCCCCGACGCTTGCGCATAAACTGTCCGGATCACTTCCTTGCCGGTGTAATATTTGATCAGCGAAAATGGAATGATTACGGAGTCTTCTTCGATTTCGGACAATCCAAAGGTGGCCACGCGTTCGCGAAACACGCCAATTACTGTAAAGGTCAACTCTCCCATGCGGAGAGTTCTGCCGACCGGGTTTTCCTGCCCGAACACGCGTTCGGCAAGCTCCCTGGTGATCAGGCATACTTTGCTTCGCGCTTCCATGTCTCCGGAATCGAAATATCTGCCGCGCAGGATTACCAGGCGCCGAATGGTCTGGTATCCCTCGGTAACTCCAATCAGCGCGGCGGTTCGCGTTTTCCCATTTACGACGACGGACATCGGGATGTCGTTGATCCCGGCCACCTC
>Ga0209517_10004288_pt1 | contig 18812 bp, 15 predicted proteins | sample PeaSoiMetSII2010_FD_187695 | JGI IMG/M metagenome (GOLD analysis project Ga0209517, IMG submission 187695) | Peat soil microbial communities from Weissenstadt, Germany - SII-2010 (SPAdes) (version 2) | ecosystem: Environmental > Terrestrial > Soil > Wetlands > Peat | place: Germany...
CCCCTCTTCTCTTGTTCTGTCATCCCGACCGCAGCAACGGCGCCTTCCGCCGTTGCGCAGTGGAGGGATCGTGGCAAGACCTAATCCTTCACCTAGTCCCGTCATTCCGAACGGAGTCCGCGAAGTGAGGAACCCCTCTTCATCCGGCCTCTTTAATCGCACCGCATCACGGAGCCCGCTCCCATGCAACTAATCTCCCACGCCCCCACCGGCCCGATTGAGCACTCCTGGGACAAGCATAAGTTCAATCTCAAGCTCATCAATCCCGCCAACAAGCGCAAGTACAACATCATCGTCGTGGGTTCCGGCCTCGCCGGAGGCGCTGCCGCCGCCAGCCTCGGCGAACTCGGCTACAACGTTCAGTGTTTCTGCTATCAAGACAGCCCGCGCCGCGCCCACTCCATCGCCGCACAGGGCGGCATCAACGCCGCCAAGAATTATCACAATGACGGCGACAGCATTTATCGCCTCTTCTACGATACCGTCAAGGGCGGCGACTTCCGCGCTCGCGAAGCCAACGTCTACCGCCTCGCGCAAGTCAGCGTGAACATCATCGACCAGTGCGTCGCTCAAGGCGTCCCCTTCGCGCGCGAATACGGCGGCCTCCTCGACAACCGCTCCTTCGGCGGCGCGCAGGTCTCCCGCACCTTTTACGCCCGTGGCCAGACCGGCCAGCAACTCCTTCTCGGCGCCTACCAGGCCCTCGAACGCCAGATTGGCCTCGGTGCCGTGAAGATGTACCCGCGCATGGACATGCTGGACCTGATCGTCGTCGACGGCCAGGCCCGCGGCATCGTCACCCGCTCTCTCTACGACGGCAAAATCGAAGTCCACATGGCCGACGCCGTCGTCCTTGCCACCGGCGGCTACGGCAACGTCTTCTACCTTTCCACTAACGCCAAGGGCTGCAACGCCACCGCCATCTGGCGCGCCTACAAGCGCGGCGCACTCTTCGCCAACCCTTGCTTTACGCAGATTCATCCCACTTGCATTCCCGTAGCCGGCGAGTATCAATCCAAGCTCACCCTGATGTCAGAGTCGCTCCGCAACGACGGCCGCATCTGGGTTCCGAAAACTCCTGGCGACAAGCGCGCTCCCTCCTCCATTCCAGAATCCGAGCGCGACTACTACCTCGAGCGCCGCTACCCCAGTTTCGGCAACCTCGTGCCACGCGACATCGCTTCCCGCGCCGCCAAAGCCGAATGCGATGCCGGTCGCGGCGTCGGCGAATCCGGCCTCGGCGTCTATCTCGATCTCTCCGAAGCCATCCAGCGCCTTGGAAAACGCACGATTGCCGAGCGCTACGGCAACCTCATCGAAATGTACGAGCGCATCACCGGCGAGAATCCCTACGAAGTCCCCATGCGCATCTATCCCGCCAGCCACTACACCATGGGCGGCCTCTGGGTGGACTACAACTTGATGTCCACCATTCCCGGTCTCTTCGTCCTCGGCGAAGCCAACTTCTCCGATCACGGCGCCAACCGCCTCGGCGCCAGCGCGCTCATGCAGGGCTTGGCCGATGGCTACTTCATCATTCCCTATACCATCGGCAACTACCTGGCCACCGCCAAGCCGCCCAAAGTTGCCGCCGATGCGCCCGCAGCCAAGGACGCCGTGGCCAACGCCTCCGCCATCACAAAAAAGCTCCTGAACGGCAACGGCAAGCGCACCGTGGACTCCTTCCACCGCGAACTCGGCAAGATCGTCTGGGACAATTGCGGCATGGGCCGCAATGAGGCTGGCCTCAAGAAGGCGCTCTCTCAGATCCCCGTGCTCCGCGAAGAGTTCTGGAAGAATGTCCGCGTCCTCGGCGCCAATGAAGAATTCAACCAATCCCTTGAACGCGCCGGCCGCGTCGCCGACTTCTTCGAACTCGCCGAACTCATGTGCCTCGACGCGCTCGACCGCAGGGAATCTTGCGGTGGCCACTTCCGAGAAGAGTATCAGACACCCGAAGGCGAAGCCCTGCGCGACGACGCCAACTATTCCTATGTGGCCGCCTGGGGCTACCAGGGCGAAAATCACGCCCCCGCCCTAACCAAAGAGCCTCTAACCTTTAACTACGTGCACCCATCCCAACGGAGCTACAAATGATCCCCCTTTGGAGTGCGGCGGCTCGCCGCCGCTTTTCCGGCCGCCACCGAGCCACCCAACCCTATTCCTGCTCGAGCACCTCACCCCGTCATTCCGACCGGAACGACCCGACTTCCGCTATTTGTCATCCCGAGCGGAGCGGCCCGACTTTTCCTCTCGCGCCGCCTTCCGGTGCGTCGGGCCGCGTAGTCGAGGGATCGTGGCACGATTTTGACCTTTTCGCGATACATGGAACCATTCCTCCGAACGCGCCGGGTGCCCCAGGCACGGAGTGTGTGCCTGGGTCTTGGGTTTCTCCTGTGGCACAGTCACTCTTGACTGTGCTCTTGGGTTCCTCCGCGCTCTCCGCCGTGAAGCCGCACCCGCGGTACTTGAGGGTGCCCCATCCTTCGCGCTTCTCAGCGAAGGGTGGGCTCTTCCGCTCCAACGCCCGAAATCCTCTTCTCTCAACTCTTACACTCTTAAACTCTTCCACTCTTTCACCTCTTCCTTCATCTCCTCAATCCACCGTCGCCTTTCCGCTCTTCCGGAGCCCCAACTAACATGAAACTCACTCTCCACGTCTGGCGCCAGAAAAACTCCCAGGACAAGGGCCGCATGGTCCGCTATGACGCCCCCAACGTCAGCGAGCACATGTCCTTCCTCGAAATGCTCGACGTCCTTAACGAGACCCTCGTCGACAAGGGCGAGGACCCCATCGCCTTCGACCACGATTGCCGTGAAGGCATCTGCGGCATGTGCGGCATGATGATCAACGGCAAGGCCCATGGAGGCTTCAAGGGCACCACCGTCTGCCAGCTTCACATGCGCCACTTCAAAGACGGCGACGTGCTCTACCTCGAGCCCTGGCGCGCCAAGGCCTTCCCCGTCATCAAGGATCTCGCCGTAAATCGCGCCTCGTTTGACCGCATCATCGCCGCCGGCGGCTTCATCTCCGTTCCCACCGGCAGCGCCCCGGACGGCAACGCCATTCCCATCCGCAAGCTGGACGCCGACCTCGCCATGGACGCCGCCGCCTGCATCGGTTGCGGCGCTTGTGTCGCTGCTTGCCCCAACGCCGCCGCGGCTCTCTTCGTCGGCGCAAAAATTTCCCACCTCGGCCATCTCCCTCAAGGTCAGGTCGAGCGCGACCGCCGCGCCCTCGCCATGGTCCAGCAGATGAACATCGAAGGCTTCGCCAACTGCACCAACATCGGCGAATGCGAAGCTGCCTGCCCCAAGGACATCAAGCTCGAAGTCATCGCCCGCACCAATCGCGATTACATCAAAGCCGCCTTCACCGAGCGCCCCGAATCCTCCGCCTCCGCCGCCGGCTAACCTCTCCAACGCCGCTGCCCAACTGAACTTGAGGGTGCCCCACCCTTGGTTTGTAAGGGTGGGCTCTTCGGTTCCAACGCCACATTCTCTCTTCTCTTCCTTCTTCTCTTCCTCTTCTCTGCGCCCTCTGCGTAAGCCTTTTCCTTCTCTCTCTCTTTCTTTCCTCTGTGACCTCTGTGTCCTTCCCTCTGTGAACTCTGTGTTACGATCCTTCTTCGCTTTTCTCGTCCTCTGCGAACTCTGCGCCCTCTGCGTTTCTGCTTGGGTTTGCCTTCTCCTGTTTGTCATCCCGACCGGAGCAGCCCGACTTTTTCTTCCGCGCCGTATTGTGGCGCGTCGGGCCGCGCAGTGGAGGGATCGTGGCACCCACACCTCCCACTCCCGCAGTGGCCATTTAGTTCTGGGCTCTCAACCCCGGCGTCCTTTCTCCCGACGATCCGTGCCCCATCCCGTTTTGCTCTTATACTCTTACACTCTTTCACTCTTACACTTCCTCTCTTCCGCCGCTCCTCCCACTCGTAAACTGACAACCGCAAACTCCCTCTGCTACACTCCCCTCTTCGGAGGTTCAATGTTCCGTGCCGCCCATCTCATCGCCTTCCTCACTCTCGGAGCCATCCTAATGTCCGCCGCCCCTATATCCGACAAAGCCAAATCCCTCCACTTCTCCTCCATCGTCGTTGACACCCACGACGACACCACGCAGCGCCTCCTCGATCCCAAATTCGATCTCGGCGTTCGCCATCCCGACGGCAGCATTGACATCCCTCGCATGCGCGAAGGCAACCTCTCCGCCCTGTTCTTCTCCATCTGGATTCCCAGCAAGATCACCGGCCCGCAAGCCGTCAAGCAGGCTCTCGATCAAATTGACGCCGTCCGCGAAACCGTCCGCAAGCATCCCCACGATCTCGTCCTCGCCACCACCGCCGACGAAATCCGCGCCGCCCACGCCCAAAATAAAATCGCCGCCCTCATCGGTGTCGAAGGCGGCCATATGATCGCCAACGACCTCGGTGTCCTGCGTTCCTTCGCCGCTCTCGGAGTTCGCTATATGACCCTCACCCACGGTGGCAACACCGAATGGGCCGATTCCTCCACCGACAAGCCAGAGCACGACGGCCTCACCGATTTTGGCAAAGACGTCGTCCGCGAAATGAACCGCCTCGGCGTCATCGTGGACATCTCCCACGTCAGCGACAAAACTTTCTACGACGTTATCGCCACTTCCAAAGCTCCCGTCTTCGCCTCCCATTCCTCCTGCCGCGCCATCTGCAACGCCTCGCGCAATATGACCGACGACATGATTCGCGATCTCGCCAAACACGGCGGCGTCATCCAGATCAATTACCACGTCGGCTTCCTCAGCCAGGAATTCCGCGACGTTGAAGCCGCCCACCCCGAACTCGAAAAAGAAATAAACGCCGAAATCAAAAACCGCTGTGGCGACGACGAAAGCTGCTCCTTGGTTGTCGGTGACCAGGTCGTCCGCGAATACGTCCAGGCCGGCAAGCTTCCTCGCGTCGACTGGACCAAAATCATCGAGCATATCGATCACGCTGTGAAAATCGCCGGCATCGATCACGTCGGACTCGGCTCCGATTTCGATGGCGCCATGATGCCCTTCGGCATGGAAGATGCCTCCCATCTCCCCCAAATCACCGAAGCCCTCCTCCAAAAAGGCTACTCCGATTCCGACATCCGCAAAATCCTCGGCGAAAACACCCTCCGCCTCCTCCTCGAAGTCCAACGCACCAGCCAATCGCTTAACAACTGAGGGACGCCTGGTCGCGCTTCCTCTCACGGACACTTCGTCTCACCGTCGCTCCAATCTGCCCAACCCGGACAATTCCCACCTTCCCTCTTATTGTATCGGCTAACTCTCCATCGCGTGCCCCCCGTGCTTTCCTCGCCTTTTCCTGTGTGTTAGATTGCTTCCTGACTCGTAACATTCCTGCTTCTCTGGTCGGAGGCCTCCATGTCCTCGCCGGAATCCCCTCAACATCGCATCTGGAGTTTCCCTCGTCTCTTTCTCGTACTCGCTGTGGCCGCTCTGCCGGTATTCGTCGCCCTGTACGCCGGCTGGAAATCCCCTGACCGCCTCGAAGACGGAAGCGCTTTTTTGTTGGTAGCTCTTCTTCCCAGCGCCTTCTGCATCCTCGGCCTCATGTTCTGTTCGCCTGAGGTGATGGGAATCAAGCCCGCGCGCAAGGCGACTCTCCTCGAACGCTGGTCCGGATTTGTGCGCTGGACGGCCGCCATCGCTGCTGCTGTCATTTTCTTCTTTTGGTGTTTCGCCGTGATTCATGACCTAATCTCGGACCACGGTGACTTGGGCCAGCTATCTGCCATTCTCCTGGAACGCACAAAGGTTGTTGGCCGCTTGACGGCAATCCTCGCGGTCTATTTGTTCGCTTCATTCCTGGTTTTTGCTGCGGCTGTCGCGGGTGAGAAATGTCTCTTGCCCGGCATCCACCACGATCATTCTCCGTCGGGTACCGGCTGGCGTGCGGCCATTACCCGGTGGGTGGGCCGATTCGGTGGGTGGTTCTTGAAACTCTGCTCCGCCAGATTGGCTTTGTTTCTCGGAGGGGCAATTATCCTGTCGAGCCTTATTTTGCCCATGGAGGTGGACCACCAAGCGGGGTTCGAAGCTGGCGGCTATTCTGTCCTTCTCAGTGATAGACCGCTGCCCACCACGGGTTACACCATTCAAGGCGAGGCGGTTCACCGAATCGTTGCGCGCGTCGAGCAGGGTTTGTACGTAGTTGCGCTTCTGCTCGGGCTGGCGGCGCTCCTCTCAGTCGCAACCGGCAAGAGAGGAATCGCCATCCGCGAATTTCGCCCGCTGCTCATCGTCTCTGGTGTCCTCGCACTATTCACCACAACCGATTATGCCTTTGCTTATTTGCGCTTCATCACCTGTGGTCTGCCCCTCTTTCGTGATCCGACCCTGGGCGAGCGCATCATGGAGAATCTCATTCTCACTCAGTGGTTGGTGGTCCTTGCCCTACCGCTCGCACTCTGGTTCACTCCCACTCGCTCCCAAGGTGAGAATAGAGACCGCAATCGCATTGTGGCCATGATTCTCTTCCTCCCGCCATTCTGTTTCGCATTGTTCTGGCTTTCGTTTGTCGTCTTTCATGTCGCGGGCTTCGCAGCCTTCTGGATTGGCTCGCTTTTCCTGTGGTGGGGATTCTTGCAAAGCGGGCAGGAATCTCCCCCGTCCGCTTAACCAGCTTGCATTTCTCTTCTCTGTGTCCTCTGCGCTCTCTGTGTCCTCTCCGTAAGCCTTTTCTTTCTTCCGTTCCCGGTATCTATCCCGGTCCGGCCGGACCGCCATCTTTACTCTTATACTTTTTCACTTTTGTACTTTTTTACTCTTTTACACTCCCCCCTCTTTCCCCTCCGCCCCCATTTCGATATACAATCTCTTCAGAAAATCTCTGTACCAACTATCGCTCCCAATCTTTGGAGGACACTATAATCATGCGTTTCACCAATTCCGTTCTCGCCGTTGCCAGCGCATTCTTTCTCGTTTCTTCCTTACCCGCGCAAACTCCCGCTCCGGCCGAACCCAAAGCCGCCGCTTCCGAATACGACCGCACGCTCCTGAAGCCCGCTCTCCTCAAGGAAAAGGCTCCTGAGACTTTTCAGGTCAAATTTGAAACCTCAAAAGGCGACTTCGTCATGGACGTCACCCGCGCCTGGGCTCCCAACGGTGCCGACCGCATCTACAATCTTGTCCGCCACCATTTTTACGACAACATGGTCATCTTCCGCGTTGTCCCCAACTTCGTCGTCCAGTTCGGCATCAGTTCCTATCCCCCGGTCAACGCTGCTTGGCGTGGTGACACCATCACGGATGATCCCGTCAAGCAAAGCAACAAGCGTGGCTACGTCACTTTCGCCATGGCCGGCCCCAACACCCGCACCACCCAAATCTTCATCAGCTTCAAGGACAATTCCTTCCTCGATTCCAAGGGTTTCACTCCCTTCGCCACCGTCAACAAGGAAGGCATGAAGGTCGTCGAAAAGCTCTACGATGGATACGCTGACGGTCCCACCGGCGAGCAGGGCTCCATCCAGGCCGAGGGCAAGGCCTATCTCGATAAGCATTATCCCAAGCTCGACGTCATCAAGCATGCCACCATCGTCGGCCCCGCCGCCGCTCCGGCTGCTTCCAACCCTTAATCCCTGCTCCTACGCAGTTCTCAACTTGTCCGCGGTCGGCCTCCCTGGCCGACCGCTCCTTTTGTCCTGCGCGTCGTGCCTAATCTCGTAGGGGGTCCAGCACGCTGGACCTCCTCTCGGCAATGTGTCAGCCCCGTTGTCATCCCGCAACTCTGCCAACCATCCGCATTCCATCTCCCGCTCGCCGCTCCTCCGTGGGCATCTTCTTTCTCCTCCCTCCTCTCTCCTCTTCAGCGCCAGCGGCGCGCCACAAGTTAGCCCAGCCCGTGAGGGCTGGGAACAGATGCAAGTAGAATCGCGAGCGCCGTAGGCGCTACACATCTTCCAGCCTTATCTTCTCCGTGCCCTCTGCGTTCTCGGTGTCCTCTGCGTATGCCTTTTCTTTCTTCTTGATCGCCGATCGCGGCTCCTCGACGACCCTCCCCTCCGAAATTGTCGACTGTGAACTTTTAACTGTAAGCTTCTTACCCCATGTATCCATTTCCCCAATCCACCGCATCCAATCTTTGCCGCTACGCCCGCGTTGACACCCCCTTCACCCCCGCGTAGCCTCTATCGAATATGCTCACCACGCGCCAGAGCCTCTGCTCACCGATCGGCAACTGCTGTTGTTGTCGGCTCTCCCTCTCTGGCCAAAGGCGCATTCGAACGTAATTCTTTCTCCAGTCCGAGCTTCGAAGCCCACGTGCCAGTTTCCCAACACGTGGGATTTTTGTTTTCTGGAGGCTTTGCAGTGGCTGTTCTTCAGACCGGCATCTTGGGTTGGTGGCACAGACATTCCTGTCTGTGCTCTTGGGTTTGCACCGGCCTTCACTTAGCTCGCTCGTTGTTTCTGAAACTGATTACCGATTACTGATAACTGATCATGCTCGAACTCAAGGAAACCAAAGCCCAGCGCGTCGAGCGCCTCAAGCGCGAAAAGAACCCCTGGCTGCACCTCGACGATATCCGCGATTTCGCCCGCCACGGCCACGACTCCATTCCCCCCGAATGGCTCTCCACCTATTTCCGGCCCTGGGGTGTCTACACCCAGGGCGATGGCCAGGGCGTCACCGGCGGCAAGGGCGGCGAAGGCCGCGCCGTCCCGTTCTTCATGGTCCGCATCCGTATCCCCAATGGCCTCCTCACTTCTCAACAGGTTCGCACCATCGCTGATCTCTCCGCTCATCACGGCAACGGCGTCGCGGACATCACCGTCCGCCAGAACATCCAGCTCCACTGGGTCCGCATCGAATCCCTCCCCGATGTCCTCGATCAACTCTACAGCGTCCGCCTCAGCACCACCGGCGCCTGCGGCGACGTCGCTCGCAACATCACCGGCTGCCCCCTCGCGGGTCTCGATTCCCGCGAAATCGCCGACGTCTCGCCCATCGCCCTCGCCATCGACAGGGAACTCGCCGGCAATCCCGACTTCTACAATCTCCCCCGCAAATTCAAAATCACCGTCACCGGCTGCCCCGATTGGTGCTCCTATCCCGAAATCAACGACATCGCCCTGACCGCCACCCTCCGCCCTCTTCGTAGCGCCGGCTTCCAGCCGGCAGCGGTTCAAGGTCTTTCCCGTCATTCCGGCCAGATCGCCCCGGCTTGCCAAGCTGCCAACATTGAGCCAACCCGTCATTCCGAACGGAGTCTGCGAAGTGAGGAATCCCTCTTCGATCTTCGTCAGGGCACGGCTTCAGCCGTGCCGCAAATGCTTCCATCAAGCGGGGCTTTAGCCCCTGAGGTTGTTCCCAACCACTCCACCGCTCCACTGTCTTCGATTAACTGTCATTCCGACCGGAGCGACCCGGCTTTTTCTTCCGCGCCGATTTTTGGCGCGCCGGGACGCGGAGCGGAGGAATCGCAGCACAATCCAAATATTTCTCCCGCTCCCGAACTTCCCGGGCGCTGGTCGCAGGTCGCTGGTCGCCCCTCTTCCACGAATCACGAATCACCACTCACGACTCACGAAACCGGCTTCTCCCTCCGCGTAGCCGGCGGCCTCTCCACCGAACCCCACCTGGCCGTTCGCCTAAACGCTTTCATCCATCAAGATCAAGTCATCCCCGTTGTCCGCGCCATCACCGAAGTCTTCCGCGAAAGCCAAGTTCTCCGCCAAAGCCGCGAACGCGCTCGCCTGAAATATCTCTTCCTCGAGCACGGCTGGACCCCCGACTCCTTCCTCGCCGCCATCCAATCCCGTCTCCCCTTCACCCTCGATCCCGCCGAACCCGAAGATCTCCCCGCCCAAATCCATCGCGATCATCTCGGCGTGCAACCCCAAAAGCAGCCCGGCCTCTTTTCCGTCGGCGCTTCCGTCATTCGCGGTCGCATCACTCCCGCGCAACTCCGCCTAGCCGCCGATCTCGCCGAGCGCTTCGCCGACGGCCACATCCGCACCACCCCCATGCAAAATCTTCTTCTCGTCAACGTCCCCGAAGCTCACGTCCCCGCCGTCGTCACGGAGCTCAACGCCTCCGGTCTTCCCGTCGAACCCTCTTCCTTCGTTCGCGGCACCGTCGCCTGCACCGGCTCCGAATTCTGCAAACTCGCTCTCACCGAAACCAAATCTTTCGCCCGCTGGCTCACCGAAGAGCTCGAAGACCGTTTCCCCGGCTTCCGCGAAGACATCAAGCTCCACATCACCGGCTGCCCCAACAGTTGCGGCCAGCACTGGATCGCCGACATCGGCATCGAAGGCAAAAAAATCAAACAGGACGGCAAGCTCGTCGACGCCTACTATTTTTGCGTTGGCGGCGGAGTCGGCCAATTCGCTTCCATCGCCCGTCCCGTCGGCTACCGCTGCCGCGCCGAAGAAGTTCCCGACGCCATCGCCCGTCTCCTCCGCACCTACTACGCCGAGCGCTCCCCTCAGGACACGCTCCAGCATTTCCTCTCCACGCAATCCACAGATTCGCTCCGCGCCATCCTCGCCGGCGGCCCCGCCCCCATCGCCCTCCGCGATGTCCCCGCCGCCCAAGTCCCCCACTCCGTGGAGGACCGATGATCTTCCAACGATCAACCAGCGCCAGCGGCGCGCCACAAGTTGGCCCAGCCCGTAAGGGCTGGGTGCCCATGCCAACAATCGTCCCCAGCGCCGTAGGTGCGTCACCCTCTGCATTCACGCAAAACCTGTCATCCCGACCGGAGGGCCGCGCCTTATGCGGCCCGCAGCGGAGGGATCGAGGCACCAACTCTCCTACTCACCCAGACCCGTCATTCCGAGCGGAGCGGCCCGACTTTTTCTTCCGCGCCGGTTTATGGCGCGTCGGGTCGCGTAGTCGAGGAATCTCTCTTCTCACCGTGATACAGACATTCTTGTCTGTGCTCCTGGGTTCTCCTCCTAACGCTGCCCAAACCCACGGGCTTGAGGGTGCCCCATCCTTCGCGCCTTTCGCGAAGGGTGGGCTCTTACGCCCCAACGCCACGACTCCTCTTCTCTTCTCTTGGGTTTCTCTTGCTGTCGCAGCGGCCGCCTTCCGAGGCGGGCGCCTCTTGCCTTCCCTGGTAGGACCGATGATCCTGCAACAACCAACCAGCGCCGGAGGCGCGCAAGAAGCTAGCCCAGCCCGTGAGGGCTGGGTCCAATCGGAGATATTCGACCGTAGCGCCGTAGGTGCGGCACGCGCCACCCGTAATCAAAACCTGTCATCCCGACCGGAGGCCCGCGCCTCATGCGGCCCCCAGCCAAGGGATCGCGGCACCACTCCGTCCGCTCGCCCAAACCCGTCATTCCGAGTGGAGCGGCCCGATCTTTTCTTCCGCGCCGGTTTATGGCGCGTCGGGTCGCGTAGTCGAGGAATCTCTCTTCTCCCCTCTTGGGTTTCTCTTCTCTGTGATCTCTGTGTTAGCGTCTCTCTTTCTTTCTGTACTCTGCGTTTCCTCCGCGTACTCTGCGCCTCTGCGTTATCTTTTTCTTTCTTTCAAGCTTCAACTTTTGACTTTCATCTCTCAACCCCGGAGCCGATAACCCCATGACCCTCTTCCCCGCATTCCTCAAACTCGAAAACCGTCAGGTCATCATCATTGGCGGCGGCACCCTCGCCGAATCCAAACTCTCCGTCCTACTCGAAGCCGGCGCCCGCGTCCGCCTAATCTCCCCGCGCCTAAATCCGAATCTCACCGCCCAGGTCCGCGCCCACCATCTCGATTGGTGGCCCAAGCTCTACGAACAAGGCGATCTGGCCGGCGCCTTCCTGGTCATCGCCGCCACTTCCGTCTCCGATGTCAACGCCGCCGTCTTCCGCGAAGCCGAGGCCCGCAACATCCTCTGCAACGCCGTCGATGACACCGGCAACTGCCACTTCTACTACGGCTCCATCGTCCAGCGCGGCGATCTCCAAATCGCCATCTCCACCAACGGCAAAAGCCCCGCCCTGGCCCAGCGCCTTCGCAAAGAACTCGAAGAACAATTCGGCCCCGAATACGCCACGTGGCTCGAATGGCTGGGCGCCGCTCGCCAAATCCTTCGCGCGCAAAACTCCGAGCCCGAACTCACCAAACGCTGGCTCCATCTTCTCGCCAGCCGCCCCATGTTCGAAAAGTTCCTCAAAGAATCCGCTTCGCAGAACTCCAGGGAAGGAGCCGCCTGATGGGCAAAGTCTTCTTAGTCGGCGCGGGTCCCGGCGATCCCGATTTGCTCACCCGCAAAGCTGCGCGCCTTCTCGCTGAAGCCACCATTGTTCTCCACGACGCGCTCGTCAGCAGGGAAGTGCTCGCCCTGATTTCTCCCCGTGCCGAACGCATTGATGTCGGCAAACGCTTCGGCCAGAAACTCCTCACTCAGGACGAAATCAATTCGCTTCTCATTTCCTACGCCGCTTCGCACAAAATCGTCGTCCGCCTCAAAGGTGGCGATCCTCTCATCTTCGGCCGCGCCGCCGAAGAGATGCACGCCCTCCGCGAAGCCGCGATCGACTTCGAAGTCGTCCCCGGCATCACCGCCGCCTTCGCCGCAGCCGCCTCCGCCAAAATCCCTCTCACCGATCGCCGCCTCGCCTCGCAACTCCTCTTCACCACCTTCTCCCGCACCGCTTCACAATCTGCGGAAGAAGCATCATTACGTCATTCCGAGCGAAGCGACCCGATCTTTTCTTCCGCGCCGGTTTGTGGCGCGTCGGGTCGCGCAGTCGAGGAATCCCTCTTCGGTCATAACGTGTACGGCACCAATCCCAACTCCACCACTCTCGTCATCTACATGCCCGGCCCAGACTACCCCGAACTCTCTCGCTGGCTCCAGGACTCCGGCCTACCCGCCGATCTCCCCTGCGCCGTAATTTCCAAAGCCACTCTCCCAGATCAGCAACTCCTCAGCACCACCGTCGCCGCCCTCGCCAGTGTCACAAAACTCCCCGCGCCCGCCATCCTCTTGGTAGGCCGCGTAGCCGCCCATTCCGCCGCCGATGCCCCCGGCACGTCCGCATTCGATCTACTCAACGATTTCTTTCCAGGAGACTCCGCCAATGTTCCCATCTCCTAGCCGTCCTCTTAAGCGGAAGGTGCCCCACCCGTCGCGTCCTCCACGCTCTCGAGTCACGGCCCATATGGAGTGCGGCGCCTTGGCGCCGCTTTTACAGCTGCAGCCGGGTGCCCCTCGTTTTGTGCGCGTGGGTCTTGGGTTTTTCTTTAGGAGGCCGGGGCTTCAGCCCCGGCGTAAAGCTTCACGCGCGATCTGGGCTTTAGCCCCTGAAGACTCCGCTCTTGTTTTTCCCTTCGATCACGCCGCAAATTCCTTGAACTTGAGGGTGCCCCATCCTTCGCGTTTTGTGCGAAGGGTGGGCTCTTACGCTCTGACGTTGCAGCCTCTTTTCTCCTCACTCTTAGGTTTTCTTAATTCTTTGTTTTGTAGTGGCCGACCTTCAGGTCGGTTCTTGGGGTCACTTTCGAACTCTTTCTTAAAGGAGAACATCAATGTCCAACGCACCACCGCAAACCCAATCCGCCACTGCCCCGCGCCTCTCTCTGGACGCCTGGGCCGTTTTCCTGGCCTTGCTAGCCGCCGCCCTAATCCGCGTCGGCCTAATCCACCGCATCCCCTGGTAGCCGTCTTCGTAGGGGTCGAGCACCGCTCGACCCCTTCTCCGCACGGCGCACAAGGGTACGTCATTCCGAGCGTAGCGAGGAATCCCTCTTCGATCCCTCGCCGTCAAGAAACACATTTGTCATTCCGAGCGCAGCGAGGAATCTGCTTCTTCGGTCCGTTCTCAGGCTTCTCTTTAACTCTCAACCAATCTCTTCTCTGTGAGGATCAACATGGCTGACGCAATCGCACTCCCCCAGGCACCACCCATCTCCATCCGCACGCAATTCTTCCGTCTAATCCCCGGCATCGCTCTTCTCGCCGCCAGCGGCTACGCCGGCAAATTCCTCGAACAAAACCTCGGCGCCTACGCCAAATCCCATCACTGGGTCTTCCCCAATATCGAATACGTCCTCTGGGCCATCCTTCTTGGCCTCTTCATCTCCAACACCATCGGCGTCGCCAAAATCTTTCAGCCCGGCGTCGCCACCTACGAATTCTGGCTCAAAGCGGGCATTGTCCTCCTCGGCTCGCGCTTCCTCCTAGGCGACGTCCTCCATCTCGGTGGCGTCAGCCTTATCCTCGTCGCCATCGAAATCCTCGGCGCCCTCGCCTTCATGACGCTCCTCGGCCGCCTCTTCCATCTTCGCCCCAAGCTCACCACACTCCTCGCCGTCGGCTCCGCCGTTTGCGGCGTCAGCGCCATCATCGCCACCAAAGGCGCCATTGACGCCGATGATGAAGACTCCTCCTTTGCCATCGCCGCCATCCTCGCCCTCGGCGCCCTGGCTCTCTTTACCTTCCCGCTAATCGGCCACTCTCTCCATCTCTCCGATAAAGCCTACGGCATCTGGTCCGGCCTCGCCGTGGACAACACCGCCGAAGCCACCGCCGCCGGTGCACTTTATTCCGACGCCGCTGCCAAACTCGCCGTCCTCGTCAAAACCACCCGCAACGCCATGATCGGCTTCGTCGTCCTCGCCTACGCCATTTATTGGGCCAGCCAAGGCCAAGCCAAAGCTGTCGGCAACAAAGCCGCTTTTCTCTGGCAAAAATTCCCCAAATTCGTCCTGGGTTTTCTCCTCATCTCCGTTCTTTCCACCTACCACTTCTTCTCCAAAGACCAGAACCTCGCCCTCGCCAATCTCTCCCGTTGGGCCTTCCTCCTCACCTTCGCCGGCGTCGGCCTGCGCACCAATTTCCGCGAAATGCGCAAACAAGGCCTGCGTCCCTTCGCCGTTGGCGCCATCGGCGAAGTTGCCATCGCCGCCTTCACCCTCCTCCTCGTAATCGCCGCCAACCGCCTCTTCCACCTCTAACCCCGTGTCACTTGAAAACTAAACTGTCATCCCGACCGGAGCAACGGCGCTTTTTGCCGTTGCGCAGTGGAGGGATCGTGGCAAAACGTTTGCCGGGTGCCCCAGGTTCGATTTTCTACCTGGGTCTTGGGTCTCTCTTGCCTTCGTAGGGGCGCAGCACCGCTGCGCCCCATTTCAGCAACGCGTAATGAATGATGTTATCCCGACCGGAGCGGCCCGATTTCTTCTTTCGCGCCGAGTTGTGGCGCGTCGGGCCTTTCTTCATTCTGTCATCCCGACCGGAGCAACGGCGCCTTTTGCCGTTGCGCAGTGGAGGGATCATGGCAAAACGTTTGACGCGTGCCCCGCACGCTGCGCCCCGTGTCCGCGAGTCGTACCCGTCCCGTCATTTCGAACGAAGTCTGCGAAGTGAAAAATCCCCCTTCGATCTATCCCGGCAGATGCCGGTGTTGTACTTGGGTTTCCTTCTCACGCCGCCACACTCATGAACTTGAGGGTGCCCCATCCTTCGCGCTTTTTGCGAAGGGTGGGCTCTTACGATCAAACGCCACTTACTTTCCTTTCCGTTCCCAGGATTCCTTTCTCTTTTCCACTTGAAAATTCAACGCCGTTACCGCAGGTCGGAAAGAACTTCGTTCTTGTTGGCCGATTCCACGGTCCTCCATACAAAAAAAGGGCAAGCCCCAAGGCCTGCCCCTCTTCATAATCTTTCTCTGCGAACTCTGCGTCTCTGCGTTGGTTCCTCTTTCTTTTCCTCCCATTCACCGCATCGCCCGTCGCTCCCGCCTTACTGAAAACTCAAAACTGAGAACCGAAAACTCCGTCAAATCCCCAGCACCGTAACCAACTCTCTCACCGACGCCGCCGACTTCTGCAGCGCCGCATGCTCTTCCGGCAGCAACTTGAGCTGAATGATTTCCTCCGCGCCCTTCGCCCCCAACTTCACCAGCACGCCCACAAACAATCCATGGATCCCGTACTCGCCTTCCAAATACGCCGCGCACGGCAAAATCTTCTTCTTATCTTGCAAAATCGCTTCCACCATCGCCATCGCCGCCGCCGACGGTGCGTAGTACGCCGACCCCATCTTCAGCAGATTGACAATCTCCGCCCCGCCCTTCCGCGTGCGCTCCACGATCGCATCAATCTTCTCCTTCGGCAGCAGTTCCGGCAGCGGAATCCCCGCGATCGTCGTATACCGCGGTATCGGCACCATTTCATCACCGTGCCCGCCCAACACAAACGATTGCACGTTCTCCACGCTCACCCCATACTCCATGGCCACAAACGCGCTCATCCGTGCCGCGTCCAGCACTCCCGCCATCCCCAGCACGCGCTGCTTCGGGAAGCCGCTCACCTTCCACGCCGCCTGCGTCATTGCGTCCAGCGGATTCGTCACCACGATGATGATGCAGTCCGGTGAATACTTCACAATCTGCTCGACGACGCTCTTCACCACCTCATAATTCGCCTTCAGCAAATCGTCCCGGCTCATCCCCGGCTTCCGCGGGAATCCCGCCGTGATCACCACCACATCGCTCCCGGCCGTCAAGCTGTAATCGTTGTTCGCCGTCGAAACTCCCCTGATGTAGGCGCTCGTTCCCGTGATCTTCGCCGCCTGCATCATGTCCAGCGCTTTTCCTTGCGGTGGCCCCTCCAGAATGTCCGTCAACACCACGTCCGCCAGCTCAAAGTCCACGATGCGTTGCGCCAGCGTCGACCCCACGAACCCGCCCCCCACCACCGTCACTTTCTTCCTGCTCATCGCTCTCTCCTTATACCCACAAACTTCCTAGTCCCCGGCCCACTCTCAGCTTCTCAATCTCTGCCCGGCTCCCAATTGTCCGTTTCCAGCGTTCACCCCGACCCGGTCGGGGCGGCCCCTCTGTTTCCCTAGTGTTGAAGCAGGCATGATCGAAATGCTCTCTCCCCGCGATCCGCAATCTACCGCCCGCCGTCTTAATCCTCCGGGCTTGCAGTCTATGCGGCGGCGCCAGAGCCGCTCACACACCGCGCTTTTCGATGGGGACGAATTCACGCACGTCGTGGCCAGTATAGATTTGCCGCGGACGAGCGATCTTCTGCTCCGGGTCCTCAAGCATTTCCTGCCACTGTGCGAGCCACCCCACGGTGCGAGGAATGGCGAACAGCACGGTAAACATCTCCGGCTTGAAGCCTAGGGCCTGGTAGATAATTCCAGAATAGAAATCGACGTTGGGGTAGAGTTTCCGCTTGATGAAGTAATCGTCCTCGAGGGCGATTCGCTCGAGTTCGAGCGCGATTTCCAGCTTGGGATTTTTGCCGGTAGCTTGGAATACCTGATCGGCGGCCCACTTGATGATCTTGGCGCGAGGATCGTAATTCTTGTAAATCCTGTGACCGAATCCCATGAGTTTCCCGTGGCCGGCTTTGATGTTGTCAATGTAGGCTGGAACGCGGTCCTTTGACCCGATTTCAGCCAGCATCCGAAGAACTTCTTCGTTGGCACCACCATGGAGCGGGCCAGAGAGCGCGGCGGCCGCAGCCGCGGTACTAAGGTAGGGATCGGCCTGCGCGCTGCCAACGGCCCGCATGACGTTGGCGCTGCAGTTTTGTTCGTGGTCGGCATGCAGAATGAACAAGATGTCCAAGGCACGGGCCAAGATGGGATTCGCGTGGTATTTCGGTTCCACCATTTTCCACAACATGTTCATGAAATTCTCGGCATAGCTGAGGTCGTTGTCCGGGTAGACATACGGAAAGCCCAAGCTGTGCCGGTACGTGTACGCGGCAATGGTGGGAACTTTGCCGATCAGACGATGGATCTGGTGTAGGCGCACCTCGGGATCATGTACGTTGCGGGATTCGGGATAAACGGTCGAAAGCGCGGCGACGGTGCTGATGAACATTCCCATTGGGTGGGCGTTGTAACGAAAGCCTTCGAGGAACCTCTTGGTCGTCTCATGAATCATCGTGTGATGGGTGACGTTGTAGATCCAATCGTTGAGTTGAGACGCTGTGGGCAACTCGCCGAATAGAAGAAGGTACGCAACCTCAAGAAAGGTGCACTTTTCCGCCAACTCCTCGATCGGATAGCCGCGGTAGCGCAAGATGCCCTTATCACCGTCAATGAACGTAATGGCGCTCTGGCAAGAGGCAGTGTTCAAGAATGCCGGATCGTAGGTCATCAGCCCAAAATCTTCAGCGCCCGTCTTGATTTGTCGCAAATCCATGGCCCGAACAGCTCTCTTGTAAAGTGGGATGGCGTAGGAGGCCTGCGTTCTCGTATCCACTATGTTCAAAGCGTCTTTTTCCATGAGTGTTTCTCCTTCTGAGGATTGGACCTCTCAAAAAACCTTCGATACGGCCTGCCCCGCGGCCTTACATATTTATCGGACAACTAGCTGTTGTGCCGAATTACCCCAACTGCCACCGCATCGTGTAGCGCAGCACCGTGAGACTCCAGCCAATACTTCTTTTTCGCTTACCTCAAAAACCGGCATACGGCGCTCGAATCCCTCACACCTCAACTCTTCCAAACCGTGTCAACCGCGGCAACAAAATCAAGATCAATCCGTAAAACAGCAGCGACACCATCAGCGTCCCCGCATTTCCAAATCGCAAATCTTCCACAACCAGCTTCAATGCTCCCAATCCAATCGCTCCGTACGCCACCCATCCCAATTCCACGCGATTCCACTGTGACCCCGCGTATCCCAGCACCAGCGCCATCACGCACGTCACCACCGTTCGCACCATCGACAATCTCGACGCGCTTAACTCCCTGCGCCCAGCCCCGCAATTCCCGCCACCACCAGCGCTGCCACCGTGCTCCCCACCACGGCTGCAGGCACCACCCACAGCATCCGTGCCCTCCATTCTTCTCCCGATACCCGTGATCCCAGCGC
>Ga0209517_10004293_pt1 | contig 18802 bp, 3 predicted proteins | sample PeaSoiMetSII2010_FD_187695 | JGI IMG/M metagenome (GOLD analysis project Ga0209517, IMG submission 187695) | Peat soil microbial communities from Weissenstadt, Germany - SII-2010 (SPAdes) (version 2) | ecosystem: Environmental > Terrestrial > Soil > Wetlands > Peat | place: Germany: Weissenstadt...
CCCTATCCCGCGGAGGCCCATTTGACTACCCGCCGGGCGGCCGCAACTCCGCTGCCGAGAACTGATTACGTCAGAGCGGGCGACCGGTTACGCCCGCCAATTACGGCCTCATCAGCATCGCCGGTTCCACCGTGACCGTGGTCGGCACCTCCTTCACCAACAACGTCGGCGGCCTCATCAGCGGCGACGGCGCGTTCACCACGACCGGCGTCACCCTCGTGAACAATGGCATCATCGACCTTTCGCGCCCCAGCATTCTCGGGGTGGACGCGGAACAGTCCTACGTCGCGATCACCTACGACGACGCCGGCGCGATGAACGTGGCCACCGTCACGAATCCGGCCAACTACACGCTGCTGGGTAGCGGCGGCGACGGCATCTTCGGCAACGGCAACGACGTCAATGAGTCCGGCCTCATCTCGCAGGTCACCTACAACGCCACCACCAAGACGGCGACGCTTCAGCTCTCCAGCCTGTTGCCGCCCGACGTCTACTGGGTGGAAGTCAACGGCAGCGCCGTCCTCGATGCCTCGGGCACCCCGCTCCTGGCCGGGCAGACCGATCTCGTCAACCGTGTCGTCGGCCTGTTGCCGGCCGTGGTTTCGATGACCCTCGACCCGGCGAGCGATTCCGGGGCGCCGAACCACCCCGGCTACACCCACGTCACGACGCCGACGTTCGACTTCCAGGTCAACCAGGCCGGCACGCTCGCCGTGGACTTCGATGGCAACGGCACGACCGAGGCGACTCTCTCGGTGCCGGCCGCCGGCACCTACCAGCTCACGGCCCCGAAGCTGGCGGACGGGACTTACACCGCCGAGGCAACGCTCACGGCCGCGACGGGGGTCAGCGGCCAGGGCTCGACTACCTACACCATCGACACCGCCACGCCGGCCGTCACGTCGCTGAGCCCCAGCGGGCCGGTCTACACCGGCGTCTCCCAGGCGACGCTGACCTTCAACGAGTTGGTGGATCTCAATACCTTCACCCCCGCCGCTATCACGCTGACCGGCCCCGCCGGCACCGTCAGCGTGAATCAGCCACAATTGGTCTCGGGCACGACCTACAGCATCAGCTTCCCGCAGCAGACCGCTCAGGGCACCTACACGCTGACCGTCGCGTCGAGCGTGACCGACTTCGCCGCCAATCCAATGGCGCAGCCCTTCACCGGATCGTTCACGATCGGCCTGCCCGACCTGGCCGTCACCGCCACCTCGGCGCAGTCCTCGGCGGTCGAAGGGACCAGCACGCCCGTCTCCTGGACGGTCACCGACCTGAGCGCGACCAACCCGGCGGTCTCGACCTGGACGGACACCGTCTACCTGAGCAGCCACGCCACGCTCGATAACACGGCTACCCCGCTGCTCAGTGTGGCTGCGCCGCCCTCGTCGCCACTCGCGGCGCACGGGAGCTACACGCGCAACGAGTCGGTCACCATCCCCGTGAACATCCCAATCGGTGGTTATTACCTCCTGTTTGTGGCCAATGCGGACGGCGGCCAGCTCGAATCCGACTCGGGAAACGATGTCAATGACGTGGTCGCCGATCCCATCACCCTTTACGCAGCGGCCACCACGACCACCGTCGCCAACGCCTCGGCCACCTACGCGGTCGGGAGCCAGTCCGTGTACCTCTACGCCTCGGTCACCAGCCCGGGCGGCACGGTGAATGAGGGGACAGAAACCTTCACCCTCCTCAACGGCACGACCGTGGTCGGCAGCCCGGTCGCGGTCAACGTCGCTTACGGCGCCGCGTCCGCCAGGTACACCCTCCCCGCCGGTACGTCGGCCGGCAGCTACACCATCCAGGCCGTCTACAACGGCACCTCCTACTTCCAGGGCTCGTCGGACACCAGCCACTCCCTGACCGTCAAACCGGCCTTCACCACGACCAGCGCCGCCAACACTCTGACCGGTTACAGCGCGGCCGACCAGACCGTATCCCTCACGGCCTCGATCACCAGTCCTGCGGGCACGGTGAACGAGGGAAGCGAGACGTTCACTCTCCTGAATAGCGGCACTGTGGTCGGCAGCCCGGTCACTGTTGGCGTCGCCGCCGGCGCCGCGTCCGCCAATTACACGCTGCCCGCCGGGACGGTGGATGGCAGCTACACCATCCAGGCCGTTTACACCGACACCGCCAACTTCGCCGGCTCGTCGGACACCAGCCACTCTCTGACCGTCGGCCCGGCCGCCACCACGACCGCGGCCGTCACCGCCTTCACCAGCTACAGCGCGGCCAGCCAGACGGTGGCCCTCAGCGCCACGGTCACCTGTCCGGTCGTCACCGTCAATGAGGGGAGCGTGACCTTCACGGTCTTCAACGGCGCCACCGTCGTCGGCAGCACGGTGACCGGCAACGTGGTGAACGGCTCCGCCGGCGTCAACTACACGCTGCCCGCCGGCCTCGCGGACGGCATCTACACCATCCAGGCCGCCTACAGCGGCAACGCTCACTTCGCCGCCAGTACGGACAGCAGCCAGGACCTCCTGATAGACACCATCATCTGGGTGTCGCCGACCAGCGGAAGCTGGGACGACTCGAGCAACTGGTTGCCGAGCCGCCTGCCCCGGGCGACCGACGAAGTGGTCATCCCCGAGACCGGCCTGACGATCACGAAATCGGGCGGCAGCATCAACGTGCTGAGCGTGAATAGCGAGTCCGCCCTGTCCTTCTCCGGGGTGTCGCTGACGGTGACCAGCGGGGCGTCGCAGATCGATGCTGCGCTGACGATGACGGACGGCTCCGCACTGACGGTCCAGGGGGCGGGAACCACGTTCACGGCCACCGGGACGACCGTCATCGACGGGACCAGCGTCACCGCGACCGGCGGCGGCCAGGTCACCCTGCCGGGCGTGACGAGCTTGACCGACACCGCGGCCGCAGTCAACGGCTCCGTCAGCGCCCTGTCCGGCGGCGTCGTCAGCCTGCCGAACCTGGCCACTGTCAGCGTCACGGGCTCGGGCAGCACGGCCAACCTGCTGGCCGACGGCGCCGGCAGCCTCCTCAATGTGCCCGTCCTGACGACCGTCAGCGGCCCCAGCGGCCTGACCGCGACTCACCAGGGCAGTATCGACGCCCCGGTGCTGACCTCCCTCGACGGCACCAGCGTCACCCTCGACGGCACCGGCAGCCTGCCCACCGCCCAGATTGTCACCCTCACGGACGGCCAGCTGACCGTCAGCGGCGGCAGCTACGACTTCAGCGGCCTCACCAGCCTGGACAACTCCGGCGTCTCGGTCAGCGGCGGCATCACCGTCAGCCTGCCGGACGTGACGACTTTCCAGGCGGGCAGCGGCACCCTCCAAGCGTCGGGGACCGGCAGCGAGCTGACACTGCCTCACCTGGCCGTGCTGACCGACAGCGCCGCCGGCGGCAGTGCTTCCGTCAAGGCCCTGTCCGGCGCCGAGGTCAATCTGCCGGACCTGGACGCGGTCACCGTCGGCAGCAGCAGCACGGTCGGCCTGCTGGCCGACGGCGCCGGCAGTCTCCTCAACCTGCCGGCCCTCGTCGGCCTCAGCGGTCCCAGCAGCCTGACCGCGACCCACCAGGGTGCCATCGTCGCCCCGCTGCTCACCGTGCTGTCTGGCACCGCCCTCACGCTCGACGGCACCGGCACCCTGCCCACCGCGCAGCTGATCTCCTTCACCGGGGGGCAGCTCAACCTCGGCGCCAACTACAACTTCAGCGGGCTGACCGACATCGACGGCTCCTCCGTCCTCGTCAGCAGCGGGACGAGCGAGTCGTTGCCCGGCGTGACCAGCTACCAGCCCGGCACGGCGACCCTCCAGGCGTCGGGGGCCGGCAGCGTCCTGACATTGCCCCACCTGACGCAGGTGACCGAAACCGGCGCCGGCACGACCTTGAGCGTCAGCGCCCTCGCGGGGGGCGAGGTCAGCCTGCCGCTGCTGGCCACCCTTGCCGTCACTGGCAACAACGTCGTGGCCCAACTCCTGGCCGACGGCACCAACAGCAGCCTCAACCTGCCCGACCTGACGGCCCTCAGCGGCAACAGCGGCGCCGTCTCTTCCTTCACCCTCAGCAACGGGGCCGCCGCGGACGTCAGCTCGGCCGGCTTCGCCGTCACCGGCGCCGTCGTCAACGTTGGCTCGGGCAGCACCCTCACCGGCCCCCTCACCCTCGGCGCCGGCAGTATCCTCGCGGGCCAGGGCACCGTCCAGGGCAACGTCGTCAACAGTGCCGGCTCCGTCGAGCCCGGTGATCCCCATCGCATCACCATCCACGGCGATTACCACCAGGGCCCCAACGGCTCCCTCGACCTGGAAATCGAGGGGACGACCCCCGGCACCCTGTACGACCAGCTCGTCATCAGCGGCACCGCCTACCTCGACGGCACCCTCAGCGTCACCTACCTCAACGGCTACCTGCCGCAGATCGCCGACACCTACCAGGTGATGACCTACGCCGCGGTCGTCGGCGACTTCGCCGCCTTCCAGCAGTTCGACCAGATCCTCAGCGAGGACCTGACCCCCACGTCGCTGTTCCTGGTGGCCGACACCATCGCCGTCACGACGACCGCCGACAGCGGCGCCGGGTCGCTCCGCCAGGCGATCACCGAGGCTAACACCCGGCCGCAGGCCACCCTCATCTACTTCCAGCTGCCGGGGAGCGGCGTGCAGACGATCAAGCCGCTGTCGGCGTTGCCGGCCGTCACCGGACAGGTCATCATCGACGGCACCACCCAGGCGGGCTACGCCGGCACGCCGGTCGTCCGGCTCGACGGCAGCGCCTCCGGCGGCGCCGACGGGCTGGTGTTGACCGGCGGCAACAGCACCGTCCGCGGCCTCGCCATCGGCGGGTTCCAAAACGCCATCGTCCTGTCCGGCAACGGCAACGACGTCGTGAAGGACGACTACCTCGGCGTGGACACCAACGGGGCGTCGGCCTTCGCCAACAGCGCCAATGGCCTGGTACTGGACGGCTCCGGCAACAACACGGTCACGGGCAACGTCATCGGCGCCAACGGACAGGACGGCGTCGCGCTCCTCGACGGCGCCAGCGGCAACGTCGTGCAGGGGAACTGGATCGGCACCACCCCGGCCGGCAGCGCCCTGGGCAACGGCGGGGTCGGCGTGCGCCTGACCAATTCGTCGAACAACCAGGTCGGCGGCGCCGCGGCGGGGCAGGGCAACACGATCGCCGACAATGCCGGGGCGGGCATCGCCGTGGTCGGCACCTCGACCGGCGACGCCCTGCGCGGCAACGTGCTGTCCGGCAACGGCGGCCCCGGCATCGACCTGGGCGACAATGGTCGCACGCCCAACGACTCGCTCGGCCACATCGGGCCCAACGACTACCTCGATTTCCCGGTGCTCACCACTGCCACGCTGGGCCAGACCACAGTCGTCCAGGGGAAGTTGCAGTCGGTCCCATCAACGACCTTCGTTCTCGATTTCTACGCCAGCCCCGTCACCGAGGCGGGCGGCGGCGCCCGGGCCGCCCGCTACCTCGGCTCGGCCCCGGTCAGCACCGACTCGACGGGCCTGGGCAAGTTCAACGACCCCTTCAGCGCGGCCACTAACCTCGGCGACTACGTGACGGCCACGGCCACCGACCCGTCGAACGACACCTCGGAGCTGTCCGATCCACTTCAGGGCACGACTTTCAACCCGCCCCCGAGCGTGAGCATCACCGGGCCGGGGGGCACCGCTGTCGGCATGCCCGTGGCCTTCGGCAGCCAAATCACCGACCCCCCCGCCGGCCGGACCTTCACGTACCTCTGGAGCGTCACGCAGGACGGCAACCCGTCGTTCCAGCTGCCGGGCGACACCGTCGTCGATGAGCCGAACTTCACCTTCACGCCCGCGGCGGTGGCGACCTATCACCTCACGCTGGTGGTCACCGACAACCTCGGCGAGGTCGGCCAGGGGTCGTTCGCGCTGGGCGTCACCCCCCAGCCGGTGTCGGTGGCAGTCACCGGCGGCCCGTCCTACGCCACGCCGTTCACCACCATCACGCTGACCGGCACCATCGAGACGGCCCCGGGGACGTCCCTGACCGGCTCGCCGGCCTGGAGCGCGACGCTCAACGGGCAGCCCTTCCCCCTGCCGCCCGGCGGGACCGACTCGGCCGGCCGGCCCACGCTCTCGTTCGTGGTCCCCGGCCCCGGCAACTACGCGGTTCAGCTCAGCGCCACCAACAACACCGGCGGTACGGGAGCCAGCACCTTCACGGTCGGGGTCACCAGCGGCGTAGAGATCGTCGGTCTGCCGCAAACCACCCGGCCGACCGTGCCCTTGCAGCTCGGCGCCACCGTCGATGACCCCAACCTGGTCGGGTCGCTGACCTACGACTGGTCCGTGACGCGCAACGGCAACCCCTACGCGTCCCAGGATGGGGCCGACCCCACCTTCAGCTTCACGCCGGACCTGCCGGGGACCTTCGCCGTCTTCGTCACCGTCACCGACGCGCACGGCCATAGGGTGTCCGCGTCGGCCTCGACGATCGTGCCCGACAAGTTGGCCATCCTCGACTTGCCGAACCTCGCCTTCACGGGCCAGACCGTGGCGCTGGAGGCCACTGGCTTCAGCCCGGCGCCGGCCTCCTCGGTCCACTGGGCCGTCTTCAACGCCGCCGGCCACGTGGTCGGCTTCGGCACCGGCGTCGACTTCTCCTATGTGCCGACCGACCCCGGCCTCGACCTCATCACGCTGACCTGCCCGGGGCAGGCGACCAGCGCGACGCTGGCGATCTACGTCTCCAACGTGACCGTCACGCTGTCCGGCAACCCGTCGCCGCTCCAGGGAAGTCCGCTCACTCTCACGGCCGACCTGGGCGGCACCACGGGCGGGGCCTCCTATACCTACGCCTGGACGGTCACCAACAGCACCGGCCAGGTCGTCGCCTCCGGCCCGGGCACGCCGGTCAGCGCCACCCGCGGCACCTTCACGTTCACCCCCTTGGTCCCGGGTCCCTACGGGGTCAAGGTGACGGTGCTCGGCACGGACTTCACTTACGGGGCGGCCACGTCGTCGTTCACGGTGATCGACGTGCCACCGACGGTCACCCTCGGCGGCACGCCGGCCGGGGCGGTCCCCGAAGGGACGTTCGTCCATCTCGTCGCCCTGGCCAACGACGCGGGCGGCACCTCCGACGTGCTGCGCTTCGCCTGGACCCTCACAGGCCCCGACGGCTTCAGCCAGACCGGCAGCAACTCGACGCTCGACTTCGTGCCGATCGAGGGGGGCAGCTATCCGGTTACGGTGACGGTGACCGACTCCAACGGCGAGTCCGCCACGGCCTCGACAAGCATCACGGTGACCCACGTTCAGCCGGTCGCCGTCATCAGTTCCGGCCCAGGAACGCACATCGACCCGACCACGGGGGTGGCCGTCATTGAGGCCGTGGCCAACGTGCCCGACCCCGGATCGGACGGCGACAACTTCCAGTACACCTGGCTCGTCACCGACGACACCCAGGGCGGCGCCGTGGTCGGGCAGCAGTCGCCGGGCGCCACGAACAGCCCGGACTTCACCTTCAGCGGCCCCTCGACGGACAACTACACGCTGACGCTGCGCGTGACCGACGACGACGACGGCGACGCGACGGTGGTCGTGCCCATTCGCCTCGGCGTGACGTCATCGGTCACGCTCACCAACGCGAATGTGCCGGCGGGCAGCTCGATGGTACTCGGCGTCGCCTTCGACGGCACGGTGATCGACGCCAGCGGGCTGAGCGTTCCGTTCACGGGCGTGGCCCTGGGTAGCCACGATACGCTGATCGGCGGCTCCGGCCCCAACGTCCTGCAGGGCGACTCGGGCTTCAACATGCTCGAGGGCGGCACTGGCCCGAACACAATGTACGCCACCGGCGGCGACACGATGGTCGGCGGCGGCGGCAACGGCACCGACCTGTTCGCGCTGATTCCTCCCCCGGCCGAAGCGCCGAACGCGCCCATCGCGGTGCAACCGGACACCAGCCGGCTAAGCACGCTCAGCTTCGCGCAGGCCGCCACCGGCGTCTCGTTCAACGCGACGCTGACCGGCGGGCAGGAACAGAACCTGGCCACGGGAGACAGCGTCGAGCTGTTCGGGGCCGTCCAGCAGGTGATCGGCTCGGCGGGCAACGACTCGCTCGTGGCCGGCAACGGCATGACGCTGTTCGGCGGCGGCGGCAACGACACCCTGGTGGCCGCCGGCGGCTCGAACATCGCCCTGGTCGCCGGCAGCCAGGCCGACCTCCTGGCCGCCCAGGCCAGTGCCGACATCACCCTCTTCGGCACCAGCGGCAGCGGCTCCGTCGCCGCGCCGGGAACGGGGACACCGATCACCCAGTTCGGCGGCAACGGGCAGAGCTTGCTCATCAGCAACAACAGCACCAACGTCACTCTGCTGGGCGGCAGCGGCAACACGACGCTCAGCGCCACCGGCGGCACCAACATCACGTTGTTCGGCGGCAGCGGCAACGCGATGCTGACCTCGGCCAACGCCAACAACGTGTCGATGCTGGGCGGCACCGGCAACGACACCCTCAGCGCCAGCGGCGGCACGAACATCACGCTGTTCGGCGGCAGCGGCAACGCGATGCTGACCTCCAGCAACGCCAACAACGTCTCAATGATCGGCGGCAGCGGCAACGCCACGCTGAGCGCCGCCGGCGGCACCAGCATCACGCTGTTCGGCGGCAGCGGCAACGCCTCGCTCAGCTCTTCCAACGGCAACAACGTGTCGATGATCGGCGGCAGCGGCAACACGACGCTGAGCGCCAGCGCCGGCACCAACATCACGCTGTTCGGCGGCAGCGGCAACGCCATGCTGACCTCCAGCAACGCCAACAACGTCTCGATGCTGGGCGGCAGCGGCAACGACTCCCTCAGCGCCAGCGGCGGCACCAACGTGACGCTGTTCGGCGGCAGCGGTAACGCGATGCTGACCTCCAGCAACGGCAACAACGTGTCGATGGTCGGCGGCAGCGGCAGCGACACGCTCACGGCCACGGGTGGCACCCAGATCACTCTCTTCGGCGGCACCGGCAACGACCTGCTCCAGGCCACCGGCGCCACGCAGGTGGTCCTCGCCGGTGGCAGCGGTGACACGCAGCTGGAGGTCAGCGACAGCACCGAGGTGACGCTCTTCGGCGGCGCGGGCAACAGCACCCTGACCTCGGCCAACAGCAACCTCGTGTCGATGACCGGCGGCAGCGGTAGTGCCACCCTGGTCGCCGCCGGCGGCACCAGCGTCACCCTCTTCGGCGGGAGCGGCAACGCGATGCTGACCTCGACCAACGCCAACAACGTGACCATGGTCGGCGGCAGCGGCAACGCCACCTTGGTCGCCGCCGGCGGCACCAGCATCACCCTGTTTGGCGGCAGCGGCAACGACGCGCTGTCGGCGGCCGGCGGCTCCGGCCTACTCCTCGTAGGCGGTAGCGGCAACACGACGCTCAGCGCCACGGGCGGCACCAACATCACACTGTTCGGCGGCAGCGGCAACGCGATGCTGACGTCCGCCAACGCCAACAACGTCTCGATGCTGGGCGGCAGCGGCAACACGACGCTCAGCGCCAGCGGCGGCACCAACGTGACGCTCTTCGGCGGCAGCGGCAACGCGATGCTGACCTCGACCAACGGCAACAACGTCACGATGATTGGCGGCAGCGGCAACGCCACGCTGAGCGCCAGCGCCGGCACGAACATCACGCTGTTCGGCGGCAGCGGCAACGCCATGCTGACCTCGACCAACAGCAACAACGTGTCGATGGTCGGCGGCGGCGCCAGCGACACGCTCGCGGCCACGGGCGGCACGAACATCACGCTGTTCGGCGGCAGCGGCAACGCCATGCTGACCTCGAACAACGGCAACAACGTCTCCATGCTCGGCGGCAGCGGCAACGCCACCTTGGCCGCCAGCAACGGCACCACCGTGACCTTGTTCGGCGGCAGCGGCAACGATCTCCTGACCTCCGCCAACTCCAACAACGTGACGATGGTCGGCGGTAGCGGCAACGCCACGCTGAGCGCCAGCGCCGGCACGAACATCACGCTCTTCGGCGGCAGCGGCAAGGCGATGCTGACCTCGACCAACTGCAACAACGTGTCGATGGTCGGCGGCAGCGGCGCGGCCACGCTGACCGCCAGCGGCGGGACCTCGGTCACCCTCTTCGGCGGCACTGGCAACGACGTGCTGGCGTCGAGCAATGACGTGTCGCTGACCATGACGGGCGACGCTGGCGCGGACACGCTGACATCCGCGAACGACACCGACGCGGTCCTCACGGCCGGCGGCTTGGTCGGCGATCACCTCGCGGTGACCGGCGGCACCGACGTGACGGTGACGGGCGGCGGCGGCAACGACACCCTGTCGGCCGCCGGCGGCACGGGCATCAGCCTCAACGGCCTCGACGGCGACAACCTGTACCAGCTGACCGGCACCCCGGCCGACCCGCTCGACGTGGCCCTCAACGACCTGGGCACGTTCGGCGCGGCCATCGCCTCGACCGACGGCAGCTCGGACGGCATCAACACCATGGCCTTCCCCGGCGTCACCAGCGGCATCACGCTCGACCTGTCGAACGCCTCGCTCGGCACCGTCCCCGGGGCGGGCCAGGTGCAGCAGGCGGCGCCCGGCCTGTCGCTGTCGCTGACCGGCTTCTTCCAGAACGTCGTCGGCACGACGGGGGACAACTGGATCAAGGGCGACCAGGCCGCAAACGTGCTGCAAGGGCAGGGCGCCAACGACACCCTCGTTGCCGGGTCCGGCCCGGCCACGCTCGTCGCCGGCAGCGGCAACGACGTCCTCATGGGCGGCTCGGGCGGCACGACCTACCGCTTCGCAGGGACGGGACTGGGGAGCGTCACCGTCGTGCCGGCCTCGGACGCCAGCGACGACACGCTCGACTTCTCCCAGTTGGGCGGCCCCGTGGCGCTCGACCTGGCCACCGCAGCGGCGCAGCCGGTCAGCCCCGCCGCGGGGCTGACCCTGACCGTCACCCAGCCGCTCGGCATCACCGGCGTGGTGGACTCGGCCTTCAACAACACGATTACCGGCAACGCCCGCGACGACGTCTTCACGGTGCAGGGCGGCAACGATACCTTCGTCGGGGGCGGCGGCAACGACACGTACCTGTTCGGCGCCGCTTCGCAGGGGACCAAGGTCCTCGACGAAACCCCGACGACGAACAACACCTTGAACTTCCACGACTTCGACGGCCCCGTACACGTCAACCTGACTCAGTCCGGCCCCCAGGTCGTCAGCCCGGGCAACCTCACCCTGACCCTGGCGCCGCCGACGGCGTTCGACAGCGTCATCGGCACGCGCTTCTCGGACACCATCGTGGGCAACGACCGCGGCGACACGCTCATCGGCAGCGGCGGCAACGACCGCATCACCAGCGGCTCCGGCGCCGACTACATCCAGACCGGCATCACGCAGGTCGTTTATCTCAACTTCGACGCGGGCTCGCAGCCCGGCGAGCACATCTACACCCAGGACGAGCGCAACGCCATCCAGGCGCGGCTGGAAGCGATCTACCAGGACTTCTCGTACGTCTTCACCCAGGACCCGGCGCAGGCTGCGCAGCTGGCGCAGCCCACCGGCGGGCAGTTCGCCACGCTGAGCTTCAACGTCGGGCCGTACCCCGGCGCCTCGCGCGTTCTGGACACCGAGCGCCTCGACCTGGGCGGCTCCGCGACGATCAATGTCAACCCGGCCCTGGGGTCGAGCCCCGGCCTGGTCCCCGACACCAGCGCCAATGTCGTCGGCCTGACGGCCACCATCGCTGCCCACGAGTTGGGCCATCTGTCCGGCCTGGAGCACGCCGACGCCTTCGGCCCCATCGATACGGGGATCTACGCGGGCGTCGATCCGACCGAGTTCGGCCCGACCTATACGGGCTTACTCGGTGCGGTGGACACGCCGAACGACGTCATGGCCTCGCCCGCCTCGGTCAACTCGCCGCTGATCGACGCGGCCGGGCCCACCCAGCTCGGCGAGCGCGACGCCCTGCACCTGGCCTTCGACGACAGCGGCACGCTGCTGCGTGCCCAGGATCTGACCGGGCTGGTCCAGTCGGTCAGCGGCGTCACGGGCGTGACATCCGCCGTCGTCCTCGGCGCGCTGCCGCAGCTGGCTGTGCCCAACACCCTGCTCGACTCCGCGTCCTCGGGTTACGGCCAGACGTTCCAGGCCGTCGCTCTCGGCGTCCTCGGCACCATCGCCGCCCCGCGCCAGGAGGACTTCTACGCCATCACCGGCCACGCAGGCGAGGTCATGTCGTTCGAGGTCGTCTCCGAAGACAACACGCTCAACCCTGAGCCGTTCCCGGCCGAGCTGGAGGTGCTGGACAGCACCGGCCACCAACTGGGTTACAGCGTCCACAATTTCGAGTCCGCGGACCCCATGATCTTCGACCTGACGCTGCCGGCCGACGGGACGTACTATGTCGGCGTGGACGCCTACGGGGAACAGGCCACCGGCGATTATCAACTGCAGATGTACAGCTTGTCCGCGGTGGCCGGCGGGACGCCGCAGGGGCCCGGCGCGACCGTCACCAGTAGCGGCGGCAACGACACCCTCGTCGGCTCCTCGGCCAACGACACCTTCGTCTACCTGGCCAACGCCGTCGGCCATCTGACCATCCCGGCCACCAGCGGGGCCAAGATCCTCGATTTGCGGCAGGCCCCGCTGGTGACCTACACGCAAACCGGCGACCCCACGTTGGGCTCGCTGACGGTCCTCGAGGGCACCGGCATCGCCACGTCGGTTCAGGTCGGATCCTCCTCCGCTTCGCCCACCTTCGGCCAGACCGTAACGTTCGCCGCCACCGTCAGCCCAGCTGCCGGCGGCACCGGGACACCGACGGGGCAGGTGGACTTCTACGACTCCACCACCGGCATCGATCTCGGTACGGCGACACTCCAGACCGTCAATGGTCAGCAGGTCGCAACGATCTCCACCGCGGCCCTAGCGGCCGGTTCGCACACCATCGTGGCTAACTACCTGGGCGACAGCACCTTCCTCAGCAGCCAGGACAGCGGCACCACGGGCAACACCATCACCCAGAACGTCAATCCGGCGGCGCTGACCATCACCGCCACAGACGTGACGATGACCTACGCCGACGGCACCACGTTCAACGACAGCACCGGCTTCACGGAGAGCGGCCTGCTCGGCGGCGACACCATCAGCTCGGTGAGCCTAGCCACCAACGCCAGCCTCAGCACGTCGGGCAACTGGAACGTCGGCACCTGGACCATCACGCCCAGCGACGCCGTCGGCTCCGACCTGGCCAACTACACCATCACCTACGCCAACGCGCCCACCGGCCTGATCGTTAACGCTCTGGGGCTCACTATCAGCGGCATTACCGCCGGCGACAAGCCGTACGATGGCACCACCGCAGCGATTATCGATAACACCAAGGACGAACTGGTTACTGTGGTTTCCGGCGACAACATCACGCTGAACACCAGCACCACTGCCACTTTCGCCTCGGCTAACGTCGGCACCTGGACCGTCACCGGTTCCGGTTTCAGGATCTCCGGCGCCGACGCCGCCGACTACGCGCTCAGCCAACCCACCGCCACGGCCGACATCACGCCCCGCGGGCTGACGATCACAGCCAGCGACCAGACGCAGATCTACGGCTTCGGCGGCACCGGCGCCAGCCTGGGCACCACCGCCTTCACCCCGGTCGGCCTGCAAGACAACGAGACCATCGGCGCCGTGACGCTCACCACCAACGCCAGCACGAGCACCTCCGGCAACTACAGCACTGACGCCTTTAACAGCAACGAGCCGTGGACCATCACGCCGTCGGCGGCCAGCGGCGGCACCTTCAACCCCAGCAACTACAGCATCACCTACCAGAACGCCCCCACCGGCCTGACCATCAACGCCCTGGGGCTCACCATCAGTAGGCTGACCGCCAGCGACAAAGCGTACGACGGCACCACGACCGCGCTCATCGACAATAGCAAGGACGCGCTGGTCACGGTGATTTCGGGTGACGCGGTGACGCTGAACACCAGCAGCACGGCCAACTTCGCCTCGGCCAACGTCGGCACCCGGACCGTCACCGGCTCGGGCTTCAGTATCTCCGGCAGCGACGCCGCCGACTACGCACTGAGCCAGCCGACGGCGACGGCCAGCATTACGGCGGCCTCCCCCTCGTTCAGCAACCTGAGCGGGCCGACCATCCCCCACGGCCAGGCCACCACGACGCTGTCGGGCACGATCGCCGCGGGGTCGCTCTACCCGCCGGGCAGCGTCTCCATCACCGTCAACGGCGTCACGCAGACGGCCAGTATCAGCAGCAGCAATGGCAGCTTCTCGGCCAACTTCGACACCGGCAGCCTGAGCATCGCCGGCGGCCCATACACCATCACCTACAGCTACCACGACTCCACCGACAGCAACTTCGCGAACGCCTCGGACACCAGCAAGACGCTGACCGTGACCCAGGCATCGACCAGCGCCGTGGTTACGTCGTCGCTGAACTCGTCGAACTACGGCCAGGCGGTCACCTTCGCGGCCACCGTGACGGCGGTCGCCCCAGGCGCCGGCACGCCGACCGGCAAGGTGGACTTCTACGACGCGACGACGCAGACCGACCTGGGAACCGGCACCCTCACCGTCGTCAACGGCAACGACGTGGCGAGGCTCAGCACCGCGGCGCTGTTGGCCGGGACGCACACCATCACCGTGACCTACCTGGGCGACAGCAACTTCCTGAGAAGTAGCAACAGCAACAACAGCCTGGCGCAGGTGGTCAACCCGGTGAACGTCACGTCACAGGTGAGCATCAAGCCCGGCAGCCTGAATTCCGTCGGCGGCAAGGTCGGCTACTTCTCACAGCAAGTGACAATCAGGAACTCAAGCACGGCAACCATCCAGGGCCCGATCTACCTGGAGATCAGCGGGCTGCCGTCGTACGTCACTGCCGAGGACGCCAACGGCAACCCCCTGCCCACGGCGTCGCACGGCGCCTACCTTCTGGTGACGGCCGGCAACCTCGCCCCCGGCGCCTCGATCACCGTGGTGCTGTACTTCTACGACCCGACGCTGCAGAAGTTCAGCGATTCGGCCTCGTCGTTCTCGCTCTGGGATGGCGGCCCCGGATAAGCGCAAACGAGGCCGGGGCGCGCGGCTCGATTGACACTGCGACATTGTGAATCGAGCCGCGTTCCTTTTCTTCCTTCCTCTTCCTTCGCCTCTCGTGAGACTTCGCGCACTGCCTGCTTTGAGCCGCGCCCCCTTCGTTAACTCAAGATAACGCTACTTGCGCCCATCGTTAACCCCGGTTAACAGTCGCCTCAGCAGAAGATGATGATCGAGACGGGTCCGCGACCGGCCCAACGTGCGCCGGCCACAAGGCTGGAATTGTAAGTCCAATCGTACCAAAGGGATCGGTTGCGCCAATTGGCAGACGCAGGCATTGCCAGGGATGAGAGAAAACCAGGACGGCGGCGGCACAAAATGTGCGGTGTTATACCATAATCCTTGCCGGGTGAGGGTGTGCGCCCACACTCGTTGCAGACCCCTCAGCGCGGAGGAGCGCGATTGTCATGCGTACATCACGAGTGCTAACCCTTGCCTTGATCCTCGGTGCCTGTGTCGTCCTGACCCCGTCGGCAGCCCGCGCGGGCTTCATCTTCAATGTCCCCCCGACGGGTTACGGCCCCGCTCTGAATGCCGCGAACCTGGCGATGAACGTCAATAATATCCCAGGACCGTATGCCATCGAAGTCGCGTTAACTAACCCGGGAAACGCGACCAACACGATCGTAATCGACAACTTCAATTTCGGAGGCGGTAGTGCCTCGGGTTCACCGAGCTACATCGGTGTCGCGAGCGGCGATCTGTCTACGTCCGTGACGCTTACGGATAACAATACTTTCATCCAGAACCTTTTCTTCCAGGGATTTACGCCGGGCTCAGACATTTCGTTTACCGTCGATGCACAGACGACGGGGGGTGGTGATCCGACGGTCAACAGTCCCGCGGATGTCTTTCAGTTCTTCCTTTTGGGGAATTACACAGGAGGCACGAGTGGCGAGGCCCTGGCGACCGACGACCCGAGCGGGGCCAATTCTCTCGCGACGCTTGTCATCGATGATCCCACGAACCCGACGCTGGCGTTCAACCACTTGCTCCTTTTTCAGGAGACGAGCGCCGTCCCTGAACCGGCCTCGCTGTCGCTGCTCCTGCTCGGCCTGACCGCCCTGGGCGCTCGTCGCTGGTGGCGACGGTAATCGTTTCTCTGTCTCCCCCCCCCCATTCCCTTGCAATCCCTGCTGTGTGTCCCGAGAGTGCCACCGAAGCGGTACGGGTGCGCCCGTCACCTTGTGCCCGACGACCGCGCTCGTTCCGGGCGCACCCGTCCCCGGTGGTCGGCGGCACATCCAGCACCTTCACGGTAACGGCGCTGGACCCGAACAACAACGTGGCGACCACCTACATGGACAGGGTGACTCTCTCCGGGACTGATCCGGCCGCCAGCCTCCCGGTTTCGGGATGTTGATGATTCACGAGCCCGGCCTGCACTGGTGGGCGCCACAATCCCACCCTGCTCGCTCATTTGAGGTTGAGTTATCACCAGGTACTGCTTTGGAAATGCCAGTTTCACGCGAGGTATTGTTTTCAGGTGGGGTGGTAGCGCCTGGGCCGGAATCAACCTCTGGACGGCTCCCTAATGGCGAATGAAGGAGTTGTTCGCCGTAGGGGGACGAACGAACGTTGTTTACTGGGTCGTCAACCGTTAGTTGTATGCCCTCCTTACTTATCCAGAGGTAGGCTCGGACAAACTATAGGAAATAAGATATAGGTAAAGACTATATAGGTTTGTGCGACCAACTTACCGTGGCGTAATCCGCAGTTTTCCGTTGAAGGCGCGACTGTAATCTTCACCGATAACCTGCACTGATTCTTCAAAGATATCTTGCACCATTGACCCTTGCCAAATAGTGGTGTTCGCTGACTGTAATCATCAAGGATAACTGTCAGCCACGGTCTTTGGGGCTTGCCTTGCTCGTCTTTCACGAGAATGTCCAGTTCGGTGTGGTCCGCCTGCCAAATGGCATTCGGCGCTTTTGCTTCCCGCCGGTAGATCAGGTCGAAGGCTTCGCTGTATGCTTTCGTTCCCTCATGTGCCATTGTCACGAGTGCCGGATCCATGCGGCGGATCAGCGAATAAACAAAGCTGTAACTCGGAGGCTGTTCTCCAAGTTTGTTCGCGATAGCGATGGCCTTACGATGAACAGTAGCGGCTGAGATCTTTGGCTTTTGCAGGGCCATGCCCTCAATTGCCTGTTGAAGCGAGGAGGAGAATCGCGGCTGATCCTTGTCAAATCGCACCTTCCGAATCAATCCCGCCAGGCCATCCTTGCGATACCGTTTTACCCAGTATCTTGCGGTGCGCAGGGAAATGCCCGCTGCCTGGGATACCTGCCGTAGTGCTACGCCCTCTTCGAGAAATGGGCGAAGCATTTGAAACCGTTCCAGCGCGCGAATCCTGTCAGCATCGGAAAGGCCGTTTAGTGATCCAGAAGTGGGATTAACCACAAGTCTTCCATTAAGCTACTGTTTGCTCGATACTATTATTCAGATATCCAGACGTCAATAACAAACAGTGCAAGGTATCTCTGAAGAATTGGTGCAAATTATCAGAGAAGATTACAGTCAGATTCTTCAATGAGAATTACACCTTAATGACTTATCCACAAGCCATTTGCGTTAAGTAAGTTAAATATCTTAATCTTAGAGTTAAACAGTTAAGCCCTCTGCATGTCTTTGAAACTATACATGATTCTGGCACTTCGTGCGCCTGATAGGCCGAGTCTTTGCGCCTAATAGGCCGGGGACGCTTGCGCCTAATAGGCCGTGTGGAATGCTCCTAATAGGCCGTGCTAATTCACAGGCCGGTGTTGTACGATTGCCGTCAAGCCGGCAATGCCCCCTGCCCCAGATTGTGCGCCTGATAGGCCGTGCGGCGTGCCGGTGGCACTTTCGGAGCATTTTTCCATTTCGTACCCGGACTGATGAACGCAAGTGCTGGTTTCCGCGTGCATAACAGACACTCTTACGCCTGATAGGCCGTGTCCAGCCGCACTTCTTGCCCGCGCTTACGCCTAATAGGCCGTGTCCGACTGGCATCGATGGGGCTGTTTACGCCTAATAGGCCGTATGGCTACTCGGCTACCTCATTGAGTTTTATCGATTTCGAGGTAATGCCACGGGCAATGCGGCGGCGGGGGTGACGGGGGGTCTCGTATCTCGGGTCTTCCAGGGACAGCAAGTCGCGCTTCAGGAAGTGGATGACCTCCTCCCCTTCCCCGTTCTTGTGAGGCATCGCCGTGTACTCCGGCAGCGAATCCATCTCGACGACTTTGCGGACGTCGATGGCGAAGTCGGAAAAACGAGACGTTGAGCCCGACTTCTCATAGAGCTGCCGCATAGTAAAATGCCAACCATTTTCCTGTTGCCCGGCATGTTTGCGGGCGACGCGGTAGAGCCAGCGTTCGACACCACCGGTGAGCAGGAAGTAGTCTTCGTGGATGGTCAGCACTCCGCCTTTCATGAGAATACCGTCGAATAGCCAGTCGGGAAGCGTGAGAGTTACCCCCGTGGTTTCGCCGGTTTTCTCGTCGGTCACCTCGGTCCAGCTTTCCAGCCAGTGGAATGATGCCGTCTTTTTCTTGCCCTCGGCGCGGATGTTGGTGCGGACAGCCGTGTGCGTGAGTCGGTCGAGGGCGGCGCGAAGGCGCTGGTAATGCTCGCCCCCCGTCGGGCGGCGGCTGGATTTGAGCAAATTATGTGGGTGGAAGTGGATCGTCCGGGTGGGGGTC
>Ga0209517_10004294_pt1 | contig 18794 bp, 14 predicted proteins | sample PeaSoiMetSII2010_FD_187695 | JGI IMG/M metagenome (GOLD analysis project Ga0209517, IMG submission 187695) | Peat soil microbial communities from Weissenstadt, Germany - SII-2010 (SPAdes) (version 2) | ecosystem: Environmental > Terrestrial > Soil > Wetlands > Peat | place: Germany...
GATGCCAAGCTTGCGCACCCCCCCGTCCGGCTTCGGGATTTCCACCCGTTTCACCGGTTGCGGCACATAGGTCCCCTTCAGCAACTGTTCCCGAATCGCTGGCCAGTACTGTTTCAGGTATTCTGGCAACTGCTGGACGGTCATCCCATCCACGCCAGCACTCCCTTTGTTGGCCTTGACTCGTCTCAATGCCTGCTTGCAGTTTTCCCGCCCGCAGACCTCTTCCATCAACTGTTCGGCAATAGCTGGGCTTTCTGTCCCGCGCTTTCCCGCAGACGATTCGGTCCCTTCTGGAGGACCTTTCGGGGCTTCACCCCCATCCTCCTCCATGAAGGCCAACACTAGCTGGTTCTTCTGCCGCTGGTCGTCCATGAGTCGCGCTGCCTACTCACCACTCCCATTACCCTCCTTGCGGAGGACCGTTTGGGCCTTCGCCGTTTCCGGCTACTACGCCCGCTGCTGACTTCTGCCGCCCGGTCAGGAGAGATCGCTCCCTCCTCAGTCCCGACTCCGGGACCAGCGGCAGATCTCCCGAGGTAAGCTCGACCACCTTCCGCACGCAGCCGCCGAATTTACAACCAGTGCCTTTGATGGATAGGGGCTTCGCGGTCATTTGCCCGCTCGCCCGGCACCGTATGCCTCAGATCCGGTTCTTGTACATCGGCTCGCACGTTTGCTCCGCGCTTCTTTCAGACCTCCCGTCACCGGTACGCCCTTGCGCTTCGCTATCACTTCACCTCCAGCAGGTTGTGAAGGGGACTTCCACCCCCGAGTTGTCGAACATGCTCGGCACACAAAAGAAAGAGACAAGCTCGCGGCTTGTCCTCCTAATTTCAGGGTAAGGGGTAGGCATTACGCCTTCAGTTCTGAAATCCCGGAAGCGATTGAAAAGAAGGAGAAATTTGCCAAACCTGGTTGGTGACCGTGATTTTGAGGGGGTCAAGCGCCGGCCGGGCGCGCCGGGGATCTTGTAATGGCGGGCGACGGTCCGGACTGCGCGACAAGGCCGTCTGCCAAGACGAAGTTTCGGGCCAGGCCGGGTAGTTCGGTGCTACTCGTATATCCTGCCGGCGTCGATCCTCTCCTTGGACCATGTGTTGCTGGAACGTGGCGGGCCGCCCCCTATTTTCTCCACCAGTCTTTTATCCTTTCCCGCTCTAGCGCCAGAATGCCGTGGCGGCATCGCCAGCGCGCGATCATTCGCCCCCGGCGGGCAATCTCGGCTGCTTGGTCTTCGTTCTTTTGGTCTTCTTCGTTAATCTTTACCGGCAATATCGTACAGCTCCGTGGTGCCAGTAATTTCTCGCCGGTCGCGGCGCCATACACGTGAACGTTCTCAACGGACTGCTGAACTCGGCGGCGCCTCTCGAAATGCCGATCTCGGCGGGGTCGGTTTGGCTGACAAGTATGTAGCGGCCGTCGCCATTTAACGCGTGGTTTTGAGTCTTCTGTGGTTTTGAGTATTCTTATGTTCTGGCTGTGATTGCACCACTTCATGCATCTTTTGCCGAACCGCACGAGGGTTCTTTGTCGTGTTGAAGACGAGGAGTGCGCAGTCGCGCCAGGTGAGGTCGGAGACCAACTCCGCGTACCCGATCAGGTTCAGTACCCACAAGTCGGCTTGTCGCCTTTGATTGCGCAACAGCCGACACCTGGTAGGGAAACGCCCGCCCCGTTGAAGTGCAGCCACAGGACCGCGAAGTCGCGTTATGGGAAGCGTCACGGGACAGGTAACGACAAACGCCCTTGCGACCGTTGATGGCGATCCACATGGACCAAACCTCGGGGTGCCGGCTTGCAAGGTTTGCGCTTCCAAAGGTCTCGTTGCTGCTCGACTCGGCGCTCGCCTCCGGCGAAAATACCTTGAATTAGCACTTATGCGGGCACCCCCCTGGGTGGAAGGGAGTGGTCTTCGAGATACGCGACCGTATTTGCTAAGCCGTATACCAAGCGTAAACCAAGAACTTGCTACTCAAGCCAGGGTTTCCCGCAGCACCTTGCTCCGCTGTTCCGCCCGGAAGTTGCGCAGCTTCTCGCGCAACTCCGGGCGATGGTTTGCCAGAATCGCCACGGCCAGCAGGGCGGCGTTGCGCGCGCCAGGCAGTCCGATGGCCAGCGTTCCGACCGGGATTCCGGCGGGCATCTGGACGGTGGAGAGCAGCGAATCCATGCCTTTTAGCGACGCACTCTCCATGGGGACGCCCAGCACCGGCAGCAGCGTGTGCGCCGCGCACACACCCGCCAGGTGCGCGGCGCCGCCGGCCGCCGCAATGATCACTTCGATTCCCCGCGACTCGGCCTGCCCCACGTATTCCGCGGTCTCGGCAGGCGTGCGGTGCGCCGAGAGCACCCGGCATTCGTGCGGCACGTCGAAACTCGCGAGCAATTCGGCGGACTGGCGCATGGTCTCCCAGTCCGACTTGCTGCCCATGATCACGGCCACCAGGGGGGTGCGATCCGCCATCGCTATTGTCCCTGCGCCAGGGTGAACCCGTTCTGTCCGTCGAAGGTTCGCAGCGACTGGGTGAGGGCAATGTCGATTCCCGCGTCCGAGATGCGCTTCACCACTTCGATGAGGCGGCCCATCGGGGTGGGGGTTTCGGACATGAAGCGGCAGCGGAAGCTGTCGGTACAGAAAGTCTCGGCCATGCCCGCCGGCCAGACCTTGACGCCGCGGTTGTCGATCATTTGCAGGCGCAGGCCCTCGCCCGCCAACCCGCCGACGGCCTCGGCCAGTTGGTTGGGATTGCGCGAGGGCCAGTAGACGAATACGTCGATGCCCTTGAGCTCCATGGCGGGGGTGTGGGACGGGCCTCCGGGCCTCTCTCCGGTTACGGATGCCGCCCCTTCCGGCCGCTGCACATAGGTGACGGCCTTCAGCCGGTTCGGCTTTTGGCCCATCCGCGCAATGACTGCGGCGGCGAACTCCCTGGTCCCGACCTTTTGCGTGCTGACGCCATCGGTGAAGATGTCGTAGGTGTGGACGCCGTCTTCGATGGTGCGCAGCCAGGCGTTGTGCACGCGCCCGGCGACTTCCGCCTGGTTGATGTGAACCAGCATCAGCACCGCTCCCAGCAGCAGGCCCGAGGGGTTGGCGAGGTTCTGGCCGGCGCGCCGCGGCGCCGAGCCGTGGATGGCTTCGAACATGGCGCATGCCTCGCCGATGTTGGCGGAGCCGGCCAGTCCCACCGAACCGGCAATCTGCGCGGCCACGTCGGAGAGAATATCGCCGTAGAGGTTGGGCATCACGATTACGTCGAAGGCTTCGGGCGTGTCGGCCATCTTGGCGGCGCCGATGTCCACGATCCAGACCTCTTTCTGAATCTCGGGATACAGGGCGGCGATTTCATCGAAGACCCGGTGGAAGAGGCCGTCGGTCATCTTCATGATGTTGTCCTTCATGAAGCAGGTGACCTTCTTGCGGTTGTGCAGGCGGGCATACTCGAAGGCGTAGCGGATGATCTTTTCGCTGCCCGGCCGGGAGATCAGCTTGATGCAGGACGTGACCTCCGGCGTCAACTGGTATTCGATTCCGGCGTAGAGGTCCTCTTCGTTTTCGCGGACGATCACCACGTCCATGTTGGGATGCTTGGTATCGACGAATGGGTGGTAGGAGACGCAGGGGCGGACGTTGGCGTACTGGCCGAGCGTCTTGCGGGTGGTGACGTTCAGACTCTTGAACCCGCCGCCCTGCGGCGTGGTGATGGGGGCTTTCAGAAAAACCTTGGTTCGCAGGAGCGATTTCCAGGAGCTCGGTTCGATTCCGGCGCTGTTGCCGCGCAGATAAACCTTTTCGCCAATCTCGATGGTCTCGATGTCTAGAGCCGCGCCGGCCGCTTCCAGGATCTGGAGCGTGGCGTTCATGATTTCCGGGCCAATGCCGTCGCCATGGGCAACGGTGATGGGAGTTTTGGTGGGCATATGGGAACACCCAGGATAGATGGATTGCGCGACATCGCGCAACCGGACGCCGCGGTCTTTTTCTACAAGGCGGATCTACAGGGCCTCGCTGCTGGCGGTGATCGCCAACTGCGCGTGTTTGACGCCCTTGGTGGCGGTCAGCAAGCCGGCCAAGCGCTGAACGTCCTTCGACGTGCCACGCAGCGCAATCAACTCCATGCAGTTGTCATGGTCCAGATGGATATGCAGGACCGATAGAATCAGGCGGCTATGGTTGTGCTGCAGTTCGGTAAGCTTCTCCTCAAGCAGGCGCACATGATGGTCGTAGACCACCGTCAGGGAGCCGACAACGTGCCCGGTGGGCCGGCTCGAGGATTCCCGCACCAGTTCCGCCCGAATCAGGTCGCGGAATGCCTCGGATCGGTTGGTGTAGCCGCGTTTGTTGATGAGAGCATCGAACTCACCCAGAAGGTCGGTGGCGATAGCCACGCCGATGCGGCTTAGCTCAGGCATTCGAATCTAAGGTAGCATACGCACTCGCGGCATAGTTCCCCATTATTCGGGCGATTGCCGCCATCTTGCAGCCGCGCTAAGATTGGCTTGTCCAAGAAGGGAAATCCGATGGAAGGCAAACACGATCACAGCCACGACCACGAGCACGAACACGCTCACACTCATACCCATGAGCACTCCCACGATGGGGTTGAGCACACTCACGAACACGACCACCTCCACAGCCATGAGCATGAGCATCAGCATGCGCACGAGCATTCCCACGGCGGCGATCCCGCCCAACATGAACACGAGCACGGGGAAGAACACGGCCCGCACGATCATTCGCACCAGCCGCAAGAACTGGAGCCACACGACCACCCGCACAAGCCGTAAGCCGATGCCGCCGCGGGCCGGCGCGTCACCATGGGTGATCGTGGTGGCGATGCGGGTGTGAGTGGACTTCTCCTGGGGCATGAGTATGCCTATGGGCGTGAAGCAGGCCCGTCTGCCTCAGGAGATCGGCATCTCCGAGCACGGCCGCCGGGGCTCCCTGCGCGACGAGCCGGCCCGCCCGGAACACGAAGCAATAGTCGGCGATTTCCTCAACGCTATCCAGATCGTGCGTGGCGGTGACGACCGTCCGGCCCGTGTCCTTCCAACCGGCCAGCAGGTCAATCGTCTGGCTTTGGCTGCGGGGGTCAAGTGCCGCCGTAGGCTCATCGAGCAGGAGCACTTGCGGGTCGAGGATCAGGACAGAAGCGATGGCCACGCGCTTCTTCTCGCCTCCCGAGAGCCGGTGTGGCGGCCGGTCTTTCAGGTGCGCGATGCTCAGATCGTCCAAGGTTTGGGCTACGCGCTGGCGAATCACGTCTCGCGGCCAGCGCAGTTGCAGCGGCCCAAACGCGAGCTCATCGAAGACCGTCGGATTGAACAACTGCACATCGGGGTTCTGGAACACCAGGCCAACACGTCTGCGGAAGTCGAATGAGAACGTCTCATCCTGGAAACGCTCTTCGGTCAACGGCTCCCCGCCGAAGCGGACCGTACCCGACCCGGCAAAGCAGAGGCCGTCGAGAAGACGCAGCAGCGTCGATTTTCCCGACCCGTTTGCTCCGAGCAATGCGACCCTCTGCCCGGCGGGAATTGCCAGGCTTACAGCGTCAAGTGCGACCACGCGTTCGTAGCTGTAGCTGACGTCCTCGATTTCAAAAACCGGTGGCGGCAATCGGATTCTCCTTTTCTAATGCCCCATCCACATGGCGGCCGCTCCGAGCGCGAAGAAGACTGCCAGCCAACTCCAATCGCGGCGCCTCATCTCGAACTCGTCGAGCACGTAGACTTCTCCGCTGAAACCACGCGACTGCATAGCAAGGTATACGTCGGCGGAGAGCTGCATGGTCTTGCTCAGCAGCACTCCGGCCGTTGCAACGGCCAGGCGCCGGGCCTCCTTCGCCTCGAGCTTTCCGACTGTCCGGCTGCGCCGCGACTCGAACATCTCCTCAGCCGTCCCGATCATGAGCAGAATATAGCGGTAAGTCATGCCGAGGATCACAACCAGCACTATGGGGACGCGCAATACGCGCAGGGCCTTCAGCACGTGTGTCCAGGGCGTGCAGAGAACCAACAACATGGATAGGGTGGCGGTTGTCTCGACGCGTGAAATCAGATAGCTGGCGCCCCGAAGTCCCTGAGCCGTCAACGCCCACCCAAGCACCGGCAGCCGCCCGACGGGCCGGCCCGGCGTGAGAAAAAGAGCCGGCACTGCGATCAGGCCCGTAAAGGCGAACGCGCCAGCCCATACGCGGATCATGAGAGTGCGAAGCGGCACCCGCGAGCGGATTGCCAATACGGTTGCAAGAGCGAAGACAGCTCCGATGACTTCCAGCCGGCGGGAAGCGGCCGCCGCCACGATCAGGCTCAGGAACCCGAGCAACTTCACGCGAGGATCGAGGCTCTGCAGAAGACCGTCGCGCCGCGCGAGTTCCTCGGATTCGAGCGTGTGTTCGAGAACCCGAAGGAGGCTGTGAATGGATCCCTCGATGACGCGATTCGCGCTCACGCTACGGGCTCCGCCGCCGGGCCGCAAAGACCCAGTCCACCACCAGCGCCGCCACGAGAATCAGGCCCGATCCAAACGCCGCGGAAAGGAAATAGCCGAACGAGGAACTGCGCAAGAACGGCGGCGCGTAGGAAGGGAAGGGCGCCGTCCAGATGGAGGACAGACGCACCAGCCCTTGCGGTACGCCTGCGGGCAGCGCTTGATTCGCCGACGCCGCGGCGATCTGCTGACGGGCGGTGCGATCCGCGAGATCGCGCGGAGACCACTCACCCCACGCAGTCCCCACTGCCAGAATCCCCAGGGGAGTGATCAGCATCAAGGCGGCGAGGCCGACCAGCAGAGGGCGGAGGGCCAGCCAACCAAAGCCGCCCACTTCGTCGTCGGCTGCCGCGGCTCCCGGCGCCGTGGCGCTCAACAGGGACGGATGGCTCCGTTGGAGCCAAGCCACCAGTCCCGCCGACAGGATCAACTCGGCCAAGCCGGCAACGGTGAGGTGCCCGGCCATCATTGCCGGAATCGCGATTCTCAGCGGGTAGGGTGCATACAGCGGCGCTCCCGAGGCGTCCCGGAATAACATTGGCTGGATTCCGAGCTCGATCGCCGTCAGTAGCGCCGCCACGTTGATCGACAAGTAGCCAGCTACACCAGCCGCGATCACGCGGCGCCGCGAAACGATGGTGCACTTCCCGGAAACGGCGCGATAGGTGAAGTAGGCAACCAGCGACCCGGCAACCGCCATGTTGAAGCAATTCGCCCCGAAGGCGGTGATGCCGCCATCGCCAAAGAAGACAGCCTGAATGAAAAGCGCGATCGAGATCGCGAGGATGGAAGCCCAAGGCCCCAGCACAATACTGGCGATCGAAACACCCACCGCGTGGCCCGTGGTGCCCCCGGGCAACGGCAGGTTGAACATCATCACCACAAAGGAAAAAGCGGCAAACACCGAAAGCAACGGAATCAGTTTCGTGGTGAGCAGCCGCTTTAGCCGCCGCAGCGAGACATACCAGAACGGCGCTGAGCTGGCGTACAGGGCCGCGCAGGTGGCCGGACTCAGATAGCCGTCGGGGATATGCATTTCCGTAGGGCCGGCCGGTACACCGGCAGTCCAAATCGTACTACCGCTCTCAAAATCGTAACACGGCTCAGCCTGGTCGTCGCGCCGCCAGTCCAGGTTACTGGAGCAATTGGCGTCCGGACTGTCCGCTGGCGCCTCCGATCACGGCGCCACATTGCGGGTTCCGGCCCAAGAAGGGCATATTCTTAGCACGATATTGCATTTCGTATGCACTCATGTTACTGTCACGATTGAAACCAGCACTCCCGACCGGCCCGGATTGGCGTCCTCCGCCGGGTCGGGTGCCAGCACGTCCCAACTGGCTCACGTCCGCCGTCGCCGTTTGAAATTCCCGGGCGCACGTTGCGTCCGCAAGAGGTGTTGCTTCGTGAACTGGAAACATGCATTGCTTTTCGTTCTTCTCTCTCCCAGCTTTCTTGTGGCTCAGGAAATCACCGTCACAGGCCTTGTGACCGATCCTCAAGGGCAGGCTGTACCGAAGGCGGCCGTAACACTCTTCAATCGACAAGCGGTGGTCGCCCACGCGACCGCTGGTGCAGATGGGCGATTTGAACTGAACGCCCCTACGGCGGCAGAACACATGATCAAGGTCGAGGCCGCGGGCTTTCTTGCGGCTAGCCGGACGATGACCGCTCACGCCGGCAACAACGAGGTAGCGGAGTTTCGCCTGGCCGTGGAGGAGCACAGCGAGTCGGTGACGGTGACCGCCGATTCCGTCGCCACCGTGGCCGTGGAGTCACCCGATGCCTCCATGAAGGTCCTTGCCTCCGAAGACCTGCTGGATGCCAACCCGGGACGTCCCGGCGCGCCGATCTCCCTCCCCGGCTATCCCATCGAGACGGCTTCCGACGTGCAGACGCTCAGCGCTCAGGAGGGTGACACGCGAGTAGTCAGCGGCACCGTTGTGAATGAAAAGTCCGAGGTTGTCGTTGGCGCGACCGTTTCGGCTCAGTCGCAGCATGCACGACACACGGCGACCACGGACAACAAGGGCAGCTTCTTACTGCGCATGCCGGCAGAGGCGATGACTCTGACGGTGTCCGGGCCGTCAATTGCCAACTTCCAGCAGACGCTGGCCGCAAGCGAACCGTCGCAGGGGTTGCGGTTGCAGATTCATTACGTCATCGCGAAGCCGCCTCAGCTATCAGGAACTGTCGTTGACACGTCTGGCGCGTCGATTGCCGGGGCTACCGTGCAGGTTCTAAGCGCGAACGGTACTGTACAAACAACGACCCAGTCGGACACGAACGGCTCCTTCATTATTTCTGGACTCCCGGCAGGTGATTATCGACTCGTGGTATCTAATCCCAGTTTTGAAACCAAAGAAATCCCCGTCACCATAGGGACCACCGAGGCGCCGGTCCCGCTGCGCATCTCTCTGGCTGTGGGCTCCGTGAGCAGCTCCATAACCGTGCAGGGCCGGGAGGATAGCCTCGTCGGAATTGCCGAATCCGCCACCCAGGGAACGGTGGGCGCACTGGAAATAGAAGATCGTCCGATTCTTCGTTCGGGAGAAGTTCTGGAGACGATTCCCGGTGTCATCATCACTCAACACGCCGGCGGCGGCAAGGCCAACCAATATTTTCTTCGCGGCTTCAATCTCGACCACGGCACAGATATCGCCATTTCCCTCGACGGTATGCCGCTTAACCTGCCGTCGCACGCCCACGGCGAGGGGTACTCGGACATGAACACCGTCATCCCGGAGTTTGTGGAGCGGACGGATTTCCAGAAAGGTCCTTATTACGCCGATGTCGGCAACTTTGGCTCGGCTGGATCGGCCAATGTGGTGTATTTCAAGACGCTGCCCCAGAACTTCTTCACGGTCGAAGGCGGCATGTATGGCTATGGGCGGGCCGTTTTCGGCGTATCGCAAAAGCTCGGTTCGGGCAGTTTGCTGTACGGCGGAGAAGCGTATTACGATAACGGCCCATGGAAGCATCCGGATGGTTATGCCAAATTCAACGGCCTGCTAACCTACAGCCGGGGCGGAGACGCCAATGGTTTCAGCATCACGGCCCGCGGTTACCATGGAAAATGGAACTCGAGCGATCAAATCCCCCTTAACGCCGTGCCCCTCGTTGGTTTCTTCGGCGCGCTGAACCCGGACGACGGTGGCAATTCACAGCGTTATAGCTTGCAGGCTGAATGGCATCGCCAAGACGCAAACTCCGCGACGAAAATCATGGCCTACGGATTTTATTATGATATGGATTTATTTTCTGATTTCACTTACTTCCTGACGGACCCCATTCGCGGCGACCAGTTCGAACAGAAGGACAGGCGCTGGGTGGCTGGGCTGGACGCACGCCACACGATTTTCAGCCAATGGTTTGGCCGCAAGGTGGAAAATACGTTCGGCCTGCAGGTCCGCAACGATTGGATCAACAACGGCCTTTACCAGACGGAAAATCGCGTGCGCGTGGATAAGACTGATTCCGACACCGGCACCACTCTGCCAGCGACCACGGAAGCGGATCGCTTTACGGACACGCAAGTAGGTTTTTATGTGGAAAACAAAATCCAGTGGGCGGAAAAATTCCGCACGGTCGCGGCCCTGCGCGGCGACGTGGGACACGTTGACGTCACCAGCTTGGTTACCTCGGCCAATTCCGGCACGGCCACCAAGGTGCTGCCCAGCCCAAAATTAAGTTTGATTTTCGGCCCGTGGTCCAATACTGAGTTCTATGTACAGGGCGGATTCAGTTTTCACAGCAATGACGCGCGTGGCGCAACGCAAACGGTGGAACCGGTTTCGGCGGACAATCCTTACCCCAATACGCTTTCCTCAAGAATTCCCCTTCTGATCCAAACCAAAGGCGCGGAAATCGGCGTGCGCACTTCGGCCGTCACACATCTCCAAAGCACCGTTTCGCTCTGGTATCTCCACAGTGATTCCGAACTGCAGCAGGATGGCGACACCGGAGGCACGGTTGCTTCAAAACAGCCGAGCAACCGCTACGGCGTCGAATTGGCGAACTACTACACGCCAGTGGAACATTTGACTTTTGATTTTGACCTTGCTGACTCCAGCGCTCGTTTTACCGCAATAGACGGGGGCGATGCGGCGCCGGGCAGCCCGGGTGGCAAGAGTGTGCCCGAAGCGGTTGGGTTGGTGATTTCCTCGGGCATCACACTGCACCTTCCCAAAGGCTTTTCGGAGAGTTTGCGCCTGCGCTACTTTGGCCCACGCGATTTGACGTCCGACGGAATTTATCGCTCAAAGGCAACGGCGTTGCTCAACGCGGGGGTCGGTTATCAAATTAACAAGACATGGCGCGTTTCGGCCGAATTATTGAATTTGCTTAACCGCCGCGATCACGACATCGACTACGCCTATACCTCCCAAGTAACGCCAACAGCCACGCCGGCATTCACAGACGTTTTCCACCCCGTCGAACCATTTCAGGTGCGATTCGGATTACATTACACTTTCTAATTGATTCACTGTTCAACCTGTGCGGAAGGCCGGGGATTCAACATCCCTGGCCGTTTTTGCCTTGCCGCATCATACCTAACCTACTCCTTGCTTTCCTGCGTGTCAGCAGTGATTCCGAGCCAAGCACTTTCCTCAGTGGCCTCTTCAGGATGGCGGGGAGAGCGCACAATAGCACATGGCGGAAGTGACGGCGCTTCCCGGCTACGCCGTGACGGTTCCCTTCAAGCCTGGACGCACGGACGCCTCGCAGGCGCAGACAGATGCGGAGTCCTTCGCCGTGCTGGAACCGCTCGCCGATGGATTCCGCAACTACGCCAAAGGCAAGTACGCCGGAGCGGCTGAGCATTTTCTGGTCGACCGGGCGCAACTGCTCACGGTGACCGCGCCGGAGATGACGGTTCTCATTGGCGGTCTGCGCGTCCTGAACGTCAATTTCGGTCAGTCGCAGCATGGAGTCTTCACGAAACGGCCGGTGGCTCTCACCAACACTTCTTCGTGAACCTGCTCGACATTGCGGATTCCGGTGATGTCGATCAGTCATTCCGATCTCATGCCGATCAGATCGGGGCGAAGCGACGCCTGCGGATCTCCCGAGTTCCGGCGCGATGGGACTCGGCGGTTACACTGGCGCCCGCGACCGGCTTCCCTTGCGGGTCGGTCAGTTGCCCGCTGACGCTGCCATCGGCGGCACCGAGTGCCGTACCGGCCGCCAAAACCAAGGCGGCAAAGGCACACGCCAAACAACGTGCGGTGCTACGAAATTCCATGTCGTGATACTAACATGCGTAGTGCGAATGTTCAAGACGTGCTACGAAAGAAGTACGGAACCCAGGTCGGGTTGGATGTCGGACGGTGAAATCTGAACAAAAAAGCGTGCCGCTTAGCACTCCGGAGCCAGCGCGGCCGGATTGCTTATCTCGCCACGCGGCTCGCGTTAGTTCCCGGCAACACCCGCTGACCGGCTACTGCGATCTCGCAGGCGCGACCACGTAGACACATTCGAGCTGTTCTTTTCCAGTGTTCTGAACGTTGTGCCGGCTCACAGGCGGGATATATGCCAAGGCGGGTGCGGCGAAGGTTTGGTTCGGGTGTCCGTCGACCAACGCCGCGCCTTCCCCGCGAAGAATCACCAAGGCTTCTTCGTTTTGCCCCGTGGTGTGCCATCCGACCGTTTCACCGGGCTTGAGGCGGACGAAGCCGCTCCGCATTCCCGTTGTCTGCGGCACTCCTGCCAGCAACGGGCAATCCCCCTTCGGGCACACGAGGGGCACGGTTAGCGGCTGCGGCTTTGGCATCTGGGATGAAAGCGGGACCCATGCAACGAGGAGCCCAATCGGAATGCTCAAGATCTGCGGCGGTGCGATTCGTCTCATGCTTGGCACCTTCGGGAACTCCCTTTATCCTACTCCGCATCCCGGCGAATGTGCCGGAGATCGGGGCGTCCCAAGCATCCACCTTCGCCTGGCCGATTGCCGAATGGATCGCAGCCAGAAACGATTTCGGGCGACTGGCGCCGTCGGCGTCACTGGCCCAGTTGGAAATCCAGAGTGATGCTGGTGATGGTTTCTACCGGCTGGCCATTCAGCAGCGCAGGCTGATAGCGCCACTGGCTGACGGCATCGAGGGCGGCCTTGGCGAAGCGTGCATCTACCGTGTTGATCACGATGGGGTGGAGTACGGTCCCATCTTTGGAGACGACCGCCTTCATGATCACGTTGCCTTCCACTCCGAGTTGCTGAAGCTCGGCGGGGTAAACCGGCTTGACCTGGCTGATCAGCGAGGCTGGCGTGACGCTGCCGCCGACTCGCACGCGCTGCGGCGAAGCGGCGGAGACCGCGGGTGTTGCGGAGGGCGGTTTCTGGCCGCGGATGACCACATTTTCCGTGACCGACCCGAGTTCCAGGTTGGCATCCACCCGTGTAGCAGCCCCGGCCGCCAGGACCGCTTCCGTCTTGGCCAGCACGAAACCGGGGGCGGCGAACTCGATCGTGTAACGCCCGGACGGTATGGAGGCGAACCGGTACTCGCCGGCAGGGTTGGCCGTGGTGGTCTCCTGGTTGGAGCCGTCCAGGTTCTTGGCTGTCACGCGGCAATTCGGCACGCGCGCGCCGCTGGGATCCTGCACCACTCCCGTCAACATTCCGCGCGCCGCCTGGGCGTGCGCGGTGATGGCGGCCAAGGGCAGCAGCACCGCGGCCACGGCTGCCGCGATGGCGACAGCGGCCCGCCGGCTCAACGGGCGGCGGTTGCGGCCGCGATCGAGCAGCGCGCGGACGCGCAATTCCAGGTCCGAGGCTTCCGCCATGGCGGGCGCATCGGCCCACCGGCTGCGTTTGGCGGAGATCGCGCGCACCAGGTCCATGAGGTGGCCGGCGTAATCGTGCGGGGCCACGCCGCGAAGCAGCACGGCATCGTCGCAGGCCCGCTCACGCTCCTTGCGGAGCTGGCGGAGGGCCAGCCATGCCAGGGGATGGAACCAGAACAGGCAGCAGGCCGCCTGGGCCACCCCTTGCGCCAGAAGATCGAGCCGCCGCACGTGGACCAGCTCGTGCAGCAAAACGGCGGCCAGGCGCGCCGGTTGCCATGCGGGGGCGTCGTCCGGCAGCACCACAACGGGGCGCAGGACGCCCCATGTCAGCGGCATCGGCGCGCAGTCGCTCTCCAGAACCCGCACCGGGCGGCGAATGCCGAGCGAGCCCGCCAAATCCTCCAGCATGGCGCGCGCATGATCCGCCGGGATGGCGCGGCGCACCATCCAGGAAGTCCGCGCCGCGCCGGCCAGAAAGCGCGCGGCGGCAGCGGTGCAACCAACCATCCAGAGAATCAACGGCCAGTTCAGTGGCACGGGCCTCCTGGCCGGTGTGGCTGGCACGCCGCGAACCGTGACGGCTTGGGCGCTATACACTACTGTGCGCGGGCTCCATTTCGGGACCGTACCGATCACTGCCGGCAGCGCCACGAGCGATGCGAACGTCGCGGTCCACAGATAGTGCCGCAGGGACGCCGAAGAGCCGCGCAGGATCGCGCCGAGGGCGAATGCCACCGCCAGAATCGCAGTTCCCTTCCAGGCGTTTTCGGCAAAGAATGCCATCCACATCATATGTCAGTCTCCTTCTTTCGCGGCCTCTTGTTTGGCCTCTTCGATCAGGTTCGAGATGCGGTCCAGATCCTTTGGAGAGAGATCGGCCGCGGAGAGATCCAGCAGCGCCGCCACGGCCTGCTCCACCGAGCCTTCGAAAAAAGTGGAGAGCAGGTGACGCAGGGCGGAACGCCGCGCGGTGTCGCGCGCCACGGTCGGGAGATAGACGTAGTGCAGCGATTCCTCTTCGTGCCGCACGTGGCCCTTCTCCTCCAGCACCCGCAGCTTGGCGCGCACCGCCGAGTAAGTCGGGGGGTCCGGCAGGGCTGCGTGGATCTGGGATGCGCTGGCGCGTCCGCTCTGGTAGAGGATGTCCATGATCTGGCGTTCGCGCCGGCTGAGATTGCGATGTCCGTCTTTCCGCATGGCGTATGCTGTAAAAGCAACAGTATGGTGTAAAAGTAGCACTAATAGCCGCGCTTGTCAAGGGGGTTACAATGGAAAAGTTCATTCCATGCCGAAAGTTGAACAAGGCACCGGCGGCAAGACCGCCGGCGTTACCACGCGATTCGCCAGGTACGCCTGGGGCGTGCTGGCGTACAACGTGGCAGTGGTCCTGTGGGGCGCGTACGTGCGCGCCAGCGGGTCGGGTGCGGGCTGCGGCAATCACTGGCCGCTGTGCAACGGAGAGGTGACGCCGCACTCCCCCACGGTCGCGACTCTTATCGAATTCACGCATCGCGCCACCAGCGGGATCGACCTGGCACTGGTGGCCCTGCTGGTGGTGTGGGCGTTCCGCGCGTTTCCGCGGCGGCATCCGGCGCGGATGGGCGCCACACTTTCCGCGGTCTTTTTGATGACCGAGGCGCTGATCGGCGCGGCCCTCGTTCTCCTGGAACACGTGGCGAAAAATGCCTCGGCGGCGCGCGCGTACTCGCTCTCCACCCACCTCATCAACACCCTGACGCTACTGGCTTTCCTCACCCTGACGGCGTGGTGGGCCGCGGGCAAGCCTGCCGTTCCACCGCGCGGGCGCGCCGCATGGATGGCCGCAGTGAGCTTGGCGGTGGTAGCGCTGCTGGGCGTAAGCGGCGCGATCGCCGCGTTGGGCGATACGCTTTTCCCAGCCGCGTCGCTGGCCGCGGGCCTGGCGCAGGATTGGGATCCGACCGCCAACATCTTCTTGCGGCTGCGCGGGCTCCATCCGTTGATCGCCGCGGCGTCCGGTGCGTGGCTCCTGTTCTACGCGGTCTCCAGCGCGTCCCGGCGCCCCGGCGTGCGCGCCCGGGCGTGGACCGTGGCGGCGTGCCTGTGCGCGCAGTTGCTGGCGGGAGTGGCCAATCTGCTGCTGCTGGCGCCGGTGTGGATGCAGATGGTCCACCTGCTGCTGGCCGACCTGCTGTGGATCTCGCTCGTTCTGCTGTGCGCTTCCAGCATGGAGTGATGGGATGGTGCGTCCTGAAGACGCATTGTTCCAGCTTCTAGTGTTTAACGCGACGACACCGGAGGCCCGCAGATAGTTGAGGCATTGCGCAGTGTGCTCGCCGGCCAGGCGCTCCATACATTTCAGTTCAAGCACCAGCGCGTCTTCCACGAGGGTGTCGGCAAAGTATTCCCCCACAGAGTGGCCCTTGTAAGCTACCGGAAAGGAAGCTTCGTAAGATATCGGTGTTCATCGGCGTTCATCGGCGGCTAATGATAGTGTGCCGACTTTGCGCAAGGCTCTCAAGAAAGGTTCATTAGCCGCCGATGAACGCCGATAAGATGTCAATCCGCTGGTCGGCGCGGCGGCCGGAGAGCCTGAGATTCTCTTCTCTTTCTTGGCACATACGGCGGCGAAGTATACTGCATCTGGGGCGCTCCAGGTCGCCGGGCAATGCCCAGCCCCGCCAATGATATCCTGGAGACTTGAACTCCCTAGTCTCGCCCCGCTTGGCGTTCCTGCTTTCGGTGGCCTCGATCGCCGTGGCCCAGCCCTCCGTGCTGCTCGATGCCATGTCCCAGGAGCTGAACCGGAACTTCACTGTTTTGAAGCAGAAAGCGGATCCCCCGCCGTATTTCCTGAGCTACGAAGTCACCGAGGTGGACCACCACTCGGTCTCCGGCACCCTCGGCACCGTGGACGCCTCCTCCGGTGGAAAGAGCCGCACTCTCGATGTTTCGGTCCGGGTGGGCTCCCCCAAGCTCGACAACTACCACCGCGTGCGAGGCGGAGGCGGTGGCGGGTCGGGCCAGTTTACGTCGGGCGCGTCGCTCACGTTTGAGGACAATGTCAACTCCATCAAACGGCGCTTGTGGCTCGACACCGACCGCGCCTACCGCCTGGCAGCCGAACGCCTCATCCGCATCAAGACCAACACTCAGGTGAAAGTGGCCGCTGAAGACGACTCCGACGATTTCTCCACCGAGCCCGTCTCCGTCTTCCAGCAGGCGCCTCCGCCACTCAAGTTTGACGAGGCCGAGTGGAGCCAGCGCGTCCGCAAGCTGTCGGCCCGCTTCCAGAACTATCCCAGCGTGCTGACCTCGCACGTTTCCGTGTCCGCGCTCACCGATACCCGCTACCTGGTGAATACCGAAGGGACGCGAATCGAGCACGGGCGCGGCTTCGCGCGCGTTGTGATCACCGCCTCCGCCAAGGCCGCCGATGGCACCGACCTGAGCACCTTCGAGGCATTCGAAGCAGTCGAGCCAGCCGGCCTTCCCGAGGACCAAGCGATCCTGGCCGCCATCGACCGCGTGGCCAACGATCTCTCGCACCTGCTGCACGCTCCCGAGGCCGAGCCGTTCGTGGGCCCCGCGATCTTCTCGGGGCGCGCCGCCGGGGTATTCTTCCACGAGATCTTCGGCCACCGCGTGGAAGGCCATCGCCAGAAGGACGACAGCGAGGGCCAGACGTTCACCAAGAGCGTCAACACCAAGGTGCTTCCCGACTTTCTCTCCGTGGTGTTCGACCCCACGCGCCGCAAAGCCGCGGGTATCGACCTGAACGGCTGGTTCGACTACGACGATGAGGGCGTCAAGGCGCAGCCCATTACGGCGGTCGATAAAGGCGTGCTCAAGACCTTCCTCATGTCGCGCTCGCCCATCAAGGGGGTCGCCCATTCCAACGGCCACGGACGCCGGCAGCCCGGCTACGAGGTGGTCTCGCGCCAGTCGAACCTCATCGTGGAGTCGGCCAACGCCGTGCCGGAAGCCAGGCTGCGGCAACTGCTCCTCGACGAAGTCAAGAAGCAGAACAAGCCGTACGGTCTCTATTTTCAGGACATCACCGGTGGTTTCACCACCACCGCGCGCGCCGGGCTCCAGGCGTTCAAGGTCATTCCCGTGATCGTCTTCCGCGTGTATCCCGATGGCCGTCCCGATGAGCTGGTGCGCGGCGCCGATATCGTCGGCACCCCGCTCGCCAGCTTCTCCAAGATTATCGCCACCGGCGACAAGCCGGAAGTTTTCAACGGCTATTGCGGAGCCGAGTCGGGCAGCGTTCCGGTGTCGGCGGTTTCGCCCGCCATCCTGGTTTCCGAAATCGAAATCGAAAAAAAGGCCAAGTCCAACGACCGCCCTCCCTTGCTTCCCGAGCCCACCACCATGGAAAACAGAGGTGCGAAGTGAGGCGGCCGCACACGCCGGCCCCAGGCCCCTGGCCCCTGGCCCCTCTTCTGGTCGCCGCCATTGCCGCCGTCGCTGTGCTTTGCGCCCAGGTGCCTCCGGCTCCCGACCCCATGTTCCAGGCCATGCACGACGAAATGGAACGCGCGCGCAAGCTGGCCTTCAACAATCTCGAAGCGCCCTACTTCGTCCAATACCTGGTCGACGAGTCGGAGAACTTCAGCGTCTCCGCCAGTCTGGGCGGTCTGATTTCGCGCCATCGCGAACGCGATCGCGAGCCGGAAATCAAGTTGCGCGTGGGCGACTACAAGTTCGATAACAGCAACTACGCCGGCGGCGGTTTCAACTTCGGCTCGCGCTACGACCTCGGACCCTTTCCGCTGGAGAACTCCTATCCGCTGTTGCGCCGCTTTCTGTGGCTGGAGACCGATTCGGCGTACAAATCCGCCGTGGAAGCCATCTCCCGCAAGCGCGCCGCGGTGCGCAACCTGTCGCAGTCGGGCGAGCTCAACGATTTCGCGCACGCGGAGCCGGTCCGCCACATCCGCGAGTTCCAGAAGCTGGCTATCGACGAAGAGGGTTGGGCCAAACGAGTCCGCGCTCTCTCCGCGCTGTTTGCCCAGTATCCCGAAGTGAAGAATTCCAGCATCGAAATGGAATCGAGCGCCGGCGGCTATACCCTCGTCAACTCCGAGGGCACCGAAGTGCGTGAGCCCGAGAACGTCACCTACCTGCGGGCGCGCGCCATCGCGCAAGCCGCCGATGGCACGACCATGAGGGATGCCGTCACGTTCCACGCGCTCGACCCCGCGCGCATGGCCGGCGAAGCCGAAATGACCCGCTCCGTGACCGCGCTGGCGGAAAACGTCATGGCTCTGGCGCATGCGCCCAAGGGCGAGGATTACAGCGGACCGGTGCTCTTCGAAGGCGTTGCCGGCGCGCAGATTCTGGCCGAAGTGTTAGGCCGCAATCTGTCCCTGGCACGGCGCCCGGTGGCCGACGGAGGACGCGGCGGCGGATTTACTCCCAGTGAGCTCGAGGGGCGCACCGGCGCCCGCGTTCTGCCCGATTCCTTCGACGTGGTGGACGATCCCACCCAGAAGGAATGGCGCGGCCATCCGCTCTTCGGCGCCTATGAAGG
>Ga0209517_10004295_pt1 | contig 18793 bp, 22 predicted proteins | sample PeaSoiMetSII2010_FD_187695 | JGI IMG/M metagenome (GOLD analysis project Ga0209517, IMG submission 187695) | Peat soil microbial communities from Weissenstadt, Germany - SII-2010 (SPAdes) (version 2) | ecosystem: Environmental > Terrestrial > Soil > Wetlands > Peat | place: Germany...
CCCGGCGAGACCCTGAACTTATGCCTGGAGCTCTACTACTACTCGGCGACAGGCAGCCCGGCAACCACGGTCGACCTGACGAGCTTCGCCTCCCTCGAGTCCGACATCGACGGGTACCTGCACAGCGCGCTAGCCAACTTCACCATGACGTATGTGACCGCCCAGGGCGCCAGTACCCCAGCATCGGTCCAGATTGGAGGACCGTCAAGTGAGAACGAGGGTTTCATGGTGGAGTACCAGATCACTCCCAAGCCAGGTATCACCAGCGGGTCCTACGGGCTGAACCTCGGGGCGTCCGAGCCGGGCTCGGGGGGTGGCCTCGAGACGTGCACGACGGACTTTGGCCTCTTCCTCGGCGACGGGCTGCCAAACTATTACAACCTCGGTTCTTGCATTCTGGCGAACTCCCAGTCGGCGGGGATGCCATACCCTCCGAATACTTTGGTCGCAACGGGCTTCAGCGTGAGCTACACGACCGGCTAACCTTCCCCCGGCGGAGGCGCAATGAACCCTTATGCATGGCCGATCGTTCTGTCAAAGTCGAAGCTTGAGCGCACCACCTCGCCGCAGGATGTCCCGCCGAGTTGGATTTGTCGTCGTGGCTCTCGCCATCATTCTAGTGCTTGGTGGGCTGACAGTTCTCCTGAGCATCGGTTCTAGTCCAAACCCCACATCTGCGGCATCCTCGGAAAGCTCTCAGCCCTTCAAGAATTCGACTGTAATCAGTTCGAGCCTTAGCGAAGCAGTGGACTATTTGATTCAGGGAGTCAGTCCGAACGCAGGGCTGATACCAGAGATCCCAACCTCCACGACCTACTGGCTTTACAGCGACAACTTCCTCGCCTCGCTCGCCCTGGAGCAATCGGCAGCGAGCCACTCCTTCAATCTCCAGAAATTCGCCCTGAGCAACTCGAGCGCCGTCACATTTAGCGAGCTCATCTCTAGGTCGGTGAACGAGGACCTCGCCCTTTTCAAAATCAACAACATAGAGAACCAATACTCGGTGCTCAACGCCTCGGAGCCGTGTGCGTTCTACGCGTCACAAGATTACACTCTGGGCACTCCTGATGGCGTGACGCTCAAAATCACCATCAATAATGGGACGGGGCTGCTCCCGGAGAAGCAATACGCCGACATAGCGTTTCTCAATGCCATCTGTCTGCATCGGCAGGGCAACTCGGCTGGAGCCCTCGCCGCATACAACGTCGGCAAAGGAATGTTTCATGGCAACGGTCTGGAAGACACCGTGTATGAGCAATCGTGCCAGCAGACCTGTCAATACCAGACCTTCAAGCTAGCCCTCTACATCTACGCCAGCGAGCTCCTGGGCCAACCGTTTCCAGAGTCGGCATTATCGATCTTGCTTTCGATGCAGGATTCGGCAGGAGGCTTCTACACGGGATACGGGGCGAACCTCTCGCACGAAGGGACCTCAACGAACACCGAGACGACCAGCTTGGCAGTTCTCGCTCTCAACTCAGTCTTCACAGGTTGAAATGCCCGGCGGAGGCGCAATGAACCCTATACACGGCGCAATTCCCTAGCTTTTGGCCCTTGACCTGCGTTCGGACAAAGATATTTAGTGTCAACATGTCTTTGCACAATTCCGTTGAGGGCGAAAGGTTCGGTACTTTTCTCCGTAATCACCTGCATGTCGCTGGCCTTCCTCGCCTCCTCAGCGCCGAGACCAATCGCTTACGCAGCGAGTTCCTCGACGAGCTCAAGCTCTTCAACTATCTCGATCACTTCCACCGTGACCACCGGACCCAACTACTCGGTGTGCCTGGTTCAAGTTCCGGCCAATGCCACAATTGACAGTAATGGCGAATTCGTTGACTTTCGCAATGGAACCGTTGGGACGGTCCCCTTTTTCTCATGCCAGAGGTTCATCCACCCTGATGACTTCCAAACAGTGATGGCAATTGCGGCCGATCCAGCGTTCATCGCCGCGGAGAACGGGTCGTTCTACGCTTTTGGCGGGATTGGCGGCTTCGGGTATAGTACGGTGAACGGAACCGTGACCTGCACCACCCTGGACCCAGAGGGGCACCCTGAGCTTCAGGGATGCTTCGTCACAACATCGGCGCTGTTCACGCTCTTTAGTAGCACAGAGACAATCCCGGGGTGCACGCCTGGCAGCACTATCCCTAGACAACTAGGTCAGATACAGGTGGCGATACCGGTCAACGCGACTGGCTCCATGAATCTCTCAAATCTTTCCGTAGGGACGATACCTATCGGCGCACTCAACGAAGTTCTTTGCACAACCACAACCACGGTGTCGCCCATAATCACGGTTTCCCAGGCGGTCACCAGCACCTTGACAACTCAACCTACCAACACGTCGACAACTCAATCTGGCATTCCAAGGCAATTCGTCGTTCCGAAGTTATACGCATTCGCGCTTGTCATTATAGCGGTCTTTGGTGTGCTTGCCGTATTCGCCTATTTGCTGAAGGCTAAGAGGCCCGCCTAAGTCCGGGGCAAGCCTCTAGTCTACGACCATACATTGGCTCGTGATCTATCAGCGGGAGGCGCAATGAACGCCCATGCATGACCAAGCATCAGCTTCGACCTTGCAAACTGATATATGGCGCCCGAATCGAAAGATGAACTGATGACGTCCCAGGAGTTCGGCAAGGAACTGGAGCATCTGGCTAGACCATTGGTGGAGGCTGGAGTCTATGCTTCTCAGGAAGCATTTGTCCGGGACATCGTCAAGGACATGGCCACGAAGCGAATGAGGACGTACGAAGGTGTCGTGAGGAGGTACCGGGCCAAACACGGAAGCTTGGAACGCTTCGGCACCAAGATCAAGGGGAAGGCTTCGCCAAAGCAGGAGGACGACTGGATGGAGTGGGAGGCGGCAGAGGGCATGCTGAGGGCTTGGAAGAAGGTAGCCGAGAGCTCGGTCTGAGTGCCGGTCAGCGACATCAACACACTCAGGAACTCGAAGCTAGTCAAGAGAATCGTCCAGACGCAGGTTGACAGCACCGGCGATGCGTATGTCCTGAAAGCGAGAGCTGAACTAGTCAACGGCTGGTCATTGCATTTCTGGGAGCATGGCACAAGCAAGATTCGGCGATACTCGTTCCACGTGCTTCTAGGAAGGAGAATGGTCGTCAGATGGGATAATGCGCCGCATCATCCGGAGGTCCAATCGTTTCCCCATCACAGACACGCGGGAAGGACAATCGAGGCTTCAAAGGATATGACAGTCGAGCTTGTACTTGCGGAGTTGCAGGCAATGATTGGGAAGGATTGACGCGACCAGTCAACCCGTCCATTACCTATAGCTCAACGTGTGAATGAAATGCCCCGGCGGAGGCGCAATGAACCCCGCGCGTCACCAACATCATCTTCCAAAGAAGCCCGTGCCGGTCTTTCAGGCGTATGCGGGGGACCACGCCGTGTCGTTGCGCAGCTCTTGCATCAGCGCGAAGATCCCCGCGGGCGGCACGATGCCCTTCTCCGTCACGTAGAAGTCGATGTACGCGGGCGGTGTGAAATCGAAGACGTAGTTGCTGAATTTCACCTTCGGGTTGTGCTCCATCCAATCCTTCGTGGCGATCTCGGTGGGGTCCCTCTCCTCGACGTCGACCAGCCTCCCAGTCAGCGTTCCAAAGTCGACCTTGTAGGTCTCGGCGGCGACGATGAAGTTCACTCGGGCCTCCTGTGCGAGCATGGCCACCTGAGACACGCCGATCTTGCTCACCAACGCGCCGTTTCCAGAGATAGCGTCGCACCCAACTATCGCCTTGTCCGCGTCTCCCATCATCACCCTGCAGGCCGAGTCGCAAATCAGCGTGGTGTCTATGCCATAGGCGGCGAGCGCTGCGGCGGTCTTGTGTCCCTGATAGTTGGGCCTGGTCTCGGTGCAGTACACCCTGATCCCTTTCCCCATGTCATGCGCTTTCTTCATGATGCTCATCGCGGCTTCGCTGTCTGAATGGGTGATGATGGTGTCGCCGTTCTTGATGCGTCTCGCGCCGATCTCTCCTATTATCGCCACTGCATCCATGCTGTAGGCGAGAAAATCGTTTGAGGCCCTCACGGTCGCATCCCTTATCTCCTCGACAGAACCTCCGGATTCGAGACGCTTCGCTCCCCGATTGAGGACGTAATTGATGCCGTTGGTCAGCGCAAAAGCTGTGGGCCTCGCTGACTTTAGCTTCCCTCCCGCCTTGAGGATGGGGTCCAGGTATTCTGCCGGGGTCTTTGCGCCAGGAGCTCCCATGGCGTAGTCCCTGAGGGCCTGCACGGCGTACCTCGCGACCCTGCCTCCCCCGCGGACGTTCATCGCCTTTAGGTTGGCGCACGCATCCTCCACGGAAACTCGTGGGAACTCGCGTCTCGCACTCTTTTCGTCGCTGGGCGTTTTCACGTAGGTTGTCACGCTTCTAGGGAGCTTAATAATTTGACCCTCCCACGCGGTTCGACGCGCGGGGGAAACGCGCCGGCGGGGGGGCGATGATGTGCCTCCAAATCATCGCGAAGCCATGTCACGATCCGGGCTGGTGTAGAGGAAGATCTTGCCAACGATCTTCTCCCCTATCCTTGCAGCGTGTCCGGAGGATGCCACGTTGGACTCGGCGATCTCGTTGATCAGGGTATGGACGTGCCTCGACTTGAGATAGATCAGCCTGGCGTGAAAATTGTCCGTCGTTATCCCCATCCTTCTGAACTGCGGCTCGACATAGAGCCCGTGCGACCTCGCCACCCCGTCGACGATGGTCATCCATGCGATGCCCACGATTCTGTTTGCCATCTTCACGACGAAGCATTTGTCCCCGTTCCTAAGGGCGACGCCCACCCATTGCTTGTTTGTTTCAGGTTGTGTGGCGGCCATGAACCGCTCTATTTCTCTGACATCGTTGTCCATGCTGACCTGGTGCTTGAATCTGTGGTCCAGCGGAGCCTCATCGACGTCCAGCTGCCAGACGTTCCAGACCTCTTTCGGATGCTGTGCGACGTCGAGCTCTGAGAAGATGTAACTCGATGGCTTGAGGTCGTAGAAGTAGTCGAACACCTCCCTGGATTTCGTAAAGACGGTTCCCGTCGCCTCGTAGCCATCGTAGATGAACAAGCCGTTCTTGCCTCCCTCGACGTTCGTGGAGACGTACGCTTCCCCTCCCGCCTCGATGGCCTCCTTGACCTCATGGCGGAGGAGCGGGTCAAAGAGCGACAGTCCTCTTGGCAGGTCACCGAGCTGCTCGTCCACGGCCGTTATCTTCGATACCCTGATGGAGTCGCCCGTAGACCGCTCACCTCACGTTCTCCCATCCTCATCCATGCTGAAAAGCACGTCATCGATCACCAGTCCAGAATCGTGAATTTCTTGGTCAGCCTCTCTTCCCCAAGGATGTTCCCTATGACCAGCTCTAGGCTGTCAGGGCCGCGATGAAGCCCGACGACCTCGTCGTCCGTCAGGGCGTCCCTGAGCAGGCATTCGAACTGGATCTTGCGGTCGGTCTGGTGGCCGAACCTCCTGGTCCGCTCCCTTTCTATCTGCTCGTAGGCGTACATGAACTCGTACAGCGACCTGTATATCTGGTGCTCCATGTTCTCTTCGACGTTGAATTCGAGGTCAACCCTGTCTCTCCCTCCGATCGTCATCTCTTGCAGTCCTTCCAAGTCCGCCCAGAAGATGGTGCCGTCTGGAGCCAACACCGCGTCCTTGTCGAGCCAGACATCGTAAAAGTCCAACCCCGTGTACGTGCCGTTGCCGTTGTCCCTCACCGACCTGACGAACAGGGTGAGAATCGCGATCCCGCTCTTGACGAAGTTCTTCAGGAAACCCATCGCCTTGTCGTCGTTGTCGATGTGGAAGAAGTCGAAGAGCTCCCCCGTGTCGTCGCCTATGGTCCAATCCGAGTGGAAGTAGATCCTGACGTTGGACGGGATCAACCTCGCTTCCTGGACCATCTCTTGCTTGAACCTCCTGTACCAGTACACCTGGGTGATCTCCTCTTGGAGAGCCTTTGGCAGCTTGACGATCTTTACCAAGGGGGCGATCCTGAACCCGTGGATGGACGTGGTGCTGGCGTCTGACATCTCCGTCGCCTTCATGGCGATGGAGGCGAACTCGAGCCCTTGGGACCCGTAGGGGCACCCCCTCGACCACAGCTCCCCAGTGAGATACCTGGGGAGCTGCCTCTCCTTCTCCATGACGTTCATGATCCTATCCCTGACGCCGTCGCCTTTCTTGAGAAGGCTGCAGATCTCTTCCTTCTTGAAGAGCTGGCGGCTGAACGGGCTGGTCGTCGACCCTATCCCTTTGACGGAGAAGTAGAAGTCGGTCCCGTCGATGGCCACGTATGGCTCTCTGCTGACCGCGCTCCTGTTGTCGTCGATTAGGAGCTCTTTGGTCCCTACCGGGCCTGCGTCTGTGAACGGTTTCACGCTGTCGGGGAGGTACACCTTCTCGAATTCGGGCATCTTGAAGCCCTGAAAGTACTTGTTAGTCACTGTCTCTGCCCCTTCGTATACGTTGAGCTTGATGGGCACGCCCCTGAGCTCGATAGGCCCCGTCTGATTCATCGATGTTGCCAAAGCAGGTCACCCATGTCTGAGACCCAAGAAGGTTTCATTGCCTGGGTCCTCCGCAATACGGGCATCTGTCGGCCGTGGATGGAATCAGGGTCCCGCAATACCTGCAATTCACCTTGGCGACATCCCTTATCACGACTTGCTCAGGCGGCTTGGAGCCCAGACCGATTTCAGACCGGAAAGGCGTTGGAGAGGGGCTGGATGGGGGCGTGTACGGAGCGGGCGAGCGCTTGGGAAGGGACTCCTTGCCTCTCCTTCTTGTCGCCGCGTAGATAGCAAGCACGACGACGACCAAGATTCCTGCCCCTAGGTAGCCGAGATACCATGGAAAGCCTCCTGTCAGTCCCTGGCCGGTCGATGATGTGGTCGGACCGGGAGGGGCGGTCGCGGCTGTCAGAGTGTAGCTCGTCGAGGTGACGTACAGGTCATCAGTGTAGGTGAAACCTCCGGCCTGACCTTGATATTGCCCGGTGTCCTGCTCCACGTAGTCGTACCCCACAAGATACCCCGTGGTCGGATCGAAGTACTCGTACCACGTGTACGACGCCTTGAAGACGCCGTACGAGTCGTTGCGTTGATATTGGCCGGTCCCCTCGGTCTGAATCGCCTGGACGTACTTACTCTCCGTGGGCAGCTTCAAGCTGTAATTCTGCGACAGGACGGTGAACTGCGTGTTCAGGACGTAGAAGGTGCTCCCGACAGGAAGTGAAGGGTTCATGGCGAACCAGACGTAGAGCGGCCTCGAATACGAGAGTCCTCCGAACCCCACCTGACTGTCCGTCCCATTCACGTAAGTGAAGTTGCCTGCTGACCACGTATATTGGCCCGAAGAGGAGCTTGACGTGGAATTCCCTTGGTTGTTGCTGTACTGGTAAGAATAACGGTAGGAGGCGGACACGAGGCTTCCGTTGACAGAACTCATCTGCTCCTCTCCGGTCGTCTGGAGCTGGTCTGAGTACCCCGTGTACGACCCTTGACCGTCGTTCACGGTGGTGGTCTCTGCGTATCCGAAGTTGTCGCCCTTCTGAGGCGAGTAGGCCAGCGCCGAGTCGGTGTTGGCAACGATCGCGATGGTCATCAAGGATGCGAACAGCAAGGCTGCGAAGACTTTCAACCCGCAAATCCTCCGATCCCGTGGGTGTGGGCTGGGTGGAAGCCTCCCATCGCGCTGAAGGTCGAGTTGTAGGATGAATGGGCTACGATCACCGGATAATACCAGAAGAAGAGGCCCGGGTGTGGCGCGTATGTGAATTGCACCGGGGTTTCGGTTATCTTGGCCGTGGAGTCTATCTCCCTTACCAGCTCGTTTCGAACTCCGTGGATCATCCTGACCGCCAGCGCGACCAATTCGGACCGCTCCAACCCTGCGGCGTAGGCAGAGAGCAGGGTGACCGCCTTCTCCATCAGATCGAGGACCTCGTGGGACTCGAACACGGGTATCGAAGCCAGTATCGCCGCTGCGACCAACGGATACTCCAGGTAGTTCTTCAGCTGCTCGACGACATACTTCAGCTTCTCCCCCACTTCGAGCGCATCTAGTTCTCCAATCGCCAGGAAGGCCGACCCGATCTCAGTGTCCTCGGATTTCATGTACCCCCAAGAATCGAACATGGACCTGAACGCCTGGAACTTGGTGCTCAGTCCGTCATACGGGACGTTCATCACGGCAAGTATGGCGGCGGCCTCGTACGACGAAGTGAGTTCCCTGAACTGGGCAAATCGGTCCAGCGGATAGGACCCGTCGAACCTCCTTCCCGCCATGATCGTGGCGGCGACTCCGGCGGACAGCTCCTTGGCGACGCCCTGTTTTCTCACCGCCTGGTCCATCTCCCTAAGGACGGATACGAGGCTTTGGACGTCCTGAGCGCTGAGCGCGGTCATCACCTCGGCGGCCATGAGCTTGTTGGGAGTCGTGGAGTCAAGACCCTTGAGACCGTTGAGCGCCAGGATGAACCTTTGTCCTATCTGGTCGGTGTCTCCCTGGAGCTTCGCCAACCCTATCGCCGTGCTCCACAGCGATGATGGGGCCCGGATCGTGGTGTGCCCGTCGCCACCGCCGTCGTCCTTCGCGTATTCCACGTCTCCCATGTCGGGGACCGAAGGCTTGAGCACGAACACATAGGAGGCGGCCCTGTCAGCTATGGACCGCAGCTCACCGTAGGTCGCCTTGATCTCCGCTGAGAAATCGGTGAACTCTTCGTCGGCCACCCTGTAGTTCCTTACGTCAAGGTCGTTCAGGATGACGCTTCCGAGGTCGGTGAGCGACAAGTACTCTCCATCGTATGGCACCATCCTGTCGACCATGGACTTTCTCTGGATGAGCTCGTTCACATTGGCTTCCATCGCACTTAGCTCGGATTCTTCTGTAGAAACGGCGGCCGTCTCATCCTGGGCCCTCTGACGCACTTCGTCCTTCTCCTCTTCGTGTTCAAGATGGAATAGGAACGAGTGCTCTTTGCGCTCATCTTTCTGCAAGGCCTCCTCTGCCAGTTCGTGTTTCGCCATCTCAGCATTCGCCTCGGTGGTCATCTGAGACAATCTTTCTACCTCGTCGGCCCACTCATCGTGGTCTCCCTTTGTTGTCGTCAAGACATACCCGCCAGAAGAAAGGTAGTTCAAATCAACCGACGGCACAGGAGCAATAGGCTCTTCCCGGTCCCTTATCTGAGACAGAAACGCCCTTACTTCTCCGCACTTCATGGCATCATTGCGTCATGTCCGAGGGCACGGAGATTCTTAAGCGATTCCTAGTGTTGGCGCGTGCAACCAGTTTCGCGGCCTCTACGGCCTGGGAGATTCTCCGGACTCGTAATTGGCGAGGGAAGGACAGGCTCGGGGCGTCCGTCGTTTTCAAAGCCTCGAAAGACCGGGGAATGGCGACCCGGGCGGAGGCGCGACGGACCTCATGCATGGCGACTACCCTAGCATCACGGCTTCGTCGATCCCCTGAAAGTCAGGATTGCCGGTGAGCACCCGCGCCTTCTTCCTCGCTGAGGCGCCCTGACTGCCGCTCATCTTATGCCGGTGTCGATTGACACGTCGATGCTCGTCGACTGGCCGGCCGCCACCACGAAGTTCCTAGGGAGAGACGAGGAGCAGCCCATGAAGGCGCAGCTCGACAGGCTCAGGGAGTACGAGCCTGGGGCGAGGGAGGCCTGGACCGAGCCGACGACCGCGCAACCCGTGGAAGTCCAGGCGATGGGGAAGTTGGCTGCCTGGCCCGAGCCCGACGGAGTGACCACGGCCTCGATGGAGGAGTACGAGCTGGGGGCAGGCCCCGCCGTCGCGTTGACGCTGCAGACCGGCTGGGTCGGCCCGACTGAGAAGGTGGCGTCCAGAGTCCCCGAGCCCGCACCCATGCTTGTTGATGATGCGCTGACATTCGTGCTGGTCGACGAAGGCCCGGCGCCCGTCCCGACGGTGAAATGGGCGACGACCACCGACCCCCACTCGTCCCCGGCCGCCACGGTGTAGGCCCCCGGGCGAAGAGGGGAGGGCGGGGAGGACGCCGCCCCGCCCACCGTGTATACAGTCGTCGCTGTGACGTTGGCAGACATCGGCTCCGCGGTCGCGTTCCCGCCAGGGAGCACCACGGCCAGGTCGCTCGAGGGCTGGAAGAAGTACCCTGTGATGAGCCTGATAAGCATCGGGCACGGGACGATCGGGTAGATCTGGAGCGGCACGGCCTGGGAGACGTTCGCGGCCGTGTACGTCCCGCTGTAGAGCGCCACGCCGAAGGGGAAGATCTGCGTCGCGCAAGCCCCGAGAGCGAGGCCGTTCAGCCCCCACTCCGTCGCTTTCGAGACGTTGTTCGCGGTGGCCAGCGTGTTGTATTCGTCCACCCTGATGGAGACCGTCACGTTGCCGTCCAGGCCCCCCGTGGAGGAGGCGTTCACCCAGAGGCGCAGCTGCAGGTTCTGGGGGGCGTTGACGTAGCTCCCGCTCGTCTGGACGGAGGTCGAAGAGGACTGGGACTCGGTGCTGCTGATGTTGGCGCCCAGCTGCATGGCGACGAACAGCGTCCCGGTCAGCACGACTATGACCACCGCGGAAATCGCGACCAAGACCTTTGTGTTCAAGGGGCTTCGAGCAGCCCAAGGACGGGGCGCATTATTAGTCCAATGTCGAGAACAGGCGTTCTACATCGCGGAATAGACCGTTAGGATTGGGCCGATTAAATATCGTCCGACCCATACCCGCGACGTTTGGAATGGCAGTGAAAGTGGCGGCGAAGAGCTTCGAGGTCAAGACCCGAAACGAGGGGGAGGTGCTCGACATCACCCGCGAGGTCAGGGAGGCGGTCTCTTCCTCCGGGATGTCCAACGGCGTCGCGACCGTCTTCGTGGTGGGCTCGACGGCGGCGATCACGACCATCGAGTTCGAGCCCGGGCTGGTGCACGACTTCCCCGAGATGATGGAGCGGGTCGCCCCGAAGAGCGGCGTCGAGTACGAGCACCAGAGGAGGTGGCGCGACGGCAACGGCCACTCGCACGTGAAGGCCTCGCTCGTAGGCCCCAGCCTCTCCATACCGTTTTCCCAAGGAGAGCTCGTCCTGGGAGAGTGGCAACAGGTCGTCCTTGTCGAGTTCGACGTGAGGCCGAGGACGAGGAGGGTGGTCGTCCAAGTAGTGGGGGAGGAAGGTCCCCGGCAATGACTCTGAATCTTCGGCTCAGGTTATCCCGAGCAAGGCCGCGATCTTGACGAAGACGTGCTCCGCGTTGGATGAGCGGGCCAACCTGACGGCGAGCAACATCTCGTACTCCGGCAGGTCCACCAGGAGGACAAGTTGCTCCTTGAACGCGCCGACGATGAATTCTCGCTTTCCCATCAGCTTGGCCGCGCCTTCTGCCGCCCCCCAGACGACCATCGCCGCGATCCCGAACCTCTGGACGAGCTCCGGGCTGGCGTGACTTTCGGGAGGAAGACTCGGGGACCTCGCGACGGCGAGGACCCGGCTGCTCTCCCGGCGGTCGAGGACGAGAAGGCTCAGAATCGTCGGGTCGACCTTTGCGACGTCCCCGGCGATCTTCTCGGCGATCGAGACCCTCCTTGAAGCGGAGACTTCTTGACTCTTCGACATCGTAGCGCCCAAGCTACGCGTCACCTGATCGTTATCTGCAAGGCCTGCTCTACCCGTCTGGTCTGGACTGCCTCGGGTTCGAGCATGACTTCGCCCTTGGGGCCTGTCAGTATGACGAGCCCGTGGGCCCTCAGCAAGGGCATCAAGATGTCCAAGCAGCCCGCGCTTTGCATCTCGATCACATCATAGGCGCACACGCCCATCCCCGGGAAGTGGAACTTCTTGCCGAGCGCCTTCTCGTATTCTACGAGCTCGACCACCTTGCCTTGCCGGAAGAAACAGGACATCTCTGCCGTCGCTCGGAGGCTCTTGAGGCCTCGGTGGGTGCTGTTCCACGCGAGCTTTGCGAAGCCGTCTATGATCTCGGGTATGTCGACACCGCCGTTCTTGATGTATACCTCGTCGTAGTTTGAGATGGTCAACCGCTCCCTGCCTTCAAGGCCTTCCACGTCGATTCCGTCGTCTTGCATCTCTCTCCGGATCTGCTCGGGCCTCTCCTCCGAACAGACGTAGACCAGCCTCGAGTCCGCCAGGCCGTTTCGCAGATGGCTGAAGAGGATGTTTCGCTTGTTCTCCCTAGAATCGTAGATGAGGACGGTATGGGTCCCGGGCTGCATGACGTTTAGCGCATGAGCGATTTCGGGGGACACCATGATCTGTGCGCGATTCCCCTATTTTTCGGGAGGGATTCGGTATTTCAGCTTAGTGAATCCGCAATCCTAGGTGCTATTCGTCATGTTAAGGGCGTCTGGCTACTGGTGATTGCGACACCATGGTTGGTCTTCCAGAGCATCCTTAGGAATAGGACGAACGCGAAATCGGGGAGCAGGCTCAGCGGGAGCGGCAGCTCGGATATCTCCCCGATCGCCGCGATTGGGACGACGAGGCCCAAGGAGAGCGCGATCAGGTTTCTCTCGTTCTCGCGTGAGCCGACGTGGCGAAGGACGCCGGCAAGGAAGAGGGCCTGGACGGCCACGACCGCGTAGTTCCAGAGTTTGCATAAAAATTGGCCGCCTTCGCAAAGGTAGTTCTATAATCTCAGCCGACGCCAACCCAGGCATTGAGCCTGCAAGACGACGCCGGCGTCCTAGATTGCCCAGCTGTGCAAAGAGTTCTCGCCTTCGTCATACGGCCGCTTAGGGAACGCTAATCCAAAATGGGAATCGAGACGCAGACAAAGCTCTTCGAGCCGCTCGAAAAGGCGCGTGTCGGCGAACCGGCCATGGATTCGGCGGGCTCTGGCCCAGGCGGGCCGACCCTTTCTCCAGAGGTTTCAGACGATGCCCATCCCGACCGTCGGGACGGCGCCGGGGCAATCGTCATCCACACATCCAGCAGGGGAATTTATGGGACCAAGAGCACGGAGTTCTGGATTCGGAACGGACTCCCGGCGGTGAGCTTCGCAGACCTCGTCAGGGAGTCCTCTGGGCACCTGGTCCTTCCAATCGACCCTTGCAGCACGGAAGACATGCTACTCCTGAGGCACCTCTCGCAGGCTCTTACCGCGTTTGTGCGGCTCACAGAGAAGTCAGGGCAGCGCTTCACCGGCAACCGAATCAACGACGTAGGGAAGAGGTTCGAGTACATGATCGCCGACGAGCTCAGGAAGACTCCCCTCGAGGCGTCGGTGCTTGGCAGGCCCGGCTATCCCGACTGCGTCCTGAAGCAGGGCGAGAGGGTGACCTACCTCGAGGTCAAGACCAGCGGCAGCGTCCAGAAGGAGTCGAACAAGCACCTCAAGACGTTCTCGTTCTCCTCGGGGAAGAAGATCAAGTCGGATGCGAGGCACCTCCTCTTGAAGGTGCAGCTCGAGGAGGAGGATAACAAGATATGGAAGGTCGTTGCATGGGAACTGCGTGACCTGTCGACGTTGAAGACGAGGCTCAAGACGGAATTCAACGCGGGGTTCGGCGACCTTGCAGTCGTCCGTCTGCTAGGTTCCTCGGACAGCGCCGCGCACCTGTTGACGGTGGGCGGGCAATCGGTTCTTGACGAGCCGGACCCGGCCTCGCTTGGGAGCCGAAGGCGACGACGCAACAGCCCCTCAGGCATCGGTGGTTGATGGCTCATGGGCGAGGACGCCAAGGGCTCCGAGCCGCCCCGGCGGAGGCTGAACCGGGAGCTCGTTCAGATGGCGCACCGCCTCGCGGAGCTGGGCCCCAACATCAACGAAATCGCCAGGCAGACAGGCCAATACAAAGAGACGGTGCGCTATAGGTACCACAGGTTCTTTCTCGACAAGGGGATAACCGTCCAAGCGGTCCCGAGCTACTCAAAGCTGGGATTCAGGAGGCTGATAATCGTCGCAAAGCTCGCCCACTCCTTCGAGGCCAACGCAAAGTCCATCTTCACCGCCTTGTGCGAGCTCTGCTACCTCCACAGCTTCACGCGCGTCCTGCTCAGCGGCGAATACGTCATCCACGTCGCGGTTCCGTCAGAGCTGGCGGAAAGGTGCGCCGCCGTCTACAAGGCCCTGCACGAGTTAGGCGTCTTCAAGGAATTGGAGATCTTCGAGTTCGAGCAGATGAGGAACCCGCCGATGAAGCCCGAGTTCTTCGACTTCGTCAGGGGGACCTGGTCGTTCGACTGGAGCTCCGCCCGCGCGAAGGGCACGAAGCTGCCGTTGAGCGTGAGGCCGAAGGTCGAGAAGTACGACAGGGTCGACCTTCTGATTCTGAAGGAGTTCGACATTGACGCGAGCAAGACTCTCGTGAAAATGGTTGAAAACGTGAAGGTGAGCTTGAAGGGGCTCGAGTTCCATTATCGAGGACACGTCAAATCTCGCGGCCTGATCAAGGGCTACCGGCTCGTCTGGCAGGGCACCAAATACGACCAGGAGCAGAGGAGGGCCGTCTCGAGGAAGGACTTCTACATCGAGCTCACAATCCTCTTGAAGGATGGCACGCGAGAGGAGGTGGCTGAACTCATGCTGCTCCTCAACGGCACGCCTTTCCTTTGGAGCGAAGCCTATGACGCTGCATATTGCGCCGAGGTCTTCATCCCGAACTACGCCTACATCGGGTTTCTGGAATACATCGACGAGTTCGCTAACTCCGTGGGAGAGAAGCTGCGCATCTTCGTCATGGACCAGAGCCACGCGCTGAGGTTCGTGATTGCGTACGACCTCTTCGACGGCGTGTCTAGGAAATGGCTGTTGGACGAGCAGGCGGTCCTGAATGCGCTGGGGAACATGGCGCCCGTGGTCGGGAGGGACGCAGACACCCGTGGCGGAGGAGAGCCCAACAAAGCGCCTTAACTCTTAAATTCCTTCGAGGAGCCCTCGCCATCATGGACTCACCGCTCGCGGGGAAGCGAGTCGCCGTGCTCGCGGAGAACATGTACGAGGACCTTGAGCTCTGGTACCCGCTCATACGCCTGAGGGAGGCTGGGGCGGTGGTCTCGGTGGTCGCCCCCACCGAAGGGACGATCTACAAGAGCAAGCATGGGCTCGAGGTGAAGTCTGACCTGTCGGCCGAGGTCGCCAAGGCGAGGGAGTTCGACGCGGTGGTGATCCCCGGTGGGTTCGCCCCCGACTACATGAGGAGGTCCGAGGCTATGGTCAGGTTCGTGAAGGATGCCAACGACGAGGGGAAGGTCGTCGCGGCGATATGCCACGCTGGGTCGATGCTCGTCTCCGCGAAGGTGCTGAAGGGAAAGACGGTCACCTGCTACAAGTCGATAAAGGACGACGTGATAAACGCCGGGGGGAACTACGTGGACAAGGCTGTCGTGAGGGACGGCGACCTGATAACCTCGCGGGTCCCGGACGACCTCCCCGCGTTCTGCGCCGAGATAATAGCCGCCCTTTCGACGTCGAAGACGCGTCCGCCGGCTCAGACGCGGACTCGATAGTCCGAACGGTACTTCTCGATGATCTTCTCCGCCGAGGGGGTGAGGCTCGGGCCGGAGCCGTCGTAATAGGCGACGCGCTTGACCTCCTGCCCCGGTTCAGGGGTCCCGGTCGCGGTCACGAGGAAGACCTTGTGGGCGTTCCTGAAGGTGCCTCCCCTCGGCCCCTTGTGCATCCCTCCCATGAACTCGAAGAGGGGGGTCAGGTTGACCGCCCTCATGCGGGTCTCCTCCATGAGCTCCCGGATTGCGGCCTCCCGCCTGCTCTCGTCGCGATGGGCGCCTCCCCCCGGCAGGGTGAAATTGCTGCCGTCCAGGCTGACTACGAGGATGCCCTTCGGGGTCTCGACGATGGCCGTCCCCCTCCTTCTCGTGTAGACCATCTGGGCGCCGACTCGATTCCTTCGAGATATAAGCTGACCCGCTCCCGCCGGGGTAGGTCTCGCCGCCGCCCGCTTGCTCCACCAAAGTTCACCCGCGGCTCAAATCATTTGGTTTGGGTGCCAAACATACCCGACCGGCCCACGGGACGCCATGGAAACCATTGGCGAATCGCTAGGAAGCAGGGAGGCACTTGAAGCACGGCTCCAGGACCTGGAGCAGAAGAAGTCGTCGTTGGAGAACGAGATTTCGGTGCTCGTGGAGCAGATTCCGATCTTGGAGATGTCGAGATACGCGGCGCTCCTGGAGTCTGGGAACAACTCACTCAGCCTGGTAAGAGACATGCTGCGGACGCTGGCGGAAGGCAAGCCCGCGCTCGAGCACGACGAAGCAGCCTCCCCCGTCCCGTCGAACTAGGACGCAACAGGGACGGCTGTACTGCGCTTGCCCCAAGAGACGCCACCGAGGCTCCCTACTCGCAGCCTGGGCCGCGGCTCCGGCGGCCTGGTGTGCCCCAGCTGCCAAGGGGACGCCTTCGTCGAGCGGAGCTCGTTCAAGACGGCCAGCGAGCCCGTCCTTGGGGCCGCCTCGAACGGGGTCATCATCGACCTCATGAACTGCACCCGCTGCGGGGCCGACATGCCCGCCGTCAGGGGCAGGCGAAGCTACACGCTGATCAGCGACAAGAAGCTCTCCGCCTTCCTCGCCGACCTCGAGGAGGCCCAGCGCATCAACAACGAGATGCAGGCGCTCGTCGACAAGATGGCGAGGAGGTCCCAGAGCCTCGGCGCTGAGATCGAGCGATGCAGGGCGCAAGGGGAGATTATGGCCATGAAGGAAAGGGTCGCGGCCCTGGAGGCGGAGACGGACGGCCTTGAAGGTCGGCGGGCGAGGCTGGCCGAGATGCTGCAATCTATCGCGTCAAGAATCCCCGCCGCGTGACCGCGGCCAAGGGTCCGCACCGCTTCCGCCGGGGCGTTTCACTTCTTGCGCCTTTGTGAAAGAGGCCCCAGACGGAAAGGGGCGTTCCTTGAAGTAAACCTTCTCAAGCAGAGGATGGGTATCGTCCTCTGCCTAGAAGCGGTAGCTCATCTGTGTGACGGTCTGAGAAAAAAGCCGGCCTACGCCCAGTTGGGCTTGTAGGCTAGCAGCGTCTCGCTCGTCTTCACGCCTTGCACGTCGGCGATCTTGTTCACTGCGGAGAGGATCTCGTTGGTGTCCTTTCCGTAAACAGTGGCCAGGATGTCGAATTCGCCTTGTACGACGAACGCGTTTCGGACCTGCTGGAGCTGCTGGAGTGACTGTAGGACCTTCTGTGCCTGCTCGTTGACTTGCAACAGCACTAGCGCAAGAGAGTCAGATGCCTGGACTGTCTTGCTGGTTGCAGAGCCTTCGACCGGGTTGTAGGTCCTTGTCGCTGTGACACCGCTCAAGGAGCGGATCTGGTTGATGATCTCGTACACGCGCCTCGAGTCCGTCGCCTTAAGCTCGATTGCCATGTCGAATCTTCCGATGGTCGGCGAGAAGTAGTTGATCCCCGAAATGTTCCTCAGGTGCTCAGTGACTTGGCCGAGCATCTTTGGGGAGATTGAGACGAAGATGGTTGTTGGGTAGGTGTTCTGTGCGGTAAGTGTAGTGGACATATCTATTTCAGAATCGTATTAGATATATGACTATATAAAGGTATATAAGCAGAAACTGCGTTTATTGCACTATTTGGAGAGCATCAGGAAACTGAAAGGTAGGGCAATCGGCGTTCCCTTTCCCATCCTTTACGACAATCGACAGCTTCCCCCTGATCCTTCCCTGCTCCCTCATCTCGTCGATGTATTCCCATGTATTTTCTGGTTCGCCTTGTTCGGAGCGCCAGATGCTGGTTAGTCTTTTGTCATAGCCCAAGGAACAGACGACTGTATCAGAACGCTTATGATTTACCTCGACCTACTAAATTATCCGGCAACGAAGCATGACCGACGGGTTCAAGCGTGGGTGGGCCTTCGTATTCCTGCTAGCCGCCATTCTACTTCTCCCTTCGTTCCAATCTGCGACGGCAGCCTCGGTGAGCTCTTGCAACGTTACGACTTGTTGGGCCGAAACAAGCCCTCCCGCATATGGCACGCTTGGGCCCTATTCGTCATTCGCGGTCCCGTATGCCAACGGGGTCAACGCCAACATGACCGGAATCGTGTTCATGGTCGTCCACAACTCGCTGGGTCAGACGGTCGAGATTTCGACGTCCGTTCTTCAACTCGCACCCAACGCGAACGGGACGGCGATCGAGATAGTGTTCGGTCTGGCTTCTGGCATGTATTCCGCGACTTTCTTTGTGGTAACATTCAGTGGCGTTGCGGTCTCGGAGACAACTACAGCGTCCTTCACATTCACGTGTAGCGAATGTGCACAATGAAGAGCGAATACCGGTCATAGCATTATTCGTTGCGATTGACGGATTCCCTTCAATAAGGAAGTCCTTCCCTAACCACCCAATTTTGCTCATGACAAAAGACTAAACAGTATCGGAAGACTCACCTCTGCATCTCTTGTCTGACGACGGTTCGGGGCGTCGGCCGGTGTTAGGCATTCTTGTTGCTCTGGTCTTGGTTCTCACGCTGGTCACAGTGGTGGAATATGACCAAATCGTGAGCCTGGAAGGTCGGCAGACATCAACGACTTACAAGTTATCAAGTCAGGTGACGACCTCTTCGGTATCCAATGAGACGGTGGCGAGTCTAACGCTGGTCGAAGTCACCAATCAATCTCTAACTTCGACCATTACCGTTACCAACTATCAGCCAACATACACCCAAAGTTGCACGGAGAACCAATTCGATAATCTCGGTCCGTGCAATTTCAATCAAGACGGGACCGTTGAAATCGCGAAGTTCCCCCAGTTTTACTATCTCGACATTACTTCCCTCGGCTTCCCGTCGAGCT
>Ga0209517_10004298_pt1 | contig 18784 bp, 16 predicted proteins | sample PeaSoiMetSII2010_FD_187695 | JGI IMG/M metagenome (GOLD analysis project Ga0209517, IMG submission 187695) | Peat soil microbial communities from Weissenstadt, Germany - SII-2010 (SPAdes) (version 2) | ecosystem: Environmental > Terrestrial > Soil > Wetlands > Peat | place: Germany...
GACTTGAGCTGGGGATAGCTTTCGCTCACGGCCAGCAGCCGCCCCAGCGCACCGGACAGCGCGGCCTGGTTCTGCTCGAAACTCTTGAACGCGCCGGGATTCGTCAGTATGTCCGCAGGCAGTTGCATCTGCGTCGCCTTGGCCCGCGCCTCGGTGACGCCGGTGAGCACTGTCTGCTCCTGGCGGGTGTAGCCCTTGACGGTCTCGACGAGTTCCGGAACCAGGTCGGTGCGCCGTTGGTACTGGTTCAGCACCTGGCTCCATGCCGCGTTGACTGACTCGTCCTGCCGCGGCACCGCGTTGATATCACAGGCGCTGAGCGCGAGGAGCGCAAAGGCCACGCGGGGCAGCCGCAGCGCCCAGCGGCGCAACCAGTGCTCGCCGCCGTCATCGTGCTTGCCAGGGCGCGCGGCTTCCTCCATTTGCCCCCTCCCGTTGTTTTCCGCACACTACCCTCCTAGGCCCGAAATGGAAACAGGAATATCGGGCGCCCGGGTTTGCGCTTTTCGTCAACGATCGTGCCAGGAGACATCGATGTCGGAATCGCTATTCGATTCGGCTGCGCGTTAATAAGCGCTACTTTGGGCGGCGCCGCAGTTTGCGCAATTGAAGACCGCGTCGATAGAAATGTGACGAGCGCTATAAGCGTATAGACTGAACTCACCATCTCAGCAGGAGGCGACCATGGCCCTTCAGCTCTATTCTTGGCCGCAAAGCTCGGGCACGCGCATCTCATGGGCGCTCGAGGAATTGAACATGCCCTATGAGTACATCGAAGTCGATCGGGAGAAGCAGGAGCACAGATCGCCTAGATACCTCGCCATCAACCCTCACGGCAAGGTACCAGCGCTGGTCGATGGCGATCAGACGTTCTTCGAGTCCGCCGCTATCCTCTTGCATCTGGGCGAGAAGTACGGCGCCGCCAAGGGGCTTTGGCCTGCCGCGAGCGAGCCGACCCACGCCGATGCCCTGTGCTGGACGGTGTGGGCTACGACCGAGCTGGGAAACTACATGATGCAGTACTTGTATCACGGCCTCGACTCGCCGGTCTCCTTTAAGCCCGAGGACCGCAGCAAGGCATGCGCTGAGTACAACCGCTCGCAGCTCGGTCGCTGCCTCAGCGCGCTCGAGGCACGACTCGAGGCTCACCAATACATGCTGGGCGCCTTCTCGCTCGTCGATGTCGCGGTGGCGAGTTGGTTGCTGCTCGGAACCAAGCTGGGGCTCGGGCTTGACGCTCATGCGCGGGTGGCCGCGTGGACCCTGCGCTGCGGCGAGCGTCCTGCTTTCCAGCGGGCGCACTGAGTCGGATCGTGCGGCGATAGCGATCGAGGGTGCGCACTCCCGAGCGGTCTAGTCCCCCGACCCACTGCGGCCGATCTTTTCTTCTGGCCCAGCTGTCCTCATTGGTCGGGCGATCAGCGTAGATGGACGTCACAAATACGCTTTGCCTCGTCGACCGCGCGACGCACCGCGCGCCGGACGCGCTCCGCGTCCTCTGGACTGTGTTTGCCCACGAGCGGATCGATCAGGCAGAAACCAAGTTGCACAAAGACCTTTAGCCAGCACAAATCCCAGGACCGATCGAAGGTCACGCGGTCGAATCGAGGCGCTAGTAGCTCGACTAGCCGCTCGACGTAATGCTCCCGCAACGGCTCCCTGTTGGCGATGTCGAGTCCGTCGTTGGGCGGATAGCACCAGAACTGCAGGAACCAATACCAGGTGAGGTCACTCGCCGCCGGCGCGCACGAGGCCAGGTCCCAGTCAAAGATGCTTACCGTGCCGGCGGTGAGCGGGGCGACGTTGGCACGTCGGATATCGCCGTGCACCAGCGTCTGCGGCAGCTCCGCCAGCGCGGCCACCCAATCGGCGCGATGTTGGCAAAGGTCGAGATAGAAGTTTGCGTCGGCGGTTCCGAGCACGTCGAGGAAGACCGGCAAGAAGGGCTTCAGTACGACAAAGTTCTCGATTACGTCCTTGACCCAACCATCGACTGGCACGCGCCCTCCAAGGGCGGCCGCCGGCTCGGCGAAATAGGCAATGTTGGCTTCGAGCGGTACCAGTGGGAGCGAGGCGAGAGCTTCGTTCTTTTCCCAGTATCGCGCGTGCAGGCCGGCAAGCGCCCCGAATAACCAATTCAATCGATCCTCATCGTAGACGCCGCGGCCCATGATGCCGTGCGAAACGTCCACCATCAGCATCCACTCCTCGTCGCGCGCGGCGTGATGGACGAGGTCAATGGTCGGGCAGTTGAGCGGCGGCGGTAGGTCGCGCGTCACGCCGGCGGTCCACAGCGCAGGCTCCACATTTCCGGCCTCGAAGATCGCGTCGCGCCAGCTCGAACGCGGAAAGGTTTTAAGAACATATGCGCCGGCCGACCTCGACTTCAGCGATAGGACCTTGTTCGATTGGCGCCCGCCGGTGAGCGCCGTCACCTCGACGCCGTCGACCGTTGCCGTGCGTCCCGCGCGGCGCAAGGCCTTCGCGAGATAAGCGGCATCCGGCTCACCGTCGATCACCGGCAGATCGTCGAGCCCTGCGTTCATGTCGTAATCTCCGTGTTGCGCAGCAGCCTTGCGGCCGTACTGTCGCCCGCATGCCGAAGCGCCCGAGTCCGCCCAATACGTGATCGTGGCCACGCTCTACCCTCGATTGCGACCGTCGCGCCTTCGTTGCCTAACCCTGCGCTCACGCGGCTTTCGCGGCATCGACGGTGACGCGCCCGGTCACGTTGTCGACCGTCACCGGGTTGTCGAGCCACTCGATTTCGGGCGCGGCGCCGTACCGCTCGGCGATCTGCGCTTTCCATTCGGGCGAATACAGCCGTTCGGCCAATTCGCGCGATTCCCATACGTAAATCCCGCCGCCCCGGCCGTTTCCAAACACGTAGTGCTTGGTGATCAGGCCGGGCACTTTTTGATATTTCGGCGCCGATACTTCGAACGCCCTGGTGACTTCCTCGAGCGTCGTCCCAGGCCGCATTCGAAAGCGCACGGATGCGATGATCATGTGAAGTCCTCCGATTGGTCTTGCCGCGTTGGCCAGCGCATGCTCTGATCGACGCCGCGTTCAGCGGCGCGTTCCGACGGTGAGCAAGTATTGGCGCGGCATACTGATGCGAAAGTATCGTGGAATGCAACGAAAGCGCGCTTGAGTTGCTCCCGAGCGCGGTCGTCGAGGCTAGCGGCGAGGGCCCTCGTCGGCCCGTAGCCGGTGACAAAAGCCTGCCAAACGGCTTCTCCGTTGCAGTCGTAGTAGATCGTCTCACCGTCCTCGAACCCGAGATCGAAATTCGATCCAAAGAGTTCCTTTATTCGTTCGCGATTTCCCCACGCGAAGGGCGAAGGCGGAGGCGGCGACGGAGGCGGCGGCATATACGCCCGCATGACCTTGAACATTTCGAAGACATTGCTGTCGGGTCGCCACGTGGTCAGGGCGAACCGCCCGCCCTTGCGGCACACCCGCGTGATCTCGCCGGCGGCCGACTCAGGCCGGCTGGCGAACATCACCCCGAAGGTGGAGACCACGGCGTCGAAGCTGCCGTCCGGGAACCGCAGCTGCTCCGCGTCGCCTACTTCGTAGTCGATAGCCAGTCCCCTCGACTGACCATTGATCTTCGCCGCGTCGATGAGGCCGGCGGCAATGTCGATGCCGGTCACCTTGGCGCCGCGCGCGGCGAGCAAGCGGGACGTCCAACCGGTGCCGGTGGCCAGATCAAGGATGCGCTCGCCCGGCCTTGGGGCAAGGCGCCGGACGCAATGATCGAGTGCGCTGGCGATCTGACAGCTGATCTCGTCGTAGGCGGCTCCGCCCGAACTCCATACCTCTGCCGGACGTTGATTGTGCGGCTGAATAGATCCGTCCATGTTAGGCTTATATGGACACCTCCCGGTTTGCAAGGTGATCGTGATGTGATGCCACAAACGAGGTACTGGCAGCAGTCTTATATCCGGCCTTTTCGTGCAAGCCGAAGCCTGCGGGCCCTGATGGGATTCGCCAAGAACGTCCTCATCTCCTTTTCGCGCTTTGAGGCGCAGCACAACATTCAGGATTGCGTTCTTGCGGTCCGACCTGTCCTGCCATCACACGGTGATCAACCTCAGCAACCTATCGGCTTCTCCTCACTGCGCCTTTCGGAGTGATCGCCCCAAAGTATTACGACGAGCAGACGCCGATGGCGCATCTGCGCCACATCAGCATCCTGCATTTGATCGTGTCGGGCGGCTGCACCTTCGAGACGGCTACCGGCGAGCGCCGCGAAGTAACGGCCGGCGAGCTTCTCTTCCTGCCATTTGCCGATCGCCATAAGTTCTGGAAGGGCGAGCCGTCAGAGATGGCCGCGGCGGGCGATATTGTCCAGCCTGGCCCGATCGAAGGGGTGTGGACGGTCAACTACGGGGGCGGCGGCGAGGAAATGCGCATGGTGTGCGGCTTTCTGGGGTCGTCGGAACTCCTGTTCGCGCCGGTGTTCCGAGCGCTTCCGACCCTGGTCGTCGAACGGACGTCGGAGGACAAGGTCGGTGCCCTGATCGCCTCGACCGTGCGAGAAATCGTGGCAGGCGTCGAGGCGGGTACGCCTGGCACGCAGGCGGTGCTCGGACGCCTCATGGAACTGCTGTTCATCGAGGTCCTGAGACGACATATCGCACGGCTTCCAGCCGGTTCGAAGGGTTGGTTCGCGGCACTCAACGACCCGATCGTCGGACGGACGCTGCGACTTCTGCACGCCGATCCCATGCGCCGTTGGACGGTCGATCAGATCGCCCGCGAGGTCGGTTCATCGCGCACGGTCGTTGCGGAGCGATTCAAAGCATTGCTTGGGCGCCCTCCGATTGACTACATCACGAGCTGGCGAATCCAACTGGCGGGGGAGCGCCTGCGTGTCGGCCACGAAAGCCTGGCCAGTATCGCCGCTAGCGTGGGATACGAATCCGAAGTTGCCTTCAATCGTGCCTTCAAGCGCGTTACCGGGATGACGCCTGGAAGCTGGCGCGAAGGAAGCGGATCGCCCGCCTAATGCGGGTCAATTGGCAGTCACTTCACCCCACCCGCACCTCTTGAGGGTTACGACGTACCGACGTTGACCGCAGGAATCTGCAGTGGTCGCACGATCGTCTTTGAACTGGTGCGATTAATGGTATAGGTCGTCATCGATTCCACCGTTGGACATCCTTGTAAATACATCCAAGGAGGATTCGACGATGGCGAACTGGAACAGATTATTGGTCGTGCTCGACCAGATTTTTGGGTTTCCCAATCGCCAAAGCTCAAAGGTCAAGAAACTCAGGCAGGGATACGACAATCAAACAGACGAGCACGTGATCTGGTTGGAGTACCGGGTCCGATTGGCAAACCGTCCAATGAAGTCAACCGTGCAACGGATCGGCAATGAGCAACACCGGTCAAACCTACTGCAGCAGTTGATGGATCAGATAAAGCGTCTTGAGCGAACCGGGGGCTAATCGGTTTGACAAAGGCTTTTCCACCATACGGACACCATCCACCAGGTTTGGGAAAAAGACAACGGGCCAGGTTCGCTCGGAGCATGGTTGCATTCGTGAACTTTGGGCACCCAAATCTACCGTGGATTCCACATTTTTGATTTAGGGTGGCGCCGGAGATATGCGCTGCGCGATTCGAGGTGGAATACTTCGTTATTCCACCTCGAATGGCCTTCTCAAACCGCTAGAGCACCCGGTTCAAATATTGGCTAGCACAGTAAAAGTTTCGCCTCACCTCCCATATACGACTTTTACTGTGGTTAGCTGGGAAAACTGTGGCTGTGGCGGCGAAAGGCAACGTCCAGACCTTTACCGGATCCGGTGTGGGACCCAAATTCAACCGCAATGGCAGACCTAAAGCCGCAAAAAGCCGACCGGCTACGGAAACCGCAAACCAACCATGGACCGCTCAGCGCATGTTGCCGGTTTGCCCGAGGGAGTAGCGCCCTGGCTGCGGCCAGACGGTCAACCCGTGCGGCTGTTGCTCTAGCGTTGGGCTGCACCCGCTAACGCCATGGATCGTGAACGATTTTGACGATTCGACGCACGGCTGTTTCCTTTTGTGGGGGCACTACAGGTGCAAGTCGCCCACCTTTGATTTTCTCGTCGTGATGCTTCTCCATCCCGACAAGCGCCAATAGGGATGTCAAGTCTTGGTTCCAGGCCCTGTCAGGGCCTTAACCGCAAAAAGGCTTCCGCTTGCCAAGGCCTCTTTCGTGTTGACCGCCTCGTATTTACTCCAGTTACTGGAAACGCAATATGGTATTGACACCATATGATATTAAAGACATAATAACGGATGCCCTGGAGCGTCGACATCGGTGATGAGCTGGACGCAGAGTGGAACCAACTCCCAGTTGACGTCCAAAACGAGATATTGGCGCATGGCAAGTTGCTTGCGCAGTTTGGCCCGCAGCTTGGCCGCCCGCGCGTCGACACTCTCAACGGGTCGCGACATGCGAACATGAAGGAGTTGCGGTTTGATGCTGCGGATGGCGTCTGGCGGGTGGCGTTTGCATTCGATCCACGCCGCCGGGCAATACTGCTGGTCGCCGGCGACAAGTCCGGCGTGGGCGAGAAGCGGTTTTACAAGCAATTGATAGCAAAGGCCGATGCGCGGTATGAGGCGCATTTGGCGAGAACGAACGTTAGGAGATGAACATGGCCCGTCCGCTGAGCGAAAAACTCGCTGAACTTCCTGTTGCGCGTCGCCGGAAAATTGAGGCGCGTGCCACGGAGCTCATTGCCGAGGAGATGTCCTTGCGGGAACTCCGAAAGGCAATGGGCAAGACCCAGGCGAAGGTCGCTGCGGACCTTGGGGTAGGCCAAGACTCGATAGCGCGCTACGAGCAACGAACCGATATGCTTCTATCGACCCTAAGCGAATACGTTCACAGGGTTGGTGGAACGCTTGAGTTGACCGCCAAGTTCCCCAATCGAAACCCCATACGAATCAAGGGATTTGGTCTGCTCTCCATCGCAACGAAGGCGCGCAACTCGCCGAAGCCAGCCACCGCAGCTCGTTCGCCGGGCGGGCAGCGCCCCGAATCGACCCGCAAGAGCGCAGCAAAGGGAAAGACCCGCCGGAAGGCTGGTGCCTCGGTAACCGGCTGATACCGCCGTCAAAATATGCGGGCTACTGCGCCTGTCGGCCTCAGCGAACGTTGTTATGGCTGAACGCGCGCGAATTGCCCGGCGACACGGTGCAGCAGCCCCCCAATCCTAGCGACGGCCTTTATGAGGATCAGACCAAGGCACGCTCGCGCCCTGCGGTGCTCTTAATGCAGATCAAGCACATTACGGATCAAAGCGATCATGGACCCGTGTACGTATCTTTCAATGAATAGCTAGTAAGGTATCCCTCATGGAATTCAAAGTAAACCTGTACCGAATGTCCCACGATCGCAGTGCTTCCGGCGACGTCTCGAAAAATAGCAGTGATCGAAGCAGAATCGACCGATGCATCATGGCCGGAGTGCTCTATCTTCCTGGCGTCCAAGAACGCAATTAATTGAACGCGAGTTGTGCCAAGCGGCAATACACGGGCAATTAGCGTGTCAATCTGTTCGCTGGTCACCGCATTCCATTGATTGTCTGCGGCCACGCAACAAAAAGACGCGGCGAGGTAACTCGATGCAAGTGGCAAATCGTCCGATGAAATCGACCGCGCAACGGCCCGACAACGAACAAGGCCGATTGAACCTAATTCGCCAGTTGATGGACCAGACCAAGTCTTTTGAGCAACCCCGAGGCTGATCGGTTTGACATAGGCTTTTCCACCATAAGGGCACCATCCACCCTTTTCCAGCAAAAGACAACAGGTCATTGTTCGCTCGGAGCATGGTTGCATTTACGAACTTTGGGTACCCAAATTCGGGTCAAGGCAGCTACGTGAAATATTATTTCCTATTATTTCCTATGTAAAAAATGAAGCTGTTAGCTGCTCCGGTTTGTTTGGTGCAATTTGGGTTTTCATTTTCCAGGTTGATTCCACGTCCGCACTTTGCGCCGGCGGGCAACTGTGAATGGAGTGGTGGCAAGACGGTCTAAAGGTGATTTAGCGCGACAGAAGCGCTGGTATGACGTCATTGGGTAAACGGTCAGCATGAAAACTATGGCCGTGGTGGCGCATGGCAATGTCCAGACCTTCACCGGATTGGGTGTGGGACCCAAATCGATACCGGCAATTCCACTTACCGCATATTGCCCGTGTGTCCCAGCGAGTATCGGCCGGGCTGCGGCCAGACGGTCAGCCCGTGCGGTTCCTTGCCCACCGCAATCCGATCAACCGCACCGCTCGCGGTGTCGAACACGTAGACCTCGTCATCGAAGCGCCCGGACAGCCAGAGTTGCTTTCCGTCCGCACTGACATTGCCCATGTCGGGACTGCCGCCGCCGGGAATCGGCCAGGTCTTGACTACCTTGAGGCTCGCGAAGTCGATAACGGCAACGCTCCCCTTGCCGTGCCTGCCACCGTGGATCTTGTTGGAGCCGCGATTGGCAACGTACAGCTGGGTGCCATCGCGGCTGGGATAGAGTCCGTGCGTGCCGGTTCCCGTCGCGATGAACCCGATCTGCGCAAAGCTCTCGCCATCGATGAGAAATACGCCGTCGGCCATCATGTCGGCCACGAAGAAAATCTTGCCGTCGGGGGAAATGCGAATGTCCTGGGGCATGCCGCCGCCCTTGAGCTTGAGCAGTCCTAAGACCTTGCGATCGACCAAATCGATCTTGGCGAGCGCTGCGGTGAACTCGCATGTGAAGATGGCATAGCGGCCATTCATCGCGAAATCGGCATGGTTGATGCCCTTGCATCCGGGCACCGCGAGGGAGGAACGCAGCGCCATCGTGTGCGGGTCGCGAAAGTCGAGCCGCTCGTGCGCCTCGGCGACGACGATGGCCTCGCTACCGTCCGGCAAGAAATACATGTTGTACGGATCATCGACGGTGATCGGTTTACCCGGCCTGCCGGTCATCGGATCGATCGGCGTCAGGCTGCCGTCATTGCGCCGTTCAGCATTGTTCGTCACCCAGAGCGTCTGCAGGTCCCAGGCCGGCACGATGTGCTGGGGATTGATGCCGACCGCGAATCGAGAAACCACTTTGCGCGTTTGCGGGTCGATGACCACCACGTCGTTTGATCGAAGTTCAGGTACGTATACGCGAGGGAGCGCACCCTTGACCGCCGCGCTCAGTTGGTCGGTACCTGCGGCGCTGTACAGGTTCTTCGCATCCAGCACCGGCGGCATCCCCGGATAGCCCTGTGCCGCCGATTCTGCGCTCGGCTTGCCGGTCTGTGCGACGGCCACCTGGGAGATCCACCACAGGTTGCCCAGGACCAGCAGTGCACCGGTACGGAGAACACTGCCAAGCGCGCGTTTGCGATTGCGTAGTTGCATGAGATGGATCCCGTCGTTGAGAGAAAACTGTAATCGGCCGGCACCGCTATGGATGATTTTCGACCGGCCCGCGCGCGGCGGCGCCGATCTGCGCGCGAATCGCCGCAACGCTCTGGCGGACGATTTCGTCAAGCCCCAGCTGCCCGAGTTCGGCGCTGGCGCGTTTGGGATTGCCGCCGTAGATACCGACGCTTTCGTCCAGGCGCCGACCCGATTGCAATACGTCCTTGCGTACCATGTTCGGATCGACCGCCAGCTGCAGCGCGGTGTCGGCCAGGCCAGCATGGGTGCCGATTTCGTCATCGCGAAAGCCTCGTGCGCGCAGCAACCGGGCAAATCCGTCCGAGGACGCGCGGTAGTACTCCACCGGTGCAAATGCCCGCGTAGTGCCCGATGACCATTCGCGGTTAAGGTGCTCCGCAACCCGCAGCAGGTCACGCTGATAGCCGCCGTGGTCGCCGAGGAACACGATGTCGCGAAAACCGTGCACGCGCAGGCTGCGGGCGATGGCCTCCAGCGTCGCATCAAATACGCTGTTCGGAATCGTCAGAGTGCCGGGGAAGCGCATGTGCGAGCTGGGCGGGGCAATGGAGCCTTCGGGGACGTAGGCGATCACGGGCGCGACGATCGCGTTGCCCAGTTCGCGCGCGATTCGTTCCGACAGCAGGCGAACACGGGCATTGTGTTTGCCGAGCGCCAGCGCCGGCCCGCTTTGCTCGGTTCCGCCGATCGGAACGATGGCCGTGGTCTTTCCCTGCAAAACCGCATCACGCAATTCGGTCCAGGTGTAGTCCTCCAGAAACACCGAGGTCCCCGGCGGTGCCGCAACCTGTGCCGCAACCTGTGCCACTGCGGGGCCGACCAGCGACCCCGCGCCAAGACAAAACGCCACGGCCAGTATTCGGGCGGCGGGCATTGCCCGTCCTTGGTCTGCGCTAGTCGAACCCGATGGCATGCGCACATTCTACGATTGCCGGGCGGGCGCCGAGCTCGCGCCGGTGCGATCAATGTGGGCCGCGATACGCCGCCAGCGCCAGTGCCAGCCAGCCGAGCAGCAACAGGACCCCGCCAAACGGCGTCAGCGCTCCGAGCAAATGCACGCCACTCAGGCTCAAGGCGTACAGGCTGCCGCTGAACGCAATGATGCCGATACCAAACAAGATCGCGCTCGCGCTGGCAGCGCGCCCAGGCCACTGTTGTACCGCCCAGGAGGATCCAAATAGTGCCAGCGCATGCACGAGCTGGTAGCGCACGGCGGTCTCGAAGACCGCCAGCGCATCGGGGCCGAGTCGAGCCCGAAGGGCGTGGGCGCCAAAAGCGCCCGCGGCAACGCCCGTGAACCCGAACAGGGCCCCGGCAAGGGCTGCGCGTTGCGAACCGCTGCGCGGGTTCGACAGCACGCTCACCTACCCGAGATGCCCGCGGCGCCCGCCCGCAGGCGAACTAACGCTGCCGGGTTGGTCAATTCGTTGCGCCACTCATCGATGGGCTTGCGCCCGGAGTGCCGTCCATACCGCTGCCGTGCTCGCCACCATCGCGGTCCCCGCCGCGGTGCTCCCAGCGGCTGTGTCCCCTGCCACGATCAGCGCCCTCGCAACGCGAGCCGTGTTCCCAGCGCCCGTGCCCCATTGCAAAGCGTGCGAAGCGCGCGCGCGCAAAGTCGTGTGCGACGTCGTTGAACACCAGGCGTTGGTCCGCACTCAAGCCTTGTTGCAATTTAGCGGTGGCGTCGGCCAGGCGTTCCAGTTGTTGCGCGTGCTCAGCAGCCCGTTCGGCCTGCTTGCGCGCAAGGGAGGCCGCGTCGGCTTCGGGCGCGCCCATCGATGTTGGCGCAGCGACGCGCGCAACCATCACGTTGCGGAAGGCCGCCGAGAACGCCTTCCATGCCTCCTCCTGCGAGGCTTTGATTTCCAGTCGTGCGGCAAGCTTGTCCAGATGCGCCTGCAGGTGCTCATTGAATCTTTGCACCCTGGCATCGCGCATGGACTCCGAAGATGCTGTCGGCTCCGCCGCATAGCTCGAGACAAATGACATGCCACCAATTAAGCCAGCGGCCAGCGCTGCTGCTGCAAACGCGCGCGATGCGCGCAAGGTGATCGGAATCATGGACCCGCTCCAGATAGGTTGAAGACACCAGATTAGACGACGGGCCAGACCAGTGGTTTCCGCCGCGGCGACTGATTTGTAAGCAAGTTGTGCAGTCCCTACGCTACCCGCTTCGGTTCATCGGCGCGCCAGCGGTTTCGGTATCGCGCTGCCGCACGGGACGCACGCAGATGATGCGAGGAATTCTCTGGCACCGGACACTAGCGCTGCCGCTGGGATCAAGCGAGGCATAATCATTGCCGGGGAGCTGTGTGCACCTTGGCTATCGCGACGCGGCCGCGTCTCCCGCACCCGGAATTGCTTTTGAATTTCAAATAGTTACGCCATGGTTTCGGGCCGGGTAGTGATTTGGGCAATGCGGCGCGTTCCGATTGCTAGGCCAGCACGCAAGTGCACGCTAGGAACGCGGCGTTGTCGGTCGATTTGCACAACAGCAGTCATTCGTTGAAATAAAAAAAATGGGAATCCGAAGCCAGTGATACGCTCGCAAAGCGCGCGGCCGTCGAACATGGGCAACGCGTGCGGGATAACGGGGGATTCCGGAGCAATGAAGCCGCATTCATGAAATCGGCCCAGAGGGACGCGCTCGCACTCGCGCACGACCAGGTCTTTGGTACGCAGCTCACCGCTGGCGCGCCGAGCAGCTCGGTAGCGGCGATCCGCCTGGATCCGCAAGGCCGGATCAGCAATGCAACCACCTCGGCGGCTGCGATGCTGGGCTTCGAGCCCCAGGAGCTGTGCGGCCGATCCTTGAAGGACTTGGCTATCGAAGGCTGGCAAGCTGCCGCGGACGTTGCCGTGGCGGGCGTTCGGTTCGGCGTGACCGAGAGTTTTGAACTTGCCCTCAAGGGACGCAGCGGGCGCCGCACCCTGGTGGAAATGACGGCGCGCGCGGGTGCCGATGGCGAGGACGGTGCCGTGATCGCATGGTCCGAGCGCCGCATGCGACGCAACGGAGCAGGCCGGGATGACGACTCCGAGCGCAAGCGATTTGTATCCGGATTGCTGCGAAGCCAGGAGGCCGAGCGCATGAGGATTGCGTCGGAACTACACGACGAGATTGCTCCGATCGTGATTATGGTCAAGTACATGATCGAGGACGCGGCCGGCAAAATAGGATCCGGGGTACCGGCGGATCTGGCGAAATCTCTCAGCGACGTCGCTCTGCACTTGCGCGACGTGAATTCGGAGCTGCACCGAATCTCGACCGACCTGCGACCAAGGCTGCTCGATGACCTTGGCCTGATTCCCACCTTGGAGTGGCATTGCCGCAGCGTCGAGGAAGCCGGCCGTGGCGTCCGAGTCGAATTCCAGGCAAAGCTCGCCGAATCCGACATCCCGGGTCCACTGAAACTGGACATCTTCCGCATCGTCCAAGAAGCATTGAAAAACGTCATTGAACACGCGCGTGCACGCCATGCCCAGGTTTGCCTGTACATGGCGATGGACGAGCTGTGCGTGATGATCGAGGACGACGGCGAGGGCTTCCGACTGGACACGGCGAGCGCAAAGCAAGCGGATGGATTGCAAATCGGACTGCAGTCCATCCGCATGCGAGTGGAAGCAACAGGCGGGCGTCTGCTTCTAGAATCGAACCGTCACCGTGGCACCCGAATCGGTGGAGCGTGGCGGCTTGACCTTACTGGGACCGAAAAAGACTAGGACCAGGGATGCGCTGGCGTCGAGGGCGGCCTTGCCCTCCTCGGCTACAGGCCGGCGGGCGGCGTGTCCCATCGCGCATCGACTTCCTCCTTGCTCGGCGGCCGCGCGGCCGTCGAGGGGTTTTCGATCAGGCCACACTCCAGCGCTATGCGCGTGAGCTCTGAGACGTTGCGCAGCCCGAGTTTGCGCATCAGGTTGGCCCGATGTTTTTCCACGGTCTTCGGACTCACCTGGAGGAATTCGGCTGTGGCGCGGTTGGTGCGCCCCTCGGCGATGAGCTTCAGAATGCTGCGCTCGCGTGCAGTGAGCTTGGCCCAGGGCGCAGTCACGGTGTTCTGGTGATCGCTGCTGTCGCATTTTTTGGGCTGGTGACCCGACAGGTCCGGCGAGAGGAACTTCTTGCCACTGGCGACGCTGCGCAGCGCCATCACGAGTTCGTCGTACGAGGCATCCTTGAGTATGTAGCCATCGGCGCCCGCGCGAAGAGCCTCGCGCACGTATTCGCCGGTGTTATGGGACGTGAGTGCAACGACCTTGATCTCGGGCTGCCGCCGTTTGATCTGCGCCGTGGCCTCGATGCCATTGAGTCCCGGCACGGAAAGGTCCATCAGGAGAACCGCCGGCGAGAGCGTCGTGGATAGGCGCACGGCTTCCTTGCCGTCCTGACACTCGCCGATGACCTCGAAGTCCGGCAGCGTGCTGATGAGCGCGCGCAAACCCTGGCGCAGCAGCTTGTGCTCTTCGGCGATGAGAATTCGGTTCTTCATCGAGACCGCACCTTTCACTTCGGTGTGCCTGCCGGGGCGACATCCCAGGACGTGATGTCGACGTCCTCGCCTTTGCCCCCGGGCTGCCCGTCGGCGCCGTAGGAATACAGGTCGTAGTCCCCGTGATCACCCGGCGACTTGTAACCATAGGGTCGGTTCCACGGGTCCAGCGGAACCTGCTTTTGCAGGTACGGTCCCTGCCACCGGTCAACGCCGTCGGGGCTGGTTAGCAGTGCCTGTAAGCCCTGCTCGGTGGTCGGATAGCTGCCAACGTCACCCCGATAAAGGTCCAGTGCCTTGCCTAGCGAGTCGATCTGGGCGCGTGCGACAGGCACGTTCGACTTGCCGACTTGAGCGAAATACCGCGGCGCCACCAGGCCGGCGAGCAGGCCGATGATCACCACCACCAACAACAATTCGATCAAGGTGAATCCGGCGCAATGGCCGGTCGTGCAGTGCGCGGTTCTAGGGGCAAATAGGGTACGGAACATGAAAGGCGTAGGCGAGTCGCTGGTTGGGGGTTGTCGGTGGGGAGATGACAAAGCCACTCCTGTTTGGCAAATCGAGCAAACAGCAGATGCCCTGCGAGCGTTGATCGCTGAAGTGGGCAGTGCACGTAAAAAAGACGGCGGAAGCCGGTAGCGCATAGGCGCCATACCAGCCGGGGGAGCAGAAGCCTACTACCCCGGGACGTGGTTGACAACTCTATGTATTGGACCGCAGGAGAGGCCGTGGAAACACTGGCCCGTCAGGGCGAGCAAGACGAGACAAGCCAGCATACCGGCCCGTGCTTGGACGGGGTTACAAAGTCTCGCCTTGGCGCCGCCGCAACTAGGACTGCCCCCGGCTTGGCGAAGGCGAAACGAGCAGCTCCACGTTGAACTCGTAGTCGACATAGGACGGCATTTCACGGTGGTTGCGCCGGCCCGGCAGAAAGCTCGTCTGGGCTAATGCCCTGCGCAAGTCCTGCGCGAAGTCCGCATCGACAGGGGTACCAAGCACGTCCACGCGGTCGGGACGGCCGAACGTCGAAACGTACACCCGCAGCACCACGGTTCCCGCCAGTACGTGCCGGTTCATCGCCGGCGCAAAGTTCGGTTCGCCGACGGGCACCGGGCCGATGTCCAGTTCCCGTGCGGGGACGTAGCGGGAATCTATCGAGGCATCCGGCTGCGGCGCCCGGGCCGGCGATGCAGCGGGCTTGGCCACCGCCCGGGCGGGCGAGACCTCAGTGCTGCCCAGCTGCGTTGCTGCGAGCTCGCCGCCGCGATCGGTTGCCGGCCCGCGTACCAGCTGGACCATCAGCGCTGCGTCGGCTGCGCCGGATTGCGGCGTGGCACCCGGCCGCAAGGCAAGTGCTGCGAGCGCGGCGAGCGCGATGTGCAGCAATCCCGACGCCAGCAGTGCGGGGGCGAAGGGCCGGCGCAGCTCTGATGCCGTGCCTAGGACGCGGCCCGGATTCATGGCAAGGGTAAGCACCGCGGCCACCTGCCCTTAGTTGCCGCCCTTGATCTGGCGCCAATTGAGCTTCGTGACACCTCCGCTGCTCTGGTAGTTGCCGCTCACATTGACTAAGGGGTTGCCGCCGACGGCGTTGCTTCCGGCCGTCAGGCGAACGGCGGTGCCGCCGACATTGACGAACTCCAGGTTGGTCACACGGCCGCTGACCGCGAAGGAAGCCGTCGCATTGCCGTTCGGCATGTCGGTCATATGGGTGACACCAGTGCCGATGTCGAAGGCTACGACGGTCCCGTTTCCCGCGCCCGGGTCGCAGGAACCACCGGTGCTGGTGTTAATGCCGAATGCGGCGACCCCGTCGTTGGCGGTGGGCTGGACGTCGACCTGCTGGGAAGACCCGGTGGATGATGCCCCCGCCAGGTCCGTGTACCACCCCATGCCCGTGGGTGGCGGCGAGCAATCCGTGCCTGGGGTCGATCCGCAAGTTCCCACCAGCAGACTGCTCACGGAGGTCAACTCGCTGCGGGTGATGGGGTAGGTCGTTCCGGCCGGAAGGGCGGGCGAAGTGGGAGTGAAGAAACCACCGCTGGCCGCGGTACCGTCCAATATCGAGTAGATCGTATTGATCTGCGTATTGCTGAGGTCGGACGTGGAGAGCGTCTTACCGGTACCGACTAGCACGTAGCGCAAGGAGACGATCGGATCGACTTCGATCAGCGGCCGGGTCGTGATCGGCTGCGGGTTCCCGGATGGATCTTGGGCGATTGCGAGTTGTACCGGCGGGGCGTAATTACCGCTGGTCGGGGTCAGGTCCACGCGCCAGATGTTGCCGAACAGATCGCCGGCGTAGATCGAATCGGAGGTGCCATCTTGGTAGTTCGGTACGAACCCCGAGGCGTAGGTGAGCCCGCTCGGCGAGGATGCGGTGCCGGTGGCGGTGCTGATGGGGGGTTCGAGCAAGGCTCCGGTCTTCGGGTTGACCATGAAAAAGTACCCGATGCCATCGCTGTTGTCGTAGCCGGAAGTCAGGATCACGACCCAGCCGTACTTCGCTGTCTTCGTGATCGTCGCCGGGCCGAAGGAATAGCCGATCGTCGCGGTGCTGCCGTTGCAGGTCGTGATCGGACAATTCGTGATCGTGTTCTGGTTGAACTCCCACAACACCTTGCCCGCGACCGCTGTCTCACTGGTCATCGCGGCGGGGTTGGTAACGTCGATTGCGTAATAGGACATGCCGCCCTTGCCAAGGCCGCCGACCAAGATGGTGTGCCAGTCCTGCGCGGTCGTCGAAAACGAGCCGCCGGCATTGTCGAAATCGACGTCAGTGATAACCGGCGTGGCGTCGACGAAGTTGTAATGCACAAAATTCTTGTAGCTGCGCGACACCAGGCCGTTGGTATACGGAGTGCCGGTGGGGCCGGCGTACAAGGCGCCGGGAACATAGGCCCAGAGCTCCTGGCCGGCGGTTGCATCCGTGAGCGAGCCATCGAAGGCATGCAGCATGCCGTCGTTGCCGCCGACGTATACCACCGTGTCGCGGCTGGCATACTGGTTTTGAAAGCTGTCGTAGCCGGCGTTGTACTGCGTTGTGATCGGCCCGGAGGGCGGACCGATCGGAACGGCCTGCGAATCGACGATGTCGCCCAGCAGGAACGCGCGGGCACGGAATAGCGCCGCCCCGTTGGTGCCCTCGTTGCTTTGGTCGCCGCGCAGGTAGTCGACGATCTGGTTTATGGTTGCCGCACTTGTGCTGGGCGTCAGATCGGTTGTTTCCGTCGCGCTCAGATTGACGGGAAGAAACGGCACTGCGAAGCCGTTTGCGGGCCAGGGCAGTCCCGAGGCCTCGCCAACCGTATGGTTCCAGGTGACGACCCGGCGATTGGTCCGGTCCGTGCCGGGCGGGACCTGTGCCTGCAGATTGGCTTGGGCGCCCCAGGCCACGGCCCCCGGGACCGGATTGCCCTGGGCATCGAAACTGAGATATTGCGCTTGCACATTCCCGGTCCAGTTGTTCGGGTCGTAGTAGGCGCTGTAGTTGGCGTTGTTGGTGGCGATAACGTACGGCGTACTCAGCGCCAGGGAGGTTGAGCCCAGGGTCTTGCTTGCCGCCGCAATCGAGGCGAACGCATTGTTCAGGCCGCTCACCATCGCCCCCGAGTCGCGTCCGCTGTAGTAGTTGTCCGGAACGAGGTACGGCGTGGCTCCCTGGTACACCACGTTGCCCTGGGAGGCCCAAATCGACGTGGGCCAGTTGACGCCACTGACGGTGGGCGTGCTGAACTCCGTGTACCCCGTCGGGACCGCGAAGCCGCCGTACTTGGCCGCCATCCAGAACGGGCTCTGGGGGCGGTAATGACCGTATTCGAGCACGTCGACCCAGTAGGTGCTGACCGTCTGGATCCCCGGCTTGTTGCCGTTGGGGTTCGTGAAGACCCCCGGCAGCATGTCGTTGACATGCGCGTCGTAGGCCAGGCCGGCGATGTAGAACGTGGCGCCGCCGCAGCAGCCGCCATAGTTGTCCCATGGGGTCTGGCCCAGCGGACCGGTCGCGTTGACGTTGCGGCCGTTGATGCTCTGGCCGTCGTAGTTGTTGGTAACGGGGCCGTTAAACAAGGCTTCCTGGGTGCCGATCCAATTGGTGACATTCGTCGTGTCGACCGTCGTATCGCTGCACGGCACGGGCGTTCCGCCGCCGCCTTTGCAAGGTGGCGTCAGGCCAACGTTGATGCCGCCGCCGGAGGCGACCAGCGATTCGAGGTTGGGCTCGTACGCCGCGCCGCTTCCTTGCTGGGACAGCGCCGCGCCCCCGGTTCCGTAGGTGCCGGGTAGATTCTCGTCCTGGTGGGTGTTCTCGTCGCCGATGCCGATGATGAAGTTCTTCTGGCAGTAGTACTGGATCGGGAAGTCATACCCTCGGGGCGCGCTCGAATCGGCCGGGTACCAGTTGGTGATGACGGGGAAGCCGTCGACGCACTGGTCCGCGCCATAGGTCACGCAGTCGCTGAGCGCCAGGTCCGCGTTGTAGCTGGTCAAGGCGGTGTACTCGGGGACGTTGCCCAGTTCCTTGTAGTAGCGCAGCGCCGTGTAATACATCTCACTGACGTTGTCGTAGCTCTTGTAGCCCTTCGTGTTGCCGAGGCTGCGCGCATGCTCGCCGAACATGTTCAGGTAGTTGACGACGCCGCTGTTCGGGATGTTGCAGTTCGCGCAGCCGGGCAAGCCGAGGGTGCTCGTGACATCGGCCGTATCGGGGTTGGCGATGAACACCCCGGTCATGGGGTCCCACTCGGCATTCGGATTGGTGATCGGCGAGCCGTTCGGTACCGGTTGCGTCGGCCCGACGTACTCCATGCGCGCGCGCATCACCCCGCCGTCGCGCACGCCGATGTTG
>Ga0209517_10004300_pt1 | contig 18775 bp, 16 predicted proteins | sample PeaSoiMetSII2010_FD_187695 | JGI IMG/M metagenome (GOLD analysis project Ga0209517, IMG submission 187695) | Peat soil microbial communities from Weissenstadt, Germany - SII-2010 (SPAdes) (version 2) | ecosystem: Environmental > Terrestrial > Soil > Wetlands > Peat | place: Germany...
CAGGCGGATGGCCCGTGGCTGGTGAGTGCCCAGCGGCATCCCAGCTACGTAACCCGCATACAGCCGGCAATCACCGCTCAGGCGAACCGCGGTCTCCAGCGCCTCTGTCTCGGCCTGGATCGCGCGCGTCAGGGATTCGAGCGGCCAGGGCAAGCGGATTTCATCGGTCCCGGAGGTAAGCCTGAGGACGAGAGCGTCGATTTCGGACTCCGAAAACCGCGAGCGATACCAGGCCCTGGTGGTGGCGCGTGCGTTGGCCGACAACCAGTTTTCGAGCGAGCCATATTGGCACTCGATGGCGAACCGGAGTTCACCCGGCAGGCGCGCGCCGGCCTGGACCATGCTTTCGGCCTTCGACACGATGCCATGCTCGCCCGCCAGCGCGGTCCAAATGCGCTCATCGGCGGAAGCCAGCGCCTCCCGGATGAGCCTGGTGCAAGCGGGATGCCGCATGCGTCTGATGACGCTCTTGGCTATTCGATCGACCTGCGGGAGGCTCCGCCGGCACAGGCGCGCGACTTCCTCGGGAGTGCGGTTCTGCCCGTCGAAACCATAGAGCATGGCGACGAGCTCCTGTTCGGACTGGCTTACCGAGGCGAGCGCTTCCGCAATCCCGTTCACGACCTTACTGTAGCCGATTGGCGTTGACATCGGATCAGGACAACGAAGCGGCCGCCTGAAAGGCGGCTGCAGCCAGGATTGGCTGCCCCACGTCCTACGAGTGACGGTACCATTCCAGGGTGCGACGCATTCCCTCGTCGAACGAATAGCGCGGCGCGTGGCCCAGGTCGCGGACGGCGGCCACGATATCGGCCTGCGAGTCGCGCACGTCGCCGGCTCGCGGGGGTCCGTAAATCGCGGGAATTTCGACGCCTTCCAGCCTCTGCAGAAGCGCCCACGCCTGGTTCAAGGTGATCCGGCCGCCATTGCCGCCGTTGTATATCCGTCCGGAGACGTTCTTCGCGCGAGCGGCTTTCAGATTCAACTCCGCCACATCGTCCACGTAGGTGAAGTCGCGCGACTGTTCGCCATCGCCGAAGATGGTAGGCGAGCGCCTCTCCAGAATCGCTTTCATGAACACGGAGAGCACGCCGGAATAGGGGCTCGACGGGTCCTGGCGCGGCCCGTACACGTTGAAATAGCGCAGGGCCACAGTTTCCAGGCCGTACACCGTGGAGAAAACGTTGCAGTAGTATTCGCCCACCAGTTTCTGCAAGCCGTATGGGGATTTGGGCTGCGGCGTCATGGTCTCGACCTTGGGCAGCACCTGGGTGTCGCCGTAGGCGGAAGAGGAGGCGGCGTACACCACGCGGCCCGCTTGCCCCGCGTGGGCGGCGCGCAGCACATTGAAGGTGCCGTCGATATTGACCTCGTGCGAAGGCACGGGATCCTCGATGGAACGCGGCACGGACGGGATGGCGGCCTGGTGGAACACCACGGCGGCGCCGCGCACGAGCGGTGCGATCTCTTCGTAATGGCGGATGTCCGCGTGCTGGAAGTCGATGGAGCCGCGGACCTCGTCCAGATTCGATTCGCGCCCCGTCAACAAGTTGTCGATCACGACCACTTTGCGGCCGCCCTCGCTCAGCAGGCGGCGCACGATGGCGGAGCCGATGAAGCCCGCGCCTCCCGTAACTAAGTAATGGCTCATGATGGCAGTTTGGCGATTTCGGATTCCAGGTGGCGCAGCGATTGGTGGGCCAGCCGCTCGGCGCCCGGGGTGAAGTCGAAGGCTTCGAGAGAGACCCAGCCGGCATAGTTGCGGCGGCGCAGAACTTCGAGCACCGGCTTGAAGTCGTAATTTCCAGAACCGCAGTGGCGGCCGTCCAATTCGTTCACGTGGACGTGGCGAATCACGTCGAACCAGCGGTCGACCAGCGCGGCGTGGGGCTCGCTCTCGTCGATGGCATTGTGCACGTCGAACATGGTTTGAATGGACGGGCTCGAGATTTCATGCACGATGGCGGCGGCTTCGGCGAGCGTGCCGACCACATCGCATTGCGCCATGGGGAGCGCCTCCACCAGCACGGTGACGCGCCGCTCGAGGGCGTAGGGCGCGACGCCCGCGAGCCCCTCGACGAAGTGCCGGGTGGCCTCGGCACGGGTCAGGCCGCCGCTGGTGGACCGCTGGTTCGGGGAGCCGAAGACCATGACGCCGTGGTCGCCGAGATCGGCGCAAAGGTCGACCAGGTGGCGAATGTGCTGCCAGCTTCGCTGGCGCAGCGCGGCGTCCGGCCCGGTGACGTGCAGGCCCTTGGGGCTGACCATCAGCCAGTGGAGGCCGGCGAACGCCAGCCCCTCGGATTCGAGGATCTCCCGGTACTGGCGGCGCTCGGCAGCGGTGATGTCGGCGGGGCTCTCCGCCAGAGTGAACGGCGCGATTTCGATGCCTGAGTATCCAGCCTTGCGGATGGCCTTCGACGCATCGGCGAAGGGCCGCTTGTCGAAAGCCTCGTTGCACATCGCGTGGCGAAAACGATAGGCCATGAATCATTAGTGTAACCGAGGCCGCCTGGCGTCGCGTCGGATCGCTCGGCCGTCCGATCCCCACCCACATCCTCCGTCTCGCTGCTTTCCGCCTCGTGCCGGATTTTCAGATGAATTAGTCTGATATTCCCGCACGGCGCCGGCACTTCTCTCTTCTAACTTCTTTGCTTTCCGCACGGCCCCGTTCGTGCACTGACCCTCTTCGAAGGGAGTAATCTCTCGTGAGCGATCCGTCCACATATTGGTTGACTATCACCAACATCGCGTTGGGCCTGGTGACCCTGATCTGCTGCATCGCCGTCGGGATCGGCATACTTCAGGAACTGGCCGCAAAACGCAAAAAACACGCGGCGATGTCCAAGCTGGATATCGAGGTGGCCGACCTGGTCTCCTCGTTCGGCGATGGGCACGCTTTCCACATTCCTTCGCTCGGCGTCACCATGGCCGATGGCGGCGAAGAGCTGAAGAAGAAAGAGCAACGGTAGCCGCCATGACCTGCCCCTTCCTCAAAGAAGCCCAGGTCAAGTATTGCGGGACCTCGGCGATCCGCAAGCTGATCCCGCTGGCGGCGGCCGGAAACGCCGACGAGAAGTGCGCATCCGCAGCCCACTCTGCGTGCCCGGTCTACCGGTCGCAGCCCGCTATGGAAACCGCTGTCGGATCGTGCCCCTATCTGCGCGAATCCTTGATGCAGTACTGCGGCGCGGCGCCCGTCACCCGGTTCGTGCCCTACAGCGAGTCGCTGCTCTCCCGCTGCGGGAACGACAGCTTTCGCTATTGCGAGCTGTACCTCTCCATGGCGCATCCGCGGCGGCCCGCCGAAGAGGTCGATGGCGTCGCGCTCCCCGGCTGGCTCGAATACTCCGCCAACCACATGTGGCTCGACGTGACCGATGACGGCACCTGCCACGCCGGAATCGACGCGTTCCTGAGCCGCGCGCTGGGCAAGATCGACCGCATCAGCTACGTCTGGCTGGCGGGGCGGCATCGGCCCACCGCGGTCATCACCGTCGGCGGAACCGATCTGGAAGTCGTTTTTCCCAATCCGTTCCTGCTCACGAAATGCAACCTCTATCTGCGCGCCAACCCCTCCCCTATCACCGCCGAACCGTACACCGGCGGTTGGCTGTTCGAAGGCGTGCCGGAGGCGGAGACGGCCAAGGGCCTGTTGCGAGGTCCTGAAGCCTGCGAATGGATGGAAGACGAGCAGCGCCGCATGAACGAGTTCCTGCAACAGCAGCACGGCCAGGCAGGATTGGCGGCCGATGGCGGGCTGTTCGCGCCAGGCATCGCGCGGAAGCTCGATCGCGAACACCTGTTGAGCCTGTTTCATGAATTTTTCTCGCCCTACGCGGTAACGCCGGCGGTCTTTGCCGCCGGCCCGGTGTCACGGCATCGTAGGCCGCCCGGACAAGGAGGATTGTGAGCATGCGCGGAAAGATCGTTTTTCTGGCCGGATTGGTTGCCGCCCTGGGCGCGGGTTGGGCCGGCTTTCCGTACGCCATCTACACCAGCCGCCTCGAGCCCGTGGACTTCAGTCACAAGATCCACGCGGATAAAGCCGGCGCCAAGTGCGAGGACTGCCACGCGTTCCGCGACGACGGAACCTTCGCCGGCATTCCAACCTTGGACAAGTGCGCCGGCTGCCACGCCGCCGCCATGGGCAGCACCGCGGCGGAGAAGAGCTTCATCGACCTGTACGTCACGCCGCAGCGCGAGCCGCCATGGGCTTCCTACGCGCGCCAGCCAGAGAACGTCTTCTTCTCCCACATCACGCACGTCAAGCTCGGCAACGTGAAGTGCGAAAGCTGCCACGGCGCACTGGGCGCAAGCGACAAGCTGCCGCGCTACCAGCAGGACCGCATCAGCGGTTACTCGCGCGATATCTGGGGCACAGCCGGGCGCCCTGGCATGACCATGAACGACTGCATCGCGTGCCACAGTCACCAGGCGCGGCAAGACAGTTGTTTGGATTGCCACAAATGAAAACCACACGCAGAGACATTTTCAAATTCGCAGGCGGCTCGGCTCTGGGCGTCCTGTTCACGCCGGCTCCGTGGCGTCTCATCACGGATACCGCGCTGTGGTCGGAAAACTGGCCGGGAATTCCGCGGCCGGCGCGCGGCGAGATCCGCGCGAAGTTCACCAACTGTTCCCTGTGTACCGCCGGATGCGCGGTGCGCGCGCGGTGCGTGGGCGATCAGCCGGTGTCGCTGGCCGGAGTGCGCGGCGGTTTGTGCCCGTTCGGCGTCACGGGACACCACCTGCCGTATCATCCGGCGCGCCTCAGGCAGGGGCCGGTGAGCGAAGCCACGGCCGCGGTTGCCGAGGCCATCGCCAAATGCGGGCCTGACGAGCGGGTCGCCGTCCTCGATCTGCGGCCCGGCCGCACAGCCTCCTGGACCGCGCGGCGCGCCATGGCTGCGCTGAAGAGCGGCTTGTACATCGCACCCGCGCAATCGCCGGTCGCGGTCGATCTCTCGAAGGCGAAGACGGTTTTGAGCCTGGGTGCTCCGCTCGTCGAGCGATGGGGCACGCCCGCCAATGTCTTCGCGGCGCGCGATGGCTTCCGCCTGATTCAAGCCGAGCCGGTCGAATCCCGCACCGCCGCGCTGGCCGATCTCTGGCTGCCCATACGGCCAGGGTCGGAAGAAGCGCTGGCGCTGGGGCTGGCGGGCCAACTGTCCACTGCGGAGACCGCCCAAATCACCGGGCTGACCGAGCTGCAACTGGCGTCAGTAGGACAGACGATCGCTTCTTGTCGTCTGTCACTTGTCATCGACAAAAACATGTCGCCGGCGGTGGTCTCGTTGAACGTGAAGCTGGGCAACTGGGGGCGCACCATCGGTCCCCGCGCGGAAGCGCCCGTTCCCCGGGAATGGGAAAAGGCCGCGCCAGTCACGGAACTGGCCGCTGTGCCGGACCGCTCCGTCCGCGTCCTGCTGATCGACGAATCGGCGCCCGGTGAGTATCTGCCGTGGGACGCCATCGAGAAAAAGCTGGCGCCCGAGAATCCGCTTGTGGTGGTCTTCGCCTGGTCGGCGAACGGCTACGGCCGCCATGCCAAATACGTTCTGCCCACCCCGGTGTACCCCGAAGCCCTGGATGACATTCCGTCGGCCATCGATTCGCCGGCGCCCTGTTTCCGCATTGCGGCTCCGCTGGTGGCCGCGCCCGCCGGCGTGGTCAACCCGTCCGAGTTCATCGCCAGCCTGGCCGGATTGCCACCCTCGGATACCCTGCGCGAGCGCGCCGCCGCCATCCATCAGGCCGGCCTCGGAACGCTGGTCACCTATGCCGATGCGAAATCCGTGCCGGTGAAAGACGTGAAGCCCGACGATTTCTGGAAGGCGCTGAACGCCGGCGGCTGCTGGGTGGGGCAGGCGCTTCCGCCTGCCAACCCCCAAGCCGGAGCCGCGACCGTCCGAGCCGCGACCGTCAGGGAGCGGTTGCCGCGAGCCACCGATGATCTCGTCGTCATCGCCACCACCCCTCCCGCCGCCTCCCTCATCTCGCCCCTGTTCACCAAGCTCTATCAGGAATCCGACCTGCTCCTGGCGCCAAACTGCGTGGCGCTCCACCCGCTGGACGCCGCCCGATGCGGCATCGCCTTCGGTACCCACGCCATCCTCGAAACGCCCAACGGAAAGTGGTCGGTTCGGGTCCTGACCGATTCCAGCGTTCGTCCCGGCGTCATTCTGGCGGCGCGCCCCGAAATGGCAGGCGCCCAGGGAAAGGTGGTACGAGCATGACCGCGCCAAAAAAATACGGTATGTCGATCGACGTGGACCGCTGCACGGGCTGCGGCTCCTGCATGGTCGCCTGCGCCGTCGAAAACAATATTCCGCCGGCACGCCCGGGCGCCAATGACCGCAACGGCCTCACCTGGATCCGTGTGTACAAGGTCGATAACGGCGAAGACTACCCCGGCAAGCGTTCGGCCTTCGTGCCGGTGCTCTGCCAGCAGTGCGGCGAGCATACTCCATGCGCCAGCGTCTGCCCGCAGCAGGCGGTGGATGTCGATCCGCAAACCGGCGTAGTCGGCCAGATGCCCGAGCGCTGCCTGGGCTGCCGCTACTGCATGGCCGCGTGCCCCTATCACGCCCGCTACTTCAACTGGTGGGACCCGCGATGGCCCGCCGGCATGGAGAAGACCCTGAATCCCGATGTCGCGCCTCGCATGCGCGGCGTGGTTGAGAAGTGCAACTTCTGTCACGGCCGCTGGCATGCCGCCAAGGAGAAGGCCGCGGCCGCCGGTAAGACCGAGATCCAGCCCGGCGATTACGTCCCGGCCTGCGTGGAAGCCTGCCCCACCGGCGCCATCCGCTTCGGCGACCTCAACGACCCCTCGAACGACCTCCGCCATCCCGACAGCTTCCGCTTGCTAGAGAAACTCGGCACCGATCCCAAGATCTACTACCGATCCAAGCGCGATTGGGTGCGCCAGGCGGGACAGGCAGCCCGGCCTGTCTCCCCCGAAAAGGAGGCCTCCCGTGGATAAACACTTCATCGCCCGCGGCGTGAGGCGCTGCTCCACCCGCCAGTTCCTGCTGTGGATCCTGCCCTGGGCCGCGCTGCTGGCGTTCGGCCTCTACTCGGCTGGCCTGTGCCTCATCGAAGGCTTGAACCAGACCAACATGGACAACCGCTTCGCCTTTGGCCTCTGGATCTACCTCGATCTCACCGTGATCGCGCTCGGCGCGGGCGCCTTCTTCACCGGCTTCCTGCTCTACATCTTGAAAGTCGAAGAGCTGCGCGCGGTCATCAACAGCGCCGTGGTCATCGGCCTGGTGTGCTACTCGGGCGCCATAGCCGTCCTTATGGTGGACGTAGGCCAGCCGCTGCGCGCCTGGTTCACCTTCTGGTATCCCAACGTGCATTCCATGCTAACTGAGGTCACCTTCTGCCTCAGTTGCTACCTGACGGTGCTGCTCATCGAATACCTGCCCATCGTGCTCAAGAACCGTAAGCTCCGCCAGGTCCCCTCGTTCCTGGTGTTCGAATTCGAGCTGCACAAGCTCATGTATGTGCTGGCTGGCGTGGGGACGTTCCTCTCGTTCTTCCATCAGGGCTCGCTGGGCGGCCTGTACGGCGTGCTGCGCGGCCGGCCGTTCGCCTTCCGCGAGGGCCTGGCGGTGTGGCCGTCCACCTTCTTCCTGTTTATTATCTCGGCCGCCGCCGTGGGCCCCAGCTTCGTCCTCCTCACCACCTGGCTGGTGCAGAAGATTTCGCGCAAGCCGCTGGTGCGGCCCGCCGTGCTGCAACTTCTCGGCCGCATCTCCGGACTGCTGCTCGCGGTCTATGTGCTCGCCAAGGCCGTCGACACGCTGGTCTGGATCAATCGTACTTCGCCCGAAAGCGGCTTCCCCGCGGCGCAGTATTACAGTTGGCGGCCGTTCGGCACCTGGATCCTGTTCGCCGAAATCGTGCTGTTCGGCCTCGTGCCGGCGCTCATCCTGCTGGCGCCGAAACTGCGCGCGCGTACCGGTTGGCTGGTCTCCGCCGCGGCCATGGCCTGCTGCGGTGTGGCGTTGAACCGCTTCGTAATGACCATCCAAACACTGGCGCTTCCCACGCTGTCGTTCGACAAGTTCCTCTCCTACTATCCGAGCTGGCAGGAGACCGGAACGTTCCTCGCGGTGGTGGCCTACGGCGTCTTGGTCTATTCGTTCTCGTTCCGCTACTTTCAACTGTTCCCCGAAGAGCGCGAGCTGAAACTGGAAGTGAGGGAGCAGGAAGAGGTATTCATATGGCGCACTACATCTTCTTCGGCGCCTTGTACACAGTGATTGTAGTGGTGGCGGCCACCCTGATCGCCGCCGTCCTGCGTTCCCGCCGCGCGCTGGCGGGGCAGACTTCAGCCTGCCAGGTCGACCGCATCCGCTGGAATTCCGAATTCCACGACCTGCCGCAGCGCGACCGCGTCTGCCGCCACGTGCTCACCGGCGAATTCAAATCCCGCGAATGCCCGCACGCCTTCGATTGCCGCCAATGCGAGACGCATGCAAGGCTCCTCGAGAAGCATCCGCTGGCGCCGGCCGGCGAGCCGGAAGAAGATCTCTTCGGCATGTCCTTCCCGCTCGACCGCTTCTATCACCGCGGCCACACCTGGGCCCACCTGGAGCCCGACGGCACCATGACCGTGGGGCTTGACGACCTGGGCCGCCGCCTGCTCGGCGTTCCCGATGCGGTCGATCTTCCGCTGCCGGGAACTCGTGTCCATGCCAACAGTACGGCCTTTCGCGTCTGCAAACGCGATGCCGACGTGCGCGTGCTTTCCCCCGTGGATGGCGAAGTGGTCGAGACCGGCGGCCCCGGCCGCCCGTGGTACCTGCGGGTCCGGCCCGAACCCCTCGACGTGACGCACCTGCTGCGCGGCTCCGAAATCCGCCCCTGGCTCATGCGCGAGATGGAGCGTCTGCAACTGGCATTGTCGTCGGAAGGAGCCGCACCGAGCCTCGCCGATGGCGGCGTCCCAGTGGCGGACATCGCGGCCAGCTATCCCGATGCCGACTGGGATGCGGTCTGCGGCGAGATGTTCCTGTAGCGCGGAGCGGCTCGTCCTACATTGCGGCCAGAGCGGCCTTGCCGCTGACCAGCGCAGTCGCTTGATCTCTGCGGCGAATGGCCCGCACCATAGCCTTGACGTGCGGCATGGCCCGGTTCAACTTCACGGAATTCGGTAAATGGGCCGGCCACTTCGCGTCCGAGCTTGCCATTCGGTAAGCCTGAAACGATGGGCGGGTCATCTGGTGCATCTCATAGAGGCACTCTTTCCCGAACTCGATCTGGTCGTCCCAGCCGGTATCGCCTGCCGATTCCAGCGACAGAACCAGCTTGATCAACAGCGTCTTCGTGCTTTCCTGTAACATGAGCGCATCTCATCTTTCGGAGCGTCGGCAGACGCCGGCATCGGCGCCAATCGGCGGGCTTGGACTATTTGAGTGGACTACTCGATTGTATACCACGGGCGCGAACTGTGCTACACTGGATTCGGTTTGATGCTCCTGCGAATTCAAGGCTGACCTCTTTAGCGTGTCCGCTACCTTCGTCCACCTTCCAAATTAGCCGCCTTCAAATCAGAAAAGGAAAGTAAACTTGAAAAACATTTACGTTGGAAACCTCAGTTTTGGGGCTTCGGAAGAATCTGTCCGTGCGTTGTTTGAAACTCACGGGACTGTCGGTCGGGTCAACATCGCTACGGATCGTGAGACCGGTCAACCTCGCGGCTTCGGCTTCGTGGAGATGGCAAACGATGGAGAGGGCGAGAAAGCGATTGCCGCCGTCAACGGCACGGACCTGGATGGCCGCACGCTGAACGTTAACGAGGCGCGTCCAAAACCGGATCGTTCCAGCGGCGGCGGTGGCGGCTTCGGACGCAAACGCTGGTAGCGCGATCTTAGTAACGGCCCCGGTCCGGGCAAACCCTGGATCGGGGCTGCAATCAACCCCTGCAAGCAACCCCGCCCAACAATCCCGACCGGCCTTGCACCCGCCGGCGCCTGCGAGTACACTGAGCATCCGAGGCGTCGTGGCCGGGATTTGAATCCCACAAAGCCGCACCTATTCCGGTCTACGCCGTCTGATTTCTGGCAGAATGGTTATCGGAACCTACTTGGGGTAACCCACTTGGGGTAACCCAGCAGACAGAGAAAGAGAAAACGGCAATGTTCAAACGCAATGGCAAGATTGGGCGGCGGGATCTGTTCAAGACCTCGGCCGGGATCACGGGCGGTGCGCTTCTGTCGCGGGAAGCCGCGGCCGAACAGCCCGCGCAACGGAATGTCAATACCGCCTCGAGCCCGTCCGCGCTCAAGGTCACCGATCTTCGGGTAGCCACCGTGGTGAAGCCCGGCCCCAGCCCCTGCCCCATCATCCGCATCGACACCAACCAGGGTGTCTACGGACTGGGCGAAGTGCGCGACGGCGCCAGCGCCACCTACGCGCTGTTTCTGAAGAGCCGGCTGTTGAATGAGAACCCTCTAAACATCACTTATCTTTTCCAGAAGATCAAACAGTTCGGTTTCCACGGGCGGCAGGCGGGTGGCGTGGTAGCGGTCGAAGAGGCTCTCTGGGACATTGCCGGCAAGGTGTACAACGTGCCCATCTACCAGATGCTGGGCGGCAAGTTTCGCGACCGCGTCCGCATCTACGCCGACACCGACGAATCGCCGGACCCGAAAGTCTTCGCCCAACGCCTGAAGGCCCGCAAGGAGGAAATGGGCATCACCTGGCTGAAGATGGACGTGGGCATCAACCTGGTGCAGAGGGTTCCGGGCACGCTGACTGGACCTTCGGAGCTGACCGCGTGGGAGCGAAGAGCCCTGCCGCATCCCTTCGTCGCGCAAGAGGTGACCGAGAAGGGCATCGAGAAGCTCTCCGAATATGTGCAGGCCGCCCGCGAGGCCGTCGGCATGGAGATTCCCCTGTCCATGGACCACCTCGGCCACCTGGGCGTGAACTCCATCATCCGGCTGGGGAAGGCTTACGAGAAGTTCAACCTGTCCTGGATGGAAGATGTCATTCCCTGGCAGTACACCGAGATGTTGCAGCACATCACCGCGGAAAGCCCCACGCCCATCCTGACCGGCGAGGACATTTACCTGAAGGAAGGCTTCATCAACTTGTGCGAGAAGCACGCCGTCAGCAAGATCCATCCCGACATTTCCACTTCCGGCGGAATCCTCGAGACGCACAAGATCGGCGAAGCAGCCATGGAGTTGGGCGTGCCTATGGCCATGCACTATGCCGGTACTCCCGTGGGCGCCATGGCCAGCGTGCACTGCGCGGCGGCCACCGCCAACTTCCTGGCCTGCGAGAACCACTCGCTGGATGTCCCCTGGTGGGGCGACCTGGTGGAAGGCATCGACAAACCGGTCATCAACAAGGGATGGATCAAGGTTCCGGACAAGCCCGGCCTCGGCATCACCTTGAACGAGGAAGTGGTCAAGAAGCATCTGGTGCCCAACAGCGGTTACTTCGAGCCCACCCCGCAATGGAACACGGAGCGCTCCGGCGACTGGCTCTGGAGCATGATGCAGGAGCACGAAGCGGTCCAGCGCGGTTGACCCGAACAGAATGGCGTAAGAGGAGAGGAGGTCGAACATGAAAACGCGTATGGGATTCCCGGCTTGGGCCGTCGTGGCGGCTTGCGGTCTGGGAATCGTGGTTGGAAGATTCTCCATCGACTGGCGTCCGCAGCTCGCTACGGCCCACGCGGCCCCGCCGCCCCAGGCGGCGATGTCCCAGGTGATTCCGCCGCAGCCGGCTCCGGCTGACGGCAAGTTGCGGATCATCGTCTTCGGCGCGCACCCCGACGACCCGCAGTATGAAGCGGCCGGTGTGGCCATGAAGTGGGCCAAGGCCGGACACCACGTGAAGCTGGTTTGCGCGACCAACGGCGATATCGGCCATTGGGCATCGGCGGGAGGGCCGCTGGCCCTGCGTAGATTGAATGAAGTGAAGGAGGTGGACCGGCGGCTGGGCGCCGAGACCGAAGTGCTCGACATTCACGACGGGGAACTCATGCCTACGCTCGAGAACCGGCGAACCTTCGCCCGCCTCATCCGGGAATGGAACGCGGATGTGGTCATCTCCCCCCGGCCAAACGATTACCATCCCGATCACCGCTACACGTCGATTCTGGTGCAGGACTCGGCCTACATGGTCGGAGTGCCGTTCTTCACCGCCGTGCCGCCGCTGAGGAGGAATCCGGTCTACCTCTACGCGCCCGACCGGTTCCAGCGCCCCAATCCTTTCCGCGCGGATGTGGCCATCGGCATTGACGACGTCATCGATCCGATGGTCGACGCCTTGCTGGTTATGGAATCGCAGATCCACGAAGGAGGCGCCGATGGCCGCCCTGGAATCTATCCGGACGACCCGGCCGGACACAAGAAACGCCAGGACGATGTCCGCGGAAATCTCACCCGGCGCTACGCCTCGCAGGCGGACCGGTTCCGCGATGCTCTGATCAAATTCTACGGAGAAGCCAAAGGGAAGAGCATCCACTATGCGCAAGCCTTCGAGATCACCGAGTATGGCCGGCAACCCTCACAGGCCGATCTGAAGCAGATCTTCCCGTTCTGATTAGCGCTTATACCGAAACCCGTCCCTGACGTCGGCGCTCCGATCGGAGCCACCGAAACGCTTGGCCACCCCCATGCCCTCGTATCTCCCCCCAAAAACCGGGTCACCGGAGGCTCTTGCTAAATGAACCTGGAGGCGCGCGGTCCAGTGTCGGTTCCCGTTTGATTACAACTTCCCAGAAGGCCGTTTGGGGCTTACGAGCAGTATGAGTACGGAGTGGTGGCACCGTAACTGCTGGGAACGGTGTTTCCGGACTGACCCGGGCGCCCTTCTCTGGCGCAGCGGGCCTGGAGCATCCGGCGGAAACCCCGGCTATCCCAGAACAGACATCCCTTTGCTGGAGTGGCCGTTGTTCCCTACTTCAGACAGCGCAGCCGGGAGGGTAAATTGATAGCGGTGGAGCAGTTCGCGGAAATGTTACAATGCCTCGACAAGGAAAGACAATGCGGGGAGACCAGAGCCGGGTCACCAGCCGGTTGCGGCAATGGAGTGGGGGTGATCCGAGCGCGCGGGAACGGCTTGTGCCCATTATCTACCAAGAGCTGCGGCGCATGACGCGCCGAATTCTGGTGGGTTACTCGCGCCGGCGGGGCGTGGAGAAAAGGGATCCCGGCGCCACCCATCTTCGGCTGGACGATGCGCTCAGCATCCCGGTGGAAGAGCAATCGGATCTGCTGGCGCTTTACGGCGCCCTCGAACAGCTTGCCGCATTCGATGCGGGCAAATGCCAGGTGGTGGAGATGCGTTTCTTCGCCGGACTGACGGCCAGGATCGCGGCAGTACTCAAAACTGGGGAGGCGATGGTACGGCTGGACTGGGTGATTGGCAAGGCCTGGCTTTTCCGGTACCTGGAGGGACACGCCAGAGCATGAGCAGCGGCGCCGGCAATCCGGACTGGGGAGAGATCGAGCGCGCGCTCGGCATGGTTCTGCAACTGCCGGAGGAACAACGCGCGGCCTGCCTGGCGCGGCTGCCGGCGCCCATCCGCGCCGAGGTGGAATCTCTATTGGCCGCGCATCGCCGTTCGGGCAGTTATCCGGGGAGAGAAACAGGCGCCCGACCGGCCGCCGAAAACCTCAGAACTCCGGTGGCCATCGCAGCCGGCACACAGGTTGGTGTATATCGCCTCGAGGCAGTGATTGGCGAGGGCGGCATGGGCGTGGTCTATCGCGCCCTCGATACCAAGCTCAACCGTCCGGTGGCGGTCAAGTTTCTGTTCGACAACCTGGCGGACGCGGCTGCCCGCCGCCGCTTCCAGCGCGAGGCGCAGATGGCTTCGTCGCTCAACCATCCGCACATTCTTACGGTCTACGACGCCGGCGATTTCGAGGGCCGCCAGTACCTCGTCACCGAGTTCATCGACGGCGGCACGCTCAAAGACTGGGCCCGCGCCGAAAACCGCACCTGGCGCGAGATCGTGGCGCTGGTGGTGGGAGTGGCCGACGGCCTGGCGACCGCGCACGCCGCCGGCATCCTGCATCGTGATATCAAGCCGGACAACATCCTGGTGGGCCGGAACGGGTATGCCAAGCTGTCGGATTTTGGCCTGGCGAAGCTGGAAGAGCGTTCCGCGCCGGAGGCAGTCACCCGCACCCTCATCGCGAATCCCACGCGCCCGGGAGTCATACTCGGGACCATTGCCTACATGTCGCCGGAGCAAGCCTCGGGCCGGCCCACCGATGCCCGCAGCGACATCTTCTCCTTCGGCGTGCTGCTCTATGAGCTGCTGGCCGGCCGGCGGCCGTTCCAAGGCGCGACCGATCTGGAACTGTTGCAGACCATCATCCACAGCGCCGCTCCACCGCTCACCGCGGACGTTCCGTTGGCATTACGGATGGTGGTGGAAAAGGCGCTCGAGAACGCGCCCGCGGAGCGGTACCAGACGACCCGGGACCTGGTGGTGGATCTGCGCAGATTGACCCGCAACACCGGGGAATCGGCCGCATCCGCCAGCATGCCGGCTGCGGCGGCAATCCCGGCGCCGGCGAAGCGCGGATGGAAAACCGGTGCGCTGGCGGTACTCCTGTTCCTGGCGACTTTAGCCGCCGGCGGCATGCTGGCATGGTTGTTCAAGCGGCCCGCCGCGCCGGCCCCGCGGCAGGTTCTGCAGTTCGAAATTTCTCCGCCGCCGGGAACCATTTTCACGCCACCCGTCAATCGTCAACCCTTTGCCATCTCGCCCGATGGCAAGCGGCTGGCTTTCACCGCGACGGGCGCAAACGGCACGAATCTCTGGATCCGCGATCTGGCCTCACTGGACATGCGGCCGGTGCCCGGTAGCGAAGGGGCGTGGTCGGTATTCTGGCCGCCGGATGGCCGCTCCATCTTTTTTTCGGTGAAGCGGACTCTCAAGCAGGTGAACCTGGAGACCGGTTCCGGCCGTTCGGTGGCCCCTTTTATGGCTCACATTGGAACGTGGCGCTCGAATGGCGACTTACTGTTCTTCTTGGGGGGAGGCAGCAATTATGAGCTGCGCGCGGAGGATGGCAACCTGCGACAGCTGCCGGACGTTGGCATGCGCTGGCCGCAATTTCTCCCGGGCGGCGATCGCTTAGTCTATGTCGCCTACGACGCGGCATTGAAGGGCTATCGGGCCATGGCGGCGGATTACGGCAGCCGCCAGCCAGTGCCTCTCATGGAGACCGATTCGCGAGTCCAATACGCGCCGCCCCGGAGCCCCGGCGAGCCCGGATACCTGCTGTTCATTCGTGCCGCGAGCCTGCTGGCCCAACCGTTCGACGCCGGCCACCTTCGGCTGGCGGGCGAGCCGTTTCCGATCGCCCAGAATGTGGTTTACTACGGTCCCTCCCTCGCGACGGCCTTCTCGGTTTCCGCCAATGGCATCCTGGTCTATCAAGCGGGCTTTCCCAATGCGGAGTTGAAATGGTACGACCGCACCGGCAAGGAAGTGGGAACGGCCGGCCGGCCGGCGACGCTCTGGGGTAACGTCCGGATTTCGCGGGACGGGCGGCGCGTCGCGGCAGCGGTCTGGAGCCCGGACACCGGCGGCGCAGGAACCTGGATTTTCGACGCCAACGGGAGAGAAAGCCGGCGGCTCACGTTTGCGCCGGAGGTTCATCGCCGGCCGATGTGGTCACCCGACGGAACGCGCCTCGCCTTTGGAAGATCCGTGACCGCGGGTAGTGGTCCGCGGCTTGCGACTCTGGATTTGGCCAGCGGCACAGCAGAGCATTTCTGGAATGGACTCCCAGCCGGGCAGGCCGATATCATTGCGAATACCATCGCTCTGCCCACGGACTGGTCCTGGGATGGCCGGTTCATTGCACTCGACGACGGGGTCGGGGACGAAGAAGAAGAGGTCCGGATTGCGGACGTGCCCGGCCGCCGATTGGTGCCTTTCCTGCAGAACAAGTTTCCGCAATGGGGAACCGCTTTCTCGCCGGATGGCAAGCGGGTGGCGTTTGTATCCGTGGAATCGGGCCGGCCGGAAATTTGCGTCCAGGCATTCGAACCGGCGCCGTCGCCGCACGTCGTGGGCGACAGGCGGCAGGTTTCCAGAGACGGGGCCTGGCTGGTCCGTTGGCGTGCCGACGGCCGCGAGCTTTTCTACGTGGGTCTGGACAATTTGCTGCAGGCGGTCGCGGTCCAAGGGCCGCTCGACTTTGGCGAGCCCAAGCCTCTCTTCCGCATCGCGGGTACGCCGCAATATGGCACCACCAGGGACTTTCAATTCGATGTGTCGCCGGATGGCCAACGGTTCATCATGCCCACTACTGGTTCCGTACCGCCGCCTCCATTCACCGTGATCGAGAATTGGCAGGACAAATTCCACCGCTAGATGGGCCCGGCAACCACTCTGCGGCGCCATTTCCAAGCCCTATAGACACATAGTGCCCATCTTTCCTGCAACGATGACCTCCCTCGGTGCCGCAGGTTCGGGCTGAGAGAACCGCTGTTGAGCGCGCAACGATTAGTAGGTGCCACAAAGCGGTGCTGGGGCCGCGTGCCGGGCATCCGGAAATGAGCCGAGAGTCCGGAGGGCAAGGTTTACTCCCTTCGTTCAAGTCGCCCAGCGTTTACCTATGACTCGCAAAGCTTACGGCGAGCTTTGAGCGGACAGCGGCGCATACGGAAATTTTCCACTTACTGGTGTAACGCCCATTCCGCGGAAATGGACGCCCAAACTCCCTCCAAGTCCGGTTGGAGGAAGTTTGAAATCGCGCCCGCCTTGGGGATTACTTGAGGGAAGAACTCAGCCTGGCGATGCCAGTCTACCCACGAAAAATCATGTGCGCGCTGTCAGGCCAGAATGAGGCGGCGGCCCCTCGGTTCCGGGATCGGATCGCCAAATTCCTTCGCCGTGTCGATCCACAGGCGAATCGCATCCAGGGCGTTGGTGAGTGCCTCCTCCTGCGTTGTGCCATGGGCGGCGCAGCCCGGAAGTTCAGGCGCCTCGGCGATGCACGCTGCGTCTTCTTCGCTCCAGTAAATGATGACTTCGTATTTGATCATTCTCGGTCACCAAGCTTGGCTTTCAAGATTATAGCCCGGACCTGTTTGACCTGGTACGGCTTCGCCTGGGAGCGGGTGCTCTGCAAAATTGATCTTCTCCTCCACGCCACTCTTCCGGAACAAGTGATGGCTGCCACGCACTCGCTTCTCGGAGCCCAGGCTCTCGAGCAAATGGCACAGGTCGTCAAAACGGATGGCGGCATCAGCGGTCCCGCTGAGTTACTCGCCGAAGGATTTTGTCCGCAGGCACAATGACATCCTACCTGCCTCCTCCGGCGAGTGCGTGCCCCTTGCTCTATCCTGTATCACGTACTCCCGACTGCCGTGGCTGCGTGTGGGGTGCCCACCGCCCCCCAAGTCGCGTTGTCGGGAGGCCGGCCGCGGCGCGGTCGGCAGAGGACTGGGCCTCCCCAGAACATCTTGAGGGGTTCTTGCTGACTGGCTCTGGATTTCACAATCGGTGCTAACCTGTGGCTATGAAGCTCACGATTGAGCTCGACCGGGAAGTCGATGGCCGTTGGATTGCCGAGGTTCCGGAACTGAACGTCCTACTATACGGGGATTCGAAGCAGGACGCGATTCAACGGGCCCAGTCTGCCGCGCGAGAGATTGTTCTCGACCGGATCGCCCACGGTGAACTGCCTGCCGATTCAGCGAATGCTACATTCCACGTTGCCGCATGAGTTCTTGGCCCTCGGCTAAGGCGCGTCGTGTCTTCGCCGCCCTGAAGCGGATCGGGTGGCGTCACTACCGCACGGTCGGCTCCCATAAGATCATGAAGAGGGACGGATGGACTGACTATCCATTCTCCTTTCACGATTCCGAGGAACTCGGTCCTGCCATCCTGGCGAAGATCTCAAAGAAGACGGGCCTTCAACCCAGCGACCTGTAATGATGCCGCCAGGCCGATAAAGAAGCCAAGTTCTGGGAAGTTGCGACCAAACGGGAGCCCGAAACCGGATCGCGCCCTACCGAGGTCATTTTGGCAACGGCCCTATTTTAACGTCTATGCCCCTTCCACCCGTCAACCCTGCCTTCCACGTTTCGGAGTCCTACACGCCCCAAGCGCCCCCAAATCCACCCAGCCAAAAACCGGGTCACAATTTTTTGCGAAATCTTTTCTCCTTCTTTTCATATACTTCCGGAATTTCAGACCCTGAAAGCGTGATGTCTACCCCTTACACTGGAATAAGGGAGACAAGCCGCAAGCTTGTCTCTTTCTTTTTATGGCAACTCTCAAGCAAATCCGCGCGAATCGCCTCAATGCGCAAAACTGCACCGGTCCAAGCTCCGCCGAGGGCCAGACCCGCTCCTCTCGGAATGCCCTGAAATCCGGCATCCACGCCGAGTCCGAAGTCCTCCCTTGGGAAGATCCCGCCGAACGGGCCGCCCTCAAGGCCGAATACCACAACCACCACCAGCCCTGCACCCCCGAGGAGCGCGCCATGGTGGACAACCTCGTTCACGGCGAGTTTCTCGGTCGCCGCTTTCGCCGGTCCGAAGTCAAAATCGTGATCTCCAAGATCCCCGCCGGCGCCAACCTCGCCGATGACGCCACCATCGGCCAGGCTTACGCCGACGCCAGCGGCGAATTGGGTCGCCTCCAGCGCCGCATGGACGTCAACGACCGCGCTTTCCATCGCGACCTCGACGAGTTGAGACTGCTCAAGGCCGAGCGTCCCCCTTTCGAGACCCCGCCCCCTCCCGTCCTGGTTTCCTCCCAACC